>ERZ837487.785-NODE-785-length-43650-cov-6.920473_pt1 | contig 43650 bp, 30 predicted proteins | sample MGYA00519911_ERZ837487 | MGnify/ENA primary metagenome ERZ837487 (study PRJEB31850, sample SAMEA3708818) | human gut metagenome | biome: human gut; feature: human-associated habitat; material: faeces | place: China | collected 2014 ... | reverse complement strand
AGCACATTTTTTGTGTTCCCCTCAAAGATGCCATTTCTTAACTTAATGACATTGATCACAACCACTCTTTTATTATAGACTTCTAAAAGCTCCTCTTTACCATCTTTGATTGTACCACTCATACCTGACATCTTCGGAAATAAATTAAACAAATTTTGATACGTAATACTCGCAACCGAACGCTGTTCTTGACTCAATTTTAAATGTTCCTTTTCTTCAATCGCCTGATGAGAACCACCACGAAGCTTCATTCCCTTCATTTTACGACCCGTACTCTTATCTAATAGAACAATTTCTCCCTCATCGGTTGCGACGTAGTCCACATCTTTTTCCATTAAGAAATGGGCACGTAAAGCTAAGACAATATGTCTTAAAACATCAAAATTTTCTTTACTATATAAATTTTCAATACGGAAATAACGCTTCGCATATTCAATTCCTTTATTAGTTAACCATACCTTTTTATCTTCAATTTCATAGTGAACATCTTCTACTAATGTTGTCACAAAAAAATCAGTAATACCATATAAATTGGATTGAACACGAGGAGAACCCGAAATAACTAGAGGCATACTTGCACTATCTAATAATACAGAATCCGCCTCATCAATAATTACGTAATAAAAATCTCGCATAAAACGATCTTCTTTAGACTGTACTAAGTTATTTAATAAATAATCAAAGCCCAAAGAACCATGCGTCGTATATACAATATCCGCATCATAAACATCCTTTTTTGAATCATTGTCTAACTTTTCATTTGTGTCACGCTTTACACCCGCTTTTACACTCAAACCTAAAAACTTATAGACTTGACCCATCTCTTCGGCATCACGAATGGCCAAATATTCATTTGCCGTAACCAAAATCGAACTTTTTTGTGTCAATCCATTTAAGTACATAGGCATCGTTGCCGTTAAAGTCTTTCCTTCCCCCGTATTCATTTCGCACAAATAGCACAAATGAAGTGCAATACCACCTAAAATTTGTACATCATAAGGAAACATACCTAATACACGATAATCGGCTTCACAACATACCGCAAACGCTTCAGGAAGAAGATCATCTGTTGTTTCTCCATTATTTAAACGTTCTTTGAATTTCAACGTTTTATTCTTCAATTCATAATCACTAAGTTCTTTAACCTTTTTACACTCCTCTTTGACTTTACCCAAAAGAAAGTGTAATCTTTTATCAATTTTATTCATTTTACCCTTCCTTTTCTGTAATCACAAAAGAATGAAAATGCATCTTTGTGCCACCCGCATTAATCAGCTGTACACGATAGCTATATGTTTTTAAAGGACACTTAAAATCCATTTCCGGTTCACGAATGATCAGTGTACCCGCCTCATTTTCATAACGATCATAAAATACCATTCGTATTAAATACGATTCAAAATCACTCATATTCACTTGAATATGATAAGAACTCTCACCATCAATAATTGGTAAAGATGGCTCTGTTCTCATCATTTGATAATTTACTTTGGAATACCACTCTTTAATAACCGTTCCAGGAGGCATCAATTCATTTTCAAATTCAACATCTTCACGAGAATGAAACCAAATTTTTGAACCATATAAATAGGTTCCAAACGTATCTTCATTCCATACGACTTTCCATGATTTATTCTTCATTTGGTTCACCTCGATTAAAATCTGATTTTAAAATATCATCATATTGATTTTTAAACCACGCAACAATACTATACGTATCATCGTTGTGTCGTCCATGAATACCTTTACCAATCACTTCAACACCCACATCATCGATATGAGAAATCAAACGATTATAGGCCGTCATATCATAATCATCTTCTAACATATAAGAAATAATAAATTTAGTTTGAGACCAATCCGTTTGATCAAATAAATCCCAGAAGCGATGATTCAATACATCCATAGATTGTTCACTCATATCTCCACAATTCTTTGACAACACATCTAAAGAAGTAGGAAAACCTCCAGGTCTTGAAATACGCTCATTTCTGGCTATATCTCCTAAACTAGCTAAGGGTTTACCTAATAAAATCGCATGTGGTCTTAATTTACAACCATTATATAAAGCGCCAAAAGTTCCCATAGAAAGTCCAGACAAAATCAATTGTGAGTTATCAAAACCTAATTGTTTCAAACAATCTTGAATACCAGAAACAATAAGATTTTCATATTCTTTGTCTCCCAAATAGAAGGCTCCACCCTCTAGTCGAGCTTCAGAAATCAACAAAAATGGCGTTCCCATATTACGCATCATATAGAATCCTTCAAAACCTTCCTGCGTCTTATATCCACTAAAATACACATTCAAAGGTGGCTTCATATCTCCTGGATCAAAGTACATAAAGACTTCTTCACGTTTCGATGTAACCTTACGGATTCCTCCCGGTAAAAAAGATCCATATTCTTTACGAGAATAACGATCATGTAGACCTACTATTTTTAATTTACCCTTACCCTTTGCGAGCAAAGAAATAAATACAGGACCATTCATTCTATTGTTTGTCACATGTACAATTGACTTCAAATCGTCTTCTGAATAAATCCAACGATTTTGTAATACCGAAATAGATCCAGATTGAAATTGTTCGATTTTTAATTGTATTGATACCGATTCATCCTTCTCATATTCTAACCAAAAATCAATAGTTTGATCTTGAAAAACAGGGATATTATATCTCCAATATGCGATTTGATAAAAATCATCTCCATAATCACCCTCAAGTTCAACACCAGAATATCCATTCCAGAAAACACTGCCCTTAAAGCTTTGCGAAATTGACAAGGATTTTGAATCGAATTTCTCTCCATAATGATTTGGAAAGTAAAGATGAATATCTTCTTCAATAAATTTTTGTAAAGTTTGAATATCTAATACTTTTGCACGTCTAGACGTACAAATCCATTTTGTCCATTTGTCTACGTCTACATCATCCAAAAGAAACAATGTATATGCACGAATCTTCTTTAGTAAGATATATGCCTCTTCCTTATTGACGCAACGACTTAAAACACATACATCATAACCACGTTCTGTAGCTTCTTCTAAATCGTCCACATAATTCCAAGTTACATTATCAGGAATATGAAGTTGTAAACTTAAGTCTTCATTTCCGACTTGTAAAACACTAATCTTGTTCAACTTGCTTCATAACTCCCTTCCATTTACGAATTAAACTTGTCGTATTATATTCTTTACCTAATTCATAAGAATAAATCATACACTTATTCCAATTCGTAATATTATCCAAATAATATTTTAAACCATTCAATACTTCAGATACTTCTTTGACAATAAAACCATTCTTTCCATCATGCACATATTGTGTATTAAAAGAAACAATTTGAGGAATGGCACTACTAATACATGAAATCTGTAAATATAGATCTGGACGTGATGTCACATCCACCATAATACGCTGTTCACGTATACATTTAGAAATACTCAATTCATCCACACATTGATCCACAAAGAACTTGATTGGGACTTTCTTATCTCCATCCAAATCAAACTCGGCTTTATCATTCGTCTCTTTTCGAGCCAATCTTTCATCGAGTCCATTTACTTTTAGTACTTCACGAGTAAAATTCAAAACGGAATCTATACGATCCCAATTCGCATTTCGCGTAAAGAAATGAACACGAGCCGTTTCATTTGTTTCAAAATAGGATGCGAATAAAACAATCAATTCTTCAAATTTAGATTGTTCAATCGTATCAATAGGAACCAAGATGTTTTGAACCGTTAATTGTTGACTAATCCCAAAATCCGCACGCGTATCAAAAGGTGTAATATCTACAATTGGAAGTTTCTTTTCTGCATAATCTTCCAATAAAGAAATCTTATGTTTAGAATCGACAATACAATAATTTGTATTTTGAATTAATGATTTCAATTCTGGATCATCAAATAATTCCAAACGATTTTGATAGAAAGATAAAATTGTCTTACGTTTTTCAAATAATTTTTCTAACATATCATGATGTAGTACATGCATAGCCAAACAGAAAATATCATCTGTTGAAGTCATTTCATCTAAATATGTAGAAAATACTTCTTCAATCAATGATTCCATAGAATTGTAACTCAAATGATCAAATTTAAATCTTGTATTTTCAATCAAATAAAATGGATTTTCACCATTAATTTCAATATGACCATCTTCAAAAAATTGATAAAACTTCCATATACCTTTTTCATCTAAGAACTGTTTATACAATGGATTTCCTTTTTCAAAAACTATACTTGAAGATAAAAAGCCACGATCATCATAGATATTTTTTCTAATTAATGTATTTTCCTTAAACAACAAAACTTCGATCATATTTCCATCTTCGCCAAATTGTACTTCCGCATATTTCATATTATTTACATAAGCCACAATACAAAATGGAGTATAGACAAATTCTGTATGGTCTGGCCACATCAAATCATGGAAAGATAAAATATCAACTTGTTTTCTTTTGATTTCTTGTATTGCATCAAAGCAAGACCAATATGGTGCATGGAATACACTTTGTCTATGAAGAAAGTGACGAAAGTTTGGACTATAAGACAAATTCAAAATCTTATAATCCATTATATTATTCCGGTTAAACATCTGAATCTGTTTAACACTATCATCAAATTCTGTTACTGCACGACGAACATAAAAATATTGTTCATTTTCTTTATATTCATTTCCATGATACCAGGAAGGTACAAAATACATCATAAATACTACCCCCTATATAAATGGCTTATATGAATCAAAGTCACGATAAGCACGAATCTCTAAATACAATGTACAAATAAAGCCAGAAAGAATCATAAAAGTAGATGGAAGCATAGCCACAGTTGCATCTACAATACCTTGATACTGTAAATACAAACAAAGACTTAAACAACCACACATGATTCCACCGCTAATAAAACTAAATATCAAAACCCACTTACGAAGATAACGACGTGTCGCCTTTCCTGCAGGAATTCCTTCAATGCAGTCTCCGGTTTGTAGTAAATTATCTGATAAGTCTTTAGGGTTAATAAATAGCAATGCCAACAAAACTGAAAAAGCAAACATTAACACTATATAAACACACATTCCAAATAGTCTAGACATATTTAAATTTAAATATAACCAACTTATATATTCATTCGAATTAAAAAAATTATGTAATACTGCAACAATTACTTGAGGAATCATAAAAACAGCGGATCCAAACATGATTGCCATAAAACCAACTGGATTATATTTTATAGCTAAATAATTCTTTTCTGCATGCACATTATGAACTGAAACTCTTTGAACAGGTATTCTTTTTTCATGCATTTCCATAAAAATCATAATTATAACCATCACAAAAGAAATAGCTAGCGGAATCCTTAATGCATCAAGAGAAGATTTCATTAATATTCCAACTAAAGTTTCTGTCATATTTACAATAATAATTGGTGCAAATCCACCAACACCATACTTTTTATTTTTCATTAATAAATATTGAGCAATACACGCACCAGCCATCAATTCAAATATCACCACTAAAATACTCATTATGTCGCGATTTATGTAAATTAAGTCTAAAGCATAGTAAATTGACTGGATTAATGCTACACAGAAAAATAATCCTGTAATTAAATAATTTAAACTTTTAGGTGAAGTACGAGCTCTAGATTCTTTTGAACGCACAGCTTGTAAAATTGTTATAGTTAAACTCGCCGTAATATAAGGCGAAATACCCAAACTCATAACATAACATCTTTTATTCGAACCATTTACAGCTAAAGATAATACAGCTCCTAGATCCAACCCTAAATTATCATAGGCACTCATATCAATTCCATTCAATGGAATTCTATGACAAACAAAATAAATTAAAATAATAACAATTGAAAAAAGACATCTATTTCTAACTAAATGCGTCTTTTCCTTCATAAACATCACTCCTAAAAAAATAACAGCAACTAAAAGTTAGTTACTGTTATTTTATCATTATTTCATCTTTTTATCTTTAGATTCTTCTTTTTCTTTCTCTTTTTCTTCTTTACGACGTTTACGAGTCTCGTTAGAAGAAATCAATGCACCAATGATTGGAATCCAAGACCACCATACTCTATGAGCAACATCCAATGTTGACTTAGGCATCTTTTCTTTTTCGATTGTCTCTTCCTTAGCCTTAGGAGTTACATCATCCTCTACAACTTCTTCCTCACTAACTCTTGGAGCTACTTGTAAAGGAGCACGTGTATCAACTACAACTTGACGATAAGCAATTCCGCCACCTGCAGTACTTGTAGAAACACTTGTTGCGTAACTTTCTGATGTAGAAGCACTCTCACTTGAACTTAGTGAACCACTAGTTGAATTTACTTCAGACTGAGAAGCACTTGTTGAATCTACTTCACTCTGACTAGCTGATTTACTGTCAACTTCTGACTGACTAGCTGATGTTGAATCTACTTCAGACTGACTGGCTGATGTTGAATCTACTTCTGATTGTGAAGCACTTGTTGAGTCTACTTCAGATTGACTTGCTGATGTGCTGTCTACCTCTGATTGTGAAGCACTTGTTGAGTCAACTTCTGACTGACTAGCTGATGTTGAATCTACTTCACTCTGGCTAGCTGAAGTACTATCAACTTCTGACTGACTAGCTGATGTACTGTCCACTTCTGATTGACTTGCTGAAGTACTATCTACTTCAGATTGTGAAGCACTTGTTGAATCTACTTCACTCTGGCTAGCTGAAGTACTATCTACTTCAGATTGTGAAGCACTTGTTGAATCTGCCTCACTCTGGCTAGCTGATGTGCTATCTACCTCTGATTGTGAAGCACTTGTTGAATCTACTTCGCTCTGGCTAGCTGAAGTACTATCTACTTCAGATTGTGAAGCTGATGTTGAATCTACCTCACTCTGGCTAGCTGAAGTACTATCAACTTCTGACTGACTAGCTGATGTACTGTCCACTTCTGATTGACTTGCTGATGTGCTGTCTACTTCAGACTGACTAGCTGATGTACTGTCTACTTCTGACTGGCTAGCACTTGTTGAATCTACTTCACTCTGACTAGCTAATGTACTGTCTACCTCTGATTGAGAAGCACTTGTTGAATCTACTTCTGATTGAGATGCAGATGTCGAATCCACTTCTGATTGAGAAGCACTTGTTGAATCTACCTCACTCTGGCTAGCAGATGTACTGTCTACTTCTGATTGACTTGCTGATGTTGAATCTACTTCACTTTGACTAGCTGAAGTACTGTCTACCTCAGATTGACTTGCTGATGTGCTGTCTACCTCTGATTGAGATGCGGATGTTGAATCTACTTCACTCTGGCTAGCTGATGTACTATCAACTTCTGACTGACTAGCTGATGTACTGTCCACTTCTGATTGACTTGCTGAAGTACTATCTACTTCAGATTGTGAAGCATTTGTTGAATCTACCTCAGATTGACTTGCTGATGTGCTATCCACTTCTGATTGTGAAGCGCTTGTTGAATCAGCAACAGATTGTGATAACGAAACAGCTTCACTCTTTTGATTCGATAAACTTAAAGATGTTGATTTAATCAATTCTTCTTTTTCTGACAAGCTAGTTGAATTACTGTTACTAATTTCTGTACTTTCGCTTTTTGAGTTTACTTTTGAAGTACTATTATCTACATTACTTTTACTTAAAGATGCAGATTCACTTAATAATCTACTTAAACTTTGAGATACACTATTTAATTCACTCTTATTTTCTTTATCATATTGTGTATCTCTATGATTAAACTTAATAGTTGAAAAATATGGCGTACCTTTGATGGTATCTGTATTTAATTTATCCTGATCATATAAGTTTGGCACATCTACAAAAGGTGGACGTCCTATATCCTTGCCATACCAAGTCTTATCATTTTGTCTAGTAAATGTTAGAGTATCATTGCCATTTTTAACACTTATAGATCCATCTGTATTAACAGTAACTCTACTACTATCAATTTCATTATATGTTAAATCGCCACTTGTTTTTAAATAATGCTTAACATTGCCATTTTCATCAGTTTTAGAATAATAATAATTACATTTTGTTTCTTCTGTAATATATTTATAATTTCCATCTATCTTTGTCCAATATCCATTAACCTTAACTGTACTAGTATTTACATAAGCAGTTTCTTTCTTTAATACAACAACTTGTGTAACATCTTTAGGATTTTTTAAAGATAAATATCCAGAATCATTAGCTTCAATATAGTCGAAATATCCTTTATGCACAACACCATTTGCATCTGTATATTCCAAATAAATGTAGTTAACATCATAACTTCCACCTTCACCATTACGGTGCCAATCTCCAGAATCACCTTTAATTTCTCCAACTCCATACTCTTGGAAGAAATAATATTTAGCTAATTTAATTGATAAATCATTTGCAACTTGATACCATGATCTTTTTCCATCATAACTTGTATTCAAGCTAGGATTTGATTGCTTTAGAATGCTTTGATGAACACTTTCTAACTCTTTTTGTAATTTAACAATTTCATCACAAAGCTCTTCATACTTATCAATTCTATTTGAATTGCTCTCAAAATCTTTTTCAGCTTGACTTAATGAATTTGAACCTTCTTGATATTTACTGTTAAATTGGCTAGCCGATTCAGAAGCAGCAAGAGATATAGATCTACTATCAACTATATAACTTGCTTCACTTTTTAAAAGACTTTCTGACTCAGAATTACTGTATTTTTCAGACTCAATTAATGCCTCACTCTTCGCATCAGAAGCACTATCACTTTCTGATTTTACAATTGATTCTGCTGTCGAAATAGATGTTGAAGTTTCTTCAGAAGTCATTTTATTCTCATCAGCAACAGTTTCTTCCCCAGCGCCTTTTTGTCCTTCTGTTTCATCAACAGTCATAATATTTTGTTCATCTGAACTTTGTGCTTGTTCATTATTAAAGAATCTTGGTGCACGTTTAACAAATGCTTTATGATTTGTTTGAACAGTATTGCTTTCAACTGCAGAAGTTGCAGCAGATGCTTCACTTTCAAAACTACTAGTTTCTGATTTAACTTGAGATAAAGATTCTGTTGTTGATTCAGAAACTGATTGAGATTCAATAATCTGTTCTTCTGATTGTGAACCTACAACACCTTGTTCATTTTCAGCAGCATAAACAGCATTGTTGCCCGCAAAAATAGTTCCGCCACCAACAACAGCACCAGCAGCTGCCATTCCCTTTAAAAGATTGTTCGATTTTTTTCTTCTTATATTCTTTTTCTTTTTCGACATTCTACTCATTCCTTCCCAAAAAACTTTTATATTCCTATATAGCCCATAAATTAGAAATAAAAAAATCAAGCAGAGTACACGAAAAGATGTACTCTTCCCTTACTAGGTTTAATAGTAAACGGAAAGCTTGATTTATTCAAGTAAAAAAGCACGATTTCTAACCAAATTTTTTAAAAAAATCTACATTTGTTAATATGCGTGAACATATATTAAAATAAGCATATAAATAATATAACCAGTATGCTAACCAAAGTTGTATTTACAATAACTTTTTTAATAATATGAACATATTAAAGTACAACACTAAAAAATATTTTCCAATATAACTAAATACTCTATTTTTTTAAAATACATTTCCATTTCTCGCTTATCTTTGTAACAAGAAATTCATTTGCTATTTTGTATGAATGTTCTGAAAATTCATTTAATCTTCTATAATCACTAAAAGCATCTACAATTCTATCAGCGATAACTTTTACCAATTCGTTTTCATAATTAATATCACGATCAAAGTTATATTTTACCAAATAACCATTTTTTTCATTTTCAATAAACGTTGTATTCCCGTAAGGTACATCCAATCCGATTAAAGCACAGCCTGAGGAAGCCGCTTCTAACAATGTTAGTCCAAATGTTTCAAAAATAGATGTAGATATATATAATTGATAATTTTTATATACATCATCTAAGCGTTGAAATCCCATGAAGTGAATATATTCAGAAGCATCATTTTTTTGTATGATTTCAACCAATTCATTTTGTACAGAGACATCACCCTTACCATAGATATCTAATGAAATATTACTATTCTTTTTATGTGCTTCAATAACTGATCGAATAATCAAATCAATTCTTTTACCTCTCACTATTCGTGATGCTGTAAGAATTGAATTTTGCTTTCGATCATTAGAAACACATAAATTATCAACAGCACCTACAGGTATTACCTCGATGTTTGGAATAGCATAATCATACTTATTAAGTACACGGATCAAATCTTTCTTTTGATTTTCGGTTGAAACAACAAAAGAGTCAATATACTTAGAATATTTAAACCAGTAATAATACTCATAACTTAAATACAAGGCATACATGGATTGATTTGGTTCAAAGTAATGTCCAGAATGAATAACACATATCTTTTTACAAGGTAACTTCTTTCCTAGAATTATGTCATTAAATTCCAAATTATATGCACGATCCATTATAATTGAATCGTTTTCATTCAAATTTAATAAATCTAAATATAAATCTATAATTTCGTAACAATCAATTATCTTACCATTATTCATGATATAGTTATTTTCTATCTGTTCTAAACAAACCTCGCCATTTTTCATATAGAAAACTCTTTTCACTTTTTTTGCATATAACGAACCATTATCACGACTTGCCGTAATAAAAAAATCAGAATATACTCTACCATGTGAATAAAAATCAGCCTTAATCAAACAATTGTTTTTAAAATAATAAACCTCATAAAAATGATTTGAATCATTTGGCACAGTATGTATTTCTGCTACAATGCACCCATTTTTCCATAGTTGAACTGCATTTTCAACATAAATGACTTTATCAACATTCAAATTCTGCTCTAATTCAAGAACCATTGCATCCGTTGCAGCATCAAAATCAAAATAGTCTCTACCCGTCATTTTCAAAATTGGATTAACCATTTTATTTACTGGTATACCCACATTATTATATAAAGAAATATTTCTCATTTTAGGAAAATTTGTAAATACATAATACCCATCTATGCCGATTTGATTAAATATTTTCTCTCTATACCCCTGCGCATTATCTATTCCATTGGGCATATAATCTACTAAAATATTAAATACATAAACTGACATCAGCGCATTCACCTAATCCTTTCTATATAATCCACGAATTCTTTATAAGAATAATACACTTTACAACAATTCTGATCTGTAACTATGAAAACTTCATTCTTATGATGAATCGACAAAACTTCTTTATTATCATCCGTATAAAATGTAGTTAACAATAAGCCAAGTTTTTCATCATAATATTCAGTAAAAAATTTCAATCCATATACATCATAAAAATCCGTTTTATAATTGAAGCCATCTTCAATCCATGCTACTCTATGTACATTTCTCATTATATTGGGACTTTTAAAAAATATATCCGCCTTCTTTTTTCCACGACATAATATTTGTCCATCCAACTCCTGAGGAAAAACGCACCATAAATCAGGAATATCTAAATTGTTGTAGAACAAATCAGAAAACTCATGCTTTTCCTTATTTAAAGAATTAACCAAAATACGATAAGGAGACAGAATATCTTTTTGACCATTCTCATGATCAAATATATACTTTTCTTTCTCTAAATCATTAAATTCATTTTCATAACATTTTTCTAATAGTAATTTCATACGCAAATCTCCCAATAGATATTTATAAATATGTAATTATTTAATACATTTTAACATGATATTTATTTTATTTAAAAAAGTTATAGACATATCCACAAATTTTTCCACAAATTTTCAATTTATTTATTATTTAAATAACATAAAGAAAAATGGACATGTTGTTAACACATCCATACTATTCTGGAATCGTAACTCCAACTTTCCATATTTAATTCAAAGTAGCCAAACGATTATGCTTATCATACTTCACAATGTAATCATCCATATCCATGAGTGGACCTTGTGTCACATGAATCTTTTTATTAATCATAACACCATACCGAAATGGACTTGAACATTCAATTTGACTACCATCATCATGACAAACTATATAGTCTATGTCATCTAAGCCCAAAAGTTCTTGGACATATCTCTTTTCATTCTAAACCCACAAATTATATTTAATACTCATTCTCATATATAAACGTTCATCTATAAAAAGTATGCCACATACGCATTTATATATTTATCATTACAATTGTTTCAAATACTCCTTTATATCTTTTATCATACTTTCTACATCATCATCATTATAGATGTTATTCAATCCTGAATTATCATGATTTGTACTCTCAAATGAATACACCGGCTTACCCATTCTATGAATATTTTCAATGATTTGATTCACTTCATTTTGATAATTAATATCTAAATAGAAATCTATTTTATTTAAAACTTCTTTGTTTTGTAGTGGGTTAAAACAAGGATATAATGAAACATTCATATATTTTTCTAGGCGGACAATTTCATTGCCAAAAAATGTATGTGCCAAAATATTAAAATGAACATTACTTAAATTTTTGATTAATATTTCAATTTCATGCAAATTAGCTGAATTTGTATAAATAGCCGTTTCATATTTTGTATTATCAACAAGATTTTTAAATTCTTTATATAAATCAATCTTATCTAAGATAATATCATCCCAAGACATACAATAATAGAACCACCAAATGTCTTTAAAACGAATCATATTATGCATTAGCCAAGGTTTATGTGTATATGTATAATGAATTACTTTAGGAATTCCATTATACAAATCATACCACCCCATATTTCTATGTAAACTTTCTAGACAATCGGAACCTACCTGTAAATTATATGTTAATGGTAGTCTACACCACCTATCCTTAAACAACATATTTAAGATTCCCTGATCCGCATAAACCTGATCATGATATTGAACCGTTAAATCCATTAATTGATTTAATATATTATTCGTTTTCCAATACATATTATCAATCAACAATATACCCGCATTAAATCCTAATTCTGTTGTAGGTAAATCTGCTACGGCACCGACTGGACACCCATTTAAATCCATATTAAATAATTCATCCAACGAATCCGTTATAATCATGTCACAATCAAGATATAACACTCTATGTTCTTTGACATATTCAGGAATTAAATATCTAAAGTAAGTCTGATATTTAATATGTGTCGATGGACAATTAAACTTCTTAAAGCTATCACCAGAAACCTTGATATTTAATATTTCCGAATTTAAATAAGACAACCTTTTTGTCATTAAACGAAACCATTCGATTGGAAGATCCTCATTTAAAATATAAAACTTAATATTTTTATTATGCGCGCAAATAGACTTAATTGTTGTTTCCAACTTATCCATATAACTATTATCACACGCTAAAACAATCGCATTTCTCATTACCACAACACCTCCCATAAGAAAAAATGGACATGTTGTTAACACATCCATACTATTCTGGAATCGTAACTCCAACTTTCCATATTTGATTCAAAAAACTAAGATTCAACGTAGCCAAACGATTATGCTTATCATACTTCACAATATAATCATCCATATTTTTTAGTGGACCTTGAGTCACATGAATCTTATTATTCACTAATTCACCATACGACATTCTTAGAACCTTTTCATCATCCAACAACATATTCAAAATACGAATCTCCTCATCCGTTAAAGCTGAAACTTCCTCTTCATATTTCAATTCATGAATAAGAACACTCTGCAAAGGAAACATTTTAAAGATCGCATCCACTTCAACTTGAGAAAGTTTACTCACCACAAATACATACCCACCAAATAAAGCTCTTTGTTGAATCTGTTTTGAAACTCTATGATAAAATTCCATCTTCGGACTAAAAGCGTAAATACCATCATTCTCATTCAAATATTTACATACCTCTTCTTCCTTAGAACGAATGGTCAATAACACATACCAATGTTCATTATTCATACGTAAAACCCTTTCAATACATACAAAAATTATAAAATGTATATTTCGTTATGTCAATTTCATAACAAAAAGGATATGCACAAGGCATACCCTAATATCTTTTATAAACTTTTCAATTCTTCTGTAATCGCATTGATTGCTTCATCAACCTTAGAAGCATCCTTACCACCGGCTTGAGCCATATCTGGCTTTCCACCACCATTACCAGAACAGATTTGAGCCGCTTTCTTAACCAATTGACCCGCATGTACACCAGCCTTAACAGCCTCTTTACCTGCACCAGACACAAAGACAACCTTTTCACCATTTGTATTCACAAAGAACACAACCATCTTGTCATCATTAGCCTTTAAGTTAGAAACAATATCCTTTAATGCACCTGCATCCATGCCAGAAACAGATTTGATCAATACATTGACTTTTCCAAAATCCTTAGCTTCTGTAGCCCACTCTTTAGACTTCAAAGTAAAGATTTGATTTTTCAAATTATCAATTTCCTTTTGCATATCATGCATCGTCTTATAAGCAGCCTCAACCTTTGTATCAATATTCTTAATACCCTTTTGTTTTGCACTATCCGCAATATTTTCTAACATTGCATGTTCAGATGCAAAGTCTTGGTAAGCCGCAAACTTAGTCTTAGCCGTAATACGACGAGAATCCGAACCAATACTTTCCTCACTAATGATCTTGCATAAACCAATCTGAGCTGTATTTTCTACATGACATCCTGCACAGAATTCCTTAGATACATCCCCCATTGTTACAACACGAACTGTATCTCCATACTTTTCATCAAATAATGCAGTAGCACCAGACTTTTTAGCCTCTTCAATAGGCATAACCTCTTTCGTAACTGGATAAGCAGCACTTATATATTCATTCACAATACGTTCCACTTCAGCCAATTGTTCAGCTGTAACCTTTTCATAATGATTAAAGTCAAAACGCAAATATTCAGGACAATTGTAAGAACCAGCCTGGTGAATATGATCACCCAATACTTTAACTAAAGCCGACTGCAATAAGTGTGTACAAGAATGGTTCGCTGTAGTTGCCAAACGATCTTTGACATTCACTTCACCATGTAAAGACATACCCTTTTCTAATACACCACTATTGATCTTAACTGTATGGATATGTTGTTTATTACGCGTTTTTTGAACATCTAATACTTCAACATCTACACCATCTGTACTAAATGTACCTTTATCGGCAACCTGTCCACCACTTTCGGCATAGAAACAAGTCTTATCTAAAATAATCATACCTTCATCTTCTAAAGAATCCACCATTTTACCCTCTGCATTAAATAAGGCAATGATTTTACCATCACAAGACAAGTGATCATAACCAATAAATTCACTTGGCTCATTGAAGTTCATTAACTCTTCATTTTGAGACGCAAAAGAATCCTTTACATTACGCGCATTACGAGCACGCTCCTTTTGTTTATTCATTTGGGCATCAAAATCTTCATGACTTACAGTAATTCCACTTTCCTCCGCAATTTCTTGTGTTAATTCAAATGGGAATCCATATGTATCATACAATTTGAAGACAACTTCACCACTAAGCTTTCCATCTTTAGCCTTGCTGATTTCATCATCCAATAAAGCTTGACCAACCTTTAAAGTCTTCTTGAAAGTTTCTTCTTCCACCTTAATCAATTTTTGGTTGAATTCAACATGCTCTTGTAAGTATGGATAGAAATCCTCCATTAAATCCGCAACAACAGGAACTAATTTATATAAGAATGGTTCATCCAAACCTAATTTTAAACCATAACGAACCGCACGACGAAGTACACGACGGAGCACATATCCACGACCACTATTTGAGAAGTTAGCACCATCACTCAATGCGAAAGTTACAGTACGAACATGGTCCGCAATAACACGATACGCCATCTTATATTCACCTTCATAAGGATGTTTAGCCATAGCTTCAGTGGCACGAATAATAGGCAAGAATAAATCGGTATCGAAGTTTGTTTCACCATCCTGAACTAAGGCAACCAAACGCTCAAGACCCATACCTGTATCAATATTCTTTTGAGGAAGTTCTTTATAATCTTTACGATCAATACTTGGATCACAATCATATTGAGAGAATACAACATTCCATACTTCTACATAACGATCATTTTCCATTTCATCAAAGAATAATTTTTCTCCTAATCCTTCAGGATCATATTTTTCTCCACGATCAAAGAAAATTTCACTGTCAGGTCCACCAGGTCCTTTACCAATTTCCCAGAAGTTATCATCTGTCTTTAAAATATGACTTGGATCTACACCACAAATTGTAGTCCATACTTCATATGCACGCGCATCATCTGTATATACAGAAACATACAATCTGTCCTTATCAATACCCATCCATTCTTCGCTTGTTAAAAATTCCCATGCGAATTGAATAGCTTCATCCTTAAAATAATCTCCAATTGAGAAGTTACCCAACATTTCAAAGAATGTGTGGTGACGAGCCGTACGCCCAACATTTTCAATATCGTTTGTACGAATTGACTTCTGTGCATTCGCAATACGATTTGAAGCTGGTTTTTCACTACCATCAAAATATTTTTTTAACGCTGCAACACCCGCATTGATCCATAATAAAGTTGGATCATTGTGAGGGATCAAACTTGCGCCCGGTTCAATCATATGTCCTTTTGATTTAAAATAATCCAAGAACATCTGACGAATCTGATTACCAGTTAATTGTTTCATCTTTCTTTCCTCCAATAAAAAAACGCTCCTATTTCTAGGAACGTATAATTACGCGGTACCATCCTAGTTCATTTTTCAAAATAGAAAAATGCCCTCAATTCACTCGTTAACGCCGACTACGTTTCAACTCCAAAGTAGCTTCAAAAATAAATTCCTGAAAGGCTTTCACCAAACGCCCTCTCTCTAGACAAGAAAATTACTTTCTACTTATCTTCTTCACTGTCGAATCGCTAAAATTTTAACACTCTTTCACCAATTCTGCAAGACGAATCACACCATCTTTCATCAATTCTTTATCCATACTCGCAAAAGATAAGCCAATCCCACTACTTGAATAACTAACACCCATCCAATTGGATTCACACAAAGACTTGAACTTTTCCATATCCACATCCAACTTGATCCAATACGCCATATACGTTTCATCCAATATATAAGAAACACAAAGATACGTATCCAATAACTTCTTTAAATACAAATGCTTCTCTCTATATTCACGCACCAATTTCCTCAAATGCTTCTGCAAATACCCATCCACAATATACTGACTAAAAGCCACCTGCTCCAATTTACTTGCCGTAGGACCAAAGAAAGAAGCACAATACTTCTTTGTATATTCCTCATTTAAGATCATATATCCAATACGAAGGCTAGGAAGTAAAAGTCTTGAAAAAGAAGAAAAATAGATCACATGATTCGACATAGAGCATAAACTCGTCTTAATTTTAGAAGCATACACAAGCTCCCCATTATAATCATCTTCTAAAATCAATATATGACTTAGCCCAACCAACTCTTTTCTCAACTTTTCACACATAGACTGACGATTCTTACTAAAACAAGTTGTATTCACATACACAACATCCACACACTTCGTTTGAATATCTTCAATAAAATGATCTGGATCTAAATATTTCACAGAAAAGCCATAACTTAAAAATACTTGTTTAGCTTGTTCATCCACCAAAGTTGACAAGCCAATCACCTTTTTTTTATCCAACATCCCACAAAATATATACAACAAAGACTGATAGTTAGAACCAATCACCATCTGCTCAGGAAAACACAATATATTTCGATTTTGATATACATACTTACACAAAGCCTGTCTTAAACCATACTCCCCTTGGGCTAAACCATAACTTGACATTAACTTCTTATCATTCAATACATCCTTTATATATCGTTTCCAAATTGATGTCTCAAATGAATCAATCGAAACCGATTGGATTCGAAAATCATAATCATATTCCTTTTCTTTGTGACTTGAAGAATAATCCAAGATTTCATGATGCAATAAAACCCTTTCCGGATTCATACTCACAACATACCCAACCTTTTCCTTACTTGAAATAAACCCATCTAAAACAAGCTTATTATAAGCTAGCTCCACCGTTGTCTTAGACACATTCATCTTCTTGACACATTCACGAATCGAATCGACACGATCCCCATATTTTAAGATTCCAGAAAGAATCGACTCCCTATATGTATTATAAATCACTTCATATTTCTTCATCATCTGTCCCCTATTTATTTTTTATAATTGTATATTTTTTTAAATACAGAAACAAGTATAATAGTCATTAAGTTGTAAGAAAGAAGGAAATGATCATGAAAAATAAACAAACCTATGAAATCGTATTAACAGGACTTGGCATGGCACTAGTCTTTGTGGCAACCATGTTTATCAAAGTTCCAAACGCACTCGATGGATATTTCAATTTAGGCGATGGATTCATCCTATTATTCGCAAGCTTTTTAAATCCATTTGAAAGTTTCTTAATTGGAGGACTAGGAAGTGCATTAGCCGATGTAGCCGGAGGATATGGACACTACTTCTTCTTTACCCTAGTCATTAAAGGACTTGAAGGAATTGTCGTATCTCTACTGATGAAAAATTACTCGAAACCGAAACAAATCTCAAGCTACGTATTAGGATCTGTCATTATGGTCTTTGGATACTTCATCGCCAAATATATGTTGAAAGGAAGCTGGATCGTTGCCGCTAGTGAAATTCCAGCTAACATTGTACAAGGTGTAGCTGGTATTGTGATTGCACTAGTCGCCTATCCAATGGTTAAAAAAATCGTGCAAGATAAGTTAAACTAAAGCCTGGAAATTCCAGGTTTTTTTATTTCCAAATAAAAAAAGGATATGCTCAACACATACCCTAATATCTATGCTTCTACATTCAAATATTTTAAGCCTCCATATTTTACTTGAAACTTATAAACATTACACTTCAATTGAAGCCATTCCATATCCGTAATCGCATTCTTTCCAATACATTCTATAATCAAATCTTCAGAGGCCTTTAAACAATCCAATGTCTGCATCCATTTATTATAATTTTTACTATTTGGTTCAACCGCCATGTCTATGAGCTCATCATACTTCACATTAATAGCCTTATAAATCACTCGAATATTGTCAATCGTAGGCTTTTCAATCGTGTCAATATAATCAAAAATTCTCATAATAAATCATCCCTTCATTTTTTTATGGTTTTATAATACACCTCGAAAAAACGTTTGTATAGAAAAACACCCAAATAAATGCAATATTATATAGCTAAAAAAGCGGTTTCTTTAAGAAAATAACTAAAATTTTACGATATTAAAACAATTGCTTTTTTGCGGTATTAACCATATAATGCATATGCAAAAAGAAGCTTTTAAAAGCTTGGGCTGGTCGAAAGACCCGGGTCCACATAGTAGCGGGTAAGACACCCGCCATTTTTTTTAGAAAGTTGAGGAAGCATGAAAGAGTTAAGCGTTTTTGTTGACGAATCTAAAGATTTTTATGTGTATTTCTTTGGCTTTGCTCGTATTTTTCACGGTTTCATTATTAATAGCTGTAATATCAATATTAATTGTCATCGCAAACTTACAAAAACCAATCGAAAGAATGTACATTATTGATGTTTTCTATGTACATTTTTATTATAATTAATGTACAGGAGGAAAGCACTATGAAAGTCAATACTACAGAATTAAGAAGACATCTTAGTGATTATTTAGCTATGGCAAACAAAGAAGAAATTATTATTACAAATAAAGGAATAGAGATTGCACGTATTATTTCTCCAAAGCAGGCAAAGAAAAGCTCATTAAATAATTTGGTTGGTACATTGCCTTCATTAACTGACGAAGAGATTGAAGATATAAAAAATGAAAGGATTTCTAAGCAATGAAGATATTAGTTGATACAAATGTGATTATAGATATTCTATGTAAAAGAGAGCCGTTTTTTGAAGATTCATATAACTCACTAAATAAGTGTATTGATAATCATACTATTATTGTATCAGCTTCGGCAATCACTGACATATTCTATATTGCAAGAAAATACATTGGCAGTGAACAGGCAAAAGAATGTATAAGAAATCTTTTAGATTTAATAAAGATATCAGATCCAAGAGGAGCAGATATTGAAAAAGCTCTTTCCAGTGACATTTCAAATTTTGAAGATGCGGTTGTTTCTGCAATTGCAGAAAGACAAAAAGCTAAATATATTTTAACAAGGAATACAAAAGACTTTGAAAAATCGAAAATTTTAAGTATCACACCTCACGATTATCTGAATATAAATAAATGATAATCTGGTTGATATAATGTTTTGGAATTGATATAAGTATGCAGCTTATGTATATATTCAAACCGGCATCCTCTCCATCTTAAAACAACGGAGTTTTGGATGTCTTTTTTATAATTAGACTTTCATAATCAAAATATGAATATATTGATGCACAGGATATAATCGAATTGATTGAAAACTTCAAGACGATGAAATATAAAATCAACATTTTTTATAATCTTTGCTCTATATCGAAGTCTAGACAGAATCATGATAAAATATGTAATATAGAAATGGAAGTATTCAAATGGACGAATTTAATAAAGAAGTATGTAAACTATATAAAAACATTGATGAACAAATTGAGTATTTGAAAATGTTTAAAAAAATCATAATAAACGAAAATGAGCGATATATATTAGAGGATAGAAATTATATATCTGTAATCAATCCATATAAAGAATTTTTTGCAACTAATCAGATTGTTAAAAATATTGAAGGGTATACGAAGAAAATTCATATTTATGAATCGGAAACACCTATACAAAATATACTTAGTGTTGTTAAATATGATGATAAAATTTCTGACTATTTTTTTAGAACCATTGGGCAATTTGAAAGGAAATTTAAAAATGTATTAATTAATGCAATTTGTGAATTGTATGTTCATAATTCTCAAATGCCAAATGAATCTTTAAAATGCTTAGAGTATATCACTGAAATCGAAAAATTTATAAACCAATACACAATTGAACTAACACTTAATAACGGTAGTACATATACTTGTTTAAATAAACCATATTTAATAGATGCAATACAGAGAAATGTAGTTGTTTTTCCTAAATTTGCAACAAATTTTCCAAATTCATTGTCTAAAAAAGGTTATGTGTATAATGAATTTGTTTTGGAAAATCGATTTATGATATTAAAAAAATTGTATGATATAGGTACTGGAGATAAAAGTTCATCAAAAAATATACTTTTACAGCATTATTACAATTCTCAAAAGATGCTACCTTTATGGGTTATTCCTAACGCTTTAACCCTCGGGGAACTAAACGTTTTGTTTTCGATGTTAGATATGTCAACACAAAAACAAATTTGTGCAAAACTTATGAATGTTGATATCACAAAAATTAAAGAAAAGAATGTATCTACCTTTATGGGCTATGTAGAAAATATTCGAAGAATAAGGAATGTGATTAATCATTACGAACCACTTATCCCGTTTTTATTAAATAACATAAAAGAAAAGCATCTTAAAGATTCACAAATTATAAAAACAATAGAATTCCTTGCTACTTACTCTGAGCCAATAATTATTACTATGCCATATATTCCAGTTACAGATTACAACAAGAAAAAGGTAGCTGTTTTGAAAAAAGTTCAACAAGTTATGCAAAAGAGCAACAAGTTGTAAAGTTGCTCTTTTATTCTAAATAAAAAAGAGAATGGACGTATCCACTCTCCCTGTCAGCCAATGGGCCAACCTTCGTCATAAGTAATATACCACACTTTTTGAAAAATGCAAATAAATTGCAGACAGAGGATATGAATCCATCAATTTCTTTAAGAAGATTAAATTATCTGGAAATAAGTATCTGGTCCGAATCAAGAATATTTATTCCACTGGTATATTACGTAGTTTTGGACCATTTTCAGATGGCGAATTTGATGTGCAAGTCAAACGCACATTGACTAGAAAACAGACGAATGAAATAAAAGCTCATCCTGAAATCTATAAGTTTGTGCCACAAAATCAGCGATTTGATTATTTTGGTGATACTCCATTCTATGATTTTGAATGTCGATTGGTTCGTTTTAAAATTACAGAGGATACATATGAATGCATCTTAACAAATTTAGATGAAAATGAATTCAGTATGCAAGATATCAAAAAGTCGTATCGCCTACGTTGAGAAATTGAATCTAGCTATTACTTAGAAAAAGAGCCCACCAAATCATATAATAAAATGATTTGTATGGGCTCTTTTCATTTGCCAAGTTTTGTATACATCTCTATTTAATCTTATACTTCAAATATTCCGAAAAAAGAAGACGCAATGAATCATAAACTATTGATCAAGCCGTTATTTTAACTTAATGCATTGCCAGACAAATGATTATTCTTCAATTATATTTTTCTTTTATTACGCGTATGAAATGATTTAGAAACATGACGAACTCCAAGTACTGGAGACAAGAAAATGATAATTGGATAAATCTCCAAACGACCAATCAACATCGCAAAAGAGAGTACGATCTTACTAAAGTCAGAGAACATGGAGAAGTTGCCCATTGGACCACACAAGCCAAATCCAGGACCCACATTTCCAATACATGTAATGACGGATGTGATAGTTGTTTCAAAATCAAAATTATTAAAGGAAATCAAGAACAATAAGATGCCGACAATGATGATAAAGCTACAGAAATAAGCCATGATCTGATTGACAACCTCTGTATCCACCACTTTACCATCCATTGTGATGGCCTCTACTTTTTGTGGGTGTAATAACTTTTGAATATCCAACTTGATCTTCTTTACAATAATCAATAGACGACTAATTTTTACACCACCACCAGTCGAACCAGCACTTGCACCACATACTGTTAATAAGAATAATATCATCTTACTAAATTGTGGCCATACACTATAATCACAACTTGAATATCCTGTTGTTGTAATGATGGAACCCACTTGAAAACTCGCAAGACGAATGGATTTCAATACATCAAAATTATACATAGACAAAATATTGATTGTGATACAAACAATAGAGAATAAAATCACACCTAAATAGGCACGCAACTCTTCATTTTTAAAGACTTGTTTAAAATCTTTAATTAAAAGGAAATAGTACATATTGAAGTTAACACCAAATAAAATCATAAAAATCGTAATGATGATTTCATAATACGAATTGTTGTAGGCACCAATACTTGTGTTCTTAATCGCAAAACCACCCGTACCTGCTGAACCAAATGTGTTACAAAGCGCATCAAACAATGGCATTTTACCAATTAAAAGTAAAATCACTTGAATGATCGTAAGACCCATATACATTGTATATAAAATCATAGCCGATTGACGCATACGAGGCACTAGCTTACCAATGGTAGGACCTGGCGCTTCTGCACGCATAATATGCATATCACGATCATTGGATTTTGGTAGTATTGCCAAAATAAAGACTAAAATTCCCATACCACCAATCCAGTGTGTAAAGCTACGCCAGAACAGTGTGGCATGCTTCAAACTTTCAATTTCCGTTAAAATACTCGATCCTGTCGTTGTAAATCCACTCACGGCTTCAAAGAAACAATCCACAAAAGAAGGAATTTCACCCGATAAATAAAATGGCAACCCACCAAAGAAAGATACAACGATCCACGCAAGGCCTACCGCAATCATTCCATCTTTCGCAAAATAGTTATTGACTTTTGCACGTGTACGCGTTAGCGCATATCCTAAAACTAGACAGATTCCAATCACAATCAAATAAGAATCATACAATCCCTCTTGATAGATCAAATCCACAATGACCGGTAAAACCATTAGGCAAGCTTGCGCAATTAAAACCATACCCAATACGTTACCAATCATCGCCCAGTTTAACTTATGTAAATTGTGCTTAAGATAGTAAATCATTGATATCCCTCAATCCTGCAACTTTACTAATAATAATAACCGTATCTGACAATTGAATACGCGTATCCCCCGTTGCCATTTTTGAAACACCCTTATGCGTTACATACGCAATGATGATCCCTTTACGAATATTTAGATCCTTAATTGGCACATCAATAAAACGACAATTGTCGCGCACTCTAAATTCTAAAGCTTCAACTTTATCATTTACAAGTTTGATCAATGATTCAACATTTGAGCCAACCGTATTTTGCATAGCACGAACATATTGCACAATTTGGTTGGCCGTAATAAACTTAGGCGTAATCGAATTTTCAAGTCCTAACTTATCCAACAAGAAACCTAAAGAAACACGGTTTACCTTAGGAAGTACATGCGTTACACCATGAGACTGGGCAAACATTGAAATAATGACATTCTCCTCATCATTATCTGTAAGTGCAATAAACGCATCCATTTCCTCTAAAGATTCACTCAATAATAATTCATGATCTGTACCATCGCCATGAATGACTGTTGCCTGTGGGAATTTTTCTACAAGACTAATACACTTATCCTTATTGATTTCGATGATCTTTACATCCATTCCCAGTTCTAACAACATATTGGTCAAATAATATGTGATTCTTCCACCACCAACAATCATTACTTCATTGACCGTACGATTACTTAAAATACCCACTTTAATAAAGAACTTTTCAAGCTGTGTAGTCGAACCCGTTAATGTGACACGATCCTTTTCATAGATAACGGTATTTCCATTTGGAATGATCACTTCCCCATTTCTTTGAACAGCCACAAATAACACTTCACTTTTCATACGACGATTGATGTCGCAAATACGCATATTTGAAAGTGGCGAATTTTCTGTAATCTTGACTTCCGCAAGTTCAATTCTTCCTTTCGCAAAAGAAGAAACCTTGATCGAATTTGAGAAACGAATCGCACGCAAAATTTCACGAGCTGCAGCCTGCTCCGGATTGATACTCATACTCAATCCCAATTCATCCTTAATCAAACGAACGGTATTGTTGTATTCCGGATTACGAATACGTGCAATCGTATGTCTTGCACCCAATTTCTTTGCCAATAAACAACAAATAATATTAACTTCATCCGTTGATGTAGCCGCAATCAACAAATCCGAAGATGAAACACGAGCTTCCATTAAAGTATCTAAACTTGCACCATTTCCCTGTACGCCAACAATATCCAACTGATTCATGGTACTCGATAGAACACTCGATTTATTTTCAACCACTGTAATATCATGACCTTCCTGGTTCAATTGTTTTGCGATCGCAAATCCAACTTTTCCATCACCCACTACAATAATTTTCATAACTCCTCCAAAAAAAATGAATTCCCATATGGAATCATCTCAAGTATAATACAAAACATTTATAAAAACTAGTACTACAAAGGCTTGTAATGAACACATTATCAATATCGAAATACAAACCATCAAAAAAGGACACTTACCAAAATAAGCATCCTATAATTAAAATTCACTAATCTTAACAACTAAATATCTATTCTAATTGTCTTTCAACAAATCATTCAAACCATACGTTCCCTTTATAAGCTTAGCCGTTCTTTGATGTTCTTTAATTGCCGCAACTAGTTTCTTAGCGTCATTAAAATAGTTTTTCACAAAATCATAAGATTTTACATCATGCATACGAAGATTCACTTTACAAAACTCACTTGGTTTCTTTTTAGAATGTTTAAACTGTTTATACTGCCCCTCAGCATGGATAATCAACATTTCTATTTCTGGTGCTGTAATGACATTAATAACATTAATTTTATTTTTATAGGCCTTACTAAGCCGAAACTCTTCATTTCGTGAATCCAAAATCCGTATAATAGAAATCTGACCCATAAAATCTTTACGCAAATAGCGTGCCTCAAAATTTTTTGCATTCCTACAACGAATAACTTGTTCTTCAAGCATTTCTTCTCTAGTAAAAATCAAAAGATCATTATCTACTAATATATCAATAATTGCTGCTTCAGCCGCGCCTTCACAAATGCACGCCTTATATTTTGCCAATTCCATTTTGCGTTTCTCCTAATGAATTGATTCAAATAGATTTCTTTTCAACTTCACATATGACTCGTACATAGGTGTCGTTCCCTGCAAAAAACCACTCTGATATGCATCACTTTTTTTAATATCATTACGTTTTAGAATACTACTCAAATTTTCAACTGTAATGCCATTACGATTTCTTACAATATGAATACCATCATTACGATCATATTCATCCAACAATTCAGAATAATGCGTAGTAAAAATTAACGTTCCACCATTTTTATTTAGACGACTATCCATAAAGAATCGAATTATTGTTGTTACAATCTCTTTATTAAAATGATTTTCAATTTCATCTACAAGAAGATATCCACCAGATTGAAGTACCTCTTTGACCATTGAGAATGTAATAATACCTTTGATTGTACCCGAAGACAAATACTGTTCCAAATCCCTCGCATTGTTTAAAACAATTTCATCTTCATTTCTAAATTTCAAATGAATAAATGTCTTCCCATCCATTTTTTCAAAGCACAATTTTTCAATTGTTGGATCAAGAAATGCAATCACTTCCAAAGAAATATCCTCAGTAAAAGGAAGTACATTTACATTTGTATAAGACATTAAGCTAAATATCTCTACTGTATCATTTTCTTTTTTATTATGCGCAATAATAAAACTAACATCGTCAGATAGATATGCCTCGCTACTATCACGAGATGCTACAGGTTCTACCCCTGTAAAATCAGTCAAATACTTTTTCGACTTGATACTCGCAATCGTTTTTTCCCACAATCTTTCAGACAAAATAGAATACATATAATCATCCGCCTTTGTTTTTTTTGCAGTAATTACAGTTTCAAGACAACAAACATACTTACGCTTATCATAAAAATAAACGCAAATTGTAGCTTGCTTTGCTCCACCAAGAATAGTTTTAGATTCCACATGATTAATAGGTTCATTCTTTACGATATTCAAAGCTAAATCAATAACCTTTAATACCGAAGTTTTACCAGACGCATTAATACCAATAAAGGCATTCGTTGTATGAAGATAATGATTATCAACCAAGTTATACAAACTACACTTATCGTTCTCACTTACACGTTGTCGTGTGTAAAAACAAATATCCAAATCTTCTTTAAAAAGTGGAAGTCCATTTGCCGTAACACGAAGTATTTTCATATGCATCCTCCTTTAAAAACGGTTTTTACGTTTTTATTTCCTTATATTTAAATTATATTATCAATTTCAAAATATTCAAACAGATTTAACGTTTTTAATATACAAAAAGGACACTTATCAAATAAGCATCCTACTTACACCTAACAACAATTCTATTTTGACTATCCAAAGTACAAGTGACTAAAGTAAGTGGCCATTTACCATTGGTTACTTCAGCTACACTTTCTGGACTCACTACATCCATTGCGTCAACACTATATTTAAAACAATTTCCTGAAGCGTCCGTAAAAATAACGTCATCCCCACTTTTTAATGTATTTAACCTACCAAAATGAAACCAATAATTATGCGCTATAATCACCATATTACTTTTATAAATACTACCATAATATCGGCAAGGAAGTTGTTTCATATTTTCATCACTACATGTACTTGTAACACAAAGATTCAAATCTAAACTTGGAATTTCTAAAGTACCAATACAAGAAATTCCATCCACATCCACTTCAGGCATATCCATATCTGGATTCAATACATAATCCGGTACAGAGCCAACACTTGTCTTTACAACATGATACGCATTCATCTTTTGTTTAGAAACAAAATACGATCGAAACGAATCATATACATTATATGCACATAAAGAAATGGAACACACAATACAAAAGATTCCAATCCAAGAAATATTTCGATACAATTTATTCTTCATTTTTAAAATGGCGTCCTAAACCAAACAACACAAGACCCACAAATAGTAATACGGGAACTGGCCACCACAATTGACCTGAATTTGGAAGTACTTCATCCTTCTTTTCAACCTTATCCGTAAAATTACCCGTATTCGTTAAAACAATCGTATCCTTTTCACGAGTGCAACTCTCCTTATAGCCAGAAGGAACACTAGTTTCCATTACTCGGTATGTATATAAAGTAGAAAGATTTTCCCAAGTATTAGACCATTGATTGTCTGAATTTAATACCACTTTATCCACCACAATACCATCTGACCTTAATAAACAAACCTCAATCGATTTAGGACGAGACTTCTTATTATCCTTCTTCCATACCTTTAATACATGAATACGACTTGGCTTATCACTTGTCTCATATTTTAAATCCACACTTAAATTGCCACTTAAAGAAATTAAGGATACTTGTGGCATATAAAATACACCATCCTGAAAAACTTCTTTTCCAACCACCAAATAAATACCGGATTCTAGACCAGAAAAACTAGCCTTATACGAACTGTCAGAAGAATTAGAAGCATCTGCTTCTATTCCATCCATTAAAATACGATTCTCTAATGCATTGGCAGCCCCTTGTACATCTTGTTTTAAATCAACAGAATAACCAGAAAACTTACCTGTTAAATTATAATTCTCATCCGCTACTCGATATAAAGAAACTTGCATATTTGATATTGGACAAGAAACATCCAAATTCATGAAATCAGAATCCGCAAATAGAGTCATAGGTAGAAAACAACATAATAAAGTTAAAAACACAAAATATAATATTCTTTTCATTACCTACACTCCCTTCTTTCGAATTCGATATACAACATAACCAATCCCATATAGAATCAAACCAATAATACTAGCCACAACCAAAGGATTCACCCTTGCAGCATCGGCCGTTAAATTCTTTTCATCCATCACATTCTCTACGCGATGGCCACGAACTAATAATCGATGTGTATTAATACCATAAGGCGTACAGGTAAATAAAGTACATAAATCTTTACCTTCCTCAATTTCTAATAAACCATAATCATTCGGCTCAACAATTGCGATATTATCCACCTGATACGCAAGAACCTGATCATATACATGAAGATAAAATACATCCCCCTTTTTCATACGATCCAGTTCCGTAAATAACTTTGCACTTGGAAGACCTCTATGACTAGATAGAACACAATGCGTACCACTACCTCCAACAGGAAGACTCGAACCCTCTAAATGACCAACACCCACCTGCAATACAGCATCATCTACCGTATGATAAATCGCAAGCTTTACACCAATCTTAGGAATCGTGATATATCCCATCATACCCGTACCATCCGCATTTAATAAACTCTTATACTCACTAAGTTCAGATTCACTTGGAGTAAAACGACCACCATTATTGACTAATCCACTATTATATTCAACAGCCCGATCAATCTCAGCCTGCTTATCCTGTTTGGATAACTTAGCCATAGTATCCGAATAATTTGCGACAACACGACTCTGATGTAAAGAATTCCAATAATTACTCACCGTAGGATACAACAATAAGGACAAGCCTGTAATAAAAACAAGTATCGCAATTATAGTTGACATATGTTTTCTCATCTTACAACCCTCTCCCTATTGTTGTATAGAAGGGGAAAATAATTCCCCCCATACAACATATAAAACAAATCAATTCAATTTAATTATTTAGCTTTCGCTCTTTTCTTATTAGCCAATACAATACCTGATCCTAGTACTAGTGCTCCACCAATCAAGTAAATTAGTGTTGTACCCATACCACCAGTAGATGGTAGTAATGAGCCAGTCTCATTTATAACTTGTACTTCAGTTACACCATTACCAGCATTTTTGCCATATTTGTAATTTAGTGAATGTCCTATAACCATCTTTGTATCTTTATCTACTTTTTTTGTTACTGTAACTTTAATAGGTTCTTTTAACTTATTATATCCGTCAGGTGCTTTAATCTCTTTAAGATAGTATTCGCCCTCTTTTAAACCATAAAATTCAAATTTACCTGTGTTATTTGTAGTAATTTTTTTAACTGTATCAGTTTCTTCATTCGTTGCTTTTCTATAAATCTCTTTTGATGAATCATCCTGTTTGAATTCAATTGGATTCACACCATTGTTTGCATCATCTAATGTTGTATATAAACTGAATTCTGCTTTTGGAAGTGGAGTATTGTCATTTTTACTTTTGAATACCGGAATACTTAAAACACCTACATATGCATTGCTTGTTATTACATTTGGATTATTTCCGTATTTTAATGTAGCTGTATTTTCATTATTAATCAGAGCACTTTTATTTACAGTTGCAGAATACGATATTCTTAAGACATAATTTTCATAGTATTGCTCTAATTTTTTATAACCTTCATCAGTAAATTGTAAAGTAAATTTGTCTTTTCCATCTTCTTTACCAGGAACAGTCGTATAGTCTGTATTTAATCGTAAATTTTCAACATCCACATCTATAACATTCTCTGTGACATTTCTTTTTACTAAACTTACTTGTAATAATACTTGATTGTTTAAAATACCATTTAGACTTAAACCGCTATCCATTATATCAGTGAAAACTAATTGCTCTGCTCCTTTAAAATTATCTATCTCTGCAGTAAACCAAACCATATCACCAATTTCGTTTGTTGTATTTTTTTTCAACGAATTACGATCAGCGTGATTTGGATGCGCAACATCATATGTATTAACATATTTATTTAAAGTAGGTTTTTCGTTTTTTTCATGAATTGTAGCTTCATTAGCTGTCGTAGTTAAACCACAAAGTGCACCAACACTTGAATCTACTAAATAATAACCTAATGATAATCTTTCAAAAACTAAATTATTTGAACTAGCTGGTTTAGATATACCAGCGATGCCATTAGCAGGATCTTTCGCAAACTTCAACATTTTCGGAGCTAATTCTTTAGCTAGGCTTTCTTTTTCTGCTTGTGTAGCCGTTTTTTCGTTTTTCCAAGTAACTCCGTCATAATCGTTTATATCAACATAAGTTTTACCTTCACCCGTTTTAAAGAATTCTTTCCATTTTTCATTTGTTACCTTGTAAGAATAGTTATCACCATCAAAGCTCTCCAAATCAAAAACTTTATAAATCGTATAAGTTTCACCAGGTATCGCATTATCAATTGTAATCTTTCCAGTTCCTGTTGTTTCTTCTGCGTTAACATTACTACTCAACGTGAATACCATCATGAACGCAAACATAATGGCTGCAATCTTTTTAATTAGTTTCATCTCTTTCTCCTTTTTTCTTTTCTCTTATTTTTATTTATATTTGACAGGCATATTAAACTTGCAACCACCAACGTTGCTCCTAATAACCTGTAAATCAGGGTTCCCATACTACCTGTTGAAGGTAATATTTTTGTACGGCTCTTGTTTGTAACTGTAACCGTTTCACCGACTTTTGCATTATTTGTTTTAGTGCTATCAGTTTCATTTTTATAAACTACCTTATATTGCATTGAATTTATTGTAGCTTCATCATCAGAAGCTTTAATCGGTTGATTATTTTGACCTATTTCAAAAACATAATAATCTTTTGTTAGATCAATTGGATTCTTAAATTTTGCTGACTTAACATCTTTATCTTTAGGATCATAATGAATAGAAATAATTTCTAAAGCATCTCCTGAACCTTCAGCATTATCATACAATCCAAATCTATAAGTACCGCTCACTGGATTATGTTCTGTTTCAGCAGCATTGTTAGTAAATGCTTTTTTAACAGTAATACCCTTTTGTGCATTGTATATTTTCACTAAGAAATAATCTTTATCATACGCAACTATATAATGTTTATCTCTGCTATTCTGATATTCTATATATTTTTTTACATAGTCAGAATAATCGTCACTATCTTCTTTCTTTGCACGCATAATGTAATATGAATTTCCATCTAAAATATATCCATCTACAGTTTTAGTTTCTTTAACTTCATAGATTGTATTAAACTTCATTTGATAATCACTTGTTTTAATGGTTACTGTACCATTAGCATCTGATGTAACTGTAAACGGGTTTTTAGTTGTACGTTTTATTTCATTATTCTCCAATGTACATTCATAAATTTCAAATTCAGCTCCGCTTAAACGTTTTAATGTATCATCATATTTTATAATTGTTAATTGAGGATGCGTTTCTGTTTCTGTAGTTCCACTCGCATTCAAATCGTAGCTAAATGTTTTAATCTCATCATTCACACCACCAGTTTGACCATAATTTTTCCAATATACCCTGTTTGAAACTGATGTCTCAGTTTTCGGCGCAACTTTTACTTTACAAGAATACTGAATTTGTACTGGTGTTCCATCTGGAATTTGAATTTCAAGTATATTCTTTTCCGGATCATATTTAATTTCTATAGGAACATCAATATTATTCTTAATGTTTTTAGCTTTAATTGAATCAGGATCTAAAACAAGATTTGGACACAAATCATCCACTAATGTAAGTTTATCTGTAGTATTCTTCAATAACGTTTGACCGTATTCATTTGCCGTAATTGTATAATCAATTTTCGGACTCTTATCATTATGAATATTTGTTTTGTCTAATATTTTTTTATTGGATATTTCTGCACTTGCATTTGCCGAAACATAATCCTTTGTACCATCTGCACTCTGCAACATTACCTTATTATTAAAAGTTTTTGTTCCTCCACCAAGCAATACATCTGGATCTGTAACTCTACACACGACTTGAACATCAACTGAATAATCATCTCTAGCATGTATTCCTTTAAATTCACCTAATTGAATTAAAGCTTGTTTACCATTCACATAATAGGTAGTTGTTATATTTGAATTATCATCATCTGGTGCAGTTATTGTATTTTCCTTCCAATCATCACCTAGATTTTTGATTTGCTTTGAAGTAATATCTTTTGCAGATTTACCTGTCCACTTAATACGCATATATGAAAGTTCCATACCATCAGGAATTGTTTCTAGTACTCTATAATCCCCTTTTAAGTCACCACCATAATTGACTTTAAAAGCCCATGATGCAAATATACCATCACCATTCAAATTCTTTGTAACAATTTTGTTTTCAGGATTATCCGTATCTTTACCTTTAGAAATATTTATATATTTACCATTCTTACATTCAAAAGTTTGACCCAACTCTTTTAAAATATAATTACCACCATAAAGTTCTTGACTTGCCTCATCATATTTTGTAAAGTCTACATCATTTATATGTTTAACATATACACTATTTTTATATATAGATGTAGCTCGATACTCAGTAGGTAGTTCCTTAGGTTCAGTGCTTACTACAATATAAATTTTTTCATTCTCTTGTAAATCAATATCTTTCTTTGTAGTTAAAACTAATTCGCTATAATTATTATCACCACTAAATCCCTTACTATTCTTATATTCAGCCGTATAATAATCTTTACCAATTTTTAAATTTTCTGGCAAATCCTCTATTTTTTTATTACTTAAATTCTTAAGATCTCCCTTATAGACACCTACCAAAGAATCTTTATGCAAATAAGAACTTATTTCATCTTTTCCTAAAGCCTCACTAATTTCATCCTTTATTTGTGTATCTTTTCGAATCTTAGAACCATTAACTTCTATCACCCAATAATGCTTACCATTTTGCCATTCCGTCGCATTTTGTTTAGGCTTCTCATAATACCACGCCTGTTTATTTATATTTAAATTATAAGAACCCTCAAGCGTAACTTCACTAGATGAACTTACATTCGTAAACGTAAATGTTTCACCATCTACTCCTCTTTTCACATCCCCATTTAAACTAAATGTATTAGTTACTTTTGCACTTGTAAGAGAACTCAAATTATTAGGAGTCGCATAATACTCAAACGTATATGAATAACAATTTTTTGTCCAATCAATATCGGATAGTCTTAAACTAAAGTTTTGTTGCTTATCAATGTTGACCCATTTTGTTTCAACCACATTGTTTTGAGTATCATAAGCCATTATTTTCATATAACCAACATACTTCATTACATCTTTATCCAATGTATCTGTTAATGTAACATCCGTTATATTAAACTTTCCATCCGTCTTATTAAGTTTAACTGTATACTTATAACTTCCTGCAGGCACTTTAAATGATTGTTCAGCACTTGTATCTTCATTAAATTGATTATTATATTTTTTACCATCCATGTTGATAGTCTCTTCTGATGTTGTTGGTTTAGCTACATCTTTATCTACCCATTTATATTCACTTAATGTTAAATCTGTATTTCCGATTTTATTCAATTCTTTATCTGTACTATATGTATAATAACGATTCTTTATATTTACACTATTTGACTGCATAGCCGCATAGACTTCTGGTTTGATTTTTAAAGTATAAGTTACATAATAAGAATCACCAGGATTAATTGTAATTGATTTATTGTTTAATTCATATACTTTAAAACGCGTAGAATTCTCATTATATGTTGTTGTATAAGTATCATTTCCTTTTGCCCATTTAACACTTATATCATTACCTTTATATTCTTTATACCCCGATTCTCCTGCTGTTTTAACATGTAAGACAATTGAATTTTCTACAAACGAAATATATGGAAGCATTTTAGAATCCGTTTTAAAATCATAATCGTCTACATAATCTAAATAATCCGCAAATTGAAATCCCTTTATAGAGACATTGTTGTTTAAACCATAATTAAATTCAATTTGATAATTTACTAGATAATTACCATCATTATCTTTTTTATAATCTTTATTATCATCCTGTTTTACAATATTCTTTTTCATAACACTTGTATCAATAATGATAGTTGGTGTGAACGTAGATTCCTTATGGTCTTTACTATAAACTTGTGAACTACCTTCTCTTTTAGAATAGACCTGAGCATTATTGACAACATCCTTTTTAATTTGATATAGATTTTGAGTTGTATCAATTAGTTTAACATAATAAGTCAATTTTCGAATCTCATTTGGGTTCATCTCATCAATCTTCCATACAAAACTTTCAGGATTAGTAATATTTGTTACTGCATCAGGAATTGTTTGATCTGAACTAGGTGCATCTGTTTTATAAATTTTTCCTTGAATTGTAGTATTTCTTGTTTCATAAGGCTGCTGCTTATTCACACTCCCATTAAGTGGAGTTTCAGAAATATTAATATCCACATATTCAACTAAGTTTTTGCCCTGTGTAAATTGATCCACTACATATACATTTTGACAACCATCATCACCCGCTTTTAATGTAATTGTATATTTTATATAATCGCTTGTTGCTTCTTTTTCCCAACTCTTATCTACAACACTTACATTTCCATAATGTTCCTTATAATCAAGACCATAATTTAATGTAATATCGCCCTTGGGTGTTGTGATTGTTACTTTACCAGTACTTGAATCAATCTTATTCATATCAATTTGGGCATCTACTTCAAAACTACCAGTAAGTGTTTGATAATCATTTAAATTATTTAAATATGTATCATTATATTTAATTGTTACTAAACCATCTGTACTAACATTCATAGTACCGATAACTTCACTACCCGATAAAATAGTCTTACCCTCTATTGTCTTTCTAATTTTGAATCCTTTAGGAAGTTGATAAGTAACAATACCACCACATTCTTTTAAAGTTGTTGCGGAAATACCTTTAAAGAATAATTTGTATGTCATATCTAAAGTATCATATGAAAGAATACTACCATCTGTTGGAACATCATATTCCGTAGTCTTTTCTTTACCATCAATAATTTCTGTCTTCTTATAAACAAACTTTACAGACTCTATATTCTCAGTGTGTACATTCAAATCAAACGGTTGTGTTCTTGTTTCTGTAGTTGTAGTCGTTGTTGTCTCTTCTTCACTTTCTTGAGATACCTGTTCATCCTTATTTTGAGTTTCTGGCTCATCCTTGACAACTTCTTCTTGTTCATTTACTTCTTCTTGTTTGTTACAATCATCCGTATGCGTATGCTCTTCTTTTTCGCAAATCAATTCATTGTTTTCATCATAACACTCTGCAGTATGTGTATGTTCTTCCTTATCGCAAGTCATTGTTTGAGCTGGTAAAGATAATGCATAGACCGTACAAACAACCACAATACAAGAAAGTGCTATCATGATCCTTTTCCATTTTCTTAAGCGCGCTTTGTCTTTTAATAAACGCCTTAAATACTCTTGCACAATCACACCTACTTTCTGTTACTTTACAATTCCAATTTTATTTAAAGGCCAAACTGAAAATAAGACTTTACCCTCAATTTGTTCTTTTGAAATATCCCCTATTGCAGCACTTCTAGAATCTATTGAACTCTCGCGGTTATCTCCCATACAAAACCAACGAGACTCTTCTACTTGATGCGGATAATCAATGTCTGTATTTCCTAATGACTCACTATCCAAATACGTTTCATGAATAGCTTTACCATCCACAGACACCTTCCCATTCACATCTATATCTACCTTTTGACCAGGACCCGCAATAACACGTTTTACCAACAACTTATTCCCTTGCCAAAATGCTACAACATCTCCAGACTTTAATTTCTTTGTCTTTATAGACACCACAACCTGCCCATTTTCTAAAGTTGGATCCATACTCGAACCATAAATCTTTAATACAGGCATCCACAGTGTTGCCACCAACACAGAAATGGCAGCCACAACAACAAGTACACTCAAAGTCTTACGTAAATGCTTTAAATACTTTTCTCTCTCTTTTAATCGACCAAGCTCTTCTTTGACCTCCTCATTAGATACAAGATCACTATCTGTTTGCATCTTATCAATTAGGTCAATCAATTCTTTTCGCTTTAAATGTCTTAAATCCCTTTTTTCCATATCCCTATCTACACATTAAGATTATGTTAAGATAATATATGCATTTCTACTTTATCTTAAGCAAATCTAACTAAATTCTTATGTTCACACAATTAAGCGAGGCCATTATACGCCTCATTGTATACGTTTTCAACGAGGCTCCTTACGAGGCTCCTTAAGTGGTACACTCTATTTATGCTTTACTTATAGTATTTTTCTATATATGGATGAGTACCCCCCCCCCGAGAAAAATCGACTGAAATGTGCAAATCAATTACTAATTTATACAAATAAATAACCTTGGTTATATTTATAAAAAAAGGATAGTTATCAACTACCCTACTTTGTAAATTGCTTTAAATAGTCCATATCTAAAACAATAATGCGATTATTTTTAACTTGAATGACATGCTTTTCTTTTAAACCACGAATCACTCGATTCACACTATTACGTGTTGTAATCCCACAAAAATTCGCAATATCCTCATTTGTGACCTGCAAATCAATAAATATACCCTTTTGTGTTTGAATGCCAAACAAACTCGCTAAACGATATAACCAAGAACATACCCCCCCGCCTTTGAATTCATGATCATCACTTGTTCCCTTGTGATAGCTAGTTTTAATCGATTGCGATAGTATGTATTTACATAATTTTGAAGATTCGCATCTTCATTAACTCGCTTATAGAATTTTTCTTTTGAAATACAATAAAACTCTGCTTGTTCACTTTCAATACGAATCTTTGGAAGGCAATCTCTAAATTGTGTCAAACAATCACAATACAAACTCACCACATCCGGACCTTGTAAATAAGTAATATTAAATTCACGCTCATCTTGCATGATCAAACTCACTTTAACAATACCCTTCTTTAAAACATACATATTACTATCATTCAAATCTAAACATGTATGACGATCTTTAATAAGTATAGAAACCTTTTCTTTTTCTAAATATTGTATGACACCATCACAACACATCTTACTCACCCCTGTTATCATTTTCATTGTATCATATTGTGGAGCAAATGTTATAACTTCGTTTATTTACTCATATAGTGATATACTATTTATTGCTGGATTGCTTGTAATTTGCATATCCAGTTTCCTATTTAAGTTGAACTAAGTCTCCACAAACTACAAAAAAACTACAAAATTTTAAATCTCATTGGTCGAAATAAATTACAATATGCGCTATAATATAGTCAAAATAAAAAGGCGAGGAATATTTGATTTAATATCAAGTAAAGCCTTGGAGCGCTGATGACGCCATCGTCACCCTGGGCCCTTTTAAAAAAAACAATACAGGGACAACGGTCATCCAAAAGAGGCACTTTATGTGCCTCTTTTGCATATTATTAGGAAAGGTTATAATATGTGGAATATTGATCTATCATTTTTTCATGAAAGCGCTCAAATATTTTTAGATGAGTTTGTTCATAAATATTACAGAATTTATACAAAATCTGGTCAAGTCTTTTTAGTTATATTTAAGTGGCGAAAACTCCATAGCTTGCTGTGGAGATGAAAGCCACTTTTTGCATTGTATAATGCGCATTAAAAATATATAATATATGTATAAATAGGTCGGAGTTGATATCATGGCTAGACCTAGAACGAACAATGTTCAGATCAATATTACCCTTCCTGGTGAATGGAAAAAACAACTGAAAAACCTTTGAATATATCCAAATGAATCAAATCAAAGTCATGAACAGTGGAATAAGAGTAAATTAAATACATGTTAAAATGGGAGATTGACTATACTTCCATGTAGAGATACAGAAAACAATCGCTAATGTGCTAAATGTAGTGCTTGATTGTAGAGTTCACTGCTCCAACAGAAAGACAGGAATCCAAAGTTTGAAAATAATGTACGATTACTGCATAATGTTGTCAGTTCAGAACCCTCACTGCTTGCGGTGAGGAGTAGTCAGATCTGTTAATTATAACAAAGACGCAAGAAATGATAATAGAGTATTTAATACTGAAATTTTAATTTCTGATTTTAATGAGGGGATGAATATAGGTATGGTGCAAAAAAATGATTCATCATTTAGTTTTAACAGTTGGCGTGTTGAAGATTCTGAATCTAATATTATGGACATGTATAGAAATCAGATTGTTGATTTAATTGATAAAATTGAAACCTTTAAAGATGGGGCATTAATACATACAAAAGCATTAACACTGAAAAATACTAATTTATGGAGACTATCAAGATTAGTAAAAAATTATGGAGTAACTATTGTAGAATCAAATGATTCCAACAAAATATATTTTTTATCGAATTATGATGATAATGATTTTGCTTTCGCATTTGAAGAATTAAAAAAAGAGAATACAAAATAAAAATGTACTCTCTTTCATGCTTTCTTAATTTAAAGACATTGAGCTATTGGCCCGCTTTTTGTTTTAAAATCTCTATAATTTGACTTTGAAGCTTATCCATATCGATTGGCTTAGAAATATATCCATCCATTCCCGCTTTAAGTGCCTGCTTTTTATCTTCATCAAACGCATTTGCACTCATCGCAATAATTGGAATCGTATTCTTTTCTGGAATCGACCTGATTTTTTGGGTAGCTAAATACCCATTCATATTTGGCATTTGAATATCCATTAAAATAAAGTCATACGTACCAACCGGTTTTTGAATCACTTTACCAACACACTGAAAACCATCTCTTGCCAAATCAACATGTAAGCCACAATCCTCTAATATAATCTTCGCAAATTCTGCATTCAATTCATTATCTTCTACTAGTAATACATGTTTACCTTCTAACGAATGCTTAGAATCAACAAGATCCTCTTGTTTCACTTTATCTTTTTCTTTATTTCCAAGCTTATGATCGATTGTAATTGTAAAAGTACTACCCTTACCAAGCTTACTCTCAACATCAATCGTACCACCCATCATATCTACTAGTTTTTTTACGATAGGCATACCAAGCCCTGTACCAATAATGTCACCTGTTGCTTCACGTGTAAATGCATCAAACAGAGTTGGAATAAAACTCTCACTCATTCCAATACCCGTATCTATAATTTGAACCTGATATGTACCATAACCCTCTTTTGAACACTCAAATTCCTTTATATCCACAGTGACATGACCGCCATTTGGTGTATATTTAATGGCATTGCCAATCAAATTCACTAAAATTTCCTTCACCTTCGTACTATCACACAATACTTGTTTATGTTTTATATCCATTTTTGTATCTAATACAATCTCTTTTTCTTTGGCCATAGCACCAAAGACATTCGATACTTCTTCAACCATATCCACAATGGACTCACTACTTTCAACTAACACACTCTTACCACTTTCAATACGAGCCATATTCAATACATCATTAATAATGGAAAGTAATAAATTCCCCGACTGCTCAATCTTCTTTTGATAATCCACCAAAACGGGATCTGAAAGCTTCTTTTTCATCAATTGATTATATCCAAGAATTACATTCATAGGCGTACGAATATCGTGTGACATATTATTTAAGAAATTTGTCTTGGCCTTACTCGCATTTTCAGCTTGAATATAAGCCTTTCTTAACTGTTCCTTTTGAAGACGCTCCTTCTTGATCAAATCATCAATATCTCTTGTACCAATCACTACCGCTCTTGTACGATCCTTTTTCTTTACATAAGAAACACGAGCCTGATAATATAAAACACCCTCATCCGACATATATTCATAGGTAAAAGAATAATCTTCATTGGTCGATTTCAGTTTTTCAAATGAAAGTTCATCTAAAAAACTGTCTCTAGAAGCATCCGAAACCAAATCTTTGGCATAAGCCGGTAACAATTCAGTCCAACGATCATGATAAGACCAACAAAAATCCGCTATACGCTTACCATTACTACCCGCTTCACGATACGAATAGATTTGTCCTTGATCTAACTCCACTAAAAGTACAGAAAAATAATCCTTACTAATTCCTTCAATGATCTCTCTTTGAAGTTCTAAAACATTTTCCTTTTTACGAACCTCATCCATAGGACGAAATCCCATCACAAAACGAAAATGGTGTTTTTCATCATATAGACGAATTGCTCTTGCGTATAAAGATTCATATCCATTGGAATTTGGATAAATCTGATACTGCAATTCTACCGTCTCATTTTTAAGAAGTGCATTCATAAAAGGAACGGGAGATAAAATATCCATGAAGTCTTTACACGATTCTTTTACTAACACACGATCATAGAAATCATGCAAACAACGTGTATAATTCATCTTATCCTCACTTGAAAAATCATCAAACACTCTATAATTATACATCTTGCCATCATGCTTAACGACAACCATCGTATTCTCCATTAAATCTCCCATGATCACAGTCGAATATTCCATTGTAAGGGCTGTAAGCATTTGATTACGCTCCTCAACCCTTTTTTCTTTATCCAACATAAAACTTGTAACATCCGTAATATTTCCCTGGAAGAAAAATGTTGAATCTTGTTTTAAAGCCAAATAACAATCCGATACCCAATGATACCCATCCTTACCTTTCAAACGAAAAACCACATTCTGACAAGTACCAACCTTATATTGATTTCTCAACAAATCTCTATCCTTTTCGAGATGAATTTTATCTTCAGGATGTAACATATTCACTAACTTATTATCAAATTCCGTTTCAATTTCTTTTTGCGTCCAATGTAAAGTATTTAAAAAATCATCGCTCATAAACAAAAAAGGATATCCCTCTTTATTAGAACACCTATAGTATCCTTTAAGCAACCTATATACTTCATCCAACTCCATATTATTCTTCTTTTGACGCTTAAAAAATTTCATATTATACCCCGAATTTCATGTAAACCCTTACAAGTATAATAACAACACAAACTTCATTTGTCACGATAAAATAAAGAAATAATTACATGGTTATATTTCATATTTTATTTGTATATTATTTAATCCTTTTTAACGCATTTAAAATACTTTTAGTTATATTTTACTATTGTGTTCATTTTAAGCTATGTTATAATTTATCCGTTAGATAAAAATTAAAGAAGCCCAATCTTTTACATCTAACACATTTCGACATGAGGACTAGCCCTTCCCAAAAACTAAACATAGCTAGTTCTCTATTTTTTTGCATTTAGATGTTATAATGAAATTGGCTGAGTACTAATCCTTAGCTTGTAACCAACTTAAGCTGACAAATCCCACATACTTGTCAGCTTTTTCTTATATGAAGAAACTTGACTAATCACCTTATGATTATATAATATAAACGAGTTTATCATAAGTTGATTTATCATAAGGAGGGTAATCATGAGATTCATAGGCAGAAAAAACGAATTGCATACATTAAATACAGAATATAATCGTAACAGTAGCTTTGTGGTTATTTATGGACGACGTCGTGTTGGAAAAACAACACTGATTAAAGAGTTCTTAAAGAATAAAACTGCATTCTATTATCTTGCGACTGAGGAATTAGAAAGCCAAAGTATGAAACGACTTGCTAATGTTATAGCTCGTACTACAAAAAACACATTGCTACAAAAAATAGAATTTACAGATTGGTTGGATTTATTTCAACTAATTGCGGACTATAAACCAGAAGAAAAGAAAGTCCTTGTCATTGATGAATTTCCATATCTCGTGAGAACAAATTCAGCATTCCCTTCCATTTTACAAAATGCATGGGACGAATTTTTAAAAGACAGTAACGTGATGTTAATTCTGTCCGGTTCCTTGATTGGTATGATGCAAAAACATGCACTTTCTTATGATAGCCCACTATATGGTCGTAGAACAGCACAAATGCGTTTGACGCCACTACCATTCACTAGTATTTATGAAACACAAAATCTTCCTTTTGAACAAGCCGTAGAACAATTTGCTCTAACTGGTGGTGTACCAAAATATTTAGAATTTTTTGAAGATGGAAGACCTTTAGAAGAACAGCTTAAAGATGCCGTTTTTTCTAAGAATGGCTTTTTATATGAAGAACCCAATTTTTTATTAAAAAGCGAATCCTTAACAGCCGTAAACTATTTTTCAATTATTAAGACAATTGCAGACGGCAATCATAAACTCGGTAAAATTGCAAGTGCATTAGGACAAGAATCTTCATCACTTACACCTTATCTATCTACACTTTCGGATCTTGGTTTCATTGAAAAACGAACACCAATCACAGAAAAGAATCCAGAAAAATCACGTAAAGGATTGTATTTCATTGCAGATAATTTCCTTCGTTTTTGGTTTTGCTATGTCTACCCTTACAAAGGTGAATTGGAATTAGACAATATGCAAATTGTACTAGACGAAATTCATAAAGATTTTAAAGAAAAATTTGTTGCCTTTGCTTATGAAGATATCTGTAAGGACATTTTCGCAAAACTATGCAGTAACAACGCAATTTCATTTGTACCATCACGCATTGGATCTTATTGGTTAAATGATTATGATGGAGATACAGAAATCGATGTCATGTCTGTAGACCATCAAAATAAACAAGTTTTTGCTGGAGAATGTAAATATCATACAAAACCAGTAGATGCCCCCGTATACTTTACATTAAAAGAAAAAGTAGATAACGCCGCAGAAATACGCAAATCTTTCCCAAAATATAACGTTATCTATGGCTTATTTAGTAAAAGTGGTTTTACAAAACGTATGCTCGATATCGCAAAGGAAAACCCAAATATACTACTAATTCATGAAGATCATTTATTATAATTCATACTTTTGTAGCTGACAAATCCCACGTACTTGTCAGCCTTTTTTATATAAATATAAAATTCTAAAATATATTACGATAGTCCTTTTTATCGTTCCTGATAATCCATATTTTATGATATTTTAGTGCTATTTCACATGTGGTATTTCTCTGTTCCAAAACCAAAATCTTAATATACAAAAAAAGTGACTATATAAAAATAGTTAGGGTCTAGATACGCTATAAGATTACATAGGGTAATG
>ERZ837487.778-NODE-778-length-44010-cov-6.212354_pt1 | contig 44010 bp, 67 predicted proteins | sample MGYA00519911_ERZ837487 | MGnify/ENA primary metagenome ERZ837487 (study PRJEB31850, sample SAMEA3708818) | human gut metagenome | biome: human gut; feature: human-associated habitat; material: faeces | place: China | collected 2014 ... | reverse complement strand
CCACTTTCCACCACTTTTAAACATATATTAGACTATTCTTAAGAAAAAATCAATAATTTCCTTTGATTTTCTAGCTTTTTTTCAAGACTGTTACTAATTTGTTACTAATTAATAAGAACCAACACATATTAAAAATGACAAATAAAGACGTGAAAATAGCCGGCAGATAAGCTCTACCGGCTATAGTTTTATTTCTCATATACAGTAACGTATTTTGAAGATGCCGTGATATATAACCCAGATTTAAGCTTGTACATACTGCCACCGCCGACCTTGATAGGTCCTTCGGCAATGGTAAATACTTCATTTGCCTGCACCTCATGATCTACTGCTGAATCATCCCAACTTGCACGCTTTCTTACTGCCAGACCGTCCATTAACACTCTGACATATTTTTTCACTTTCGGAAGTTGTACCGGTGCAACTGGCTTCGGTGCTGCCTGTACATAATCTGCCAGAGCATAGGCAATTGCTGTGCAAATCTGCTCGAATTTCTGCTGATATGTGGTAGCATCTGGATCATTTACAAAGCATACCTCAATCAACATGGATTTTGCTTTGGTCTTTTTGATTACATATAATCCGCTACCCTCTTTTACTCCACGGTTCGTGAATCCAAGCGCTGCAATATGCTCGCACACCTCTACTGCATCAGGATACTGTCTACCTTTATAGGTGTACACTTCCACTCCATGTCCTTTTCTGGCTTTGTCATTATTAAAATGAATGCTAATAAAATAATCCAAATCAGTACGATTCGCCATATTTACCGCCTGTTGTAAATATGCTGACTGCGATGCCGCCTTGTCCACTGTACAAGGTACAACCTCCACTCCACATGCCTTAAACATCTCTGTCAGACGATTACATACTTTTCTTGTTTCAATACTCTCTACAATCACACCGTATGTGCCTGATCCCGGTCCTGATAATGTATGTCCTGCATTTAATCCGATTCTCATAATTTATTCCTCACTTTCTACTTCTGGAATGCCGGCTACTGATGTGAGCAATGATGCAAGGCCAGCAACTAATGCAGTCTGTAGCATCAATGACCATGCTGTTTCATTGAATGCTCCGATGACAAGCATTGTACCGGCAACTTGTGCCATCGTCTTAACAGCTCTGATTCCTGCTGCTTTGAACCATTTCTTTGTACTTACGCTTGGTTTTAAAACTGAATTTTTTAACATATTATTTTTCTCCTTCCAAATCTGCGATTCTGTGATTAATTACCTTAATTTGTTCCTCCATGACCGGGACTCGCTGCGCAAAATTATTATGTAAGCGAACCTCACGTGTAAGTTCATCAATCTTACAGTCTGTGACTGCTTGTGCGGTCTGAAGCTTCTGCTCTGTTTTTTTCTGCCCAGAACTGACTGTAAGCACTGTTCCAATTAAAGTCAGTCCTCCTGCCACTAAAGCAGATATAATCGATTCCAAATGACCAACCTCCCTCTTTCTTTATAAAACCATTATAAATCTGCCAAGCCTTGTATTTGTGCCATTTTGCAACGCAAAAAGCGCCGGACAATTAATCTGATAGACTAATCATTCGGCGCTATGGCACTGCTTTATTTTGTTGCTATTATTATACACCACAATTCATATAAATCAAATATTTTAAATCGCAATTCTGTGATTTTAAGAAAATGTACTGATTATCTAAATTTACATTTGCAAATTATTACCTTATAATTTTTTTGAGAGAGTCATCTACGAAATTGATTTAAAAAATACCTTCCCAGATGACTTTTCTCCTCTTATCGTGTTATACGAGCCGGAATTATCCGGCTCTTTTTATTTTACCATGTTGCATCACTGAAACCAGAGTTTAATAAATTTTTTTTCCACATTTTACACATAACCTTGTTATATGTTCTTGTCCAAAAAATGACCACATTTCATTTGTATTTACATATTCATGTTTACATAACAACTGCCTAAATACATATTTTATCATAATCATGCCCTCGGAATAATGACAGCCCACTTATCGTTAACATTATCATATTTTAACAATCCTTCAGTCGAAATTGCATAAATCTGAAAATCATCGATAAATAAAAGCATAGTTGATGACTTATATGATTTTGAATCACTATAATCTATGACAGTCACATATAAAACATCATTCTGCTTTGCATAAGAGTTATAAAGCTGAGCAAGTGTCAGCGTCTTCGTTTCTTTTAATGGCAAATGAACAATATTTAACGAGTTTCTCGTCCTTGCAACGATTGCATCCATACTTAATTTCTGGGAAACCACATCACGCTTTTCTGTTATTCCGCCTCTCGTAATAATAGGTTTCATTTTGACATTTTCAAACGAAGCAGTTGCCGTGGAAAGCCAGACGCTAATATATTTTATTTTCGTGTATTTTCCATCAATGTTATTAATTTCAACTGGAGAAGTTACATAAAATGTTTCAAGTTCCGAATCCTTCGCCCGCTCAAATGAGACTGCTAATGTCACTCCAGATGCGCTAGGTCGATTTTCAAAGTGAGGATCCATACTGTAAATGTCATTATATAATGGAATATTTTCAAAATTATCATGAATTAATCTAAATAATACTTGATTTGTTTTTGATGGAATTTTTCCATTGCTTCCGATAAGTAAAGATCCATCATTTTTAGCTTCCACCGTTGTTAACGACGAACTGTTGAATGACTTCGCATAACTGCCTGTGCTTGTTGCGCAATATGGAAATGGAATTAAATTCTCCTTGCACATCTCAATCTGCTCCTGCAATCCTGCGTTTGACATCGAATATTGTTTATAATCTGACGCAACAGTTCCGTATTCCAGCATCGGCTTGAATATAACATTATTTAAAGTTACTCCTTTCCACACAGAAATGTATGGAGCTATATATTTATATCCCGTCACAACTGTCCCGGCTTGTGATACCCTGATAATTTCCCCCGACGATGGCGATGGCGCGTCTTTTTTTGTATAAACGCGCGCGCTTAAGCAGTACTTTCCACTCGAGCTTCCATTTGGCGAGCCGCTTATCGTGTATTTTATATTATCATCAATCTCTAAATCATTAAAATATTTAATCCAAAAACTTAAATCGTCAGTTGCAGTGCCATTTGCAGTTATCGTCCCGTCGCCATTATCTATAAACGTCACACCATTAATCGTCCGTGTTGTTTCATGATATGGGTAAGGAATTAAATTTTCATTTATAATCGTTAAACTCCGGGTGACATCCTCTATTGCATCTTTATTTTCTGCTATCGCTCCGGTCACAGTTCCATCACCGATACCAGATATATCAGTCGTTCCTATTTTTTTAGTATTACTATTTGCCAAATCATAAGCAGCTTTTACAGCTTTTGGCGTTGCCGCCACTCCAGCAGTTGATGCACTTGTACTTGATGTGCTGTCTGATAATTTTACATGTCCCAAAACTGAATTGGTAGCTTTAGATGCCACATGACTTATTAATGTACTGACTGCCTTTGCAATCTTTCCAAACGCTACAGTAATCATTTCTCCACTATTCAAATCTGACATGGCTGTAGACACTTCATAAGCTGGCTGCTTTAATCCATTAATCTCACGATCAATGATGTCCATGTTTTCATTCTGCACATTAATATCATAAAATTCATCCTCTGACGGCTTTGTTAAATTCAAATTTGTTGTTTTACTAGACATTCGTCAACACTTCCTCTCTCACTTGTTTCTGTGTGTATACTGCCAACTGCGCATGCGTGTAATGCGAAAGTATTTCATGCGTATTAAACACACTAACCGAAATAACCATATTAGCTGGCACAACACGTCTTAACATATCACACACATCCTGGTAATTATTCTCATTGCCTAAAGCTAATTTAACATTGAGTAAATATTTATCTGCGCTTAGAATCAGGAGATACCCATTCTCTCCGCACATTCTTTTTAATTGCTGTTCCAATACCGGCAGTGTATATGGAAGCTGTTCATTCAATTTAACCAAAATTCTAAATTTTCTCTCGTCTTGCGTATCTGTATCTTTTGGAATAATTCCAAGAATTTTCTCCATACGCTCTATGCCGATAGAAGATGAATCTGATACAAATTGATTATTCAAGACATTTTCTGCTTGTGGCCAGACTATTTCGAATTCTGGCTGTTCAGCTTCCATAATTGCTTTTATTTCTTTATATACCATTAAATATGGTGGCAAATAATCTATTATCTTACGCTCCATCCGTCACACTTCCTCTCACAGGAATGGAATTGGATTCCAATATTAAATTCTCTGCATTTCCATTTATCTTTGTATTTGAAATATCAATTACTCCGGCACAGTCCAAGATTCTTGTTTCAATTTGGCTGATTCGTACAATTAACTGATCAGACGACGCCCAGTTTTTTGCAAGTTCCTGAAAATAAGCGTCAATAGCTTTTTCAATATAATTTCCAGATGTTTTCCAACTCCACCCTGTCTGATATACGATATTAGTTTCTATCTGAATCTCCTTTTGGGTCGTGCCATCTACCGTTACGATATGTCCGATTGGAGCTACCGAATCAATCTCTTTTTGTACTTTTTCTATCAATGTGGTTGTAGGCACTGTATAATCTGATGCAATAATAGTTAACTTTACCGTTCCACCGCCATTCCAGACAGGTGTCACTTTTACACCTCCAACGCCTTCTATAGCATTTGTTTTCTGCTTATAGTCTGTAATATTGCCTCCATATGACTGGCTCACAAGAGTATCAAAATATCTCGATCTGAGATCTTCATCTGATTCTTCATTTTCGCCCGGAATTAAAATAGCCGTGATTTCTGCTGTTTCTAATCCGTTAATATAGTCAATCGGAATCAACTGACCAGAAATCCCATTTGGAAGACTTCCTGCTGTCTCACACACCATCTCATACACACCATTTCCAATCTGTTCTTTAACTGTATAATTGTAATCTCCACAATTAAATCGCAAACCAGACAAATCCAAGTCAACCGGTTTAAAAGTTCCCTGAACAATCGCATGCGTTGCTGGCTGTCTTGTGATTCCTCTTTCCATGCATCTTTTATCCAGATAAACTCCTTGACAGGTATCTGCAAATGTCTGGTCTAAAGCTGTCTCTAATTCAGTATAAAGAATAGACATTTCAAATGCTGCCGGTGCAAGTGCATCAAATATAATCGCTCCCTCACGCTTATCTAGGGTATCTGGCACCCTAGACAACATACGTTCCATAATCTTTTCATATGTCATCTCTTCGAACATTAAATACTCACCTCTTTTTCCATCTGAAAATCACCAAAAATGGTGTGCACTGAAAATGTACACACCACCTCATGTTTTTTACTTGTATCAAATTCAAATTGATCTACCGAATTAATTCTTTCATCTTGCAACAATGCTTCTTCAATTCGTCTGGTTATCTCAGGACATGCATATGTTACTGATTCGCCAAATAAATCCACCAATTCTATACCATAATTCCATGAGTATATCGGGTAGACATATCGTTCTGTACATAATATCTTATATACCACCTGCTTCATTGCTTCAATGGTATCCACCGTACCTCTAACGCTTTCACTGATCATTCGATAATTTTTACTCGGCATATCCTCTTCATTTATTTCTGTAAGCAACAAATTATTAACACTTGGGATCATATTTACACCGCCTTATCCAAAATAATATAACTTTGACCGCCCTGGATTCTTGCAAGGATCACTTTATCTCCTGTTTTTAATGCATTATGGATTACTATTTTTTTCGTCCCCTTTTCATATTCCCAATCAACATCAACAGACATCTCATGGTTTGTTACATTACGCGCTAAGACAAGTTGTTCTTTCCCAAGTATAAGCTTCTGGTCTACTTTAACTTTTAATGGAGATACGCTTAATACTGTTCCTTCATAAAATCCTGCTGGTCCGGCGGAATTTACTGCATCTAATGCTGCTTGCTTGATCTGTTTGATCAATCCATCAAATTCAGACAAAATCACCACCCCTTAATGTCAAATTCATAAAATTCTCATTTTCTCTAAAAACATGCTTACACGATTCCACCAACATCATAGACTGAACTTTTGCAACTCCTAAATTCAGAATAACAGGTAATAAACATCCTGCCCGGACTGATACATCTCCTATTGCATTCGTAATCTGAAATGATTTTGATTTTCTGTTATACAATTGCAATAAAGATCCAACTTTTTCTTTGCCATTTTCACCCTCAGATAACTTATCGTAATACTGCAGCATTCCCCACTCATTCATTTTAGATGAATCCTGCGCAATATATACATCTCTCTGTCCGGTGTTCTTATTGTCATAAACAAGCTTTATTTTGTTATACGTCTGATCATCAATGGATGAGCTATATTTATAATTTTCTCCTGTTTCAGAATCAATCAAAATATTAACTGCCAAATTTGCAATATTTTTCAGTGACAATGAGCCGAAATCATCATATAAAACATACATTTCACCAACATTCATTAAAGTCTGATCTAGACAATCCTGCATGATGTCAAATAAAGATTTTCCGTCTTCCACAAGGGATGGTATTACATAACCGGTATCTTCCACATCTCCAGTCTGCAATTCAAAATCTGCAGCTATCAGCTCTAAAACTTCACCGGCTGTTTTCCCATTAATCACATAAGTATCCTTATTTTTAAAATACCGCAATTGATCATATGCAGTAATCGACAGCACCGGTTCCTTGTCCTTTTCTATTTTAAAAATAAAGCCATAAAACACATTTAATCCATTCCAGCGCAATCTCACTGGATTACCCTCTGTGACATTTAATTTGCTGTCATACATACATTTAAAAGTTAACTTTCCCGGTGATCCATACCTTTCAGTTTCCCATTTAATATCCTCTAGTACGGCGGGAAAATACACAGTATCTCCATTCTGGATTAATAATTCTGCTGACATTTTCCCTCCTATACCGGAATCGTAAATACTTGATTTGGATATATCAAATTAGGATTGCTGATTCCATTTGCATTTGCAATTTTCATATAATATGTTTTTGATCCACTTCCATAAAACTTTTTTGCTATTACACTTAGGCAGTCACCCTTTTTGACGGTATAAGTGGTTGGCAAACCATTAGATGGTGCTGTTGATGTATTACGAGAATTTTTCACCTTTGCTGTTGTCTTTCTCTGCGTAATCGATAAAATAGCTGTTTTCGTTCCATATTCCTTATACTGCTTAAGCTTTATCGATACAGTAACGTCTAAACCGTTCTTGCTTTCTTCCACAATGTTATAATTTTCAAGTGATACTTTCATATTCGTATCAAATAACATCTTTCCGTTAGGAAATGCTCGTGTAACGATAAATTGAAATGGCAGTTTACTTTTTTTCAATGTCTCTATAGCATTCAGAAAGGCCTCTGCTGGCTGATAGCCATTTTTATAAACTGCAAAACCATATTGAACATTCGGTAACAGCGCATCAAATTCAATTTCTGTCAAACTGGCAGATTTCAAAACATTAATTTCACCATCATTTATAAGGTTATATGTTTTATTCTGTCCACCAATTTTAAGAGTAAGCTTCGACGGTGCAACCGGCAACAATGTTTTCCCTAAATAAAAATAATATGCCATTTTATGAATGCACCCCCTCTGCTGCCTGCTGCAATGCTTCTGTTACTCCATTAGCCAAATATGAAATCACTCCATCAAGATCTGTATCCTGGCTTACCGTATTGGTAACGCCGCCCATATTTACATTTACACTTGCTGTTGTAAAACGATTGATGACTTCCCGCTCTGCAAGGTCTCTCATGTACTCCAAATTCTCATTGCTGATATCTACAGAATCTGCAATTGCGCTTGTATCTTTCGAAATATCGCCCAACGTTGAAGCCATTCCATCTGATGTGGAATCATATCCAGCGGAAGTAAGTAAATCCGAAAAACTGTCTGTAGATAATTCACCGGAAAAAACAGAAGATATTTTATCATCAATTCCTTTTCCAAAATCATAACCACTTTGATACGCATCACCATAATTTATACGGTCAAGCGTGTAGTCTTCTGGATTCAACTGATTTGCTGCTGTTCCTCCAGCATCTTCGATTTTTGCATCGATTTTTGCCTGTATTGTATCCTGAAAGCCACTCACCGCATCAGCAAGACTAGATCCAAAGATTGTATCTAGTAATTTTGCCGCGCTTTCAACAACACTCAGTATGAAATTGAAAAGAGACATAAACATGGTTTCAATAGCAATAATCGGATGTTCAAAAACAATTCCAAAAGATGCTGCGAAATTTGCAATTAAATTCCACAGACCGACTCCGACTGTTATGATCCTGTTCAGCCACCCTATCAAAATATTTCCAATCAGAGCACCAGCTGTAGCGATAACTCCACATATAACACCTGTCGCACTGATAGTTGTACCCTGTACCTTATTAATTGCTGCAATGACCATATAAATTACTGCTATCACTGCAACTATTGCAAGTACAATCCATGTAAGCGGACAAGCATATAAAGCAGCATTAAATGCAATCTGTGCCGCAGATGCTCCGGTTGTAGCTGCCGCTTCTGTTGCTGTAGCTGTCCCATGCGCAACCGCTCTTATCGCAGCGACCAATTTTAATCCGTTGGAAACTGCTTCATATGCATTATGCATTATAAGCACACCATTATAAAATGCCAGTGCCAATGCCACACTATAAATAATTGGACTGATAATGGACCAGTTATCAGATACGAAAGCGGCTCCCTGAATCAGCGTATTAACCACACTCAGTGATACATTTGCAAGTACAGCCATATCATTTATTGCAGTCTGCGTAAATTGTTTAAATTCCTCACTATTCGCAATCTCATTAATTCTCTGTAATACCGGTTGGAATTTCATTAATGCTGTATTTTGCATAGATGTCCAAATCTGCGACCATGTCATAGGCATATTATTAAACTTGTCGTTGATCTCATCAGAAGCAGAAAAGATTGCCTGTTTTACAATATCAGCCGAAATCTGTCCCTCCGACGCCATCTGCCGGATTTCTCCGATCGGGACTTCGAGATAATTTGCGATCTCCTGTATAAGGTTCGGAGCCTGCTCAAAGATACTATTAAGCTCATCACCACGAAGGACGCCAGAGCCTAATGCCTGTGATAACTGCAACATTGCATTTGAAGCTTCTGTCGTGGATGCGCCGGCAATTACCATCTCTTTTTGTACAAGATTTGCAAAATCAACGACCTCTGCCGAACTGCTAAAAGCATCCTTCGCATTATTTCCAAATTTTGCAACGACTGCTGACATATCTGCAAATGAACCTCTGGCATCCTGCGCAGACGCATACACTAGATTAAATAAATCTGACGTACTTTTTAAATTTCCTCCTACAGATTCGAAACCATTATTCATCATTTCAAGACGTGCCGTTGTTGCTGTCAGTTCGTCTGATGTATCAAGAACATTTTTTAATGTCTGTACTGTTGCTACAGTTGCGAGTATACCTGCAGCTTTTCTAAATGCATTTTCCAATCCACCAGCAGAACTTCTTGCCTTTTCTGTCTGTTCCTGCATTTCCTGTATCTTATTATTTGATCTATCTAACTCATCCTGTATATCCTGAATCTTTCTTTCATATCCATACAATTCCTGCGTAATTGCCTGAATACCAGCAGAATTAAATGCAGAATTAGTTGCCTGATCTGTATCATGCAACGCATCCGTTGTGCTGTATAAAGCGGCTGTGATACGATTTAATGGTCCTGTCATCTTATCAGTTATCTCAATAGCTGTTCCTATCGCCATAAATCCACCAACCTTTCATGAGCATAAATATAATTTTAATACTCTTGTTATTTTGAGCTATGCTTCATTTTTTCTTCCTGCCTTTTTTCAGCTTCAATCCTCAAATCAATTGCCGCATAAATAAAAGCACGCTCATTTTCATCTAGTTCCATTAATCTGGACGGCAATATATGAAGCTTATGCAATGCATAATATGCATAATTGGCTTCACTATCGCCGCCTTCTATTAGTTTTTTGCCTCTTCCACCTTATCATTCATGGTTTCATCTAATCCGTTGTATTCCTGGACAAATTCGACAAAATTGTTATACTCTGCCGGATCATCTACCATTTCTTTCAAAAGATCTGATGCAGTTTTAACTCCATAGGAATCCTGTAACTCTGCATTATAAAGATCTGGGTATACTACAGCTGAAACGAGTAATTCTGCTACATATTTAGAAGAATTTACTTTTGGTCGCATAACACCTGGTTTTCCGGTGACTGGAACATCTATTGTGCATTTTTCTCTGATAGCTTCTGTTTCTTTTGTTGATAAAGCTTTAATTTCCCATTTTAACGGTTCTCCATTTTCATCGCATAATGATTTTGTTGCAGCAAAAAATGCATTTTTCTTTTCCTTTTTGTTCTTTTTCAAAAAATATGCTAAATTTCCCATATCACTTACCTCATTCTTAAAATATAAAGGCAGACACTGCATGATCTGCTAATTGCCTGCCTCAACTCTTTACATATATTCTGGATCTGTATATCTCTCTGGCGAATCAAAATCCATTGCATATCCTTCAATGGTCTGCTCTACAAATTCGCCGTCTGCATCGAACATCGATAAAAGAACATCTCCCTCAATTACACACTGCTCATATACCTTCGTGCTCCGTCCCATACAAGTTGCTGAATCGCTACTCGTTACCTGGCATTCAAAGGTTGGCAATAAGCCTGTATTCTTAAATTCCTCGATCAATTTATCAAACATTTCACTGCATTTATAAACTGTCATTGAGAATTTAATGGTAAGTCCGACCGCTTTTTTACCATCAATCAATGCACCTAATCTTGTCACATCGGCATTTTTGACATTTGCTTTTGCTTCAAATTTTTTTGCATTAAGCATAGAATAACGTCTTCCATTAATTGTGCAAAAAAACTCTGCCTGTTTTGCGCTTGGTGCATCCTGCGTATTCATAAACTGTTTCGACATGCCCATCTTCCTCCTATTACTCAATCATTGATTTCATGTACAATTTTTCCATTGTATTAATAATGGTAATTGCACTGTTAATAAGTACTGATTTCTTTGTATCGCCCTGTTCTACAGTAATATCTTCTGGGTCAAAATCTTCGATTGCATTGATATCGCTTAACTGCTGATCAATTTTCACAATATCTGACCATAAACTTACTCTTCCCGATTTGTCATTCGGAACCTTGCCAAGATATTTGGAAGCAAAAATTGAAGCAATGGAATCTGCTCTTGTGTCGATGACACGGATTGTCTGATTATCCTTGAAAATATCGCCCATTTCGTCTGTAATGCTGGTAAAAGAATTGATATCCTCAAGAACATGAACCTCTGTACCCACCTGATGTAACACCCATTCGCCTTTTCCCAAAGCTTCTGTAAGTTCATCCTGGGTAAATTCAGTGTTAATGCTTAATTCGCCATCATATTTCATATTTGTCGCAGATTTATTTACAGCAATACCGGCAATAACACCTGTAGCCCAATACACAAGTTCTGCACTGTTTTTCACATTTACACATGAAATCGAATCTGCCGAACTATAATCGTGCATAACCACCTGTAATCGAATGCCTACATCATTTCTTAATCTGTCTGCAAAAGCGGCATACAGTCCTTTTACTGCACTTTCAGATCCGGCATATCCAATTGCATTCACATCTGGATAAGAACTGATTTTATCTAAAAATGCCTGATGATTTGATGTCGATGCTGTACCATTTGTTCCACCGCTTAATGCTGTTGCTGCTGTAACAGACAATTCAGCGGATTTTTTCCACATAACAAAATCATTATCAATAAGCTCTGATGCTTTGGAAACTGTCTGACTGTCCATTTTTTCAGTTCCTAGATACAGTAACACATCGAATTTTTCACCATTATCCACATTTGTCTGAATAACAACCTTAAGATCATTTCCCTTTTTGCCTGTATATTTTGCTTCCGCAAATGTATTTGAAGCTTTTACTCCCCCAGAAGTAACTTTATATACATATACTTTGGACGCATGTTTGAAAAGTTCTCTTAATGACAACATTTCTGCTGCATCATAGTCGAATCCAAATATTTTTTTACTATCCTTCATGAAATCCGAAGCTGTGACACCAATCACCTTATCATCAGCACCCCAGTCCAGTTCCAACGCCATTGCAGCTACGCCCCTGTCTGATAACGTTGCTGATGCAATTGCTTTTGAAATGAACTGAAAATAAGCCCCCGGAAGTACTTTATTCTGTGTTAAATATGTTCCTCCACCTAATGCCATTATTTTCCACTCTTACCCTTTCCATAAAACGAATCAATCATCTTATCAATTTCTTCTGTTGAATAATTTTTATTCTTGTCCAGATTTCCAACTAAAAAATCTCTGTACTTTTTATATCTCATGGAACTTACAATCTGTTCCTTTGAGAATAAAATCTTTTCTGGTTCTTTTTTTGTTTCTGCCATGTTATCCTCCTTTACATCACTTTTGTACTTTCCTCAAACTGCATCATGCTTTCTAATTCCTCTTTTTTGAGCAAAAACAGATCATATGTAATCTGAAAATGTAAAACTCCATCCACTACATTTCCACTTACATTACTGCCACGTATAATCTTATCCTCTACAGTAATAGCACTGAGGCATTCGATTAGAGTCTCATAGACGGTATTACATTCATCCACAGGCTCATCATCTGATTTAGGAAAATAGTCAATCACAAACGGATAATATCGTCTTGAGCGAACTTTTCCAGTCACTTCCACACTTGGATTCAGACACATAACAGAAAAACACGGATTTTTTAATCCCTGCTCTACCAATTCTGTATATACTTTAAAATGTGCTGAACCATATTCTGTCCTAATTGCTTCGATAATTCCATCAATTACTTTCTGTATCATTTCATCGCGTCCTCCAGAAATTTTTGCAATTTTCGTTCTAAAATCTGTGGTGTAACGGTTCTTAATTCTGCTTCTGAAATTGTTAACATGAATTTTCCCGGAACCCATCCCTGATGATTTCGTTTTCTGTGACCGTATTCCACATATGCAGCATATTCAACAGGATTTGTAATCTCGACTTTGAATGTATTACCAATACGATCAATTTTCATTGAATTTGCATATTCTTCTGGTTTTTTACCATTTCCATTGCCATTTACTGCCTCTTCATGTGTTTCCGCTGTCCAGCCACGCCTGAGCGTACCTCCTTTTTTGGGAGTGACCTTCTTTTTATATTTATCTCCCTTTTTATGGTATTTCGAATCTCTTTTTGCTGTTACTTCAATTTCTTTTGAATAATTCCCAGGCTTAGTACGCTTTATTACTTTTGCTAATAATCTGGCGGCCAATTCTTTACAGCAGGCCTTCATAAATTCATCTTTCTGCTGTTTATTCAGATCCTCGATTTTTCTTGTGAAATCCTGTAATTCTTTATACTTTACGCTCATTATGACCACTTTTCCTTCAATTCGAGAATAACTTCCTGATGTGTTTCATATACCGCCGGCTTACCGGAGCTTGCATAATCCGTTGTGACACCATTCTGCGTTACCGATATCTTTGAACCTGGTTCTATGATTTTCTCCGGTTTTAAAAATAGCTTTACAGTTTGCGTTTGAATTGAAGCTCTATCTCCTTCCTTGGTAGATTCCTTACTATTAAAAGAAAGTCTGCAAGGCTCATTCTCTAAAATCACAGTATTAGTAAATCCTGTCGATCCATTAGGCTTCTCGCATTCTGCACGTTGCGTCACGGTGCATCTTCCATCATATGTGCTTTCAATGATTTTTCTTACCATGTTCATGTGAACACTACCTTCCTGTATCGGTTTAAAGATGATTTGTAGTTTTTCATGAGACTATCTGTAAATGATGCAGATACAGTGCCAAATGATGTAGAAGTATCACCGATTTGAGCCGAAGAAACTCTTTGTGGTGTCTCTAATTCTCCCGGCTTTTCATTTCTGTAAATATCCATTGCCATGCGCAAAACTGTTGTTTCTAATTCTACTGGTATTTCATCAATGTGACAGTAATTTTTCACAATTTCTTTTGCGTTATCCAATGCAAACTCTACACATATTTCTATGCTCTGCTCATCGGCATTTAATCCAAGAAGTGCTAACAGCCTTTCGGCTGTCAGCTTGCTACTTCCTTCCATGATCATCACCTACCCGATTTTGTGTTTAATAGCAACAATTCTAAGCTGTTTTGACTCATATACAGGTTTCCAGTTCTCTGCCATCGCAAGTTCTGTACGGAGTGGTGTTTCCACATGATCACGTTTTGCTCCAGTGTATGCAATTCCTCTTGGATGTAAAATAAATGCTTTACGGTTAATGAGATAATCAATACCAGCACCGGTCTGTTTATCACGATCCGTCTCGGTAGCCACAAACCCAACAGGAGAACCATTACCATATGCTACTGCGCCATTTCCAAAAAGATATGTAGTGTACACACCTCCGGCACCTACTGGGCATCCGTCATCTACAGTTACACGTCTACCCTGATAGGTATCAAACTCTACATCCGTAGAATCACGCTCTGTCTCAATGAGATTCAGTTTCTTCAGATAAGACTTTGTTGCTGAATGCATTGCGACGCCAGATAACTGTGACTGTGCATCACCAAGCAACTGACATGCATCAATAAATGCTGACGCACTGATCTGCTTTGCTGCTTCTGTCTTACCTGCAGTAAGATCAAGAATATGATCTTTCATTCTGGTCTCTGCCGCCGGTGTTCCTTCCGATCCTGCTGTAGTTGTACCAAATACTCCAGTAAGAATCGCAATCAGCTCTTTCTGCATATCACGTGCCCAATAAGACGCAACCAGATCACCAATCGCTTTCATTGGATCAGCACCTGCCAAAGCAGCGGAAAGATTCGTTGCTCCCCACATATTCTGGCGGAAAATGGTAGTTGATACATCCTCATTGGAACCAATTTTCTTAGCAGTCATCTTGACATCTTCAAGAATCGCTTCGGATTCCCCCTGTAAATCCTCAAAAAACGGCATATTATGTGTTCTTGCCGCTTCGCTTGCCAACACATCAAATTCTGGACTGTTTACCACAATCCCACTCTTGAAAAACTCTGATAACTCCATTGTTCTGTTGATTACATACGGGTTAAAAAGTTCCGGTACAATAACGTCTGAAATTTTTGTAATTGCCATAAATATTTATCCTCTCTTTCTTAAATCGTTACTCCAGCCGCAGCGGCAAGTTCTTTTGCCTGTGCTGGATTTTCTTTTAAAATGCGTCCCTGCTCAGTCAGATTGAATGTTTCCTTTGCAAATGGATTTGCTGTACCACCTGCGCCACCATTTTTCGGATTATACGGTGGTTTCTGCTGTTCCTGTTTAAACAAATGTACCATTGCCGCATCCTCTTTATATGGTTTCACAGCATCCTCTACGCCAACAGGCTTCCCTTCTTTATCGAAGTTGAACTTATCCAGCCCACCTGCCTTATAAATCAGATAGTCTGGATCCAGAACTCCCTGCTTTGCAAGAGATTCTTTTAAGGCGTATGTCTTTGCTGTTTTCTCTGCTGAATATTTAAGGTCTTTAATCTCAGTTTCATATTCTCCAATTTTTTTCTGCAAATCTGCATTATCTCCATTGGATTTTTTAAGCTCTGTGATCGTGTCATTTGCAGTTTCCAACTCTTTGACTTTGTTATTAAAATCATCTTTTGGTACTGCATGTTTTGGGAACTCTTTCTGTGCCGCATTCATGACTGCATCCACATCAAGTTTTCCATCTTTAATCTCTGCTTTTTCTAAAATTGCCTTTAACCATTCCATTTTTTCTTATCCTCCATAGATTTTTATTCCCGCTCTCCGGGTATTGGGATTCTCTGTTTATTCTCCAGATGAGTAATGCCGTTCTTTAATGTCTGCGGATAAAAGACACTATAAAAACAGGACTGCCGGAGAAACTTACTTGGTGTCAACCTGCACCGTTCAGTTCATAAATTTCCGGTTGTCCTGTTATTACTGGTTTTTATTGCTTTTTTACGGATATTGTTGTAATATATACATAAGATATCTTAATAAGAGTCATTTTGTTCCCCCCTTTGCCTCTGTGTTATACAGAGTTGCCGGGAGCGAAAATGGCTCTTATTTATTTCTTTTATAGATTTTCACAATCTCCTGATTCTTTACCAAAATAATTATATCAACAAATGCCGTATTTCTTGAGCTATAAATTCCTTGCATCTGTTGCTCTATCTCATCCATGCTTAGTGCAGTTTTGTCAGCACATATAACAAAATTATTTGCTTGTTTCTTTTTCGATTTTACCATCCCATACAACGTATTTTTTCCATTTCCAAGGGGAGTTTTCAAATCAAATTTTATTCCATCTATCAGGTAATCCGGTGTCTGTATATTTTGAGGGAACGTTATCCTTGGAACCATCTTTATATCTTTCCCAGTTCCTTTTGCAATAATATTTGCAATTTCTTTTTCATGTTCCGAATAATCCAACAGCACTCTCTTTCCATCAACTTTGAAAGCTTCACCATTTACAAAATATTCCTGTAAATCCTCTACTTTACCAATTTTATTATCTTTCCCTATCCAAGATGCAGTTTTATCAACTGGAATCCCAAAGAAATTCTGCTCCCGTTTTTTGTCAGTATATTCTTGTATGTTTTCTGTTTTGGTCTTAAATTTTACATGTTTCCACTCCTTTTCCGCTCCATATCGTGGTTGGAAACTGTTTGACACAAAGTCCGCATCACCATTAACAAACGATTTTTTCCACTCCTCAAACGTCGTATCTGCCGGCACATAGTAGGTCTTTCCATCCTCGCCACGGGCAGCACGTTCGCCCACACTGTCAAATTCATCATCAAAATAAGGGCATGTACAGCCACGGCAATTCGGATGAAATGGCGGTACGGTAACACCAATCTTATAATCTTTCATTTGAAAATGTTTTCCATCCATCTCTCCACATGTATCACACGTATTGCTATCTAAGGTCTCAACCACTTGAAACTCTTCCACACCAAGATCAGAAAAACATGATTCCTGTGCCTTTGCAGAAAAAGCCGCCGATTCCGTCTGAACAATCCTCGCCGCCTGTGACCTGCTCACTTTCATGTTCTTGGATATTTCCTGTATAGCTCTATCCGGTGATTCCCCTGTAATACACATTCGAGTTAAAGAATCATGCATACTGTTAATTAGTCTTGTTTTGTCCGTCCAAACACGATCTGAAAAGTTACGTCCATCAACAGCCCACGGTTTATGTATAATATCACTGACTTTCTCTGAATTAAAATTCTGCATCTGCCAGCCAACACCCATACCTCGCTGTACTTCAAATGCTGTGTGATAATATCCAGATGTATAAAGATTTGTAATATGCTCATCTATGGAATCATGATAATTTCCGTACAATTTTTCAAATTCCTGCTGTGTCTGTAACTTAAGTGCCTCCAATCTGCTGATATGTACCTTTGCCGAAGCATTCTCAAGTTCTTTCATCCACTGCTGATTGATACCGTTTTCTTCTCCATATTTAATATAATCCTGTACATCCCACTTAAACTCTTCCAGCTCATCACTGTTGAGCAATTTTCTTGCCTCTATCATTGAAATTTTGTTATTGGATGCAAATCTCTGATACCAAGCATTAATTTTTCCGTCTAATACTTGTTCCGTACGCCGAAACTCCTGCTCGATACTCTGCATGGTCTGAACGGATGTGTCATGCTGCGCTTCTTCCAACTGCTGGAAACGTTCCTGCCAATATTCACTTGTCCGCTTTTCCATGCAATCACCTCATTTCATAAAATCCCCAACTCTTTATATACTGTTGCAATCTTCGGAAACTGAATTGCTATCCAATCAACCATCGTTTCTTCATGCCCAGCGTGCGGAGTATGTTCAAAATTATCTTTCAATCCACTTTCATTCAAAAATGCATGAATAATTTCATGGCGCAAGCAGCTCTTAAAGTACGCATCTTTTTCTTCGTCATTGCGAAACCAAAAATGCTCTTCATCATCTAAATCTGCTATAACGATCAGTGGGATTTCGCTACAACAGTAACCAGCCCACGAATTTTGGCTTAATTCTTTATCTTCTGACCATTTATGTATTTCTATTTGATATTCCGTCCCCAGAATCATCACTGTTTGCTTCATTAATTTTCTCCTCACCTTTTGAATTAAAAGCTCCAACATAAGCATCTGCTTTCTCTTGTGCTTCCTGTGCTTCTTTTTCTAACTGTTTTAATTCTGCGTCCGCATCCTCAACAAGTGGATGATTTTTAAGGATTGTCTTTTTACTTACAATTCCGACCGAATCCTTGCAAATCTGTGCCTGTTCCGCGTCATTCTTTACACAAGTGCGGGACCATGTCTGAATGATTTTCTTACAATCAATCACTTCATGTCGGCATATCGCTCTTACCAGACGTGCAAACCCAAGCTGAAACTCCGTTTCCGTCAACCCAGCTTTCATCTCCAGCAATGAATACATGAATTTAAGAGCTTCTCCGCTCTGATTCCCAAAATTCTCCGGCTGTGGATCAAATCCCTGCCCTTGTTCAAAAATAGCCTTTCTGGTGGCTTCCAACACGCTGTTACGTGCTTCAATCGGTATTTCAATGTTGAGCGTGCTCACTCCCGGATTACTTCCATCATCTCCATCAACCTTGATAGTTTTGTATTTTTTCAAGTCTGATAAAAACGTGTCGAGATCAGTTCCGCCATACCCAGACAGTACAAATATCAATTCCTGTATATCATCCAAATCATTAATAAAACCGCTGTAGACCTTGTCGTAAACGTCTATCAGCGGTTTTATATTTTTCAGATCGTTTGTATTCGTGTTGTTGTTCGGGAATGGAATAAAAGGCACCTCTCCGAATTCATGCCGATATTCTGCGACAAAATCGCCGGTATCCGGCACCATGAAAGTGTTATAGTAGAACAGCCCATCTTCTAAAGTGTCGCCACACTTCCGCCGGAACGTCCAACAACTTTCCTTATCCCAGTATTCATAAATTGTATAGGTATCTCCTGTTTCCTCGTCGATTTCATCATACACACGAAGAACACCGAGCAGTTTCTTTTTCAAATCGTGTGATTCAATCGGAATAATCTGCTTGCTGTCGACTACCGCCCACTGGAATGTCTCATCTTCATCCTCCCAGTAATGAATCCATCCCACCGATGCATTGGAAGCATTTACGCACAGCTCCATGCAGTTTTTCCGGTATTCATCACCGAGTACTTCTGTCACGACTTCATTTCCATGCTCATTCCCAATATCAAAAAGTGGCGGTGCTGTAAACATATATGCGGCCTTTTGATTGACAATAAGTCCGTGGAAGTTCCTCGGAATCCGGTTATCTGCATTACGCAACGGATTATCTGCATCCTCTTTTCTCTCATCACTAATTTTATTAATTAAAATATCCGTTTCATTCCGGTAATACCTCTCTGCCTGCATAGCATTAAAGGAAAACTTTGTATGTCCCGGTTCATATTTTCTTATGAGTTTTTTCATAACCTCAAGTTCCATGTTCTCACCTCTATTTCAAAATGCTGATACCGCCCGGCTTGCGAATAATCGTATAACAGAAATACCGAAGAGCATCCATCGCATGATCGTGCTGCTTTACCGGTTTATCCTCGCCACGCTCAGATGCTTTCTGGTCCCAGATATACGACCCAAACTCTTTGATCGTATTCGGGCACTGGTCACTGATGGCGATTTTCTCCTGATTCAGCAGCGATGCCACAAACCGGATTCCATCCAACACATCATTTTTTGCTTTCTTGATCGCATAGCCTCGTTTTTTCAACTCTGCAATGAAGGACGCTGCCGATGGATCTATAATGATCTTCACCGGCTTTATATCACCAAGCCACCGCTCCAGATCATCCGCATACTCACTATCCGTTTTCTGCCTTTCCTCATCTCGGCCGGAATAATAATACTCGCGGCAGCACACCCACCGCCCAGAACGTTCTTTGCACCACAACAGGAATACTGTTGCATTCTGTGTACCATAGTCACAGGACACATAATAATTTGCATTGACCAGATCAGCCGTGCTGGAAATCACATGCTTGGCAGTGTCGAACATATCGTAAATAATGCCCTCTGCCATCGCCCATAGTCCAAGGATGTACCGGCGGTAGAACACACCTGTGTACATGCCATGGTATCGTTCCTTGATTTTCTCCGACAGACTCAAGTTATCATCCATCGTGAAATGCAGATACAACAGATGCTTTTCTTCTCTCTTATCAATCCATCCGGTCTTGAACCAATGATACGGTCCATCCGGGTTGCAGTTGAACCAATACTTCGAACCATCAACAGAACATCGTCCGGTTGCCTGGTTCACGAAGCTTTCCGGCATCAACGCAACTTCATCAAAAAATACCCCAGCCAAGGTAATACCCTGAATGAGATCCTGTGATCGTTCGTCTTTGCCGCCAAATATATAGAAATAATTGGTCACATCTCCTTTTGTGATGATTACCAAATTGTCAGCCCTGTGATCTGCCACCGTATAACCGCGACTTCGCAGCATCAGCTTAAGCCAAAATAATACATTTCTGCGGAAAGAACCGATTGTCTTGCCGCACATACCAAAATTTTCGCCGTCAAATGTGCTCATCGCCCACATAACAAACGATAGCGACATACTCACCGTCTTGCCAGATCGAATAGCACCATCTGCGATAATACCATCCTTATCTTTAACCGGAGAATCTTCACACCACCAGTTCAATACCTTGCGCTGCTTCTTGGAAAATGGCTTGAACTTGAAAACCCGCTTAATCTTACTGATTCTCTTCATCACCCCAGTCCTCCGCGGCAGTACCATTCAAAGCTTCAAGGAATCCATCATCTGCAACCTCATCGCCGTCATCTGTCTGAACTTTGGCTTTCAGTAATGCAATCTCTGCTTTCTGCTTCTCAGTGGCAAGATCCATGTGATCCGAAAGCCACTGCAAAGCTTTCATCCGGTCAGCAAGTTTTACCTTTACGCCGTCCTTGCCTTTGGACACTTCTGAAATAATCGTTCCGTCCACATCCGCATCATTCTTGATATTGACATGGCTTACTGTGATAGTCTTTCGTTCTCCAGTGTCCAGGATCACATCTACATCCTCATTTCCAAACTCCACAAAATCAGTCACATCGGCAAAAGCAATGTCCATATACTTCTGGAAGATGTCTGACTCACTCAGGAACTCCCTGTTGAGACGTTCTTGTTTCAACCTGAAAATTTCATCTTTTATCCTAGCATTTCCGAGCAGTCTAGGACCATTTACCACGGCAGTCGCATAATCAACATCATACGCTTTCTGATATGCCTTGGTGGCATTAAAGCAACGAATATAATAAATGCAAAAAAGCTGTTGCTTATCAGTCAAATCAGCGTTTTGTATCACCGCTTCTACTTCATCTGCAACAGACTCTTTTTTTACTTTCTTTGTTTGTTTATTTTCTTTCGCAACGTTGCGTTTATTTTTTTGCAACGTTGCATTCGTTTCGCCATTCCATTTGTACCGGTTTTTCCAACTTCGTACCGTTCCCTCTGCTACTCCTAGTTGATTTGCAATATCTATTAGCTTAAGCCCTTGCTTATACATTTCAAAGGCTTTGTCCGCTCTCGCATCTTTTGCCTTTGGCAAGGACCATCACCACCATTTCTTTTATCAGTATCCCTCAAATAACTTAGGGGGAATAGGACGCCATCCGACGCCCATAAAAAAAGCGTAAGCAGATTCTTCTCTACTTGCGCTCTTTTCATTTTATATATTATCACGAATATATGTATCATTGTGTATCATCTTTATCAGATTCCTCATTTTCTATCATCAGTTGATAGTATACTCCTGTTGGATTGAAGTTTTTTAATGCATTAGCATGAATCCGGTGAATTTGTGCCCACTGATACCCCATATGCACACAAATCTTTTCCCAGCTGTACCGACGAAGATACCGATATGTTAATACCTCTCTTTCTGTCTCATTTTCCATCTTTTCAATATCTGCAAATATTTCTGCATATAGATCAATACGTTTGTATCTGGCAGCTATTAGCTTATTTATCAGTTCGTCCAACTTTGCCATATAATCAGACAGATCTGTTTTATTATGTGCATGCGGCATATCATCCATAATAACAGACGGCATCATTTTATCCAGTCGCAATTGTTCTATTTCTTCCTCTATACGTTTGGCTGCATTTATGGATGGAATATATGATTGTAAGTACGCCTTTTTCAAATCGTTATTGTTCACTTTATTTCCCCCTGGTATTTCTTTTAACAAAATTTTATCACGTACTTACATATTGTTTGTGCCAACTTTAAGGCAAAAAATACCAACCATCGTAATTGGTGGTTGGTATTAATGGAATCATATTTTTTTATTTTGCAGATACTCCTATCAAATAATTTATAAATGCACTGCACGATACTAACATAAACTTTGCCTCATCGAATGTTGATGATGGACCACCTATATCTCCTGCATGGCGGATACCATTCGCATCGCTCGTATATCCGTAAAGAATATTGAATGCAGATTTTAAAGCTTTGTGAATTACCACTCCGCTATCTTCAATTTTCTTTAGCATATTACCTAGTGTAGCTTCTTTCCCATTTACTCCCGTAAGTATTTTACAAATAGCTTCAACAGCACTTATGCTTTCTTTAATTGAGTTTTCATAATCCGGATTTTCTCTATTAGATAAAAAACCAACCGCTTTAGATATGTGTGTATTAACAATACTATATGGACTATCTGCAGCCTTATTTATTGCTTCAATTTCATTCTCATCTGTGATTGGAACAATAATTTCATTTACAAAACGATATCCAACGTACTCATTTTTAAATATAGTGTTATAGTCCTCAGCATATTCATCTTTCTTCCAGGAATTCATTTGTTTCATTTTCTGAACTATAAATTCAATAAGTGAAAAAACCTCATCATATGTATTTTCACGAATAGTTTGATATATTATTTCCTTAACATTTTTCTCATCACAGATTTGTGAACAATCAAATTCAAACGCAAATACCTGAATTATTATTGACTTGTAAAATGTCTGTGTTCTCTGGAAATCAACATCGTTCAAAACAATGCTTGTCATGTTAATCAGCATTGCCCTCGTTCTATCATCTAATGATTCATATTGCATATTTCTATTTTCGATGCTTATATTGTTTCTGTCTGAAAAACCACCGCGCAATCGAACCTTATAAGTTGGTTTACTATCTGATCTTTTCATTTTCGCATTCCCCCTCATACAAAGATTATATCACTGCATGAACATTTTTTCAAAAATTTCTACTCCCTTCCCCATACAATCATATACTGTCCGTTCTTTTCTTCTACCAGATGACACATCCTCTGACGCATTAACCTCTGTGCCATGCTGCGTCTCCGGTAAAAACTCCGCCTGCTGATCGGGAGAATACCATAATGAGCCTCAAGCATATCATAGGACACTTTATGTATTATGGATTCTGTTAATTCTCTGGCTATGAAGCTGTCAACCTCATTACAGATCTCATACGTTTCTTTTTCACTCATCATGCACATTCCCCCTTTCGTGCAAGCTGTTTATGTATTATGCAACATTATAACATATGTTCCACTCGTTTTATAAGCTTTTATTATAATCTAATGCAACATTTTGGTTTATATATTGTTTTCAAAAATAAAAAAGAGCCGGACATACAAGACATTAAGTCTCATATATTCGGCTCTACGGCGCTAACTTATACAACTATTATATCATACATAGTCTTACTTTTCATCTTTTAATAGTTTTGATACATTTTCTCCTACTAAGGAAATTTTTTTTCTTATCTCTTCTTGAAATTCTGATGTGCTACTATTTATCTTTTTTACCTGCTGTCCTTCCTGTTCCATGCAGTTCTCCTTGCATGTTTCACGAAGATCACTCATAAATTTCCCGGTCAAATGTCTAATCTCTTCTGGGGCAAATTCTATACATAGCGCTTTTAACACGCTACTATATGTCCCTATTCCTACTAAACATTTTTCCATCATTGCATTTGCTTCCCAGTTAAATTCCCTATGACTTGTAATAAACTTTTCTGTATCGGAAGAGCATACGCACTCAACAGCTTTATCTGAAACAATATACGCTAACATTTCTAATTCGCTCAGCCAGCCAATACATTCTTTCAAATATTGCAGCTTTAGCTCCTGTCTCTTATATTTGGCGTTTTGTTTTCTCTCGTCATGTAACGTTATTATTAGAATTATAAATGGTGCCAAAACTTCAACAATTCTCCATATTGTATCATCTTTACAAAGACATTGAGTAATTTCCATTTTTTCTCTTATTCCTTCCTCTAAAACTACCCAGTATATGTATAAAAATTTTCCGACATCGAATATTGACGATTAATAGATAGATGCATTAATAAGGAGCTATCCATTGATCTCCCTCTTTTAAATTTTGAGGTTCTTCATCTGAAAAAATCACATCTGGCTTATTTTTCGTTTTTTTTGCCACAACATCCTCTGCCAGCTCCTTTGTATCTCTATATCCAAGTCCATTATTATTTATCGTTTGAGCAACTTGTGAATTACTTATTTCAAGATTTTCGATTTTTGTCTTTAAATCTCCAAATTGAATTTTAAGTTCATTTGCTTCTTTTATCTCTTTTCCTCCAATTAAACCAACGAAAAGACCAATAATTGAAACAATCAATCCAAGTGAACCTACAATGTTATCAAAATTTCCAAGACAGTCATTTATCTTTACTAATATTTCCATTCACAATCCTCTTTTCATTTGCATTTTGTATCATTATACATCCACAACCGCCAATATTCAATTCTCAATGTACTACAATGCTAATGTCTGTATACAATTTTTACCGGCATATTTCAGCCGGCAAAAATATCAATATTCAGTTCTTCATATCAAAAAAATCAAAAATGGCTCTTAATACTCGTCCAATTGTTAGTGGAATTATGGAAAGTATACATGCAATGATAATAAGCAGTAATATCGGCCAGAATGCTATCTGTACCAGTGTAGCCGCATTTGGTGCAGTATCATCCTCTAAAAATCCAGCAAATACACCTCCGATGAACGCATATATTATGATTCCTATAATAATCTTCATTTTGTCACACCTTCTTTCATCCGTTAAAGTTCAGTTTAGCTCTCTTAGCTTATTTTCTAAATATCTGCGAGCGCAATTCTCCATTGTGTCATTACTTTGATTGTACAATTTTAAAATTTCGCTTTTATAATCATCTCTAAGCATCACATAAACAAACTCTTTAGACATTTCATCAATTATCATGCTTTTCTTAATATCCACATAGTCACCTACCTTGAAAACGTTCAGCTTAACAAAGTATATCTGATGGAAGAGACATATAATTGATGTTTTCAGCCAGTGCAGATATAGGATAATCTTCAACTTTGTCATCAATATTTACTTCAACTACTCCACTATGAATACTCCCATCTTCACAAATACATAATTTTTTAAATCCTGTTATTTGAAATCTTCTCCCATCATTCAACAACCCATGTGTGAAATTTCTTACAATCGCTTTTTTCATTGTCTTTTACCTCCCTAAATTCTTTCAACTATTTCCATTTTGGGTTCAGTTTAATTGTCTAAAATATAGTCCAGCTCTTTTTCTACGTTTCCTTGCTCGAGTTGGAACATAATTCTTTCCCATTCTCCGCATCTGCACCGCTCTAATAAAGTAAAATAGTCTTTTCTGCAACTATCTAAATATGTCTGTTTAACATCTTCTTTACACTCTGTAATTGTTACATTTTGCTCACTATCACTTTTATTATGCTGCGTAGTTAATCTGTACTTCATATCTGATACCTCCGTTAATTTCTAATTTACCTACGCAATCCATGCCTCCGGTGGGAGTGCATCTGTATAGCGTTTAAATTCTCTCCATTCCTTGCTATACTCTGCATACCGGTCCTGCTCTGCGGCGGCTGCCTCATAAAGTTTCTCGATCTCTTTTACTACCTGTAAATGTCCTGAGTTTTGATCTCGCAAAATATCAATTGCTGCTTTCAAACTATCGTACCGGCTCCGTAGCCCGATATAAGCGGAATAAACCTTAAAACACTGTCTAGCCGCAGCAATCATTTCATCCTTCGTCATCTGTTTCAGTTTCTTTTTAGTTTCATCTTCTGCCCAAGAATCAGAACATCCTATTCCGAAGTAGTCCTGCTCGTATTCGTCAAAGCCAAGCAGTCCTCCGTATGTCTCTCCGGCTCCTACTGTAACAAAAAATATGTCGAAGCAATCCGGAATCCATTCATCTCGGATATCCTCAGACAATCTTTCGCATTCCGCACAGAGATCAGCAAAAGTCATTTTAAATTCATACGCTTCGTCTTCATCCCCGGACAGAGCATTGACAAGGCTATCATTCCCATCTTCGGAATCCGTGTACCAATGCACGTCTTCGCAGGCTTCTTGGATGTCCCATAAATCCTGTTGGATGAAATCAAGGTTGAGATTTTTGACAATAGGCTTTTTATATCTCAGTTGTTTTGCCTTAAACCGTTTTGTTTCCTCTGCATCTACCATTTTCTCTACCTCCACTAAATTCTAATTTAACTCACATATCTTGTTTAATTCTTGTTTTAACTCAATTCTAACTCGACTTAACTCGATTTAACTCAATTCTCCGTTAATCATGGCATCACCCCCGGAATATCCTCAAAACTAATCTGATTATCTCGTTCAAAGACAATCATCTCATTTTTGGCTCTCTGATAAAAGTTGCGATCAATCTCAAATCCGAATACACTTCTCCCGATCTCTGCGGCTGCTCTTAAGGTACTACCGCTACCACAGCAAGGATCAATAACAACATCACCGGGATCCGTAAAAATCTCTATCAGCTTTTTTAGCACCGCTACTGGTTTTTGTGCCGGATGGATTTTCGGAATATCTTTTCCGTCTTTCTCCCAACTGAACCAGTTAAAAATCATTTTCCCAGTGCCCCGAATCGTCTTACCGTTTTCGTCAAACTGTGCGCCATTTCTGAACTTCGGAAGTTTGTCTCGATAGAATACAAGTGCGTATTCAGTAGCACCAACCACGCGCATATTTGCCTTAAGCACCTGCGGACTATAATTTTTCACAAATACAAGCGGTATGTAATGGATGAATCCATGTTTCCGGGCTGCATCAATCAGCGTAGGCATCTGTTCAAATGAGCAGAAAACGATCATGCATGGTGCATCAGAACTTCTTCCTCTATTTCCTGCTTTCTTCGGTTCTTTCTTAAGCATCTTGCTGCAAAAATGGAAGTACTCATACAGATTAAAATTAAAATCTGAATTGAATGCTGCTTTTCCTGCAAGTTTGCTCTCTCCATTCTTATTGTCTCCACCGTTGTACCACATGGGATTGCTGCCGTAAAAGTTTTTACCAACGTTGTACGGCACGTCTGCAATAATTAACTGTGCCGGTGGAATTGCATATTTTTTATAATTCTGCATTGAATCTCTGTAAATTTCACATTTTAATTTCTTCATTTTTCTCAAAGGAACCCGATATATCGTTACCACGGCCGTAGGTTCGGCTCCTTTCTACATAAAATCTTCTAACCTCATTTGTCCTTTACAATTGCCACCGATCGTGGATGGATCCCAGCCAACTCCAATGTAGTCTAAGACTTTTGCCCATCCATAATCATTGCCATTTGCATCCTTGCACATGTGGAACATCAGATAGTCCCACTCTTTTGGGTTACTCTCATACAACAGATCAAACCGATGTGGTCGTTTCTCCATGTGAATCCCAAATCCACACATACTGCATCCGGTGCGCTGCGCCTTTGTCGTGTACAATGTACCGTCTGGCTTTTTCTCAATAGTTCCATAAATCTCTGGAATGATGCTGTCAGGCATTTCAAAACTTTGAGATAATCTTCCTTCTTTCAAAAGTCTTTCATGATATTTTTCTTTCAGTCCACCTTTCCACATCTGATCCATCTCTAAGGCAAGCGCTAAAATATCCTGTCGAATGACCGGAAATCCAAATTCCTGTATGACCTTTGGTTTCGTCCAATAAGTACCATCATCCCTTTTCAGCGGTGGCACATTGATAATTCCAAGAGCTTTATGTACTCTCTGTATACTCTTGTCTTCCAGTGTAGATGCACTGACTCCGGGTGCATCAATTCCGCATACCTCATGTAAAAACAGGTATAAGATTATACTGTCAAGTCCACCGACCGAAACATGGTAGTTGAGCAATCTTCCATCACATTCACTTGCGAACTCTTCTGCTCTGATCTGTGCATATTTTCTTTTATATTCATATGGCTGCTTTTCTTTCTGCATAAATGATGCAATCTTCTCATATGCTCCGATCCGCTCCATTCTTTCTTTTACTGATTCCATTTTTTCTCGGAGTAAAGAGCTCTTTCACGCTGGCCAGCAAACCTCTTACTCCTTTCGATTTATTCTTCCGGTTTCTCACACCGCTCAAATTCAATTACCCACACCCACGGATTAGCATCCCAACCGTAGCGGTCAATGTCGGATTTCTTGATGGTGTTGTTCCAAAGAGTCGAAAACGCATATCTTTTTTCTTCTCCATTCAGCACATGAGGATATTCCACCTCTACACCCTCTCTGCAAATCTGCTCCGATGTGATTTCCTGCAACCGCTCCACCCTCACATCCGTAACCTTAAGCCAGATACGTGCCGCTTCTTTCGGCATGTGGATTGATGGATGCCAAGTGCCTCTCCAACCTTTAGGTCGAAGTTCTCCATCAGCTTTGTAATAATAGATGGTATGACCACGCATATGACCTGCTTCATTGACTGGAAGTCCGCACCATGTTTCCCGGACATACAGGATATCATCTGTGTGATATGGTGGATTCCATCGTTTACTCAATTCTTCCTCTGTAATATCGTTTGGAAGTTTAAATTCTTCTCCCCATATTTCATGTGCTGTTCTATTTGGATATCCCCATGTGTCAGAATCACTTCCTGCGAATGTGTAACACAGCTTTGATTTAGGCTGTGGCTTTACCAACCGTCTGGTGCAAGTCTTCCGTCCGTCCAGAATTGCCCGAACCATTTCGGTACTAATTTGTTTGTTGAATAATATCGGCAATACCCTACTCATCCTCCGATTCCTCCGTTTCTTCCTCCTGGCAGTAATACACAATCGGATTGCTCGCATCACAGTCGCAGTTATTCCATTCGATATCTTCTAATGCCCTCTCTTTTGCAATCTGAATGGCTTCCGCTTCTGTATCAGCTTCAATGTCATCATAGTCAATCGTTAATTGTAAACCTACGCCCGCATTCCACTTAGCCATCTACTCCACCACCTTTCACGATCTCGATCATATCAGTCAGTATTCCATCGCACCCGAACTGTTCCATTTCTGATCGATATTCTTCTAACTGCTTCACAACTTTCTCCGGATCATTCATTCTCCTGTTCCACGTCTCTGCCGCACGTTCCTTTGTGCTTCTCTCTGCGCTTTCCGCCCCACAGTGATAACACCTAACAACATAACCACTATTAAATCCTGTCATTATTGGCGGAAGAATGCCATTCGCTTTAAGCCAATCCATATAGCTTTGGTCATATGGATGCTGATAGCACATTACCGCTGGTTCCATTTCACCGCCACAAAACGGGCATGGCTTAAGTTCTTCATTCATTCTTCGTTTTCCTTCCATTTCTCACATGTATCATCCAGTCCACGGAAATCTGCACAGTGTTCACTGTCTCCATTGCAACAAACGCCCTCATATTCAGCGTAGTATTTACATGTACTGCAATATTTTTTTGTTATTGATTCATTCTCCGTCATGGCTCTATCTTTCATTTCTGCCAATTCCTCCTGACTGAATTTTGTGTAACCGATTCCACAATTTGTAAATCCTCCCGCTCTATACGCTATGGTTCTCGGCATCCTACACCTCCAACAGTTCCGGGTTATCAATCATGTTGCCGATCACTTCAAAATTCTCTGAATCAAAATCATCCAGTTCCTCATAGTCATCACAGCCCGGCTCATTCGTACACCATCCGTTTTCATGCCACACGACACGCTTTCTCGTCTCATCTTCTGGAAACTCATCGTCGATATGCACTGAAAGAATATCATTTTCAAAAATCAGCTTGCCGTTCTTGTCATTACATCCGGTGCACTGGCAGACGGTTTTAGGTATAACCTCCACAATTTTATTTCCATGACTATTTTTCTCGTTATCAACGTCATAAAACTTTTCCGGCTCATTTACGATAATCACCGTCTTTTCTCCAAGGACTGCATAAAATCCAGTTACCCACTGTTTTCTAGTCCCTATTGGTCTTGCTTTACATAAATGTCTATTCTCCATCCTTTTCCTCCATTTCTTTCAGCTTGGCTTCGGCTTTTCCTAGTTCTATTCCGGCAAGGCATCCGCTAGCGTATGCATCCTCATAGCACCTATCTATTGCTGTATAAAATTCATCACAAAGCAATTCAGTAAGAGGGCATTCCGAACACTTGCAATTTTCATGGTGGCATTTAGTTCTTGTGTGCACACACTCTCTATATTCCGTTTCTTCGACTTTTTCCGGCAACTTGATATACCTGCCCTGCTCCTCGGCATCCTCATAGTCTTTCAACTTTTCCCTCAAATTTGCCATTGCCCACATATTGCGGTAGAACAACGCAATCAGACCACGGACATCTGAAAACGGATCTATCGTTAAATTGTCCAATATTTCCTCGTCAAACTCTGCGTCATCTACCGGCAATTCATTTTTTGTTAATGTAGTCATGAGATTTCTGGCGAAATCTCGTGCATCCATTTCCATCTCATAATCTCTGTATCTGGCATTACCTTCATCATCTGCATAGCAGCTATTATGTGCCAGCTCGATCATCGACATGTCATCCACGCTTTTATTTGTCGTTAATCTCTCCATGTTGCTTCCTCACTTTCTGCTTTTCCTTTTCCTCACATGGCTTACAAAGCCTACTACACCAACCGCATGGTGTTATGTATGGACATTCTTCTCCAAGTCTCATGCTATTCCTCACTTTCTGCCTTAAGCCACTTTAATAAGCACTCATAACAATTACAATTATCATTTTTGTCGCAATCAATTTCTGCTAACCCATTTTCATTCGGACACATCATATTGACTGCCAGCTCCTCATCCGTCATGCTTCTGATCCGGTCTGCGTTGGTCTGTGGTGATGTCATAATTTCAAAGCATTCATCTCTCCAAGCTAAAACATTTTCAAGCTTGTATGAGCTGTAGCCGACATTATAATGATTCTCTCCAATTTTCTTGTACTTGATTTCATAATACGGATCTTTATCTATCATTGTTACGATAATTTCTAAGTCTGAAACCTTAATACGTTCACCCTTTGGCTTCTTAGCCATGCTTTTCATACACTCCATCATATTTCTACCTCACTAAATCTAATCCTCATTTATGTAAAACTCATTTCCATGTCTGCTGTACCCAAAGCAAAGGCTTCCATCATCACAAATTAATGCCAGTTCTAAGTCGGATAATTGCGTGTTATTTTTAATAACCCTATAAACAGAACGATACATACCCGGTGTATGATCTAAGACAATGTCATAATCTTCAAGATTATCAACTTTATAACTTGAAATTCTGTATTTTTCCTTTAATTCTTTATAAATTGTGCTGTTCATGATTGACTTTTCTCTCTCATTTTCAGTAAAGGCATATGCTGGATAAATTCTCTTTTCAATCTCCATACATTATTTTTCTCCTATCTCACTAAATCTATTGTTTTAACAGATATCCCTTTAAATTTCCCGGTGCGACAATACTCTGCGGTATCAAAAAACATAATGCATCCATCGTCTTTTCCGGTATCGTCGCTTCCTGCAAGTGCTATGCTTACACCATTTCTTACCAATGTATTTTTTAACAGAGTCAGTACCGCCTTTATCTCATTCTTGGTTTCGTCCGTCATTTCAACTTCACCTTTCTCTTTCTACCTTTCTTCTCAAACTTATCGCACATCCCTACCGAACATCCACGCCTTAATCCGGTCTTTGAATAATATCCACACATGATCTCTGTCTGGCTTTGATTATACGAATATTTACATTTCCGGCAGTATTTTACGCTTGTCTTTGTCATTTCTCCCATATTAATAATCCTTATTTCGCCGCTTTTCCTGTTACAATATCCCAATTTTCATCCTCAATAAACTGATTCCGAATAATCTCATCCGTCAGATAGTGTTCCTTACTCTTTGGCTGCTTGCGCCAATAGGAATCAATGTAATAGGCAACCCAATTCATAAATTCTTCGATTTTGGCATTTGAGAAACGGTAAGAATCTTTTAATGTCGGAATAGTCAGATACATTGTGGAGGCAAGCGCGCTCTCGATATTCCGATCTGCGCCAAGCACTGCCCGTCCATTTTTTATATCTGCCATATACAATTTTTGTGACATTGGGATTGATTTTACCCACTTGACCACATCAATTTTCTTTTTACGGCAATATGCCATCATGCTCTCGCTCGTTACCGCTTCGTCATCATCGTCCTGCCAAGATTTCCGACGCTCAACGGTTTTGCTATAAAAATTCGTGACCTGCTTAAACGTCATATCAAACTTGTCATACAAAATGGCTGTAAAAATATATCCCATGTGATTCGCGATATTATCTCCTAACTGACATTTTGCTAATTCCTGCTTATAAACAATCGACGGAATTAACCTCTGTCTCTGCTGTACGTTATGCATTTGTTCACCTTCCTTGTATTTTTTATTTTATATTTCCACCCGCCATCATCTTTTCAATGATTTCCTCCTGCATCCGCTCTGCGATATGATCCCGGACTGATTCTTCTGGAAATGCGATCTGATATGTCCGCTCCTTGATCCGGTTCGTGATCCGGTCATCGTAGGATAGTTTGTCCAGCGGATCATTACTCGTGAAAATCGTTACCTTCTGGTTTATGTACCGCTCATTGATGATCTGATACATTTTGTCATTTATCCAGTCCGCTGGTCTCTCCACTCCGAAATCATCAATTACAAGAATGTCTGTGGTGTAAAGTGCGTCTAAAAGCTGGTTCTCACTGTATTCTGTATCTCTCCGCCATGTATTCTTAATCTCTTGCAGGATGGTCAGTGACACTGCAAACTTCACTGCATAGTTTTTCATCAGCTCATTTGCAATCCCGGCAGCGATCCTCGTCTTACCGCTTCCCTTTGTCCTCGACCAGATATACAGTCCCATGCCTCTTTCCTTCTGGCTCTCAAAATCATCCAGATAGGTTTTTATGATTTTACAGGCATCTGGCACCATCTTTTTACTTTCCTGCTTCCTGTACACATCCATTCGAAACGATCTCAGATCAATCCCACGGAATGCCTCCGGTATATCTGCGAATCGCAACCGCCTTGACATGACCGCTTTCTCACGGCATTTACACGGTACTGCTATTTCAACTCCGTCTTTTATTTTCAAGATCCACTCCCGACCTTCGCAAATTGGACACACATCAGAATCCTTGGAAGTCTCCGGTGTCTCCGCATTCCTGCATAAGTTCGTTGAGTGATTTTTCATGCGTTCCAGTATCTCTTCCAACTGGTCCATCGTTCTCTCCTTTCAGATACTGCATAAACAAATTTTCTTTCAAGAAATTCTCTGCATTTTTAATATAACGATCAGGTGTCCTTTTCTTTTGACAATCAACAGCGTAATTTTGTACAGCCACTATCAGATCATCTTCCGGTACACCAGCTAGCACCGCATTGCAGTATTCTGTTTCAACAAGAAAGCCAGTACACCGTTTCGGATAGGCTGCGGCAAACTCTCCGAATTTTTCCGTGGGGGATATAGGGGGTGTATTTTGTTTATGTTTATGTCTTTGTTTATTAATAGGTTCACTTTGTGGTTCAAACTGTGGTGCAATTTGCAGTTCACTTTGTGGTTCAAACTGTGGTGCATTTTTACTGTAATTTTGAACCACAAGACTATTTATTTTATATTGTGCTGCAAGATTCCCACCGCGCGATTTCCATTCGATGAACCCATCTGTAGCAAGCTTGTTTCTCGCTCTCTTTAACGCTGATGCATTTAATCCAGACCGAAGTCCAAGGACTGACGAAGCTACCGTAAACGTATCTGGCCACCCTGCTTTATTCGCTATGGACATTAACGCATGCCATAAGGCGATTGCAGTGTTGGGCTGCGGGTTTAGTTCGAGCCTGTCGTAAAATGCTTTTATCTCAGCTAAATAGTTCAAGCAATCACCCCGTTTCCAAGTCCTTAAGTAAGTCTCTTAATTTCATTTTTGCCTGTTCCGCTGTAAGTTCCGTGATTGTGACCTCAATTCTCGGATTATCCTTATCTACAGAAACATCATGATAAAAATGAGGGATGCATCTGCGGTTATCTTCTTGCAGCACCTTTGTTTTTTTGAGACTGTCCTGAATGAACTTTGTTACACAGGAGAGAATGTTGTCCCCATCTCTCCTGTTGTCTTTTTCAAAACAGTGGTAATAGATCAATACTGGCTTTTCAATATGTACTCCGTGGAGCTGCTGTCTGATACACCACATGATGTGATTCTCATTATCATTTTTTACCTTTCCGCCCTTATATGGGTTCGTTCGATTGGCTGCTGTATAATTGTTCAAGCCTTCCAAGCGCCCCGGAACTGTAAATTTATACTCCATCGGCACCGTCCTCCATTCTGATCTGCGCATTACAATCATTAATCTGCTCTGCTAAATATGCCGGAAGAGTGTAACAATCAATAAATTCGTGCGCATCGGCAAGATCTTTACGTTTCAGTGCCTTGTAGCTTTTCATTTTTCCTTCATCATCGTAGATGCCAAACTCACGTTTTAGCTGATTATAGATATCGCTGAACACTTTTTTATGTACTTTGCTATCTCTGTAAGCTTCTGATTTCTTACCACCGAGCATTTCCACCGCCTTACGTCTGACGTGTGCGGAAAGTTCGTCTGATTCTGCTCCGAACAGCGGCATATCATTTTCAATGGAATATACTTTTTGCTCTACGGTTTCAACTTTCTGTTCCAACTCCACAGTTCCCTGTGCCAGCAATGCAATCTGTTCCAAGGCTGTGAGAGGTTTCTTAATTGCATCTTCCATCTCATGAAAACGATTGATGTAGCGTGCCGTGAACTCTGTTCCTTTAATACCTGTCAGTTTATGGGCGATGAACTCGCAGCCTTTCTTGGTAATGTCATAACATGGTAATGTCTTATTTTGCTCTGTTTTATATGTATTTTCTTTAAAGAAATCGGTGGGCTCAATTTTGAGCTCTCCTAATTCCTTTACATAAGAACGTACATCTCTCATTAAATTTTTATGTTCTTTTTCCACCATCTCCGCAACCTCAACTGAGGTAATTGTTTTCTGTTCTAAATTCAAAACTTCTCCTTTCTCCCGGTACATGACAGCACCGGGAAATCATGGCTTCCAACAATCGTGATATATCATTTTCTGCATGAATAGGTTTCTTTCTGCCATTTGGCAAGGTGTTTCAACCCTATAAATCCTTTACAACAATTCCATAGACCTTATACATCTCTCTGAACCGGATCACTCCAAGGCTGTGTGCCAGTGTGTGGTGTTCTCTGCACAAACAGATTTTTTTATAACTGGAATCATCTACTTTTGTCCTGTCATTACCCATTCCGATTGCATCCTCATGATGAATCTCTCCATCTTTTCCGCAGATTGCACATTTTTTGTGTAACAGGCAGTAGTAAAGATATCTTCCTATGTCATCTGTACGTTCTATTGCATTGTCAGAAAGCGGTATTCCGTTCTCTAGGGCAAATTCCAGTATCGTGTTGATAAATTCCCTCGCTGTGTCCATAGAACAGTTGGAAAGACTGAAATACGCATCACCGGTACGCATCATATGCTGATACTTCAATATCTCTTTCATTTCTTCTGGAAGATATCCTGTCCAATCTGAAATGTCTCTGATAGTTGCATATGCTTTTTTTCTCTGCTCTGCTGATATGTGCCTGCCATCATCAAACCTGATCTCGGCATTTCTAATTTTCTTTCTTTGGAACATGTCCCCAAGCTTCAGATCTGGAACAGATACAACCAAGTCTGTTCCGTCTTTCTGCTCTCGGTATTGGTTAATCTTTACAAGTGCGTGCATTAGTTATCAACATCCTTTTTTCTGACATCATAAAGAAATACTCTGCGTTTCAACGATTCATTTCTAATGGATAATGCAACGATCTCACCATCTTTAATAATAATTTGTTCAACCTTGAACTTATCGTATGTGCTCCACTTATTATTTTTTTGTATAAGTGCAACATCCTTTGCAGGGATCCATATATATGGTGCAGTGTAAAGTTCTCTTCCAATTCCCCAGTTAAAGCAAGCACGCTTGAAAGAATCCGATGCCTGTCCTTTTTCTTTTTCCGTATATGATTCAGTTCCTACATCCTGCTTCCATACCCAATGATCGCCGTCTTCTGCCGGAAAATTAATACCTACATTGCAAAAGAGATTTCCATTAATTAACTCATGTTTTCTCTGCCATCTCTCTGATCCTACAGATTCGTCCAGAATGCGCATATCACATCTGGCATCTTTATAAAGTAAAAGGCTGCAACCTTTCTCATTTACGGTCGCCACTCTGGCATCAATCTCTTTTTCTGTTAAAGCTCTAAATTCCATTATTTCTCCTCCACAATTCTGCTTGCCCACATGTCAGAAAAATGTAACAACAGATACAACGGCGTTTCTTTACCGGAAATATCATATTTAAACGATCCATACAGTCCATTATGCCAAAGGATAGCCTGCTCTTCTTCCTCTGTAAGCTTGATGAATCTTTCAGCAATCGCAATACTTCTCACTTCATGCGGAATATACAGAAGTTCTTTATTTATCTCATATGGTTTTGCTTCTGACTGTACCAATGGATATTCTCCATTTTCATCCTTTTTCCGGCTCTTGATCATATTAGGTACATAGTTTGGTTTTCCATAATCTCCCATCTTTCCAAGATCATGCAGCAAAGCACAAATGATAATGGCATTCTGTGTTTCATCCGGTAAAACTTCCGATCCTTCCGACAATAAAAATGACATATCCTGCATGATTCCGAGGACATTCCAACTATGTTCTGCTAAACCGCCCTCTTTTGCCAAATGGTTAGAACCCGAACACGGAGCCGCAAAAAATCCATCATTTTTCATGGCTGCAATTAAATCTTTCATTCCATCTCTTTCAGTGGACATAAGTTTTTCCACAATTAAATTTTCAAATTCTTCCATCTTTCTTTTATCCTCTCTTCCTCTGATTCAATATCTGCCATCTCTTCACGTCTGGCTTGTTTCTCATATAATCTGTGGCGGCGTTCTCTGTCCCTCTCGTACTCTTCGAGCATATCGAGACTGTCCGGTATGTAATCACTGTACATTTCCTACCTCCACGGACTTAAACACGGTACCTGACCATTTCCTCTTTCTGGTCGTCTCCAATAATGATTTCCAGAACATTTTTGTCTAAGGTAAATATTCCACGAATATCTCCGTCTGCCGTAAGTCTTACACTTCCATCTTCCAGACCAAGGTTTTCAAGTAATGCCGATAAATCCTTAAGTCCGTCAATTAACTTTCCGGCATCCGTTCTGCATAATCTAGTTGCTGCCATTTAAAAATTCCTCCATTTCCATCTGTCTGAAATATGTAGATAAAACCATGTATCTGACAGCTTTCTCACGCTGTTGATTCATGTACTGCTCGTCCCGGCATTCTTCACACATGTTTCCTTCACCGGGATCCAAACTGCATCCACAAATTCTGCATTTTCTGTAAATCATAAAATCACGCTTTCCAAAAATTTAACTATGTGTTACAATAAACGCAGAAATACTTTTGTATTCCTACGTTTAAATAGCACCTGCGTTCGCCAAAACATTCAGGGTGCTATTTTTTTGTCCTCAAATTCCCCAAGGAACTCAACATCAGCGTCAAGCTTGTCCTTCCGGCGGATCATGTAAAAGTATGCTTTCCGCTTTTCTTCCCGGCGTTTCTCCACATCCATGATCGCAACTCCCACAAGTGCAACCAAAGCTCCGAGTGCCATAGCGATTAATAATAAGATGTACTTTTCACCATCCGCATCGAGCATTCCGCAAAGAAACATAATTCCAAGCCCTACCGCTATAAATACTTTACTGATCTGCTTCATTCTCCACCTCCTCGTTGTCTGCTCTTGGTTCGATACCTAGAAACTTGTCCAGCTTTGCCCGGAAGATAAAATACTGATAATTCTTAACCTTCGAAGTCGGCTTTATCACACTTCCGAGATCCCATCGTCCTGCTTTCATCTGGCGTCTAAGGTATTCCACATTGCATCCTATCTCGGTGGCGGCTTCTTTTACCGTTAAGCGTTGGCTCACTCTCGATCTCTCCTTTCATAATATTCTAAGTTGATTTTCGCTTATCAAAATGTTAAAATTTTTATGCCACATCATACGGAAAGGCTTTCAAAGGAAAATCTCGCCTTTGGAAGGGGGTGGCATATATGACTTCTCTTTCTGAGAAAGCTTTAGAGATTCTTCAAGCCAATACGGAAAAAACAGAATTTTCAAATTCTTACCTAATCAAAAATGGTTTTTCCGATGCAACCGCCAAAGTTGCTATCAATGAGCTTGAAGCGGAAGGTTATATAGTTATCAGCCGTACTTATATAAGCGGCAATGTAGTTTTTGAACTCATATAACCTATATAGTCCTGAGTGTTCCAGCACTTGGGACTATTTTTCTGTCTCAAAGAGATAGTCAAATTTACATTTGAAAAGCTTGCACAGAGTTTTAATTTCAAAAGTTGTGAATTTTCCAGATTTTTTCTTACTTTCGTATGAAACCCTTGAAATCCCAAGTTTCTCTGCAACATCCGAATTTGTAAACCCTTTACGTGCCTGTTCTGCTTCTAAATTTCTAAACAAAATTTTACCTCCTTTCTCAGTTGTTTGCACTTTGCAAACTCTGATTATAATATAATTGCTTTTCGTAAACTTGTCAATAGTTTTCTTTACAAATTGCAAACTTTTTAATTGACATGTTTACGCGTGCTATATATAATCAAGGTAACAGGAGGTGCTAATCATGGGAGACAACTTTAATGAGAATTTGAAAAATGCAAGAATACGAAAAGGAATGTCACAAAAAGATGTTGCAGAAGAAATAGGTGTTGCAAAATCTACATATTCACTATATGAAAGTGGAAACCGTGAGCCAAATGTTCAAACAATAAAGAAAATTGCAGATGTATTAAGTGTTTCAGCAGATGATTTGCTTGGTTTAAATGAAGAACCTCAAACTCTAGCAGCTCACTTTACTGGTGCCGAATATACAGATGAAGAATTAGACGAAATCAAACAATTTGCTGAATTTGTAAAAGCAAAAAGAAAGTAGCAGTCCGGATTATTGGACAGTTACTATAATATACTGGAGCGGGAGGTATCTAAATGAACACTTTTGAAGAATTGCAAGATGAAGCCTGCAAGGATGGTATAGAAGTTATAGAAAATTATCCATTCACCAGCGATCGAATAGAGGGGTTATATGTGGACAGCACGATCGCTCTGAGTAAAGGTCTTACAACATGTGCAGAAAAAAGCTGCGTACTCGCTGAGGAACTCGGACATCATTACACCGCATCTGGAGATATTATAGATCAGTCAACCGCAGAAAACAGAAAGCAAGAACTTCGTGGAAGAATCTGGGCTTACAACAAGCAGATCGGATTGACAGGGCTTGTGAATGCCTACCGCAGCCACTGCCAGAATGCACACGAAGTTGCAGAATATTTAGGTGTTACGGATGAGTTTCTTGCTGATTCTCTGGATTATTACCGGAGCAAGTACGGATGCTGTGTCCAGATTGATAATTATATTATATTTTTCGAACCGGCAGTTGCTGTTATGGAATTAATTTAGTAATTTGAATGTTCCACCATATAAATTATCCACCAAAGGGAGAACTACATATGCATAAGCTTTTTTTTAAACAACTTCAAAAGTTAATTGGTGTATTTTTTCTATTAGAAACACTTATCGGCATCCTAATTATTGTAAAAAATATTACCAATATTATTCAGGTAATTGCCGCTGCAATAGTATCAATAATGTTTGGTACACTTTCATTCTTGCTTTTAAAAAATGATTCATCAAAAAAGAAAGTTAAAAATTCAGATGCAATATGCGCTGACAAGCCACAGGAACGAGATTATTCTAAGCAAACGGAATATGTCCAAGACGGTAACGTAATATACCGTGCAGATGGTAAAAAAATCTCTGATGAAGAAGTGCCATACCTTATGCAAGTAGGATACGAAAATGCTTTGGCTGAGGAGAAAAATAGTTCCAACCCAAAGTTTCATAGATCATTTAAGGAAGAGGAATTATCTTACTCTTTTGAAAATAAATACTATAACGAGATTGCTAAAAGAATAGAAAAATTTGAAACTCCATACCATAATTCCTTTTCAGAGCAGGACTTGTCAAAAAAAATTATGTTATTGGAACAATCTATTACGGAATTCGATAAATGTAAAAATTTCTGCTATTCAAAAGGAAAAGGCGGCACAATCTATTTTCAGGACATGTATGAATACTTACACAATACACATAATGATTGCTTTTCTTACCGAGATATGATTTTAGGCAGTCTGGAAGAATGTTATTACGAACGAGACGAATTGATTCCCGAAATAAAAAATGCAATTTCCAATCACAATGGAATATTACAGAAAAACATCTATGCAGAATTGCCAGATTTTCAAAGAAGCGACATTCAACGCATGCTCCGCAAGTTAGAAAGCGAAAATGTAATAACACGAATAAAAAAATCTGGCTCTTATGAATTACACCTTAATTAAAAATTATTATTAGGAGGTCTTTATGGGATTACTTGATATATTTCGAATTTCTCAAATAAAAGAGGAAAATGAGCGTTTAAAATCTGATAATGCAACTCTACAAGCTAAAATAAATTCTCTAGGAGTAAATGAATACTACGAAACCAAACAAAAAATTGAAGAATTAGAACATGAAGCTTCTACCTCTTTAGAAAAAACAAATTCGGATATTGCATCAAATAACACAATTATTTTCAATTTAAGGCAAGAAATTTCCGAACTAGAAGAAAAAAATTCTAAACTTCAAAAATCAGTTGCTTCTCAGGAACGGAAAGTATCAAAATGTAAAGAACTATATAAAAGTATTGATTATGCAATTAATAATTTTTTTAATTTAGATATTCCATATAGCAATTGTAAGCTTTCCACCAAAGATTTTGATGATCTAGAACTTATTTCACCTTCTGTCACATTAAAATTACATTGTATGGATGTGAAAAGCTTAAGAAAAGCATATAAAGAAAATGAAAAACAAATATCTAAATTACTCGACCAGTACTCCTCACGTTATACAACTAAAGCAAATAAGTCCATTTACAATCTAATGGTCATAGCTTTACGTGCTGAAATTCAAAATATTTTATATAATTTGAAATATGAAAAACTTGAAAAATCCATCGATGACGTGAAAACTATTTCGGCGAAATATCTAAAAATTGCAGGAGAAGGAAACCAAAGTATAGCTGGTACTTTAACAAAGTTCATTGGCGAAATTGAATATCTTTTTATAAATGCTGTAAAAATTGAATACAACTATTATGTAAAAAAAGAACAGGCTCGTCAGGAACAGCTTGCTATACGTGAACAAATGCGTCAAGAAGCTGAAGAACGAAAAGCTCTGGAAAATGAACGTAAAAAAATTGCTAAAGAAGAAGAAAAATATAATAATGAAATTTCAAAAATCCAAGAAACTATTGCTCAAACCACTGATCAATCAGACTTAGAAAAATTAAAAGCAAGGATTCTTGAATTACAAGAGCAATTGGGACAAGTAATTATTAAAAAAGAAGAAATTACCAATTTACAAAATGGTAAAGCCGGTACTGTTTATGTAATCAGTAATCTTGGATCGTTTGGAGAAGATGTATTCAAAATCGGTATGACAAGACGCCTTGATCCACAGGATCGTATTAATGAACTTGGAAGTGCCAGTGTTCCCTTTAAATTTGATGTACATAGTTTTATCTTCTCTGATGATGCTGTCTCACTTGAAAACAAAATGCATCAAATATTAAATGATAGACGAGTAAATAAAGTAAATCTTCGAAAGGAATTTTTCAAGATATCAATCGATGAATTAGAGACTTTGGTCGAAGAAATTGATCCTTCTGCGGAATTTAATAAAACAATGATTGCAGAAGAATTCAGACAATCTATTTCTTCTGATGAAGTTTACAGTTCAGATTATTCCTTAGATGATGACCCAGAAGATGAATAATTAAAATTGCCTCCAGTACTGGAATACCAGAGGCAATCCTTCTGAATGATACAGAAGTTCTCACAAAATATATTGTATCATTCGGAGCAGCCAACCGCAAGCGGAACAGATGTTCTCTGTTGGCTGTTATTTTTATACTCAAAAATAGAAAGGATGGTACATATGGCACGAAGAAAAAAACACCAAAAGCTCCCGAACGGCTTCGGATCAATAAAATATCTCGGTAAAGGACGCTATAAGCCGTATGGCGTATACCCACCAGTAACTGAATACACCTCAAAAGGACCTGTCACACCGAAAGCTCTCGCCTACGTTGAGACATGGGATGAAGGTTATGAGATTCTGGCAGCACGTAAGTTGGAGAACGAGGGAAAAATTAAAATACAGAATGGAGTTTATATTGACCGTACTCCAACCTTTAAAGAAGTATATGAGGATTTCTATAAAGAGAAGTACCGGAACGAACTGCGTGAAGGAAAGAAAAAAACCTCCTCCATGTATTCTACCCAGGCAGCTTTTAAAAACTCCTCTTCCATTCATGACATACAATTTGGTCAGATTAAATATAAAGATTTACAAGACATCCTTAATAATTGTGAGTTAAAGCATTCATCACAAGAATTAATAGTGTCTCTAATGCATCAGATGTACGAATATGCGATTAAATATGATATAGTGGATAAAGACTACTCTTCTGCACTTTTTATCCCTGTATTGGACGATGACGAAAGAGGAATGCCATTTACTGATGAAGAATTAAAAATACTTTGGAATAATAAAGATAATCTTACTGTACAAATGCTATTAATTATGTGCTACAGCGGATTCAGGATTGCCGCCTTTAATGATATGGAAGTAAATCTACCAAAGAAATATTTTAAAGGCGGAGTAAAAACACAGGCTGGAAAAGATCGAATTGTACCAATCCATTCAGCAATTTATAACATGGTGAAATCCAGATGCAATGGTAAGGATCTACTTGGCTGCACGACTGCTACTTTCCGTAATAATATGTATAATACTTTAACTGCTCTAAAAATACCAACTGCAGTAACAGGAGAAAAACATACTCCTCATGATTGCAGGCATACATTTTCATATCTTTGTGAACGTTATAAAGTAAACGACAATGACAGAAAACGAATGCTTGGTCATTCATTCGGTAATGATGTAACAAATGGCGTATATGGTCACAGAACGACCGAGGAACTTAGGACAGAAATTGAAAAAATAAAGACACCTTTTTAAAGATAAAGATTGTTGCTAATTTGTTACTAATTAGAACACTTTTTTATATTTTGCAACAATCTGAAATAGTTTATTACAAGCACTAAAAACCAAGTATTTATAATGGTTACAGACATTTTCTAAGTAAAATTCATACTTTCAAAGACTTGATGTTTTTTAAACTATTCTTAAGAAAAAATCAATATTTTAGCGCAAAAAAATAATGCCAGACCAGTTATTTCCTGATTTGGCATTATTTTCCATTCTTCTCTACTTACTTCTTTCTGTTTCCTCGATATACTCTTCAATCAGCTGATCGAGTTTTGTACTTTT
>ERZ837487.751-NODE-751-length-44731-cov-8.084027_pt1 | contig 44731 bp, 37 predicted proteins | sample MGYA00519911_ERZ837487 | MGnify/ENA primary metagenome ERZ837487 (study PRJEB31850, sample SAMEA3708818) | human gut metagenome | biome: human gut; feature: human-associated habitat; material: faeces | place: China | collected 2014 ... | reverse complement strand
TTTGTTTTAATGCGGAGAGGACGTCAGTTTAGAAAAATGAACAATGATATTGTAAAAGAATATCAAGAAACCAAAAACGGAGAACTCTTTTTAGAAAAACTTCTTGCAATGGATATGAAGCCTAAAGATATGAAAGATGAAATGACATGGTATCTTAATATTGCAACTGCATTTAATGTATTAGGTAAACGAAATGAAAGCATTGCTTTGTTTAAACAATTAGAAGAAGTTGCAACAGAAAAAGATAAAGAATTTATCCAGAATAGTATTAAATTTGTGCAAGAACAGTTAGAAAAAGACGATACTCATTAAGTGTTACAATAAAATTAAGAAAGACGGGAGATAGTCAGATATTTTGTACTATCTCCCATGTTATTTTTAGTGTCATATCAAGGCTCGTTCAATCGTGGTAAATTCGTGGTAAAATAAATGGTTTTCTATACTTCAAAATACTTGAAAGTATAGTGTTTATGCGGATAATCGAAAATTAGATATAAAATTTTGATTATAAATATTGATAAATCCATATATTATTATTTGAGGGAAATCTTAAATCAAAATAATTATGATGAGTTAGAAGAAAAGGTAGATGATGTTTTGAAATGGAATGAAAGATATGATAGGTATGTACTGAAAGGAATTGCGTTAGGATTGAATACAGAAAAGAAAATGTCCGTAAATTTTTATTATGAAATCGCAAATTAAATAAAAATGTTATCAAGTGACTAAGGATAGCATGGAAAGGAAAATATTATGAGAAAACGAATCGCAGTAGCAGTTTTGGCAGGCACACTTTCACTGGCTTGTACGGTGCCGGCATTTGCAGACCAGTGGAGAAAAGACAATCGTGGCTGGTGGTATCAGCTGAATGACGGTAGTTATCCACAATCCAGTTGGAAGCAGATTAATGGAAAATGGTATTATTTTGAGTCAGATGGGTATATGAAAACTGGCTGGCTGCAGGACGCAAGCGGCTGGTATTATCTGGGCAGTGATGGTGGTATGTGTACTGGCTGGGTACAGGTGGATAATAGCTGGTATTATTTTGATGGAAATGGACGAATGGCCCAGAATACCTGGGTTAACGGGTATTGGCTAGATGATGACGGAGAATGGCAGCCGGATTATGAACCAGACACGATGGGAAATGATTGGAAAAAGACAGAAACGCAGACTCAGACATATGAGACGCAGGCTGCTGCGAATAAGGCTGCAGAAAATAAGGTAGTGCAGTCGGGAACGGGTTCTGTGACCATAACAGGGCATCAGTCAATGGAAGGAACCTATGATGTTGGTACATCAGTACCGATGACCGGTATTATTACATCATCCGATCGTGTTATTAAGTCAGTAACGGTTGATTTGAAAACCGTATATTTGGGTGACCATCACCAGAAAAAAACATACGAAGTCAATACAAACACTGTAGATCTGTCAACACTGGATCTTGGAGAACTTGATACAAGGTATCTTACAATGAGCGGCGCTGGGTATAGCTATACTGTAAATATAACATATCAGTCTGGTGAAACAAAAGAAATATTCAAAGAGTATTTTAAGATGAAGTATGAGAGAAAAGCGACATATTCCATGGAGAATTATATTGCTTTGCCAGAAAGAGTGATGGAGGGAACCGAGTATCGTGTGAATGGAGTTATTCAAGCTAATTATCCGATTTCATCGATTTGGGTTTCTATAAGACAAATTTCAAGCGGAAAAGAAACAATATGTGAAAATCCACAGCCATTTACCTATTCCTATGATCTGAGTGATATAGCGGACAAATTTGATTTTTCTTCATTAGAAGAGGGAACCTATAACTATACGATCAGGGTTTATATTGGTGCGCAGGCAAAGACCATCTGTAATCAGGATTTTAAAGTACAGAAGGACTACTCTAAAACCGCAACCGTGTATACAGTCAATTGCAGCTTTGACATTCGGGATGATGGAAGTATGCTAATCACCAATGGAAGCAGACCGTTTTATGAAAAAGTGATAGGTAATGCGGCATCGAGAATGAATGAAGGTTATAGAAATGGCCATAAATATGTGAAGATTTTATGGAAAAAAGATAAATCGGATGTCAGAACCAATCATGTATATGCTCATTCATATGGCAAGGTTGTAAGTGTGGAAGGAGACACCGTGACCATTCAATATGGAAATGGCTATCAGACAAAATACGAAGGACTTAAGACAGATGAAATCTATGTAAAAGCAGGTGATTATGTAGATGAGAATACAACTGTCGGAGTAATACCAGAGAATAAATCTGTTACTATATATTTATATAATAATGCGGGCGAAGAATTGAATATTAAGGATTATCTGGATTATGATTTCTAAACACAAAAATACGAAGGGAGAAAAAGAAAATGAGAAAAAAGACATTAAGTATTATGTTAGCTTGCGCTGCAACGATGTTGATGGCAACTCCTGCGTTTGCAGCCGGATGGCAGAAGGATAACGTTGGCTGGTGGTATCAGAACGATGATGGAACTTATCCGAAGAAAGAGTGGAGATGGCTGGATGGAAACGGAGATGGAATCGCTGAGTGCTATTATTTCAATCCTTCAGGTTATTGCGTCATGAATGCGATGACACCAGACGGCTATAGTGTAAATGTGGACGGTGCCTGGGTTGTTAATGGTGTGGTACAGACACAGAAGAGCAGTAAGAAGGCATATTCGGAAGAGGAGCTATTAGCTTCAATCACCAGAAGATCTCCGTATATAGTACGAGAAAAGATTGTTGCGGATTTTAATAATGATGGAAAAAATGAAATGGTCGCATTAATGATTGATACCCATGGAGAAGAACGGGGCTGTACCGCATATCGATGGTACTCAGATGGAGAACATGTTTTTTGCTTTTCTGATTGTGATTATTGGTGGTTAAAAACAGATGAATTTCTTTTGATTCCAACAGAGGATGGAGTACAGTTAGCAGAAAATATTCTGTGGAGACAGGCAGGAGATGAACAAGAAGCAAGCATTTACAAGTTCTCAGGTGGAAAAGCACATTTGATGTTTCATGATAGTGGATTTTCTTTAGGCGAAGCATCATGGAACGGTATTAGATTTTGTACGGCTTATTATGAGGCAGAATGGGGTCAGCTTATGCCTGGAGGCAGTGGAACTTTTGCGTATAAGAATGGAAAGTGGCAGATAGGAAAAGTTGATGATGCTGGGCAGTTTGGAGGAACATCAGGGTTTTATAACGAAGAATAGAGAAACTGGTTATACCATTTAATACGAATAAAATCGTACATTAGAAAGTTCAAAATCCTCATGTGATAATACATGGGGATTTTGGACTTTTATGGGAGAAAATTATGAAAAGAGGATTATTTTTATTATTGGCGATGTTTAGTATCAATCCAATCTTTAGTTTTGGTCGTATTCCATCGATGCGAATGATAAAGAAAGATATTGAAGCGAATTATCAGGAGTATATCAATACGGATATTTTTTATCAAATCGACATTGGGGATATAAGAGAAGGAAGTATTGTAGAGAAGAGGGATCTGACGATTACCTCCATAAAGGAAATAAAGAGTGAAAAAGAGGAGGATTCTTATTCAACATGGTGTGATATAACGTTTGAGGATGAATATTATCGGGATTCATGTACAATTGTAGTAAGTTATGATAGAGATCGTAAAAAACGTTGGAAAATGAAAAACATATATGAAGAGGCGGATACAAGAAAATCAGAGGTTCTCAAGGCTCCATCAGAAAAGAACATAAAGAATCTGATTGCTACAATGCATGAACCTGGTACAAATGATTATTTTTATATTCCAGGTAAAATAATAAAGAAAATAATGAGAAGTGAGTCGGATGGAAATGTTTGCGAAGTTGAAATGAATATAACAAATTTTAGACCATTCATGGATTACCCAGATGGGGTTGAACTTTTAGACATTGTCGAAGATATTAATCCAACCATCGATTTGGATGCAGGATTTTATCTTGTATACGATAATGTCAATACATGGGAAATAAGTTTGATAAGCGCAAAACGACCAGACATACAGGAGTTTGTGAAAGAGCCCAAGATATCGGAATCACTGATAGAGATTGCCCGTTTTTATCTGAAAGGAGATCGAAATTTGGATAGTTTATATGTAGATCCGAAAAAATGTTGGGCAGAAGGAAATACATATTATGTTGTGGTTTCTGGAAAAGGGGGAGAAGTTACGTTTAAAATGGGTTTTGTTCAGATATATTTATCATTTGCTTGTGTTTCTATGGATACAAGCGGATGGAATTATCAATAGAAAGAAAAACAACAAATGCCAGATATGAAAAAATTGATAAGAGTGGGGGAAAAACGATGAAAAGAAAACATTTATGTTATACAATGATACTTGCCAGTATGATTTTATGCAGTTGTGGAACGAAAGAAGTTCAGACGTCTCAGAATTCACAGGCCGAAGAGACAGTTCTGGAAATAGAAAATGAGACGGACTCTGTTGAAGAGACGATTCCTTACATTTCTGCAGCGGAATCTTTTGCTGGAGGGGATGGAACGAAAGAAAATCCATTTCAGATAGCGACAGCGGAGCAATTGGCATTATTATCGGAAGTAAATAGTGATTGGTCGAGTCAGTATAATGAAGCTTATTATGTACTAACATCGGATATTCAGCTAAATGATTTGTCTGATTATGAGAACTGGGAGAAAGAAGCACCAGAATATCAATGGAAACCGGTAAGTGATTATTTTAAAGGAAATTTTGATGGGAATGGCCACACAATTAGAGGAATGTATGTGCAGTCCAACAGAGATCAGACAAGTATAGGATTGTTTGGCAGGCTTTGTAAAGCAGATGTGTCAAATGTAAATCTGGAAAAAAGTTGCCTGAGGGTGAATCATGTTGGAATAAATGCAGGTGGCATTGCAGGTGAAATCTTAGGTAATATAAACATAGAGAATTGTTTTACAGATATTGATATTTATGTGAACGATGAAAAAGGTACAGAATGTGTGGGAGGCATCGTTGGCTGGAGTCAGAGTGGAGCAGTAATTAAAAATTGTATATTTCAAAGCAATATAGATTATCGAGATAATTATGGGGATTTTGGTGGAATTGTCGGGAGCGCGTCTGGAACGGTTGTTGCGAATTGTGAAGCAAGAGGAAGCATAATAGTAAAGAATGAGAATGCAGATAATTTGCTTTTTCCACATATTGGAGGAATCATAGGATACAGTAGCAACGCGGTAAGAATAGAAAATTGTACAAACTATATGGATATTTCCGGTACAATAGAATCGTTAGGCGGCATATGTGGAGTTCAGAGCGTTGGTGGGATCTTTACAATTGACCAAAATGGAAATTCTATACATACAAATGGATTTGCAGAAATTAAAAATTGCAAAAACTTTGGAAACCTTCAGGCCAATACAAGATACGATGAGGTTGGTGGTATGATTGGCACGTTTCACAATTCAGACTCGCGTGTGGATTCTGTAATCATTGAGAATTGTGAAAATTATGGTGATATCACAGGAAACACGACAACGGCAGGAATTATAGGAAATTTAGCTAGTGGGTATGTGCAATATGAGATAAAAAACTGTAAAAATGAAGGAACCATTACCGCAAATAACTGGTGTGGCGGAATTATCGGAAAAATGGGACCAACCGTGGATGGAAGCAAGATTTCGGGTTGTGTCAATCATGGACAAGTTTTGGCAGAAGCACCAGATGGAGGAATTATAGGAGGTTATTTTGGATTTGATACGGTTCTTGGGGAATCCAAGAGAGGAATATTGCTTGTAGAAAATTGCAAAAATACTGGTGAGGTGGTTTGTAAGTCGAGCATTTTGGGAACCGGAGGTATTTTAGGATTGTTATCTCCAGATCATGACGGTATTCAGATTAGAAACTGCATAAATACAGGAAAAATATCCATGGAAAGTGTAGGAAGACTGGGAGGAATCCTTGGAAATGTAGATATTACAAAGAAAGAAAATGAAAATTGGATCATCGAAGGCTGTATGAATACAGGAACGATCCAGTATAGTGAAGGAAAGCAGCCATTTACAGAGGAGGCAAAAGAAAAAGTTTTTGGAACAGCAAAGGCTCCTGAAGATAAAACCATAAGTATGATGGGTGGTTCTTGTATGGGGGGAATTGCAGGACAGATATATGGCGGTTCAATAAAGAACTGTCTGACAACAGGAGATGTTCTGATTAATGAAGACTACGCTGGTTTTATCGGAGCTGTATGTGGACAGGTTTTCACAGTAGGAATAAATTCAGAGGGAAAAGGTTACATATTTGATTGCAAATATCCAGATATTTATCCATTCGCTACGATCGTTCCACTTGAAATTGAAGGTGATCAGTCCGTTCAAAATACGTATGGAATTAGTAAAGAAGAAACAGAAAAACTTGTGCAGGAGTATGCGAGATAAAAGTAAGCAGTGTTCTGGAAAAGTAAGCAGTACTAAAAAATATTGAGTAGCTTAGAAAGATGCAGAGGCAGTTTGAGGTTGATTTTTTCAAAAGAATCGCATATAATGAGTGTAGCTAAGGAAAGTGAGGATACTTCCGTCAGGCGAAAAACGAAAACCCCCAGAGTTGCCGCTCTGGGGGTTTTCTTGCTCATTGCGGAGAGCCAATCCGTTTAGGCTGTTGCTACCTATTATCTCTGTCCAGCCATTTGCATATGTAGTAGCTAACTACACCTGCTATAACAGAGACAAGAAAAGTGAGGATAATATCTCCCATGAGGCATTCACCTCCTTTCTGCTGGAGGTTCGGCAGCAGGTATAGGATAACATAGATTTTGATAAGATTCTACATGATTCTGGAAAATATTTGTGTCAGCACAAAAAGAAACCTATGAAATGTAAGTCCTCTATAATAAAGGCAAAAGGTTCAAAAGCACAAGGAGGTATCGGTATGAAAGTTCTAGTAATCCCAGACGTCCATTTAAAACCCTTCATGTTCCAGCAGGCGACAACTCTTATGAAACAAGGGATTGCTGAGCGGGTAGTATGTCTGATGGACATCCCGGACGATTGGAATAAAGAATATGATTGTCAGCTTTACGAGGAAACCTACGAGGAAGCGATCCATTTTGCCGAACAGTTCCCGGAGACGCTGTGGTGCTATGGCAATCATGATTTATCGTATCTCTGGCACCAGATGGAGAGTGGGTATAGCACGAAGGCGGCGTATCTTGTTCAGAAAAAACTACTGGATCTCCGGTCGGTGGTTCCAGAGGATCATCCAATCCAGTATATACAAAAGATAGACAATGTCTTATTCTGCCATGGCGGCCTGTTAAATTATTTTGTTGAGGAGTACGTTTCCAAATCCAAGTATGACGATGTGGATCAGGTCGTGAAAATAATTAATAAACTAGGCCGGAGAGAAATGTGGAATCAGGGGTCTCCAATCTGGTTAAGGCCGCAGAACTCCAGAGTGAGATTGTATAAGCCGCGGAAGCTGCTTCAGATAGTGGGACATACTCCGATGACGGAAATTACCAGAGAGGGAAATGTGATTTCATGCGATGTGTTTTCGACCTATCGTGACGGGAGGCCGATTGGCACGCAGGAATTTCTGCTTCTGGATACACAGACGTGGGAATATTGTGGTGTGAAGCCTTAGCTGAACGATTAAGCTGAGAGAAAGAACAATAAGGGAGTCAAATAACTTATGAATATACAAAGTTTAGCAGAAAAAATCAGTGGAGTACTTTTGACGTTGGCCAGCATTTTTATTTTCCTATATGAAACTATAGCGATTATCTTTTCATTGGAAATGATGTTTGATCCATACCGACTTGTCGGAATTCATGGAATTGACCAGTACACCGATTTCTGGATGAAAGTCCGATCATTTGCGTATCTTTTGCTGATCGTCGGAGTAGTCGTTATGTGGCTGATTATCCGTTGGATTTTGAAAAAGGTGGGAGTAAGGAAAAGAATCCAGATGCAGTGCGTGATTTTTGCAGCGGTATTTACATTGCTCAGTGTTGGTATGAATCAGTATTATAAATACACAGAAAAGCTTGATGGACTCCATAATGAGGATTATACGATAACATTTCATTATGGTGATGTTGCGGATCAGTACCTGAATTCAGAACCGTTAAATGAAAGTTTTGGAACGAAGATCTTATCTTACGAGCATCGTACCTGGTTCCAGAAATTGTATAAATCAAGAGTCACATTCTATGCACTTTCCGGGGATGCAAGAGCAGCAAAAATCGATTTTTTGAAAGATGAGAATGCCTATGTGCCGGAGTGGATGTATACAGGCTGGAATTGGATATTGCTGATAAGGAGAGCGTGGTCTCAATGGCTGGTATGGTTTTTTGTATTAGCAGCCTGGGGAACCGGATGGGCATTTAAAACCAGTGGGGAAGCGTATGAGGACATAGAAGAATAAGAAGCTATTCTTGACAGCCAGTCCTTGAGAAATCATTTCTTTTATGCTATTTTATACGTAGATTGAAATGTCTATTTGGCGAATCTGATTCTGAGCGAAGGGAGTGGCATGAATGAAGCACTTGGACATCCCAGTTGGTATTTCTGATTTTGCGGAAATCCGAAGAAATGGATTTTACTATATTGATAAATCGGGTTTAATCGATGATTTACTGAAGACAACCTCAACGAAAGTTACTCTGATTACTCGTCCCCGCCGGTTTGGCAAGACATTGGGGATGAGTATGTTAGAGTACTTTTTTGATGTTCGCAAAGACAGTAAAGAGTTGTTTGCCGGTCTGGAGATCATGAAAAATCAGGAAATATGCCAGCAATGGATGAACCAGTATCCGACCATTTTCGTGTCTTTTCGCCAGGTGGATGGTTTGAATTTTGATGGTGCATTTGGGATGCTGACAGTGGTACTTGCGGATCTGTTTAATAAACATCTGTATTTGCGGGAAAGTCCCAAAGCTACGGAATTTCAGAAAGCAGCTTTTGCTCATATTGCCAGTGGAAATGCGTCTGTGAAGGAGGCGAAGAGCAGTCTTGGCCTTTTGACAGATATGATGCGGGATTATTATGGGAAAAAAGTGATTCTTCTGATTGATGAGTACGATGTGCCTGTGGCGAAAGCCAATAGCCATGATTACTATAGGGAGATGCTGGATGTGATGAAGGGCGTGATGCAGGCACTGAAGGATAATCAGGCTCTCCAATTTGCTGTGATTACTGGCTGTCTGAAAATTGCCAAGGAGAGTATTTTCACAGGCACCAATAATTTTGTTTCAGATACCATTACGGATTCCCGGTTAAATGAATACTTTGGTTTTGTGCAGCGTGAAGTAGATCAGATCCTAAAGGATGCGGATGCGATCGGATATGCGGAAAGTATCCGGACCTGGTACGATGGATATCATTTTGGGGATTTTGATGTGTACTGCCCGTGGGATGTGATGAATTATATGCGTGATCTGCAGTACAATCCCAAGGCCAAACCAGCCAGCTATTGGAAAAATACCAGTGATAATGCAATTATCCGTTCTTTTATTGATTATGCAGGCGGTGCGATCACGAAGAAATTAGAGACGTTATTGGCAGGCGGTTATATTGTCCAGAGAGTAGACGAGAATCTGACCTATGATTATCTGCATTCTTCGGAGGAAAATCTGTGGAGTGTTCTCTATCTCACTGGCTATCTGACAAGAGTGCGGGAAAATGAATTGGATTGCCAATTGCCGGAAGGTACGGCTGCGCTCATGATTCCAAATGCGGAGATTAAGGAAATTTTCGAGACGACAGTGAGTCACTGGTTTGGTGATAACGCAAGAACCTGGAACCGAAAAGCTTTATTTGATGCAGTCTGGAATGGGGATAGTGAGACAGTCACGAAGGAGATGAATGCGCTTTTGCGGCGAACCATCAGCTACCATGATTACAAAGAGGACTTTTATCATGCGTTCCTGGCAGGTATTTTTGCAGGCGCGGGATATATGGTGGATTCTAATAAGGAACATGGAGAAGGCCGGAGCGATGTGGTTGTGTATGATCCAGTAGAAGCCCGTGTAGCTATTTTTGAGGCGAAGTACACGAAAAATCTGGAAAAATTGGAGAGTGCCTGTGAAGATGCATTAGATCAGATTGATGAGCGGATGTATGCGAAAGAATATGAAGATGATTACGATCAGGTGCTATGCTATGGGATTTCATTTTTCAAAAAACGGTGTATGGTGAAGAAGAAATAAGGGGCAATTTATGGACAGAAGTATCGACTATGTAATCGCAGTAGCAGAATGCCGGAGCATCTCCCAGGCGGCGGAGATGCTGTATATCAGTCAGCCGTCCCTCTCCCGGTACTTATCGAATCTGGAAAATGAGCTTGGGGTAAACTTATTTGTCCGGACGTTAAATGGAACGGAGCTGACAGAGGCGGGAAAGATCTATCTGGAGTACGCCAAGGAGATTAAACTGCTGCGGAGCACCATGGATTCAAAAATCAGGGCATTAAAGCGGGAGAAAAAGAACCGGATCCGGGTCGGGATGACCCTGAATGCGGCATCGCTGATGGCTTTTAACATCACTCAGGAGGTAAAGAAAAAGTATCCGGGATGTGAGGTGGAATTCTACAATATGCTTTCCAAAGACACGGAACATGTGCTGCAGGAAGGGACCTATGATTTCGTTATCGGGCCAAACTGGGGATTTCCACCGGAATTTGATTATGAAATGCTGTATCAGGACCCGTATGTGCTGGTAGTGCCCGACAGGTATGATATTGAGGCATATGCAGAATACAAGGATGAAAATGTCATGCCATTTGTAGATTTAAAGGATCTTCCGCCTATGGATTATATATTTCAGGATGAAACCACTTCCGTAAGAAAAGGGATCAACCAGATCATGAAGAAGCAGAAGCTGGAGATCATACCGAAAATGGTAGTAACCAGCAGTACTCTGGCGCTTCAGGCGGCAGAGAATGGAATGGGGTGCTGTATTGTTGTGGTAGGGCATCTGACCTATATCAGCCGTGGCGATCATCTGAGGGTATATCAGGTCAGCGGACAGGAGATTTCCAGTGCCGGCGTGGTCTCGCTTCGCAGTAAGACCTTTACAGAAGAAGAAAAATATTGTATCGCAATGGTAAAAAGGGCGCTGTTGGAAGGCGAAAAAGAGATCCATCGGCGTTTACGGCTGAAATAGCTTCCGCCACCGAACCATGCGTTTTTTACAGGGGTATAGTTTTATGCTATGCCCCTCTTTCTTTTTGGCATTGGAAAAGAAAAATGGAATGGATTACAATAAGGACAGATGGAAAAATAAGGAGGAATTTTTTATGAGTATGACATTACTGTGGGCTTTGATCTGTCTGATCATCTTCGTAGTTGTTCTGGCGCATCCAAAGCTTCCAAACTGGATGACATTTATCTGCATGGCCCCAGTGGTACTGCTGGCAAAGGTCATGGAAGCAAAAGATATCTACGCAGTATTGAATAACTCCAGCCTGCATCTGATGGTGATCATCTGTATGTTTTCAGGTATGATCGCAGCAACAGGACTGGATATTATCATTGGTGATTTTGTGGATCGTGTGACCAGTTCCCAGACTGGTAAGAAAAAAGAAATGATGATCTTCGCAATTGTGTATATTGTATCAGGATTGATTTCTACCGTCCTTCAGAACAGTTATGTAGCGATGGCATTTCTGCCGGTGTTAAAAAGTATTGCAAGAAAGAACCGGATCAGCCTTTCTAAGCTAGTATTGTTCGTTATCTTCGCAACCACCTTAGGCGGTGCCATTACCCTGATCGGTACACCGACTAACGTTTATGCAAACACTGCATTAGAGGAAGCCGGACTTCAGTTATTTGGCATGCTGGATTTTGCGTGGGTCGGTATTCCGATCTTTATCGTAGGTGGCCTTTATATGATCATCATGAACCGCTGGTGTGCATCCTATGATGATTTTGGTGAAGCAGTCGTTGAGAAAACCTTAACGGCAGAGCAGAAGAAAAAACAGATGGTAGTTGGAATTGCATTCCTGGTATTTGTTATTGCACTGGTATTAAAATCCCTGAAAGTGATTTCCATTGATCCGAACTTTATTGGTTATGCGATGATCGCGATTGCGATTCTGACAACCATCGTGTCTCCAAAAGAAGCTATGTCATCTCTGGATGCACAGATGATCCTATTCTGTGCAGGTATCAATTTGATGATCGCAGTGATGAACCAGAGTGGACTGGGACAGGTATTTGGCGACTTGATCATCAAAGTGATCGGCGAGTCCAGAAACCTGTATCTGATCACCGCAGTTCTCTGTATCGGAGCTTCTATCGCAACCTCCTTTATGAACAACATGGCATGCGCAGGAATGCTGGCTCCAGTTGGTATCTCCATCGCTAATGCACTGGGCGCTAATCCACAGGCTATCGTTTTGGCAATCGCCATCGGTGCTGGATGCTCTTACTTAACACCGATCGCTTCTGGAACCAACCAGACCATGATCATTTTTACAAAATTAAAATTCCAGGATTTTGCAAAATTCGGCTGGCCATTACTGATCATCTCCTGGATCTTATGTATCGCCATCCTGCCGCAGGTATTCCCATTCTTCTAAAAGAATGCCTGACAGATTAATGAGGAGGTCCTCTGATTATGAAATGTGAACTACAACGTGCTCTTCCATCTGTGGAAGGGATTCACCCGGAATATCTTATCAATTTTTTAAATGCCTGTGAAAAGGCAGAGTCAGAGATCCATGGGATTATGATCGCAAGACATGGTAAAGTGATTTTTGAGGGCTACAATGCCCCCTATGCAGCAGATATCCCCCACATCATGCATTCCTTTACCAAGATCCTGACCAACACAGCCGTGGCGTTGGCCTATGATGACGGACTGTTGAAGTTGGAAGATCCGGTTTTAAAATATTTCCCGGAATATGAGGCAGATGCCAATGAGTACTTAAGAGCCTGCACCATCCGGAATATGATCACCATGAGAAATGGTCAGCAGCGTTCCATTGGCGGAAATGAATGGCGGCCATTGAAGACCAGTTGGAAAGAAGCGTATTTTCGGGTACCATTTGACAAAAAACCAGGGGAAACCTATATGTATTCCAGCGGAAACAGCTACATTCTCTCCTACATTGTCCAGAAGCTGGAGGGAAAGACCTGTCGGGAACTGGTACAGGAGCGGGTCGGCAAAGAGATTGGCTTAAATGATTTCCCGTGGATGTTGAGCCCGGAAGGCGTCTGCTCCGGTGGAAACGGTGTCTCCCTGACGACAGAAGATATGCTGCGGATCGGGCTTCTTTATCTCAATAAAGGAAAATGGAACGGAAAACAGCTGATCTCAGAAGAGTGGATCGATGATGCGATGGGATATACAAATCCGATTGCTCCGGTGGATGGACTTCAATATAATTTCCATTGGGATCACACAGGAGATATCTGGGCAGCCAGAGGGATGTTTGGACAGACCTGCGGCCTGGTGCCATCCCTGGATCTGGTATTTGCCATCACGGCTGCAGATAGCCGGTATGTGGCAATGAAGCTGTTCCAGAAGGAGATCATTGATCCGGTGAAGGCTGGAAAAGAACCGGAGATCCCCGATGCCACAGCAGACGAGATCTTGAAACAGAAAGGTCTCCGCATGACTCTGGAAGGGAAAAATGTTTCCGTAAAGGGTCATCAGGAGTTCCCAAAGGATGCAGTGTGGACGCCGGAGGAAAATAAGGACGGAATCACCAAGGTAGAACTTCATGTAACGGATGGCGATCAGGTGGTTTACGTGATGGAAGATGGACGAGGACGCCATCAGGTGATTGCAGGACTGGACCATTGGGTACATGGAACTACCACGATGACTGGCGCATACCTTCATCATCAGTACGAGCAGGACGAGTCACGGATCTCAGCTATCGCTTATTGGACAGACGAGCATGTGCTGACTATGGAGTGGCGGTTTCCTGAGATGGCCTTCTGGGATCATGTATCCTTGACCTGGGATGGCGATACAGTGAAAATGAACCGGTGGGTTAACATGAATTCCCAAGATGTGAAACGACCTACGGTTTATCTCAGTCGAGAAGACTCCCACCTCTTTAGGTGATGAGTAATAGCACATTTGTCTCAGTGGGAGGTGGGTCTTCGACTGAGATAAACGCTCCGCGAGGATGCGCAGTGATTCTGATAGGAATATGTCAGCTTCGCTGACCAGAATCACGCGCCAAGTCTCACGGACGTTCGACTTGAATTAAAATAAATTTGTAAAACAAGCTTTACCTCTTATCCCCAAAGCAGGAAGTATGAAAATGCGGAAGCGTTTTTTCATACTTCCTCTTTTTTCGTGGGGTAAAGTATGGTATGATGTAACTGGCCTGTAGGTCTGCGCAATTGCTGCGCTGACCGTAAGAAATATAGGTCCGGTCAGAATCGTTAATGACCAGTTGTGAATGATTAGGAAAAAGAGAGTGAGCAGACAGGTGAATAAGGACAAGTTAAGTATCATGCCGTGGATTAACACGGAATATTCGTATAAACTGGCAAAACGCATGGAACAGTTCCGGTCCAATCCGGTTCTGGGTTATCGCCCGGCTGGTTCGGCAGCGGAGTTTGCCACCGGAGAGATGCTTTTTCAGGAGATGGAGCGGATCGGATTAAAGGATGTACATAAAGATGCCATCCGGGTAGATTCCTGGGAATTCCACAAGGCAGAGCTGGTATGGAACACAGAAGATGGAAGTGAGGGCCTGCGTGCAGTTCTTGGTGGCTATCAGACCAATTTCCAGACAGGCGGCCCCAGGGAGTTTGGTCTGGTCTATGTGGGAAAGGGAACTGCAGAGGATTATGACGGAAAAGATGTAAAAGGAAAATTAGTGCTGGCAGACATCAACCAGAGAGAAGAATGGTGGATCAATTTTCCGGTATATCAGGCTTATGTCCGGGGAGCAGCAGCTTTTATTGCCGTGCAGGAAGGCGGCTTTGCGGAGATCCATGATGAGGCGTTAAATGCCCAGGATATCGCCGGACCGGCAGAGGCAGCAGCATTTTCCATGTCCAGGGCAGACGCAGCGGTGTTAAAGCGGGCTCTGGAGGGCAAAGAGGAGATCCGGGTATGGTTTGACGCCGATACCTGCGTGAAGGAGAAACAGACCTCTTATAATATTATTGGTACAATTCCGGGAGAAGACCAGGAGCAGATGATCCTGCTTTCCGCCCATTATGATTCCTATTTCAGCGGATTTCAGGATGATAATGCAGCGGTCGCATTGATGTTCGGTATCGCCAAAGCTCTGATCGACAGTGGGTATAAGCCGAAGAAAACTCTGGTATTTGCGGCATTGGCAGCAGAAGAGTGGGGAATCGTCAATTCTAAATATGACTGGTCTACAGGCGCATACCAGCAGGTATTTCATGTACGTCCGGAGTGGCAGGGAAAAGTGGTTGCAGATTTAAACTTCGAGCTTCCTGCCCATGCCCATGATACAAAGGATGCAGTCCGTACTGTTTATGAGTATGTGACATTTTTAACAAAAGCAATCGAAGGAATTCCGGTGGATCCGGAGGCTTATCCGGACGGATTGGAGATCCATGCACCGATCCAGACGATGTCGGACGATTTTTCCATGGCAATCTCCGGTATCCCTTCTATGGTCAACGAGTTTGCCGATGGCTCTTTTATGGAGACCCACTATCACTCTCAGTTTGATAATGAGGATTATTATCATGAACCGGTGTACCGCTTCCATCATCTGTTATATGGAACCCTGGTGAAGGAATTTGATAAGATCGTGCTGCCGCCATTTGATTTTTCCGTATTGTTTGAGGCTATGAACAAGAGTCTGGATATGCGGTATTCAGGAATCATCGGAGATCTGGGTGAGAAGTTAAATCAGGTGACGATAGAAGCAGCGTCTCTTGGTAAAGAAGTATATCAGTGGATCGAGAAGGTCAATGAGTCCGGCGCGGCTCTGAAAAATGCGGAAGAATACCGGAAGATCCTTATGAATGCGTTCCGCAAAGCCCAGGATTCCTTTGTCCGTCTGGATTGGCAGGACACTGTGCTGTTCCCGCAGCAGGCAGTGAGACAGAATCTGACTCATGTAAAAGACGCCATCTCCCGTCTGGAGCAGGGCAATGCCATTGGTGCGCTGGATGCGATCTATGAGATCGACAACAACTGTTATGCCTTCCAGTTTGACGAGGAAGTGTTTAACTATTTTACCGACTATGTATTCTGTCAGCCAAAAGAGCGGTTACAGTGGGGGGCGGGCCGTATCGTCCATCATGAGAATCTGTTCCAGCTGGTGCAGAAATTAAAGAAAAAATCGGTTTCCGGAGAGGCAGATTTTGACGAAGAGCTGCGTATCTTAAACCGGGTGAGAAAGAATCAGGAGGAGTGCTATAAGTCTGATCTGGAATACATGATCCGTGAAACTGAAAATATCATCAACAGCCTGAAAAAGATCCAACAGATGGCTGGAAAGGAATAAAGAAGATAACTGTGAGGGAACGAAACACTTACTGAACAGTTACGAAAAAGGACATTATATGGATAGTGATAAATTATACCGAGTGAAAAAAGAGGATATCCCGAAGCTGGAGAAGTTGTTGACGGTCTGTTTTGCCCAGGATCCATTATATAGTCATCTGATCCCGGACGAGGATACCAGAAAACGGCTATTGCCGGAATTGTTCCATTGTGACCTGGAAGAAATGTTTGCCACCTGTGAGATTTTCGCCGACAGCCCGGAATTAAATGGTGTGCTGGTGGTTTCTGACGAGTCGGAACCGTATAATTTCTTCCAATATTATGCAACGGAACTTCATGCTTATTTAAAAACAGATGAGTATCTGATCAAGGAAGATCCCAGTCTGAAGACCTTCTGGAACTTTATTCTGGGTAAAGATTATCTGAACTCCAAATGGACCGATCAGCTTCATCAGGAAGAGAGACTTCATATTATCTATCTGGCTGTAGATCCGGCCATGCAGCATCATGGGATTTCCGCTCTTCTGATGAACGAGGCCATCGCGTATGCCCATCAACATCATCTGATGATCTCGCTGGAGACCCATAACGAGCATAACGTGGCGTTGTATCAGCATTTTGGGTTTAAGCTGTATGGGGTGTTGGAGAAGCACTTTGATCTGAAGCAGTATTGCATGATTCGGGAAGTGCAGTAAGGGAAAAACAGACTTGGTTTTATATTTGCCAGCTGCGTTATCATTTTAGCAAAAGAAAAAGATCAGTTATACAACAGGCACTTAATATAGTGAGGTTGTGTAACTGGTCTTTTTCTTAAGTGTAGTGATGAAAAATGATGAAAGATAGACTAATTTGTTCGCTTGAGTTCTTGCATAAATTGTTTGCCGGCATAAGAAATCATTGCTTGATCAGAACTAAGCCCTATAAATTGTACGCCCATATCAATAAGTTCTTGAGCTTCAGCAGCGTTAGCGGCAATTGTTCCCACTGCAACATGATGTTTTTTACATTTTTCTATTATCATTTTTATTGCTTCTTGAACTTTTGGATGTTTATTATTGCCAATTACTCCTAATGCCTGTGATAGATCCATTGGTCCAATCCACATAACATCAAGATTAGGAACAGATAACATTTCATCAAGATTTTTGAGCCCAAGAGCTGTTTCACAGTAGGCAATAGTCATAATGTTCTCATTAGCTATATTTGCATATTCAGTTCCGTTCATGAAACCATACCCGGCTGCACGATGAGAAGGAGAAAAGCCTCTGTTTCCTAAAGGATAATAGAAAGAATTGTTTATAAGTTCTTCCACATCTTGGCGAGTGCTGGTTTCAGGAACCATAACGCCGAGTCCACCTGCATCAAGGCTTTGGAGTATCATGGAGCGATTGTTTTGACGTATTCTAACAATTGGAACAATACCAGAAATATCAGAAGCTCTAAGCAATGCCAGCATACTTTCTTTACTCATATGGGTATGTTCATTATCAATAATAAAGAAATCGAAACCAATAAGGGATATGATTTCTACAGTGCTCGGATCAGATAGCTTTACAAATGTTCCAATATAATGTTTTCCTTCTTTTAAACCCGCTTTGATGGGATTTTTTCTGATCATATTATTTACCTCACAAACAATTTTTAAAAATTTATTGTGTATCTAAAAGTGCAACAACACGCACAGGAAACGCTTCTACACCATGTATTGGATATGGAAAAGCACTGATATGGAATCCGTTTGGTGGTAAAAGGTTTAAATTGGCAACATTTTCAATAAGTGGAATATTTTTAGCAAACAGTGCAGCGTGGTTTACATGTTCCTCAGATAAAGGAAGTTCTATACCACCCGCATCGACTCCCATCATTTTCATACCAGAATCAATTAACCATTTGATAGCGTTGGTAGCAAAATAGGGGCTTTCAGAATAGCTTTTTTGCCCATAACGATTCGCATATCCAAGATTGCAAAGAACAATATCGCCTTGGCGAATACCACCGGCTTTATCAGCAGCAATTTTCACCTGTTCGACACTTATTTCAGTTCTTTGTTGAATTTCAGAAAAATTTAATAAAACACCCTTTCCGTAGTAAGTATCTATTGGCATATTAGAGAGATCATAGCCGTTGGGAAATAAGTGATAGGGAACTTCAATATGAGTGCCAATGTGTGAGACCATGGCAATATTACTCATAATATACCATTGCTTATCTTTTCGGATAACATTGTGATTTACAGTTTCAGCCCCAATGGTTTCTACGGAGAACTTTCTCTGTACATGGGAAGGATCAATAGAGTGTGTTAGATCAATTAGTTTTACCATGAAGTACCTCCTGAAAAGATTTATTTGTTTAAGAATACATTAAAAAATAAACGATAAAAATATGTAATTGAATAATATATGTTTAAAAAACAAACAAATACTATTTTTTTAAGATTTTCCATAGGGTTGTTCGACAGATTCCTAAACGAGCGGCAGCTTGACTTTGGTTTCCGTTTGTTTGAACAAGTATTGCATGAACGATATCTTTTTCAATATCTTCTAATGGTTTGTTTAGATCAAGGACATCTGATAGAGCGGATACATTAGGTTTTGAATCTTCAGAAGAGAGGACTCTTTTAACGAATTCCTCCTGAATGTAAGGGGAGGAACTTCCATTTACTAATTGGAAAATTATACGGCTAAATTGTTCCAGATTTCCGGGCCATTGATAAGATTCTAAAAGAGCCATTGCCTTAGGGGTGCAGCCAGCTACTTGCTTGATGAGTGTAGCATTTGCAGTACTGATATAAAGACTGGTTAGAGCCTTTAATTCAGAAATACGTTCTTTGAGAGAAAGCATATGCAGTGAAAGACAGGATAATTGGTTTGCTAAATTGAAAATATGTGGATTATCTTTCAAAGTTGCGGTTGTAGTGTAAGAAAAGATAATTCTGTTTCTCTGATACATTCTAGTATTGTAGAGAATGGTTTTTAACCTGTCAATTTTTCCAGGAGAAAGTGATTCAAGACTGCGAAAATAAATGGTGTATCCATCACTGTTTAATGGAGAATTTGTGTTTCCAAAAAGGAAGTTCCATGTTTTTTCAGTGGAAAATTCAAAATCAACAATAATATAGGGATTGTTTTGATAACAACCTTGTGTATATAACGTTGCAGCAATTTGTTGCTTACCAACACCGCTTTCTCCAAAAATCATTACAGGAAGAGAAGAATGAATGATTTTTTCCAGGGATTGATTGGAAACGTAGCCCTCTGTAGAAAAACCAAGATAATGAGAAAGAAAAATATCGGCGGCTTCTTTTTTGGAGAATATCTGTAGTTCATTTTTGGGCGTGGAGTAGGCTTTTTTTTGCTGTGAAAAGAAAAAAAGTGTATAAACTTCATTATTTATCACGATTTTCTTTTTCTGTATAGTAATCAAAACATCATTCATAAATTTAAGGCTGACAGAATCATCAGAACCGTGCGAATTTTGAAGGCGTTTTGAGGCCAAGGACAGAGCCAAGTCTTGTTTCAAGCTTTTTAAAGAGGAAAAAATAAGTTCTTTTTGATCATTGAAAACTAAAATATCCTGATTGCTTTGTTGGAGCAATGTGAGCAGAAAAGAATTTTCTTTTTTCTGTTGTGCCAGTGATGTACAGAGTCGGACTGCCTGGTCTATGGCAGAAACAAGGCTATCTTTACTGGTTGTAATAAGAATAGATGTTAAACCATTTTGCTTGGCAAAAGAGGTAATACCCATACCGGATACAATTAATTTGTAGCCTTTGCTTTTGATACGTTCCATCGTAGGAATAGCATCATTTAATGTAAAGAGAGTGTATATATCAAGATCCAATTGCATGAGATCACGAAGCATGTGGGCAATATTAGTAACAGGAGTAAAACCGACAATCGCATAGGGCTCATTGAAATTATCGGCTAGTTTCATGGCTTGTAAAACATCATAAAAAGAGAGAGGAAATTCAATCACAGGAATGGTAGTTTCTTCTCTAATCATAGAGGCTGTTTCGCCACGTGCGAGAATTGCATCATAATTCAGAGTGGCACTTTGACGTACAATTTCTACACCCTGATAATGATTAGCGACATAAGAGTCAATTTCTACGTTATCCATAGAAGATGTAATTTCATAAAGTAATTCTTGGATGCATTCACTTGGAGAAATTGCAAGTAATTTGATTTTTTGAATATTCATAGAAAACCTCCTCTGATTTGATTGTGTTTAATTTATATACAATATTATTACAAAATTAAAGCAAATGCAAGGTTATGTTTAAAATATAAACACAATTAGAATAAAACAAAGTTGTTGAGAAAAACAAAATGTTTATAATATAAGACATGAGGAAGAAATATAAAAATTAAAGGAGAGGGGAAAGATATGGAGACTATTTATTCAAAAAATGCAAAAAAAATTTTCCCATGGTTGCTGATTTTACCGACACTTGTCTTTTTAACGACATTTTGTTTTATTCCAATGATTCGTGGTTTCGGATATTCAGTGACAAATTATGATCGAGGAAATCCCAAGGCAACAGAATTTATTGGTTTGGCCAATTTTATAAAAATATTTACAAGCGATAAAGTGTTTTATAAAGCATTAATTAATTCTATTAAATGGGTGTTTACAGAAGTGTCACTTCAGCTTATTTTTGGAATGATTTTTGCACTTATATTGAATCAATCATTTAAAGGACGCGGTTTTGTAAGAACGTTTTGCTTTGCACCATGGGCTGTTTCCGGTGTTTTAACCACTATGCTATGGATACTGATTTATAATGAGCATATTGGCCTTTTGAATAATATATTGGAAGTTTTAGGAAAAGTAAATTTAAAAAAAGCATGGGTGCAGAATGTGGGAACAGCATTTCGTTCAGTTGCAATAGCGGAGTTGTGGAGAGGAATTCCATTCTTCACCATTACACTATTAGGTGGTTTACAAACGATTCCGTTAGAATTATATGAATCAGCAAAAGTTGATGGAGGAAATGCGTGGAAGAATTTTTGGCTAATTACTCTTCCGTATATGAAAGAATCTATTGTATTTGCGACACTTATGAGAAGTATATGGGAATTCCGATCAGTAGATTTAATTATGACTATGACAAATGGTGGACCAGTAAGAAGAACTTTGACACTTCCAATTTATATGTATCAGACTTCGATTGAAACTGGCGAATACGGATATGGTGCGGCTCTTACAGTTGTTTTATTTGCAATTTTAAGTGTATATGTGGTGATTTATTTGAAAGCAAATAATTTTGGAAAGGGAGTGAATGAGTAAAATGACTCCAAAGATGAAAAAGAAAATAATGCGTGTAGTAATACTTTATATTCCAATGCTTATGTTTGTTCTTTTTATTGGACTTCCATTGCTGTGGGCACTATCACTTTCATTTCGAGATGGAAGCAGCGTTATTAGAGGAGATTTCCAAATTTTACCAGATCCAGTGACATTCGATAACTATAAGTATGTTTGGGTTAATAATAGATTAAATACTTTTTTTATTAATAGCCTGATTACATCTTTTGGATCCGTATTTTTTATTGGATTTTTGGCTCTTTTCAATGGTTATGCTTTGAGCCGGTTTGATTTTAAAGGGAAGCGTTTTTTTATGGTACTTCTGTTAATGACGCAGATGATTCCTTTGATTTTTAATATGTCATCTATATTTCTAATGATGGTGAAAATGAAATTAACCAATTCTCTTTTTGGTATTTGCTTATTACATATTGCATCGGGACTTCCGTACAACAGTTTGATGATGAAAAGTTTTATTGGCGGTATCCCAAAAGAGATTGATGAAGCCGCAGCAATTGATGGCTGTAATCGTGCACAGATTATTGCAAAAGTAATTCTTCCAGCGGTACGTCCTGGATTTACAACGGTAATTGCATATGCGTTTATTACATGTTGGAATGAATATCTTTTATCCTATACGCTACTGACAGATCAGAAAAAGTTTCCGATTTCTGTAGGATTAAAGTATCTTGTTGGAGAATACAGTACCGATTATTCAGCATTGGCGGCTGGCTGTATTATTGCTTTAATTCCTCCAATTCTTCTGTTTGCATATGTTCAAAAGCATCTGGTAAGTGGTATGAATGCAGGAGCAGTAAAAGGTTAAATGGTGAGACAAGGTACAAGGGTGCCTAAAAATGAATATTTAAGAAAAGGAGAAGGTTTTATGAAAAGTGTATTGAGGGTATCAGCGATGGTTATGGCAAGCTGCATTATGATAACTGCGTGCAGCGGTGATGGAGCATCCAATGATAAAACATCTGCTACAGAGGCAGTAACGACAGCTGCCATGGAGTCGGCAAAAAAAGAGACAAAAACAACAGAATCCAATAAGTCTGTAAGTTTAACTCTTTGGGCAGACTATGTAACACCTGAAAGAACTAAATATGTGGAAAATATGGTAAAAAACTACATGGAAGAAAATCCAAATGTAGTTATTGAAGTAACTCCTCTCCCGGATGGAGCAGATGATAAAGTTATAACAGCATACGAAGCAGGACAGGGGCCAGATATTTTCCTTTCTTCTGGACCGGATATTACCAGTCACATCAATGGAGAATATGTTATTCCGTTGGATGAGTATTTTGATAAATGGGAGAAAAAGGATATGATTCTTCCATCGGCTATTGAAACAGTTCGTCAGTATGATGTAACGGGAAATAATCAGTTATATTACATACCGAATGGAATTTCTTTTACAGTTCTCTGGGTAAGGAGTGATTGGTTAAAAGAAACAAATTCTACTGTGGATACATGGGATAATCTTTTTAAAGCAGTGGAAAACATGACAGATAAAGATAGCGGACGTTATGGAATTGCTCTTCGTGGTGGAAAGGGCGGTGCAAAATTCCTGGAACGTCAGATGTATGCATATAGTGGATTACTTTCTGTATTCGATGAAAATGGTAAATGTACGATTAATGATCCTAAGAATGTGGAGTTTGTGGAACGTTATCTTGGACTTTATGGAAAATGTACAGCTGAAGGTGATTTGAATTATGGGTGGACAGAATTGGCAGCAGCATTTGACTCTGGTGTAGCAGGCATGATTATTCATAATCTTGGTTCTGCTTCTAACCATATGGACGCTTTTGAAGGAGATACCAGTAAATTTGAAGCAGTTGGTATGCCGTTAAATGAAAAAGGAACTTCTGTAAATTTAATGACGCAGCCGGGTGGTATGACAATTTCTTCCACGTGTAAGAACCCAGACGTAGCATTTGATTTTATTAGTTATATGACAACAGGTGAGCCGGTTAGTGAATATTGTCAGCAGTGGGGTGTTGTTCCGGTTGATAAAGAAGTTCTTGAAAGTGCATCTTGGATTAAGGAACAACCATGGTATGAGATGAGTGCTGAGAAGCTTTTGGATGAAAAGACATTATTCTATAATCAGTATTCTTGGTTACCTGGACATGATGATATCTACACAGATATGGATACCAATAGTCAGTATGTTATGACTGGCGAAATGACTGCGCAGGAAATGTTAGATGAGTGGGCTGCGTATTATCAGGATTGCTATGACAAATATTATAACAAATAATGCTTAGAAAAGTATGGGTAGGAAAACAATGGCAGAACATAATGTAAATTGGGAAAAATTAAAAACAATGTGCCAGAAACTTATGATGGCAGAACATATGTCAGAAGAAGATGCATGGATTTGTGCAGATAATCTTGTAGATGCAGATTTATGTGGCGTTGAATCTCATGGTGTGAGTCGTATGCAGAATTATATGAAGAGACTCAGGACAGGAGTAGTAGACAGTGGTGGAAAATGTACAATTGAAAAGGAAAGCCCAGGAAGTCTTTATATTCATGGTGGAAATGCCATGGGCATGGTAGTAGGAAACTTTGCCATGAAGAAATGTATTGAAAAAGCGAAAGAAAGCGGTTGTTGTTTTGCAACCGCTAACAATTCTAATCATTTTGGAATGGCCGCTTACTATGTAAGGATGGCAGCAGAAGCAGGAATGATAGGAATCGTGGGAACGAATGCACCGCCTAATTTAGCACCATGGGGCAGTCCTCAGAAATACATGGGAACGAATCCGATTGCTTTTAGTGCACCCACATTAGGAGAACCGGTGATTTTAGATATGGCTCCGAGTATCGTGGCTATGGGAAAAATTATTCTTGCTGCAAAGCTTGGAAAAACGATTCCAGAGGGGTGGGTTTTAACGAAAGATGGAAAACCAACTACAGATCCAGTTGAAGGACAATATGGAACTCTTCTGCCTATTGGAGGGGCAAAAGGATCGGGTTTGGCAATTTTTATGGAAATATTATGTGGAGTATTAGCTGGTGCAGGGGTAGGGCCACATATTAATCATTTTTGGAAAGATTTTGAACATCCTCAAAATGTTGGTCATTTTTTCTGTGCAGTAGATATTGACAAATTTGTAGGCATAGAGCATTTTAAAGAGAATATAGACTGCATAATCAATGAAATGAAAGCACTTCCAAAAAATCCAGGAGTATCAGAAATATTTATGCCTGGTGAGATTGAAAATAGAAAACGTGCAGAGCGAAAAGCAAATGGAATTCAGTTATCTGATAGCGTATATGAGGAATTGAAGGTTTTAGCAGAAGAATATCAGTTAGATTTTGATTTGTAAAATGATTGAAAGGAGCGGGGAAATGAAGAAGAAAATAGGGTTTATAGGCCTGGGCAATATGGGATTGCCAATAGCGTTGAATCTTTGTAAAAATAATTTTGAAGTGTTAGTTTGCTCTAGCAATTCGGAAAGTCAGAAAAAGATCATCGAGGCAGGTGGAGGCTCTATAGGGAGTTTTCAAGCCATGGCAAGAATCTGTGATGTAATTATCACCATTGTCCCCGCTGATCAGGAAATACTCAGTCTTTATCAGGATGAGGGAATTTTGTTAAATGCAAATCCTGGATTGGTTTGTATTGATATGACAACTGCAAAAGGAACAACAAAACAGGCAATTGCTAGACATATTGAGCATACAGGAAAAAATATTCAATTTATTGATGCACCAGTTAGTGGAGGTGTGACAGGAGCAGAGGCAGGAACTTTAACCATTATGGTTGGATGTACAGACGAGCAATTTGAAGAAAATAAAGATATTTTTCAAGCAGTTGGAAAGAAAATTATTCATACAGGTTCTGTGGGAAGTGCTTCCAATGTAAAAATGTTAAATCAAATGTTGAATGCAGCAAATACAGCAGCAGCAGCAGAAGTATTGTGTATGGCAAGAAAGTTGGGGGTAGATGATAAGATATTGCTAGAGGTTGTAAATCAAAGTAGTGGTGCTAGCTTTGTATTTGAAAAGAACGTTCCTAAATATATGATGACAGGAAATTATGATCAGCCAGGATTTAAATTAGGGCTTATGAAGAAGGACGTTGGTCTTTATATTGATACTGTAAAAGAAATTAATGGATTCGGCCCGGTATCCGCATTGATTTATCAACTCTATCAAGCAGCAGTGAATGAAAAAGTATCAGATCAGAATTATACATATATATACAAGTGGTTGGAGGAAAATCAAGAAAGCAAATAAGAAAGGACGGGGTAAAAATGAGATTAATGGATTGTACACTTCGTGATGGAGCGAATGTAATAGGAAAAGGATTTGATGCAAAACTAACAACCATGATGATTGAAGGCTTGATTGAAAGCAATATTAAACTGATTGAGTTTGGAAATTGTCTTGGTCTCGGCGCATATGAAGAAAATAATTCAATTTCACCATTAAATGATATAGAGTATTTGAAATTAGTACAACCATATCTTTCGAAAGCTGAGATTGGTATGTTTATGGGGGTGAAAAATGCAATACCTAAATATATTGAATTAGGTGCAAAATATAATCTCCATTTTTTGAGAATTGGTGCCAATGCAGGTGATGGAAAAATGGCGTGCGATGGAATTCGAGAGGTTAAGAAAAATGGCATGAAGTGTCGTTATTCCATGATGAAGGGATATATTTTGTCAGCAAAAGAATTGGCTGAGGAAGCAGCTATGCTGGAAGAATGTGGGTTGGATGAAATTACGATTATGGATTCTGCAGGAATGATGATGCCTCATCAAGTTTCGGAGTATGTATCTGAGATGGTAAAAAAGGTTAAAATTCCAGTTGCATTTCATGGACACAATAACCTGGGACTCTCGGTGGCCAATGCGTTAGCTGCAGAGGAAGCAGGTGCTTCGGTATTTGATTGTGGTTTGATGGGAATGGCACGTAGTGCTGGAAATTGTGCGACAGAGTTGGCTGTAGCCGTTTTTAAGAGACTTGGAAAATTAGAAGATGTGGATTTGTTAAAACTTTTACATTTTATTGATGATCGCTTAGCTCCAGCAATGGCTGAATATGGATATAAGAATCCGGTGAGTCCTATTGATTTAGTGTATGGAATGGCAGGTTGTCATTCTAGTTTTGCAAAACTTTTTTCTGATACAGCAGAAAAAGAAAAAGTTGATTTATATGAGTTGATTATCAAAGTGTCTGCGATTGATAAAAAAGCGCCATCAAAGGAATTGATTGAGCAAATTGCAGATGGGATGAAGTGAAAAGGATGATTAAAACATGAAGGGAACAAAATATCAATTTCAAATGGCATCTGAATTTGATGAAATGACTGGGGTTGAAGTGGTTCGGCTTACAGATAACAAAGGCATATATGATAGACCGTATTTTACTACACCGCAGTTTAGTCAGGATGGAAAATATACGTTATTTGTTTCTGATTTTACGGGAACTTCAAAGATAAAAAATCCAAATGCTCCAGCAATCGGAAAGGTAGGATTTGGGGAATTGTTTTTGCTGGAACTTGAAAATGGGATCGCTTTGCAGGTAACGCAAGGAGAAGCGATTAAAATGGGACATGGTGCTCATGCTATGATGGCTCCGAATGGTAAGAAAGCCTACTATTATAGTAATGAATACTTAAAAGAAGTGGATTTAAAAACATTAGAATCCAGAGAACTTATGTGGATCCCATTTTCCTATAATTTCCATAGTTTATCAATGACAAATGATTGTCGCTATTTGGCATTTTCTCTTGTAGAGGAAGTAACATTAGTGACAGCCAAATTTGCTAATCCTTTATCGGAGGCGGCTCCGGGAGCAAGAGAACGTTTTTTTAAGGAACCCAGTAGTCTTGTGATTAGATATGATCTGCAAGAGAATTTTGCTGAAGTGGTATTTGGTGGACATCATAGAATTACACATACAAGCTTAAAACCAGATGATGGGAACTTAATGTTGTTTTGTCATGATGGTCCATGGCATCTAGTACAGAGAATGTGGACAGCTAGGGTTAGTACAGATGAAATTAGGCCACTAATTATTCAACAACATAATCTTGAAGGGGTTGTGCATGAATTTTTTACTCCAAATGGAAGAATAGGAGCACAGTATTCTTATCGATACAAACCGGATATGCCATTTTTTATGTTTGCAGATATTTTTGTTGATTTTGATGGAAGTAATGAGGAGAGATTTTATTATCCATATTTAAGACCAGGTCATGTGAGCGTAAATAATAATGGAACATTGGGAGTGGGAGATCGAGCAATGCTTTCAGCCGATATGAGAAACAGCGAAAGATTTGTATCATTAATTGATTATAATAGAGAAACGCATAAGGCTGAAGTATCATTATTGTGTGCTCATGATACATCTGGAAAAAAATCTGCTCACGTGCATCCTGTGTTCACACCAGATGGAAGTCATATTATATATTCTTCTGATAAAGAAGGTGCATTAAACATTTATATGGTTGAGGTAAAAAGAAACAAAGCATTGAAAAAACTTTAAAATGGCATTACAATCCCATTGCTGTTAAAAGAGGGAGCGTTACAAAATGGTTGAAAATCAAGAAGATTTTGGTCATAAAACAATACGCTCTCTTTTTCATAGGAAAAAATAGCATTGGCGTGTTGTAGATAAAGACAAAATAATAGGATGGTGGTTTGTAAATATGAGAGAATCAATTCATAAGTATTTTCGGGTGGGAACAATTCGTTGGATGTCTTTTCCGAAGATGGGAGTGTTGGAGTCGATAAAGAAAATTGCATCAGACGATTATTTCGATGCAATTGAAATTACAGAGTGCACAGATGATGAAGAAAGAAACGCAGTAAAGAAAATTTTGGAGCAATCTCATATGAAGGTTTGCTATGGAGCACAGCCGAGACTGCTCGGACCTAAATTGAATCCAAATGATATTGATGAAAAAGGAAGAAAAGCAGCAGAAAACACGTTATTAGAGGCAATTGATGAAGCGGAGTATTTAGGGGCAAAAGGAATTGCGTTTTTGGCTGGAAAATGGGAAGAAAAAACGAAAGAACAGGCATATGAACAGTTATTAAAAACAACTAGAAATTTATGCGATTATGCAGCCAAAAAGGATATGATGGTAGAATTGGAAGTGTTTGATTTTGACATGGATAAGGCAGCATTAATTGGACCAGCACCGTATGCTGCTAAATTTGCAGCAGATATGAGAACAACACATAATAATTTTGGCTTATTGGTTGATTTATCTCATTTTCCGACTACTTATGAAACATCAAAATTTGTTATTCAAATTTTAAAACCATATATTACGCATTTGCATTTTGGAAATGCAGTAGTGAAGAAAGGATGTCAGGCATATGGAGACAAACATCCGAGAATGGGTTATCCAGAAAGTGCAAATGATGTGAAAGAACTTGTAGAATATTTAACAGTGCTAAAAGAAGAAAACTTTTTTAATTCAGAGGAACCGTTGGTACTTTCTATGGAAGTGACATTAATTGGTGATGAAGATGAGGAAATTGTTTTAGCGAATACGAAAAGAGTATTAAATCGTGCATGGGCACTTGTAGAAGATTAATAAAAAAAGAATGGGAGATAATAGGAATGAGAATTGTTGTATTAGATGGATATACAGAAAATCCTGGTGATTTGAGCTGGAGTGGATTGGAAGCTTTGGGCGATGTTACAATTTATGATAGAACGTCTTATGTAGATGCACCAATTATTGCGGAAAGAATTGGCGATGCGGAGATAATTCTTACGAATAAGACACCAATTACGAAAAACACATTGGAAAAATGTCCAAATCTAAAATTGATTGCGGTTCTTGCGACAGGTTACAATGTTGTAGATTATAAATGTGCTAAAGAGAAAGGTGTTCTGGTTGTAAATGTCCCAACGTATGGAACAGAGGTGGTAGGTCAATACGCAGTAGGTCTTCTTTTGGAAATTTGTTCACATTATGGGCATCATGACCAGAGTGTAAAAGCAGGAAAGTGGGAGCATAATGTGGACTGGTGCTATTGGGACTATCCGATGATCGAACTTTATGGAAAAACCGCTGGCATTATTGGCTTAGGACGAATTGGCCAGGCAACAGCAAAGATTTTAAAAGCTATGAATCTTAAGATTTTAGCATATGATTCTTTCCCAAATGAGATGGGGAGAGAATTGGCAGAGTATGTCGACTTAGATACACTATTAAAACAGTCAGATGTAATCTTTTTACATTGTCCACTATTTGAATCTACGGAGGGAATTATTAATAAAGAAAATATTGAAAAGATGAAAGATGGAGTGATACTTATTAATAATAGCCGAGGACAATTGGTTGTAGAGAAAGATTTAGCAGATGCTTTAAATTGTGGAAAGGTTTATGCTGCAGGACTAGATGTTGTCTCTACAGAGCCGATTAAAGGGGATAATCCTTTACTTACAGCTAAAAATTGTATTATTACACCGCATATTTCTTGGGCAGCACAAGCAGCTCGTCAAAGAATTATGAATATTACAATAGAAAATATCAGAGCATTTTTAGATGGAAAAGCAGTGAATGTGGTTAATCAGTAAAATAAATTTATTTTGAGGCTGTATATATTGAAATAGCAACTTTGAGTGATAATATGACTTTTGCAGAAAAACAAATTTGTCATGGAGGAAATGAATGAAATTCTTATTTGCATCAGATTCATTCAAAGGTACCATTACTTCGGAGCAGAGCATTCGATTGCTGCGAGAGGCTGCACAGAAGGTATTTCCCTGTTGCGAAACCTATGGAGTGCCGGTGGCGGATGGAGGGGAAGGAACAGTTGAGGCAGTGATCGATGCTACTGGCGGAACGATGCGTAAGGTGTTGGTGAGTGGTCCTTTGTGGGAAAAAACAGAGGCATCTTATGGTGTATTTCATGAGAATTGTGCCATCATTGAGATGGCAGCAGCATCCGGACTTCCTATGGTACCGGCAGAACTGAGAAACCCATTAAACACCACTACTTACGGTACTGGAGAACTAATACGTGATGCACTGGATGCCGGATATCGAAAACTTGCCATTGCTATTGGTGGAAGTGCAACAAATGACGGTGGCATGGGGGCCATGATTGCTCTGGGAGTTCGTTTTTTAGATGCGGATGGAAGAGAACTTTCAGGAATAGGGGTTGACCTGGAAAAGGTAGTTGATATTGATACCAGTGGGCTTCATCCGGCGGCAAAAGATGCCACCTTTACGGTGATGTGCGATGTTACAAATCCACTGACTGGATTAGATGGGGCAACGTATACGTTTGGCAAGCAGAAGGGTGGTACCTCTGAGATATTGGATCAGTTGGAAGCCGGAATGAAAAATTATGCATTTGTGATCAGGGAAAAACTAGGAAAAGATGCTGAACATATTGCGGGTGCAGGAGCAGCAGGCGGATTGGGTGCAGCACTTTGTGTATTTTTGCAGGCAACATTGAAATCTGGTATTGAGACAGTGCTTGATTTGATTAATTTTGATGAATTGTTAGAGAATGTTGACTTGTGCGTGACCGGAGAAGGACGAATTGACTGGCAATCTGCATTTGGAAAGGTTCCAAGTGGAGTAGGTTTGCGATGCAAAAAGAAAGGAATCCCTGCAGTTGCCCTGGTAGGTGGAATGGGAAATGGAGCAGAAAACATATATGATTATGGCATTTTAAGTATTCTTCCTACGATTAACGGTGCTATGGAAATTGAAGAGGCGTGTGATCGGGCGGAAGAACTGTATGCTTCGGCAGCGGAGCGTATGTTTCGGATGATAAAAGCCGGTTATAACATGAAAAATAAATGATCAATAGTCTTACTTTTAAAGAAACCGCCAGTCCGGCCAATACCGGTTCTGGCGGTTTTTCTATTATTACAGATCAAAATCAAAGTATTTCACAGCGTTATAATAAGAAATACCCTGAACGATCTCCTTCAGAGACTTCATATCTGCCGGATATTCGCCATTCTCAACCCATCCACCGATCAGCTCGCACATGATTCTTCTGAAGTACTCATGTCTGGTGTAAGATAAGAAGCTTCTGGAGTCAGTTAACATACCAATGAAGTTTCCTAAGCAGCCTAAGTTTGCTAAGGAGGTCATCTGCTGAGTCATACCTACTTTGTGATCATTGAACCACCAAGCAGAACCCTGCTGGATTCTTCCTGCAACGCCTGGGCCCTGGAAGCAGCCGATGATGGTGCCGATCGCAGCGTTGTCATTTGGATTTAAGGAGTACAGAATGGTCTTCGGTACTTCGTTGGTTGCACTTAATGCGTTTAAGAAATCTGCGGTCTGAGCAGATGGAGCGTAGTCGTTGATGCAGTCAAATCCGGTATCCGGACCTAATTTTGCATACATACCAGCGTTGTTATCACGCTTGCAGCCATAATGTAACTGCATTACCCAGCCGATGCGGTTGTATTCTTTTGCTAAGAACTGTAAGAAAGCCGTTTTGTATTTGATCTGCTCCTCTTTGGTGGTAGCTTCGCCAGCTAATGCTTTCTTGAAGATGCCATCAACCTCTTCATCGCTTGCAGGCAGATACATTACATACTCGATACCATGGTCGGATACGCAGCAGCCGTTCTCAGCGAAGTAAGCCATACGGTTCTTGATCGCCTCTTTTAAGGATGCGAAATCTTTTACTTCAACACCGCTCACAGAAGCTAATTTGCCGATATACTCTGCAAAATCAGGCTTCTCGATGTTAGTAGCCTTGTCTGGTCTCCAAGCTGGAAGAACCTGAACATCGAAGGTATCATCAGCAGCGATCTTCTTGTGCCACTCCAGAGTGTCGATCGGATCATCTGTGGTACAGATCAGGGTTACGTTGGACTGTTTGATGATATTTCTTACAGTCATGGAATCATCTTGTAATTTTGCGTTGCACAGGTTCCAAACCTCTTCAGCAGTATCTCCATTTAAGTATCCGTCATATCCGAAGTATTTCTTTAACTCCAGATGGCTCCAGTGATACAGTGGGTTGCCGATCAGCTTTGGCATGGTCTCAGCCCATTTCTGGAATTTCTCACGGTCAGAAGCGTCACCGGTGATGTATTTTTCCTCAACACCGTTGGAACGCATCTGGCGCCATTTATAGTGATCTCCGCCTAACCATACCTGAGTAATGTTCTCGAATTTACGGTCCTCAGCGATCTCCTGTGGATTAATGTGGCAGTGGTAGTCCAGAATCGGAACGTTCTCTGCGAAATCGTGGTACAGAGTTTTTGCCATGTCTGTGGAAAGTAAGAAATCTTTGTCCATAAACTGTTTCATGAAATAACTCCTCCTTAAAATTAAAAATTTGTGGTTTGTTTTTGTATGAAATCGGCAGCAATGGTGGTTTTCCCAGGAACACTGCTTCCGTCAAACACCTTCATCAGGCTGTTCACTGTAGTGATGCACAGGGATTCTACCTTTGTATCAATGGAAGAAATCTCCGGATCTGTACAGTCGGAATAGATGGAATTGTTGTAACCGATGATCGCCAGTTCTTCTGGAACACGGATCTGATGGGCGTGGGCATATTTTAAAGCGCCTACGGCCAGAGAGTCATCCGAAGACATAATGGCATCAAAATGCAGTCCTGATTCCGCGATGGATTCCATCAGATCCTTCGCCTCATGGACATTCTTATTACAATGGAAAATGTATTCGTTCCGGGTGGACAGTCCGCAGGCACGAAGTGCGTTCTTATAGCCGTTCATTTTGTTGATTCCACTGTAAGACTGACTGGTATAAAGATAAAGGATATCCCGGTGACCGGAACGGATCAGGCGGGTAGCTGCGTCATAGGTGGCGGTATAATCGTCACAGATGGTACTGTAAATGCCGGGGGCATCCAGAAAGCCATTGACCAGCATCACAGGAAGGTCTTTCGCTGCTTCTATAATATAGGAATTATCCTCTTCTTTCATCTCGATAAATTTTGAACCTGCCAGGATCATGGCATCTACCCGTTTGGACAACAGCAGTTCAAAATACTGCCGTTTATTCTCCAGGGAAGTGCCGGTACAGCACAAAATGGAGTCATATCCGTGAGAGCGCAGTTCCCGCTCCAGGTAGTAGATGGCATTAGCCAGATAGGGATCGGAAGAATCCGAACACATGATACCTACGGTTTTCATGGTATTCAGTCCAAGACCGCGGGCAAATACATTCGGCGTATATCCCAGTTCATCCATGATCTCTAACACACGGTTGCGGGTCTTTTCACTGACGTTGGGATTGCCATTCAAAACACGGGACACAGTAGCAATGGAGACACCGGCCCGCTCGGAAACATCGTATATATTCACGTAATCACCTCATAATTCTGTAAGCGCTTACAATTCAGTTTTATTATAACGGTAACGTAAGAAAAATGCAAGGATTTCTCTCGTTGATTTTTGGAAAAAGATACCATAAACTGGAATTATCACAAAATACTATTTTTTATCGCAAAGGAGGAGACTTATGTTATTTCTTGTGGAAATGTTTTCCTGGATTTTACCGATTTTAGCGGTGCTGGTTCTGCTGATCGTGATTGCTGCAGGTTATGTGAAAGCGCCGCCGGATCAGGCGTACATCATTTCTGGGTTGAAGAAAGAAGCCAGAATTTTGATCGGCCGGGCGGGTATCCGGGTCCCGTTTTTTGAACGTCTGGACCGGCTGTATCTGGGCCAGATGACCGTAGATATTAAGACCGAGCAATCTGTTCCGACCAATGATTTTATTAACGTGAATGTGGACGCGGTGGCGAAAGTCCGCATTTCCCCAACGCCAGAAGGCATCCGTCTGGCGGCCAAGAACTTTTTAAATAAGAAACCGGCGGATATTACCATGGATCTGCAGGATTCTCTGCAGGGTAATATGCGAGAGATCATTGGAACTCTTTCCTTAAAAGAGATTAATACCGACCGTGATTCTTTTTCCGATCAGGTGATGTCCAAAGCGTCCAAAGACATGGATAAACTTGGCATCGAGATTCTCTCCTGCAATATCCAGAATGTAACAGATGAAAATGGTTTGATCAAGGATCTTGGTGCAGATAATACTTCTAAGATCAAGAAAGACGCAGCTATTGCCAAAGCTCAGGCAGACCGGGATATCGCCATAGCCCAGGCAGAAGCAGATAAAGCATCCAATGATGCCAGAGTGCTGGCTGAGACTGAGATTGCCCAGAAGAATAATGAACTGGCGATCCGCAAGGCGGAGCTGCAGAAGGATTCAGACAGTAAGAAAGCGGAAGCTGATGCAGCATACGAGATCCAGCGCCAGGAGCAGGAACGTACCATTCAGACAGCAACGGTCAATGCCCAGATCGCCAAAGCGGCAAGAGAAGCGGAGCTTCGGAAACAGGAGGTGCTGGTGCAGGAGCAGGCTCTTGAGGCAGAAGTCAATAAGAAGGCAGATGCAGACCGTTATGCAGTAGAGCAGAAAGCGGCAGCTGATCTGGCAAAGCGCCAGAGAGAGGCAGAAGCAAAGAAATATGAGATGGAAAAAGAAGCGGAGGCATTGAAAGCACAGGCGGAAAAAGAGGCAGAGGCAATCAAGGCCAAGGCGGAGGCAGCCCGCTATGCATCGGAGCAGGAAGCAGCAGGTATCAAGGCCAAAGGTGAGGCAGAGGCGGCAGCTATTCAGGCAAAGCTTCTGGCAGAGGCAGAAGGTATGGAACGTAAGGCAGAAGCTTACGCGAAATATAACAATGCAGCTGTGATCGAGATGATGGTCAACATCATGCCGCAGATGGCGGCAGAGATCGCGAAACCACTCTCCAGCATTGACAAGGTCAATATCTATGGAGGCGGAGGGGAGTCTGGTGTGGGACAGATCTCCGGCAATGCAGCAACGGTCATGCAGCAGGTATTTGATACGATGTCAGAAGCTACAGGGGTAGATTTCCGGGAAATCCTGAAAGCACAGACGTATGATGCCAAGGTAAACCATAATCTGAACCTGACCGGGATTCCAGAGTCTGTAAAAATAACCCCGGAACCGATTAAGAAGGCGCCGGAAACTGTGGATACAACCGAGAAAACAGCGCCGGAACCGACCGAATAGAGAGAAATTTTAAAATGCTATTGACTTCTCTATCTGGATTCAGTAGAATAAATGTAAGCGCTTACAATGTGCAAAAATGGATCTGTGGAGATACTGAACAGATACCAGAGAACTTGAAACTTAAAGGGAGGTCACCGACCTCCCTATCATCAGATTGAGGAGAAGAAGAAAACATGCAGGACGTCATCAAGATTAACCAGGAAGACAATGTAGCAGTAGCTCTGCGTCCGATTGCAAAGGGCGAGACACTGGATATTGCAGGAACACCGGTCACTACATTAGAAGAGATTCCACAGGGGCATAAGGTTGCCATTAAACCGATCACCCATGGTGGTAATGTGATCAAATACGGCTTCCGTATCGGTATTGCAAAAGAAGATATTAAAGTAGGACAGTGGGTACACGTTCACAATATTAAGACCGCTTTAGGCGATCTGCTTACTTATGAGTATGAGCCGACCAACCCATCTGTTACTGAGACAGAGCACGCTTATTTCGATGGTTTCCGTCGTACAGACGGCAAAGTCGGTGTCCGCAATGAGATCTGGATCGTTCCGACTGTTGGATGTGTAAATTCCATCGCTCAGGCATTGGAGAAAGCATCCAAGAAATTCATCGGTGGAAGTCTGGAAGATGTTATTTCCTTCCCTCATCCATATGGTTGTTCCCAGATGGGCGATGATCAGGAGCATACCAGAACTGTTCTGGCAGACATGATCCATCATCCAAACGCAGCAGGCGTTCTGGTACTGGGACTTGGCTGCGAGAACAGTAACATTCCGGTATTAAAAGAGTATATTGGCGAGTATGACGAGCAGAGAGTGAAGTTCTTACAGTGTCAGGATGTAGAAGATGAGATGGACGCTGCCATGGAATTGATCGAGGAACTGGCCCAGTATGCGAAGGCATTCCAGAGAGAGAAGATCGATGCCAGTGAGTTAGTCATCGGTATGAAGTGCGGCGGCTCTGACGGACTTTCCGGAATTACAGCCAACCCGGTTGTCGGTGCATTCTCCGATCTGTTGATCTCTAAGGGTGGAACAACGATCCTGACAGAGGTTCCGGAGATGTTTGGTGCAGAGACGATCCTGATGAACCGCTGCCAGACTCCGGAATTATTTGACAAAACCGTATGCCTGATCAATGACTTTAAGAATTACTTTACCAGCCATAATCAGACGATTTACGAGAACCCATCTCCGGGTAATAAAAAAGGTGGTATCTCTACTCTGGAGGACAAATCTTTAGGCTGTACCCAGAAGTCCGGCAGCGCTCCGGTAAAGGGTGTACTTGCGTATGGTGAGCAGGTGAAGACCAAGGGCTTGAATCTTCTTAGCGCACCTGGCAATGACTTAGTAGCTTCTACTGCATTGGCAGTATCCGGTGCACAGATCGTTTTGTTTACGACAGGCCGCGGTACCCCATTTGCGTCCCCGGTACCAACGGTAAAGATCTCCAGCAACTCTGCTCTTGCAGGTAAAAAGAACAACTGGATCGACTTTAACGCAGGAAGAATGGTTGAAGATAAGTCCAAGGAAGAACTGGCAAAAGAGTTATTTGAGTATGTGCTGGCAGTTGCTTCTGGTAAGAAGGTAAAAGCAGAAGAAGCTGGATTCCATGATATGGCAATCTTCAAGCAGGGCGTGACGTTATAATAAAAAATCAGAAAACTTTGCTTGCATCTGACCTCTTGTCTGAGTTATACTGAATACATGGTAACTATGAAGGTACTGAATAGTTACCATACATGGAGAATGGCGGTGGCTCCGGCGTTAGTGGGGACTGCCGCAGAAGATACAAATGATGACATAAGCAGGAGGCAGAAACCATGAAACTAAACCGAACAACGATGCGTACCGTAGATATATTAAAGCTGGTATCGAAAAATCCGGACGGTATCACGCTGGACGGGATCTGTGAGAAGCTGGAGCTTCCAAAGACCAGTGCTTATGATATTGTTACCACCCTGGTGGAGATGGGCATGGTCAATGTGACCAGAGGACAGAAACAGACTTATACCATTGGTTTAACTGCCTACCGCATTGGAATCAACTATACCAATAATCTGGATTTTATCGGAATCATTGAGCCGGAATTAAAAGCATTTGCCAAGAATGTGGGAAAGACAGTATTCTTTGGCGTCCGTTCAGACCACGAAGTGGTTTATATTTGTAAGGCGGAGCCGGAGAATCCAATCATTACCACGGCTACTGTGGGAACCAAGAACCCGGTGTACTGTACGTCCCTCGGCAAAGCGATTCTGGCTTATTCCGATGAGGAGACCAGACGCCAGGTGATGGGACGGATCAAATTCCGCCAGAAGACGGAACGGACGATATTGACCACAGAAGGTCTTAAGAAGGAACTGGATATGGTAAAGCAGAAGGGGTATGCCCTGGATGCAAGGGAGATGGAGGAACACATGGAGTGCGTCGGAGCCCCGGTATTTGGCCCGGATGGCAGCGTGATGGGAGCCATCAGCGTGTCCAGCCTGTACAAGCCAACGGAGGATTATGAAGCCCTTGGAAGGCTGGTTCATGAGAAAGCCCTGGAGGTTTCCAGATTATTAGGCTTTTTGGGAAAAATATCATGAAATTCCATTGACAAAACTTAGGTAACCGTTTAAAATTTCATTATACAAATCGTGTTTACGAAACAAAATCGTATATGCGAATTTAAAAAGGAGAGATTAGAAATGAAAAAAGAGCAGGTTTTAAGCAGACTGAAAGAGGACTGCCTGGTTGCTGTAGTTCGTGCAAAGAACTTAGAGCAGGGCGAGAAAGTAGTTGACGCTATTATCGCAGGCGGCATCAATTTCATTGAGATCACCATGACCATGGATGAGGGTAACCCAGTTGAGTTTATCGCAGCTATGGCTAAAAAATACAAAGACAATGACAAGATTGTAATCGGCGCTGGTACTGTACTGGATCCAGAGACTGCAAGACAGGTTATCTTAGCAGGCGCTAATTATGTTGTGAGCCCAGGCTTAAACGTAGAGACCATCAAGCTTTGCAATCGTTACAGAGTACCGATGCTGCCAGGCGTTATGACTCCATCTGAGGCTATTACCGCTATGGAAGCTGGATGCGATATCATCAAAGTATTCCCAGGTAATATCGTAGGACCTGCAGCGATCAGCTCCTTCAAGGGACCTCTGCCACAGGGTGAGTTCATGCCATCCGGCGGTGTTGACGTAGACAACGTTGATAAGTGGATCAAGGCAGGCGCATATGCAGTTGGTACAGGCTCCAGCTTAACTAAGGGCGCTAAAACTGGCGATTTCGCAGCAGTTACTGCTAAGGCTCAGGAGTTCGTAGCAGCAGTTGCAGCAGCACGCGCAAAATAATCGAAATCCAAACTGCATAAAAAATTGCTTCTAATAGGAAGAATTGCCGGGAGTGGTGGAAAACGGCTCCCGGTTCTAACTATCATTTTATATTGTAAGGAGAAAAAACAATGGCAAAGATCGTAACCATGGGCGAGATCATGTTAAGACTGTCCACACCAAACAACGAGAAATTTATCCAGGCTGACGAGTTCGATATCAACTACGGCGGCGGCGAGGCTAACGTAGCTGTTTCCCTGGCTAACTATGGACATGATGCAGAGTTTGTTACTGCAGTTCCATCCAACCCGATCGGTGAGTGTGCAGTTGCAGCTTTAAGAAAATATAATGTAGGAACAAAGCATATCGCTAGAAGCGGTGAGAGACTGGGTATCTACTACTTAGAGACCGGCTCCGCTATGAGAGCTTCCAACGTTGTTTACGATAGAGCACACAGCTCCATCTCTACAGCAACTCCAGACGAGTTTGATTTCGATGAGATCTTCAAAGATGCTGACTGGTTCCATTTCACAGGTATCACTCCAGCTGTCAGCGATGCTGCAATCGCTTTAACTGAGGCTGCTTTAAAAGCTGCTAAGGCTCATGGTGTAACCGTATCCGTAGACTTAAACTTCCGTAAGAAATTATGGTCTTCTGAGAAAGCACAGAAGGTTATGACAAACCTGATGCAGTACGTAGACGTATGTATCGGTAACGAAGAGGATGCTGAGAAGGTTCTTGGCTTCAAACCAGGCAACACAGATGTTACCTCCGGTGAGCTGGAGTTAGCAGGTTATGTTGATATCTTCAACCAGATGGCTGATAAGTTCGGCTTCAAGTACATCATCAGCTCCTTACGTGAGAGCCACAGCGCTTCCGATAACGGCTGGTCCGCATGTATCATGGATGGACAGACAAGAGAGTTCTATCACTCCAGAAAATATCACATCACTCCAATCGTAGACCGTGTAGGTGGCGGCGATTCCTTCGCAGCAGGACTGATCTGTGGATTAGTTGATGGCAAAGACATGAAAGCAGCTCTGGAATTTGCAGTAGCAGCTTCCGCTCTGAAGCACACAATCCCAGGTGACTTCAACCTTGTAACCCGTGCTGATGTTGATAACTTAGCAGGTGGCGACGGATCTGGACGTGTTCAGAGATAATTGTGAACTGAATAAGTAACAGACTGACTATACGAAGGACAGCTCTATGCTCATAGGGAGCATCAGAACTGTCCTTTTTGCAAACAGAAACAGTTACAAATTACTCTACTTATGGAGGTAGCTAAACGATGGAAGAGAAAAGAAACTTTGATCTACTGACATTAGGACAGGTGCTGCTTCGCCTTTCACCGCCTAATAATGACCGGCTTGTACGGGGAGATACTTTTGTAAAACAGGTTGGTGGAGCAGAATTAAACGTAGCAGTCGGTGTAGCCCTGCTGGGACTTCGCACAGGAGTTATTTCTAAACTGCCTTCCCATGATATGGGAAGTTTTATGAAAGGTAAGATCCGTTCTTACGGCGTCAGCGATGATTTTTTCATGTATGATGATTCTCCATCTGCCCGTGTTGGTATTTACTATTATGAGAATGGCGCTTATCCGAGAAAGCCGAAGGTCATTTATGACCGTGCCAACAGTTCTTTCTATTCTTTGAAGATTGATGAGATTCCAGAAAAAGCATATACTGCGTCCCGGTGTTTCCATACCAGTGGTATCACCCTGGCATTGAGTCCAAAGGTGCGGGAGACCACGATTGAGATGATCAAGCGTTTCAAAGCGGCTGGAACTTTGGTTTCCTTTGATGTAAACTTCCGTGGTAATCTTTGGACCGGAGAAGAGGCGAAGGAGTGCATCGAGCAGATTCTTCCTTATGTAGATATTTTCTTCTGTTCCGAAGATACAGCGAGATTGACATTTAAGAAAACAGGTACGGCCAGGGAAATGATGAAGAGCTTTACCGAGGAATATCCGATTTCTATCGTGGCTTCTACCCAGCGTATTGTGCATAGTCCGAAGAGCCATACCTTTGGTTCTATCATATATGATGCGAGAAAGGATATCTATTATGAAGAAGAGCCATATCGTGATATTGATGTAGTAGACCGGATCGGAAGTGGTGACGCTTATATTTCCGGAGCCCTGTATGGACTTCTGACCAGTAATTTTGACTGTGAAAAAGCTGTTCGCTATGGCAATGCTACCAGCGCGGTAAAAAATACCATTCCGGGAGATCTTCCATCCTCCGATCTGGAAGAGATTGAGACCATTATCAAGGCTCATAATCAGACAGGCTTTCAGAGTGAGATGGCAAGATAGAAACGATACGGAAAATGTTGTCATGTGATATTGGAATAGGGGCTGGGATACTGGATCAGCAGTTCCAGACCAATAGGGGGTAAATATTTATGGTATCAATGAAGGGGAATGTCATTGTTGGACAGTCAGGCGGTCCAACTGCAGTTATCAATTCCAGTCTTGCAGGCGTATACAAGACAGCGAAAGATCGTGGGGCCAGAAAAGTATATGGTATGCTTCATGGAATCCAGGGACTTCTGGAGGAGAAATATGTGGATCTGTCAGAACATATCAAGTCAGATCTGGATATTGACCTGCTTAAGAGAACGCCATCTGCCTATCTTGGTTCCTGTCGCTATAAACTTCCGGAGATCAAGGGCAATACGGATTTTTATGATCGCATTTTTGAAATTCTGGACAAGCTGGAAATCGAGTATTTCTTCTATATTGGTGGAAATGATTCCATGGATACCATCAAGAAATTATCGGATTACGCTATTTTAAATGGCAGCACCATTAAATTTATGGGTGTGCCGAAGACGATCGATAATGACCTGGCAGTAACCGACCACACCCCTGGTTATGGAAGCGCTGCCAAATACATTGCGTCCATCACCAAAGAAGTGATCCGTGACGGTCTGGTATATGGGACCAAGAGCGTGACGATCCTGGAGATCATGGGTCGAAATGCGGGATGGCTGACCGGAGCTGCGGCGCTGGCCAAAGGTGAAGACTGTGAAGGCCCGGATATGATCTTTTTACCGGAGATTCCATTTGACGTGGATGAATTTATGAAAAAAGTCGAACAGCTGCAGAAGGAGAAGTCTTCTGTGGTAGTGGCGGTTTCAGAAGGTGTGAAGGTAGCGGATGGCCGCTATGTCTGCGAACTGACGGACAACATCGACTATGTGGATGCATTTGGACATCGCCAGTTAACAGGTACTGCCAGATATCTTGCAGAGCGGATTTCCAGAGAAGTGGGCTGTAAGACCCGTGCGATCGAGTTTAACTCCCTGCAGAGATGTGCATCCCATATCGTAGGCCGTGTAGATATCACAGAGGCTTTCCAGGTTGGCGGAGCAGCAGTCAAGGCAGCATTTGAAGGTGAGACAGCGAAGATGATCATCTTGAAACGTATTTCTGATGATCCATATCTGTGCGTGACAGATCTTTACGATGTACATAAAATTGCCAATGTTGAGAAAAAAGTTCCAAGGGAATGGATCAATGAGGCTGGCGATTATGTAACACCGGAATTTGTCAACTATGTCCGTCCGTTGATCCAGGCTGAGCTGACCCCGATGATGGTAGATGGTCTGCCAAGACACCTGCGGTTGGAAGATAAATAAAATAACAGGCAGTAGTTAGATCAGTACTATGAAAAAGCGGAATTTTACATAAAAATATGTGAATTCCGCTTTTTTTATGTTATGATAAATGAGAAAAATCTATGAGAGAATATCATAACAAGGAGGCGGGACGCATGGGGACTTATGAATATGTGGTAGCACAGATTAACGGAGATTATGCACAGCTACAGCGGGTAGACGAGCCGTCCGGAGAATTGAAACTGGTAGCGAGAGCACTTCTTCCAGAAGATATTATGGAAGGAAGTCATTTGAAATATGAATGCCTTCAGTATGAACTGTTAGATTAAAAGTAACTATTCAGTAGGTCTGCGCACATGCTGCGCTGACCGTAAGAACACATAGGCTAGAAAGCAAAAATCCCATCAGCGAAGCTGATCTGGAATGGATTTTTGCTTGTAACTATGAAGGTACTGAATAGTTACGATTAAAAACAAAAAGGGTCAGCTGGTTGTGAAGAAAGGAGTCAAGATAGATGAAGTATCGTGAATTTGGAAAGACAGGATTAAAAGTTTCTGCATTGGGATTTGGAACCATGAGACTGCCGCTTTTGGAGGATGGAGTCACTGTTGATGAAAAAGAGGCAGTTCGGATTATTCGTCATGCGATTGATTCGGGGGTCAATTACGTGGACACGGCTTATCCTTACCATCAGGGTACCAGTGAGATTGTTGTAGGAAAAGCATTAAGGGATGGATACCGGGATAAGGTTTTTCTTGCGGATAAAAGCCCTATCTGGAAACTGGAGAAGGAGAGCGATTTTGACAGTATTTTAGAGGAACAGCTGCAGAAACTGCAGACAGATCATATCGATTTTTATCTGCTTCATGCATTAAATAAAGAACGGTTTGAAAAAATAAAGAATTTTCATCTTATCGATCATATGCTGGAAGCGAGAAAAGCAGGTAAGATCCGTTATCTTGGATTTTCCTTCCATGATGATTTAGAAATGTTTAAACAGATCGTGGATTATACAGATCAGTGGGATTTCTGCCAGATCCAGTATAATTATATCAATCGTGCTTATCAGGCAGGCGATGAGGGGTTGACCTATGCAGCAGAAAAAGGCCTGGCGGTGATTATTATGGAACCGTTGTTGGGAGGACGGCTGGCTAATCTGTCTGAGCATGTGGCAGAGGTATTTTCCCAAGATAAGACATCTGTGGAACATGCTCTGGATTTCTTATGGGATAAAAAAGAAGTCAGTCTGCTTTTAAGCGGAATGGGAACGGAACAACAGGTGGAGGATAATCTGGTCTATGCGGGACGCAGCGCAGTAGGTATGTTGACTGCGGAAGAAAAGAAGCAATACGAGAAAGCGAAAGAAATCTATGATAAGATGTCCATGGTGGACTGTACCGGCTGTGCATATTGTATGCCATGCCCATTTGGATTAAATATCCCGGAGCTGTTTAAAGCCTATAATACATATGGTCCAGAGGGCAAAGATGGCATGAAACGGGAATATGAGAAGCAGCAGGTTCGTTCAGATTCCTGCAGAAGCTGCCATCGGTGTGAAAAGGTGTGCCCGCAGAACATCAAGATCAGTGAGCAGATGAAGAAAATTGCAGAGCTGATGAAATGAATGAGATTTCGTAATTTTGTGAACTTATCCCCAGAAGGATCGTTATGGTTGCCGCAGCGATTCCGCTGGGGATTTCGTTTTGATTGCCTATTGATTTAGCTTCTATAAAAACAGAAAATTCTGAATCGTCTGCATTGCTGGAAAATTTCAAATTTGTACAAAACAGCCATAAGTTGACTGAACAATTAAAACAAATAAAAAAATTAAAATTATTATTGACAATTAAAACAATACGTGCTATTATAATAATCGTTCCGAGGGAACAGCAAAGAACTTCAAAAAGTTCGAAAAACAAATAAAAAAGTTGTTGACAAACAGAACAACATCTGATATACTAAACGAGTTGCTGCTG
>ERZ837487.705-NODE-705-length-46872-cov-9.367324_pt1 | contig 46872 bp, 45 predicted proteins | sample MGYA00519911_ERZ837487 | MGnify/ENA primary metagenome ERZ837487 (study PRJEB31850, sample SAMEA3708818) | human gut metagenome | biome: human gut; feature: human-associated habitat; material: faeces | place: China | collected 2014 ... | reverse complement strand
TCACCTGTGGCAGAGGATGCACCGCAGTTACCTGTGGCAGAGGATGCACCGCAGTCACCTGTGGCAGAGGATGCACCGCAGTTACCTGTGGCAGAGGATGCACCGCAGTAACCTGTGGCAGAGGATGCACCGCAGTAACATGTGGCAGAGGATGCACCGTAGTCTTCATCACTTTTTGCTTCTTTTTTAACTCTACTCATGGTAAAATCAATTGCTGCCTTTACCAGACCGGAAATATCCAATCTTGCACCAATCTTTATTTTTGTGGATGCAACCTTGGAATCATCTTCACCTCTGTCAAATTCACCGCTCTGCTCCACCTCATGGTAAACAGCTTCATTTGGAGAATAATAATTAAGACAATCCAGTGGATGTTCGCAAGCGTGGAATCCACTATGACAAGCATCTGCTGTCTCCTCTTCGTACTCCTTGCCTTCTTCGTACTGGAATCCACGGCAAGTCATGTCCTTGTTAAATCCTTTATAGCTTTTAATAATCTCAGCCATCAGTCCACCTCCGCACATTTCAGACCGTCCTCGGTCACTACCAGTACTCCTGATTCAATCAGCGCATTGATGGTGCTCTCGCTTGCTCTCTCGATAGGTATAATCTGCTTTTTCATTCTTTCTTCTCTCCTTTTCTCGTGATTGTAATCTTCGGGTTCTTCATGCCAATCTGGTCGGCATATAACTCTGCCAGAATGCGCATTGCTCTGTCAGCTTGTTCTTCAGTCATTGCAGGCATCCACATCCTCCTCTCGGTCAATTACAAGGCCTTTCATCTTTACTTCTCCTTGATAAATTCAGAAACGGAAACATCAAATACTTTTGCCAGTGCCGTAAGTTTATCCAACTTCAAATCATAATTTCCTTTTCCCCACTGGCTGAGTACTGCGGTAGATATAGCACCATCACTATCCTTTGAAACCTGATAGTCTGTCTTTTTGTGCTTATTCTTGAGTTTCAAATACTGCTTATACGCATAAGAAGTATTCTTTTTCTCAATTTTTTGCATAAAAATATCGTCACTCCTTTCAAATAAGTATTGACGATAACTTAGTTTTCTTATATAATCAAAGTTGCCAAACAAAGAAACATAAGAAACTAAGCTATCTTTTATTTTGTACTAAGTTTTCTTAGTACTTTTACATAGTAGCATAGTTTTCTTAGTATGTCAATAAGAAAACCTAAGTTTTCTTAGCATACAAAGGAGAAATTATGTACTATCAAAATTTTGAAGAGTTATGCAAACAAAGAAACATAAAACCTAACAAAGTTTCCAAAGAAACCGGAGTATCTACTGCTACATTAACCAGTTGGAAGCAGGGGAAATATACTCCTAAGCCAGACAAATTAAAATTGATTGCGGATTTTTTTAATGTAAGCCTTGAATTTCTTATGAGAAATGAGGATGTTCAATGGAATCCTCTTGAGCAGACGATAGATTACACTATTTCTCTATCCGAAGAAGAGCAAGATTTGCTAATGAAATACCGCAAAGCAGATGATACCCAAAAAGAAATGATTAGGCGAATATTAGCCTATTCAGATAAAATGTAAAAAGGAGAAAAACTATTATGGAAGAAACAAAGAAATGTAAATACTGTCAATCAGACATTCCGAAGAAAGCTACGGTTTGTCCAGTATGCAAGAGGAAACAATCAAGTACGCTTAAAGTAGTTTTGATTTGTCTTGCCGTGTTTTTTGCGATTGGAATTGTTGGCTCTTTATCAGATGATTCCTCTGACAGTTCATCGAGTTCTACCACCACACAAAAGCAGAGCACATCTACATCCACGAAAGAAACTACTGTGCAACAAGAAGAAGTAATTGAATATACCGCAATTACAGTGGAACAACTTGACAACGATTTGAAAGACAATGCTTTGAAAGCAACCGATTCTTACAAAGGAAAATATTTAGAAATTACTGGCAGACTTTCAAATATTGATGCAAGTGGAAAGTATATCAATCTATCAAATGACGATGATTTAGATGTCTATGGGGTGCAGTGTTATGTAAAATCAGATGAGCAAAAACAGAAAGTCATGGACATGAAAAAAGATGAACATTACACTATCCGAGTAAAAATTAAAGATGTCGGAGAAGTTATGGGATATTCCGCTGATATAATTGAATTCGTAGACTAAAGATTAAGCCACTTTTATAGTGGCTTTTTCTATCAGAAAGGAACAGCAATGATTAACTGCGCAATCTACCCACGTAAATCCAAAGCCGTGGACAACTCCGACAGCATGGATGTGCAAATTGATATGTGCCGCCGGTACTTGGATGACAAGTACGGCTCCGGGAATTACACTGCCACGGTTTATGATGGAGACTACGGGATCACCGGACACTCCACCAAAAAGAGAAAAGACTTTCAGCGAATGATGCGGGATGTGTCTGATAGAAAAATCCAACTTGTTGTCATTCAGCGGTATGACCGTATCGCACGTAATACCCGAGATTTCTGCAATTTATATCACGATATGGAAATCAACGGTTGCAACCTTGTCTCAGTCAGTCAGCAGATCGACACCACTACACCCTACGGAAAGAACTTCATGTATATGCAGGCATCAATGGCAGAGTTGGAATGGGCATTAAACTCTGAGAGAAGAAAAGATACCATCCGGTATGCAGCATCCATCGGAAAGTCTATACTACCGGATCACTCTACACCGTTTGGATACCACAACGCTGTCGTGAATGGAGTGCGCAGGTTGGTAAAGGAAGAACAATGGGAAGATGCTGTTGCGGATCTGTTTGAATACTATCGCAAATTTCGAAACTACTCTGCCACTGCCAGGCATATCAACCAACAGTACGGTACAAAATTTGAGATTCAGGCTATCAAGCGCATAATCCGCAGCCCTTTTTATTATGGATCTTACAAGGATAATGATAATTTCTGCGAGCCATATATATCTAAAGAGGACTGGCAGGATCTCCAACAAAAGAGACCAGTAATACGCACCGCAGGAAACAAGCGGACCGAGGTATTATTTTCCGGGATGATCCGATGCCCGGAGTGTAATCGGCTGATGCGGTCCTGTCAAAAAAGCCACCGAAGCGGTAATGTGTATCGGTACTACCACTGCGAATATCACTCCACCAAAATGTGCGGATTTGCCAAGGTGAAATCCGAGAATCTTATCGAGGAGATGCTACTGAACCGGGTCGATACCTTTTTGGCAGAACGTGAAGCGGCTATGTCAGATCAGAAATCAGAGAAAAAGCACTCAACCAACAATGTATCAAAATACCGAGCAGAGTTGGACAGGCTTAACACAATGTTCTTAAAAGGCAGAATAAGCGAAGAATACTACGACACGGAGTATTTAAGGCTAAATGATTTAATAGGGCAGTATGAAGCTTCTAGGCAGTCTCACGACAGCGTTAAACACTTGCAAGAGGTGTTTGTGTCCGACTGGAAAGAAATGTACAAAGATCTCGACAAACTGCACCAAAAATTCTTTTGGCGGGATGTAATCCGGCAGATAATCGTTGACGATAACATGAATGTAATTGATGTTATTTTTTTATAACGCTTTTGGTTACCTTATATGATGGTTGCTTGATCAAGAAGCAGGAAGAGCAGATGAAATAAGCTCTGCCGGAATCGACAGAACCCAAAAGAAGCTGTACAGAGATATTCTCTGTACAGCTTCTTACTGTGTCAGTATCTTTGGTGAATCACGCGTTTCTCCGTGCTTCGCACTCTCGAACCGCTACAGCCATTCGCATTCCGGGCTGTAGCCCTACTTGCTCACGGTGCGTCTTCTTTGGTGAATCACGCGCTTCTTCGTGCTTCGCACTCTCGAACCGCTACAGACATTCGCATTCCGGGCTATCGCCCTACTTGCTCATGTCTGTTTGTCCGTCTAATGCATAGGCGTTCCTGCCTGCAAGCAGTCGTCCTGCCTATGCATTGACAGACTATTCACCAAAGACTGCCTTATAATCTGCCTGGAACTTGGCGATACCGGCATCAGTCAGAGGATGCTTTACCATCTGCTCGATAACGGAATAAGGAACGGTAGCAATATCCGCACCTGCCAGTGCACAATCGGTTACATGGATGGGATTACGCACGCTTGCTGCGATGATCTGGGTATCCAGATCGGTCACTGCGAAAATATCAGCGATATCACGGATCAGATCTACACCTCTGGTGCTGATATCATCCAGTCTGCCCAGGAAAGGAGATACATAGGTAGCACCTGCGCGGGCAGCCAACAGAGCCTGGTTCGCAGAGAAGATCAGGGTCACATTGGTCTTGATTCCCTCAGAGCTTAATACCTTACATGCTTTTAAACCTTCTACAGTCATAGGGATCTTAACGACCATATTCGGATGGATCGCTGCAATCTCTCTTCCTTCTTTGATCATACCCTCTGCATCTACGGTGGTAGCCTTTACCTCACCGCTGATAGGTCCGTCCACGATGGATGCAATCTCTTTGATCACTTCTACGAAATCTCTGCCCTCTTTTGCGATCAGGGAGGGATTGGTAGTTACTCCGCAAATAACCCCCATGTCATTTGCTTTCTTAATGTCTTCTACTTTTGCAGTGTCAATAAAAAAACGCATAACTCTTCTCCTTTTTGCTATGTAAATTTAATTGCTTCCGGTCCTCATACGCTTCTTTGAACCTTTAGTTACAGTATACTCATTTCTCTCCAAAACAGCAAGCACTTTTTTGTAAAATTTCTTGATTGTGTTCGAGCACGGAACGTACAACTATGGGCAGTACAACTTCCGGACATAGTAAAAATCAGCTGCCCTACATGCACGTTTCCTCTCCCTCCCGGAATCATCCGTCACCATCAAAAGAGTACGCAGCATTTTGATCTCCGGGATACGATCCTTACGCTCTTCACAGGTTGCCATGGCGATCACTTTGCGAAGCCATTTTTCCTGTTTTTGCTCTTTTCGTCCGCAACGTTTTTCCGCATTACGCCTCCTTATTCCCCCAGATTGTCTGACTGTGCCGTCTGTGTCATCTCCCAACATAACTGCCAGCAGTCTGCCCACTGCATAGACATCACTCTCTTCCCCGGGAATCTCCCCCGGCACGAACTGCTCCGGAGCGCTGAAGCTTCGGTTTCCCGCTCCCGACCAGTCCTGCTCCCGGTTCCACAGACATCCCAGATCCAGAATCCCCGCTCTTCCATCCACGCGGATGCGGATATTTTCCGGCTTCAGATCCCGGTAGAGAAACGGATGCGGCCGTTCATGCAGATATTGCAATCCCTCTGTAATCTGCAAAGCTATCCGGGCCGCCTGTCCCGGTGACAGTCTCCCCCTCCTGTCCAGCATTTTCCGCAAGTCACAGCCATCCCAGAATTCCATGACCAGATACCCCCATTCCCCGTCTGTCCAGTGTTCTCTGTAGGCCGGAAACAGAGGATGACAGATCTCTCTGCTGTTACGACACTCCTGTTCCCACTGTTCTGTAACTTTCGATATCTTACATGCCTGAAAGTCCCTTTTTTCGTCCCGGACGCGGTAAACCTTCGCGAAACTCCCCTTGCCCACAAATACCGGATCCCGATAGCCATGTTCCTTTAATGATCTGCCCATATTTTCTGTTATTCTCTGCTCCATCCTTTTCCTCCCATAACCGGCAGGATCCACACCGCTCCCATGTGTGTTCCTCCGTGTCTCTCCGCCTTTTCTCCCAGTTCCTTCAGCCGTCTTGCAGCGCCTTCCACGCGTTCCCGTGCATCCGGTCTTCCTGCAATCTGCGGTTGCAGACATGCTGTCAGTTCCTCTTCACAGAAATTCAGGAACCCATTGTCCGCCATCAACATGGCCGTCCCCGGTTCCACTTCTCCCGCCATGCAGGATTCCTGCATCGTCCTCCATTGTGTCCTGCCGAATCTCTGAAAACATCCACAGATCCGCATTCTCCCGTGACTGAAAAACAATACTCTGCTCCCCACGCATAAGATTCCCGCATAACTGTCATCCTGCTTTTGCTGCCTTATAATGTCCATCCATTTCTCCTGCAATATTTCTTCCCGAAACGGCCTCCAGACATTCTCTTCTTCCAGTTCCTCCTCCATTTTGTTTTGCAGACTTCTTACCAGTTCCCCGTTGTCCGAGATACAGGCGCATACCACGGAAATCCCCAGCCTACGGTATTTTCGTTGCTGCAAAGATAAAAACAGCTCTGCAGGTGTTTCCTTTTGCCAATAACAGGCTGTCACATGCTCCATACGCATTCCTCCTTTTTTATTCTTTTTTGTCCGTACTGTTTCTTACTTCAGTGTTACATTGCTACATCAGGAAATTTTTGCCGATCGGCATGAAATTTTTCAAAGAAATGTGCCTTGCACAAATATAAAAAGAGCATACCATGCGGTATGCCCTTTGTCAACGGATCTTACTTATTGAACGTCTTGAATTATCCGGCTTATCCGAAGATATTAACCAGATCATTAAATAACAGGAACACCATCAGTACCATGAAGAACATCAGTCCAATAAAGTGTACCATGCCTTCTTTTTCGGGAGGCACCGGCTTGTGTGTGATGGCTTCCCAGATCAGGAATACCAGTCGGCCGCCGTCCAGCGCTGGGATCGGCAGAAGATTCAGAATTCCCAGGTTAACAGTAAGCATCAGGGTGATGTTCAACATATTCACCAGTACATTCTGCCAGCCGTAATCCTTGGTACTTTCGTAGGTCTTGCCAACAACATTTACCGCGATGCCTACAGGGCCTGCCACATCCTGCCTGGAGACCTGCCCCTGCACCAGCATCGCCAGACTCTTCCAGGTCATGTTCACGCAGTAGCGCATCTCATACCAGGAATACCGGAAGCTGTCCAATCCGGACAGTTCTACGAAATCCGCATTACTGATGCCGATCAGATAGCGGCCTTCGCTCTCATCGTACTTCGGTGTCAGCGTTGTAGTTCCCTTTACACCATCCCTTTCATATTCCACCGCCACTTCTCCGCCACGGTAAGTCAGAGTAAATAACTGTATTTCTTCATACAGGTGTATTTTACTGCCATTTAAGGAAAGTATCCTGTCTCCGGCCTCCAGTCCCGCTTCCTGTGCGGCGCCGCCATCCACGATCTCCGTGGCTACCGGATCACGGATCACAATCAGATTCACCATAATAAAGGCAATGATAAAGCCCAGAATAAAGTTAAATATTGGTCCTGCCAACACGGTGGAAATCCTCGCCCACACATTGGCGTTCAGGAAAGATCCGCTGTGATCTTCACCGTCCTCCTTCTCATTCAGACCATCTTCCCCCTCAAACATACAGGCTCCGCCGATGGGAAGAAGCTTCAGGGAATATTTCGTGTCTCCTTTCTGGAAAGAAAACAGATTCGGGCCCATACCCACGGAAAATTCTATCACATGAATTCCATTGGCCTTCGCCAGCAGAAAATGTCCGAATTCATGTGAGATTACCACCACCCCAAAGATCAATACAAACAAGATCAAAGTAACCATTTATTGCCTCTCAGAATACACTTTTTCAATAAAATCATAGACAGATGCCTCTGTCTCCAGGATCTCCTCCACATTCGGATTCTCGATCACCTTATGCTGCTCCATGGCCTCACTGATCAGCTCCGGGATCTGAAGATAAGCGATCTTACGGTCTAAGAACAGTCCTACTGCTTTCTCGTTGGCTGCATTATACACCGTAGGCATACTGCCACCGATGCGCTGTGCATCATAAGCCAGCTTCAGGCCAAAGAATGTCTCCATATCCGGCTTTTCAAATGTGATCTGTGCCAGTTCATAGAAGTCCAGACGTTTTCCCGGCATTGGACGCCGATCCGGATAAAACAGCGCATACTGGATCGGCAGTTTCATATCCGGTGTTCCCAGCTGTGCGATCACCGCTCCGTCCACATACTGTACTGCGGAATGGATAATGCTCTGGGGATGCACAATGACCTGGATCTGATCCAGATCAACACCGAACAGCCACTTTACTTCCATGACTTCCAGACCTTTGTTCACCAGTGTGGAAGAATCAATGGTAATCTTCCGTCCCATGGACCAGTTGGGATGCTTCAAAGCATCCTCCACCTGAATATTCTGCAGCTGCTCTCTGGTCCTGCCGCGGAACGGTCCACCGGATGCCGTAAGCAGGATCTTCTCAATTCTTCCGGCCGGTTCTCCGTTCAGTGACTGGAAAATCGCGCTGTGTTCACTGTCCACCGGCAGGATCTTCACACCCATTTTCGCCGCTAACGGCATAATGATGTGCCCTGCCGTTACCAGCGTCTCCTTGTTAGCCAGGGCAATATCTTTTCCTGCTTCAATGGCAGCGATCGTCGGTCTGATACCAATCATTCCCACAATCGCCGTCACTAATACCTGTGACTGAGGCATTGTTGCGATCTCCAACAGACCATCCATGCCACTTACGACTTTCACAGGTAAATCCGCCACACGGCTCCGCAGGTCTGCTGCCGCTTCCTCACTCCACATGCCTGCGATCAGAGGATGGAATTCTCTGATCTGCTGTTCCATCTGTTCTACGCTTTTTCCGGCAGCCAGTGCTGCCACCTGCAATTCCGGATTATTGCGAACGACTTCCAGAGTCTGGGTTCCGATGGAGCCGGTAGACCCCAGAATTGCTATCTTTTTCATAGTGCTATGCTCCTTGTATCTTACCTTTGGGACTAACGCAGTCCAATCATCAGAATGGCAAGAAAATACGTCATCGGTGCTGTCACCGTCATGCTGTCAAACCGGTCCATGATCCCACCATGTCCGGGAATCAGTTTGCCATAATCCTTGATGTTATGGTTCCTCTTGATGGCAGATGCCGCCAAGTCACCGACCATACTCATCACCGCGCCCGCCGCACAGATGAATGCGATTGTCCAGGTGATGATCTGATCAGGGAATGCCGCTTCCACAAAGAAATGTGCATACAAACCACCGATCAGGGCTGCTCCGGCGACACCGCCGATACATCCCTCGAGAGACTTATGCGGGCTTAATTCCGGGAAAATATGCTTTTTTCCGATCAGTTTGCCTACGACATAGGCACAGGTATCGCATCCCCAGGAACTGATCAGGATCAGCCATACCAGATAGATTCCGGTCTCACACTCGCGGGTGAGATAGACAAAGGACAACAGCACCGGTGCATACAGGAAAGAGAACACTGCTGCCATAACCTGACTTGCCTGATATTTCGGAAAGGCTGCCACATAACAGAACATTTCCGCCATGAACAGTGCTACAATACACATCAGCAGTAATGTATGGTCTCTGGTGAAAAACAGTGTTGCATAATATGCCGTCACTCCCACAAAACCGATCCATTCCAGTGCATTAAATTTTTTCTCATCCGTTGCACATTTTAATGCCTTGGTAAGCTCTCTGTATGCAATCAGAGAAATAAGCCACAACGGCACTGCCAGAAATACATTGCCGAAGCTGAACGTAGCCAGTGCAATGGCAAGCAATACGATGCCACTGAGCAAACGGGTCCAAAACATAAGCTATTCCTCCTTCAGGCCGCCATATCTTCTGTCTCTATGATTATATGCTTCCACAGCCTTGATCAATTCTTCTTTTGTAAAATCCGGCCAGGGAACCGGGGTAAAATAAAACTCCGTATATGCCAGCTGCCACAACAGGAAATTGGAAATCCTCTGTTCATTACAGGTTCGGATCAGCAGATCCGGATCCGGAATTCCAGCAGTATCCAGGTATCCTTCCAGAGTATCTGCCGTGATCCCTGCAGGATCCACTTCTCCACTCTGTACTTTTGCGGACAGTTTTTTCACTGCACGGACAATCTCATCCCTGCCTCCGTAATTAATGGCAATCTGGAAATGCAGGCCATCGTTGTTCTTTGTGGCCTCTTCCAGTTCCGCGATCCGCGTCCGGATATCCTCATCCAGTCTGGTCTTGTCACCCAGGACTCTGACACACATACGGTTCTTCTCCGCTGTCTTCAGACAGGTCTTCATATAATTGCGGAGCAGCTTCATCAGCGCGTCCACTTCATCCTGCGGGCGGTTCCAGTTCTCTGTAGAAAAAGCATATACTGTCAGATACTGGATTCCCATACGGTACGCCTCTTCACAGATCACTTCCACCGTCTTGGCTCCCTGCATATGCCCGTAATTGCGGGGCATTCCCTTTGCTTTGGCCCAACGGCCGTTGCCGTCCAGAATAATTGCTACATGATTCGGAATTTTCAGATTCTCTTCCATAGTTTTAAACCTTCTTAAACCGTCATGATTTCCTTGGACTTGCTGTCGATCAGAGCATCAATATCCTTTACATACTTGTCGGTAAGCTTCTGCAGATCATCTTCCAGACCCTTGATCTCATCTTCGGATACTTCTGTCTTTGCCAGCTTCTTGAAGGCATCGTTGCCGTCTCTTCTGATATTACGGATAGCTACTTTGCCTTCCTCACCCTTCTTCTTTACTTCTTTTACCAGATCTTTTCTGCGTTCCTCGGTAAGCTCCGGGAATACCAGGCGGATCACACTGCCGTCGTTGGAAGGGTTGATACCGATATCGGAAGTCATGATTGCTTTCTCGATCTCTTTGATCAGAGACTTCTCCCAGGGAGCGATCTGGATGATACGTGCCTCGGGAACGGTTACATTACCCACCTGCTGAATGGGGGTAGGAGTTCCATAGTAGTCAACTCTCAGTTTGTCTAATACATGAGGGTTCGCACGTCCCGCACGGATAGCAGCAAAATCTGCCTCCAGAAACTCATAAGCCTTCTGCATCTTGTCACTATATACCTGTACTCTTGCGTCCATTGTTTTCCTCTCTTCTGCGCTCTGCGCCTTTCCATTTTATTTTCTGAAATTATACGGTTACCTTGGTTCCGTTGAACTTGCCCTTCAAGGTATTCACGATGCTGTTCTCTTCATTCAGGCCGAATACCCACATGGGCATCTTGTTGTCTCTGGCCAGAATGGAAGCGGTCATATCCACTACCTGAAGATTCTTGGCAATTACTTCATCAATAGATACTTCATCATATTTCTTCGCTGTAGGATCTTTGGCGGGATCTGCATTGTAGACACCGTCGATTGCCTTAGCCAGCAGAATGACATCTGCCTCTACCTCAATGGCACGAAGAACAACGCCGGTATCGGTGGAGAAATAAGGGTGTCCCGTACCACCTGCGAAGAACACTACCATACCTTTGGCAAAATATTTATTTGCTCTGTCCTTGGAAAACAGCTTGGTAAAGGATCCGCACTCAAAAGGTGTCAGGATATTGGTCATCATGCCTACGGAACGGAAAATCTCGGAGACATAAATACAGTTCATGATCGTAGCCAGCATTCCGATCTGGTCTGCCTTGGTACGGTCAATGTTCTCACTGGAACGTCCTCTCCAGAAATTGCCACCACCGATAACGATACCTACCTGAATACCGTCATCTACCAGTTCCTTTACCTGTAATGCTACCTTTCTGACGGTCTCCTCGTCAAAACCGGTCTTCTTCTCTCCTGCCAGTGCTTCTCCACTAAGCTTCAGTAATATTCTCTTCATGGTCATATGCTCCTTATTTTACTTTCTTTTTCTCGGGCTTGTAATCATCGAAGAAGGAAGTCGGGCTGACATCCGCATAGCACTGAGAGCACATACCTTCGATTACGGCACCGTTGTTGATCTGTACGGACTTGGACTTGATGTTGCCCATTACGATGGCGGAAGAATCCAGCACTACAGGTCCCTGTACATCAATATCGCCCTTTACCGCACCTGCAATAGCTGCGCTGATGGCAGTGATGTTGCCGATGACTACAGAACTTGCACCGATTTTTACAGAACCTTCGCTGACGATCTCACCGTTGATCTTGGCTCCCTCTGCAAAGATCTCGGCAGCCTTGGAATTTCCATTGATATATCCGGTAATATTCAGTTTGCCCAGAATATCAATATTTCCATTGATCGTACCTACCAGATCCATAGATCCTTCAGAACTTACATCTCCGGTGATAACCATACCTGCGGTGATAACTGCTGTTTCATCTGATGCGATTTTTGCGTCCATTCTCTTCTCTGCTCCTTTGCTATTCTCTGTATTCTCCTGCTTCAGAACACTGTCCACAGTCATATCGTTCTGAAGTATACTGTCCAGATCCCGTTCCGGTACGGCCTCTCCTATGGGAGTTTCCTCTATCCGGGATTCTTCTGCCGTTGTTTCCTCTTCCGGCTGTTCTTCTTTTTCCTGGGGAATTTCAATAGAATCCAGGTTCTTCAACATTTCTTCCAATGCTGCATTGTCATTTGGTGTCTCTTCCGCCTGCGGCTCCATCGGAGTCTCTTCCGTTGTCTCCTGCGTATTTTCCACCGGCTGCTCCTTCGTCTCTTCCACGGCTGCCTGATCCAGCTCTTCCTCCGGCATCAGTTCATTGACCGCCTGGGACAGATCTTCCTTCAAGTCTGAGAAAAATCCCATGATTATGTACCTCCATTTGTTTCTTGTTATTTATCAGCGGTTTTCGCGTTCTGCGAACGATCAAAACCGCAACAGGCATTCTCTTCTTACAGGTATTCCTACTCTATATGATGAATCGGCCTGGTATTTTCCGTAATCGGCAGGATCACTGTATCCGGCCGGGCCAGAATATTCTCTATGATATCCGGCAAAGCTTCCACTGTAGTCGGCTTCTCCGCGGAATCATGCAACAGTATGATAGACGTGTCTCTGGTATCGATATCCTTGGTACAGTTTTCCAGTAATGTATCCGTGGATAACTTCATGCTTCCGCCGTCTCCGGAGGACACATTCCAGTCGTAGTATTCCACTCCCTGACTGTCCAGATAATCGATAAAATCATGCATATCGATCTCGCTGACCGTATTGGAGCTTCCACCCGGGAACCGGTAACAGACACTCTCCACTCCGGTGGCCTGATAGATGTAGTCCCTGATCCGGACAAAATCCTGTGTAAAACTGTCCATTGATTCGTACAATTCCTTATATTTATGACTGTATGAATGCATTCCCAGCGTATGTCCCTCATCAACGATCCTTTGCAGCGCCTCTTCTGCATTGGTTCCTTCTTTTCCCACCACAAAAAATGTGGCTTTGACATTGTAGCTGTCTAAAATATCCAGGATGTCATTCGTATAAATACTGGGGCCATCATCGAACGTCAGATACACCTTGTGAATTTCTTCCTGCCCGGAGCTTTCCTCCGCCACCGGCTCTGAAGCTTCTGCACCGGAACTGTCCTCCTGTATCTGAGGTGTCTGTACCGGTGTACTCTTCTGCTCCTGCAACTGCTGCAGCAGCGTCTGTAACTCCTGATTCCGGATATCCAGTTCATCCAGTCTCTGCTCCAGTGTCTTCAAAGTTCCGTCAATCGTATGCAGCCTGCAGATCAGATACACACAGCACAGGAGCGGAATCACGATTCCCGCCGCCACGATACCTATGATCATCTTCTTCAACCGCTGCACTCTTTTTCGCCGGGCTTCCGGCAATGTCTGTTGCAGTTCTTTTGCCATGAATCTGTTAACGTCTCTCTTCCTATTTCGAAAATCTCAGCCTCCATCAGACAAGACTTCTGTAACAGTATAGCATATTCCACTTTTTTGGGAAAGAGATTTATGTAAAATGTTATTTTGTAACGCAGGAAGCCGCAGAAGATATTGCTATCTCTGCGGCTTCCTACGTTATAATTTCATTCCCCTGTTTGTATTCCCCGTATGCCTGGGTTCCCTACCCAATTTCCTGCATTCTTCGTTCCGGATAATGTCCCATAATGAAATTATGGAAAAAGAGTTCCGGAAGATGATGACTCCGAAAGCGATACCAGATATCCTCCGGTACATTATCAAACTGCCAGATCTGTCCGTTGTTTGCAAATTCGATTTCCAACATTTGCTGCTGGGCATCGTACCCGGCAGACTTGATCATGGGATTTGCCCACATTATTCGCTTCATCTTTTGTTCTCTCTTTCTCATTCTGCTTGTTGTCACCCCTGACATAAATGTCCATTAGCTGTAAGGCGTTCAGCTGTATCTTTTTCCTGAAAGATTTCCCCTTATACTTTCACGTGAAGATTTTTGTCCCACCCACTGTGACAATTGCAGTATATTTTATTTTTCCCTTCGTTTTCCCTTATGCAGGTTTTAGCATACTTTCTGAATACATTGTTGTATCCCCACCCCCAGTGGTTCCTGCTGCAAGTAATATGTACTTTGTATTTCTGCAGTTCATACATTATTAAGTTTTTTCGTAAGTGTAGCAAGGGTTTATTGTGTGTTGTTTGTTACTTGATAGTTCTAATTGTTATAGTACGAATTTGAAGGCACCGGTGTCGTTTTCTACTTCTTCATAAACGTCGTAGTTGGCGTAATGTGTGCAAATAACCCGGTAGGTTTTACCGTTAACTGCGTCGGGATAAATAAGTCCCGCCATAAACATATCTTCATTATAATTTTCAGCGCCTGAAGACGTCATTACCGTCTTCCATCCATACCACATTTTTTGCTGTACCTTTATGTCTTTTACTCCAATAACACTGGATACTTCCACAGACAGAGTAGTAAATGTCATTTCTAATCCATTTAATGTAAACGCCATTGTGATTTCGCAATCAACCATCGTCGTTAATGGTTGCACTGTCGAATTGTATTCAACCTCTTTGTTTGTCACATTTACATTTGGGATATTACTGTCTGTAAGCTCCTCTGCATGTGTTTTTAAGCCCACTGTTGGCATTGCCAAAATTGCAATTAACATAGCTGCTAATGCTCTGACACTCCACTTTCTCTTTTTCGTTCTTTTCAATACTTTGCTCCTTTCCATCATAAGAATACTTTGCTACACATTTAAGGTATTATCATCTTTGCCATGATGTCCCTCTATATACTTCATGACTTGTGTCTCACAAATCTTACAAACTTTTTTAAAATTCATTCAACGATTCATTCAACGATTCATTCAACGAATTCATTCAACGATTCATTTAACGATTCGCTTAAGCATCATATTTACAATTTTTATGTTTCTATTTTTACAAACAAAAAACCTCAAAATTCTAACCATAGAATTTCAAGGTTTTTATGTATGAAGCCTATTGCTGATTTCCCTCGTGACTTAAAATTACATTTTTATACGCTATTACAATATCCCGGATCCTCTCCTCATCATTTCTGCCTATAACAATATATTTTTCTTTACCATAGTAAAAATACATTATGTAGGTATATTCCCCAGATGACTCTTCTTTTGAAAAAATATCAAAATTAATTCCCCCATCTTCAAATTCTTTTTCAAAAGTATAACCCGGATATGTTTCCCTAACTCTCTGAATTTCCTGAGGATATATTCTTATTTCAAATCTCAGCGCATCATTCACATTATTCATATATACATATACCGTATCATTATACATGCTTTTCATAACCTTAATATTATCTATTTCATATGCTGAAACTCTCTCAATTTCACCTACTTCCTCGACATACTCTTTGTACTCTTCTGGTATTTTTTCTATGTCATAATATTTTTCAATTTTATAATTATATGACTCATTATCCACACCTTCCGGTGCCGTAATCATAGTCGTCCCTTCCTCGTTCTTATCCATCCACCAGAAGAAACCTCCATGCTTCTCCGCATTGGCAACTACCTGCCAGGAACCGCCAAGTACCATTACGACAAGTACCGCTGCCGCTACTACCGCAAATCTGCGTCTGCGAAAGTACCAGAGCACTTTATGAAGCTTACCCTCCCTGGGCTTGTCCTCCTCTTTCTCTGCAACAGGTTCACTTTTGTCCTTCTCTTCTTCGGTGCCAAGCAACAGGCGCTCCTCTTCTTCCCTTTCCTCACAATGTTTCCAGAAATCATCCAATGCCTCTTCCACAGGCAATTCATCTTCTACATTGTCTTCCTCTGTTTTCAGGTTGTCCAGCAGTTTCATTAATGTCTGTACTTCATCCGCATCAAACTCTTCATCTGATGCTTTCATAATGTACCAGTCCAACCGCTTGGTAAGCTCCTGAATCAGGCTTTCGTTATCCTGCTTCTTCATTTTAATTCCAATTCCTTTCCCTTCTGCATATCCTTATCTGGTGTAATATTGGTCCCTCGTTAAGTACATGATTCTTTTTTGTCAATTCTTACAGATTTTTTGTATTTTTTGTCGATACCGGACTCGTCGGGTATGTTTTGGGCTATCTTGCTTCTCAATCTGCTGATCCTGACACTCATATTGTTCTCGGATATTTTCTCAAGTTGTGCCAGCTCAGAAATTGAATACCCGTGAAGAAAATATTTGTAAAATCTGTTCTTCTCCTCTTCCGTCAGGCCTTTCGTTATTATGAGATCAAGTTCTGATTTTCCGTAACCGTCTTCCGTGAATGTATATTCGTCGGCATCCAGGTCGACTTCACATTCTATCTTCTTCAATGACTTATTCAGTTCACGTATTTTATTCTTGGCAGTATTGATCAGCCATCCCATTGGATTGGAATGTTCACAGAGAATATCCCACTTTTTATACGCAACATAATACGTTTCTTGCAGGACATCCTTTGCCAGTTCCTTGTCTGCCACCCTGTAGCGGATAAACTTGTATATTTCCGCCTGTGTCCTACGGTACATCTCATCAAATTCTTGATGGTCTCCTGTTGTCTCTTCTTTCTGCATGTGCACCTACCATCGCCTCATATAGAGGTTTTATCTTTCTAAAATATTTACTCTATAATTTAACATTTATCCCCGTACTAAATATAGATGATTTTACTATAAAGTAAAAATTTGTTTTACATCTGCTTATATTTTACTTTTCGTAGATTTTGTGTCAATTTTTTCTCATCGACAAATACTGTTAAAATTTGCAATTTTTGTTGTTGACAAACGGTATCTCTTTTGTTAGAATGAATCACGGTGATTGCGTTAGCCGTCACGTGATGCTGCTGTGGCTCAGTCGGTAGAGCGTCGCATTGGTAGTGCGGAGGTCACGGGTCCGATTCCCGTCAGCAGCTCTCATATAAGAAGCGGAAACATTGATTTTACAGTGTTTCCGCTTTTTGTTTTTCACAAACGCTGTAGATTTTCTTACTGCAAATCTCATCTCTGTCACAAAATTATAAATCCTCCAATAATACATGTGCCGGTATCTCCAGCACTTCAGCAATATCAAATATTACCTCCAAAGAAAACGGCTGGTCACAATTCGGTGCCTCGATCTTGGTGAGATAGCTGATACTAATACTTACTCTGTCCGCCAACTGCTCCTGTGTAAGTCCTCGTTGTTTTCGATATTTTTTAATCGCCTGTCCTATAATTTTATATTGTTCCGAATGTTTCTGACTCATTCCCTCATCTCCTGTTTCCTACCTCTACAATTCTAAAGGATATTGAAGGAATGAATGTTTCAGTCATAATGAAAGTTATAGGTAAAAAAATACCGATTTATTTTGCATCCGTTTCCAATGCCTGATAAATCGGTATTTCATAAACAATTATTTTCTTCCTAATAGTTTAATCTCTGCGTAATGTAAATTTGCCTACCACTTCATTTAAGGAATATGCCTGTGCCGACAATTCCTCGCTGGTTGCAGAAGATTCCTCCGCAGATGCGGAATTGGATTGTACGACCTCCGAAATCTGAGTCACTCCCACTTCTGCCTGTTCCATTGCCTGTGCCTGCGCTGTTGATTCTTCACTAAGTCTCCTGGAATCTGCTGCAATCTCCTTAACTCCGGTCACAATCTGCTCCAGTGATTCCGCTGCCGCTTCAGCGGCCTGATTTCCCCTCTCAATTTCCTGCAGAGAGCCTTCGATCAGACTTCTGGTATCCACTGCGGACTGTGCACTCTGTTCTGCCAGTTTGCGAATCTGTTCTGCCACAACAGCAAAGCCTCTTCCTGCTTCCCCAGCTCTGGCAGCCTCGATTGCGGCATTCAATGACAGCAGGTTGGTCTGACTGGCAATGTCTTCGATTTCTGCAATAATATTTTGAATCTTTTTGGACGTATCGTTGATTCGATCCATCTCTTCCATAAGAGATTTCATCTGTGCATGTCCGGCATCCGCCTGCTGTGCATAATTTTCCGCCTTCCGGGTGGTCTTCTGCAATTCACCCGCCGTACGGTTCACTGCATCCGCGATATTTGTAATCGTTGCTGTCAGTTCCTCCACCGAACCTGCCTGATCGGTAGCTCCCTCCGCAAGGGACTGGGCAGATTCTGCCAGATTCTCAGCGCCGGCTGATACCTGTTTTGCAGCTTCTTCTACCTGATGCAGCGTACCGTTCATCTGACGGTTCATTTTACGCATGGCATCCTTCAATGCCACAAACTGTCCTACATATTTATCCTCAATCTTAGTGCCGATAGCATAATTTCCCTCTGCCATCTGTCCCAGAAGTTCTCCGGCATCCGTAATGATCATATCCAGATCCGATGCCATTCCCTTTGCCACCTGTATCATATAAGAAATCTCATCTTCCGTTGCACACTCCGGAAATGCGCTGTTTAAATCTCCCTGTGCGAAGGTCTGCAGACGATCTGCCAATGCTATCATGGGCTTTTCTATGTCTTGCGCCATTTTTCGTCCCAGGATCACCGAACTCCAGAAAGAAACCACAACGATTGCCAGGATCACCAACAGCATATTCCGTTCCATTGCCCGCAGATCCGCTTCCGCACGGTCACCTTTCTGCACGCACAGGTTCATCAGTTCAACGAATTTTGCATAAATCTGTTCATATTGAGCCGTCAAATCTGTCGTATCCAGTTCCTGCGCTTCCAGATAACCATCCGCATCATCCGAAGTTGCCAATTCCAAGATTCGTGCATCCAGCTCCCAATAGCCGTCAAGTTCCGTCAAGACCGCATTGTAAGCTTCTCTTCCCTCGGAGAATTTGAGTGTTCTGCTCAATTCATCCATATAAGTTTCGAATGCCTCTTTCTTCTGGTCATGCAGAGCTGTCTGCTTTTCGATCACAGCTTCATCATCATACCCGACCACTGCGCGCAATGCACTTCTACTCTCCGAAAAAGCGGTCATCGCCTTACCGATATCCCCCTGTGTAAAACCATACCGATTCAGTGCTTTTTCATACTGCGCCGCAGCAATCAGAAGCGCTCCGATTCCAATGATTGCAGCTACCGCTCCAATTACCGCCACTTTTGTGAATCCCTTTGTCAATCGCTTCTTAATACCCTGTTGCTTTTGTGTTGCCATATATCGGTCCCCCTTGTTATTTATAAAAAATGCCATAATTTGCATTTTCATGTAAATTGTAGCACTTTCTGTTTTCCTCTTCAACTGTACGAAGGAATCACTTTTCTCATGTTTTCTGGTCTTTCATTATCTCTTCCGACAAAACCTCTATCCTATGTCTTGACATCTTATCACAATCTTTTTTTATGTCAGTACAATAGTTCAAAAATTTCTCCTTATCTGCATGGTACAGTAAATACATGATATTATAACAGGTATGATATCTATTCTGATCTACGTCCCCCACAGGAAAAGACGTCTTATTATACAGCTGATCCACTTTTGTCATTATGATCTCATGGTAATAACTGTTGCTAAAATAATTTCTGAGTTTATATGAAAATTGGTACGCTTTTTCCCCGTGGGTTGTGATCCTCAAATGTTCTACATATGTCTCAATCAAAAATTCTTTCATGTTTTCATTTTCTTCCATGTATATTATTTTCACCTTGTCTGAAGACATATGGAATAAATCATAAGAGTGCGTTAAAATTTCTTCTTTTCCATCTCTGACTGCCTGTTTTAGCATTTTGTTTAACCCGTTTTTATATATGGTTAAAACATCCTCATTATCTTCCTCCAGAATATCACTCCATACCATATAGGAATCTGCAAATTCGTTTAATTCCACAATGTTTTTTGCCTGAAGCAATCCCTTTTTTAAATCCGGCAGCATTACTTTTATCTCTGCATCTGTCTTATAATAATTGGGTTTATCTCCCGATTTAAGAAACAGTCGATACTCGGCTTCTAATTGTTCTTTATCAAGCGTCCCCTCCTGATAGTATCTCAACAGCATTCCGGTCAAATTATTACTGCTCTTTGTACCATAAAGATATTTCCCTATTCTATGCTCCAACGTATTTTCAATACTGCTCACCATCTTTTTCACCGAATCCGTATTGTTGGGATCATCCTCCTTATAATACAGATTGTGTGTACTTTCAACGACGATGGCATAACATATCAGTCTCAGTTCCTCCAAAAATTCATCTTTATTGCAGTCTTCACAAAATAATATTACATCATCATAAAATCGCTGCGCCTTTTCAAGTGTCCGCAAGTTTTCCACTTTATGAAGGTTTAGAAATTTTTCAATAAATTGAGCATGGATATGCAATTTACTCCACCCGACACTCTCTGCCCGTTCCGTAATAGCATATGTTCGTTCAATTACCTTTTCACTGTATTTGTCAAATATCTCTTTTTTATCTTTTGACATTTCTGCGGTATTCGCAACGAGTATAACTTTCACATAATTACATTGTTTCAGTTCCTCTATGATTCCAAATATCTCTTCCAAATTCATATTACTGTTCATTCTTTCCAGATCGTCTATGACCACAATGTGAAGGAATGTAAATTCTTTGGACAATAATAAAAATAGTTCTCTTTCGTTTGCTATATTTTGTACCACATCCCGGGCCTGTCCGACTTTATCCCAGACCTTTGCTGCGCCTTCTATGATATTATTAGCTATTTCACCAATCTTCCCGCCGACATTATTCTTCAATGCCAGTTGAAACAATACTTCATGATATATTTGTCTCGCATCTGTCATTCCGAACATTGATATTTTACAAACGTCCGGATTTCCTGCCAACGCCTCATTTACCGCATAAGACTTTCCGACACCCCAGGTTCCATCAAACAAGATGGTCTTATAAGGTAAGTCATTGATATTGCCAATTATAGTTTTTATTTTATCTGCTCTCATTTTTTCCTCTCTGTACACAAATTCATAATAACCGGACAATCTTTTTACATAAGTTTCTCCGGTTATCTGTCGTTCTGCGTTGTGTAATTGTTGGTGAGTTCCGGTTTGCAAACGGATTGTCTTATAAATGTCACAGATTAATCATTCCATATTTTCTCTGCATTGCCAGTAGCACTTCCGGATCATCCAGCTGCGCCACCTTATCTGTATCTCCTCCGGCATTGTTTGTCTGCATCCGCAGCATATCCAGTTCTCCTTCCGTCTTTATGTTGAAAAAACGTATCCATTCATCTATGTTCTGTCCCATTAAGACCTTATTCAGTTCTATCACATGCAGTTCCAACAGATTGCTGAACAATCTTCCTTCTTCATCACGCAACAAATATGTCTTATGGTACTGTTTATCTTCCGTCAGGTTAAAATCCAATATACTGATTGCTACACAACGCTTCATCACATCGTAGCTTCTGCCAAAAGAAATCTCTTCTGTGAGCATCTTTCCTAAATAGAACAGTTGTCTCTTGTCCCAGTTTCTGACTGCTTTCACCTGAAGTTCAATATTAATTTTCGTATCATCATTCAGTTCTACCAGAACATCCAGGATCCCCTGTTTCTGGTAACGATATCTTCTCCACAGGTATGTATTCAGCAGTCGCGTACTACGAATCATCTCCACCGGAATATTCAACACCACACTGATAAAATACTTTCGGATCACCGGATTACGGAATAATTCCTTCATACAGTAATCCCATTTAGGACTGATTATCATTTGCATTCTCCTCTCACACTTGCCACAGGAGAATACGCTGACAACGTCAGCAAATCAAATTTCCATTCGCTCTACGCCTTCTCCTGCTCTATTGTTATCATTGGGTAATTAAGCAGGGATTCCTCTGAAGTCATAGACGCCGGCTTACGCCGATATAGAAATTCGAAATAGAAAATCTGCTTACGAGTAGAGAATAGCAAATGGACACTCGATTGTCAACGTGGCAAAATAGCAAAATCTGTCCCTGGCAAATTTGGGCATTATGCTTTAAAATCAATTTTAACTCCATCTATATATTTATTTTGGTCTTATAGCCTGTCCTTCAGATTTTTCTGAACATCTTTTCATAATCATTCTCCATAATGTAAATCCTATTATTGCTCCAAGGACATTATGAAACGGATCATCAAAAAGTTCAAAGAGTCCACGTTTTGTTAATAACTGGCTGAATTCTATACCGTAACTTATAATTGCTGCAATCAATATCACCCATCTTAACTTTCGAACACCTAATCCCTGCAATCCTATTCCTACCTTATTGCTTTAATATAACTCCAAAATGACATAAGTTCTGTCCTCGGATTTCTTATTGTTTAACGGGCATGGAATCGTTCTTCATGTTGTGTCCATAGATCACCATATTGTTGTCTGTAAAGTCCTTACTGTTCAGATTCTCCGTATATATGCACCCGGGATATCCATACGAACCATCAATATTATGCATAAAGTAATAGGAATTATCGGAATGATGCTGTAAAATCGGATATTCAATTTCTGTCCCCGGTACAGTGATCCAGGCATACACATCCGGATTCACCGACTGCCGCTCCTGCCACAATGGTCATTATCTATCGTTTCATGTGAGCTCCTTCTTCCCAAATAATGGAAGATTTTACTACTCCTAAATTTTATTCTGCGTTTTTAACGTAATTTTATTTCCGTTTTAAATGTAACCGTTATATACGTTCGAAACAGGTATTGTCAATAGTTTGGGGGCTTCATGTAGGACGAGATGGCTGGAAAAACAGAAGAAAACGGATACTTCGGGTAAACCGCCGAAGTATCCGCTATTTTGACTATGTTAAACAATTCCGTTCTAATTAAATCCAAACAATTTCTGGCAGATCTTATATCCCTCTACCGAAATCTTACGTCCGCCTCTTCCGGGCAGGTTCATGGTACCGCCCATAATGCCGTTACGCATCCACAGATACAGGCGTTTGTCTTTTCCTTTCAGGTACTCCCACAGTTCTTTCTTTTTCTCCAGATGTTCTGTGGTACCGGAGCGGATCAACAGTACGGAAGATACTGTCATGATGATCTCCAGATAGTTGCGCATGTACTGGTACAGACGTCGGTTTTTCACCAGTTCCGACTTTCTGCCCACCAGATAATCAATCATCAGCTTCGTCACTCGGATCTGCTGGTCGATGCGGGAGATCATCACGGTCTCATTCACCGACTGATCCTGTCTTCCTATATAATATCTGTAGAAATTCACATCCAGATAATACATATTCTTCACATAAGGAAGCGGTTCAAATACATACAGGTTGTCCACATAGAAGGTGTGCTCCGGAAGCTTCAGTCCACATTCCTGTAACAGTCTGGTACGGAAGATCACGGAGTGCATCAGTATGTAATGGCCCTTCAGAAAATGATGGCAGTCCGTCCAGGTGAACATCTTCTCCACCGGCAGGATATGACGGTACTGGATCACCTTTTTGCGGCGCTCGCCTTCTTTTTCATAGACATAGTTGCTGATGAGCATATCCAACGCCTGACCGCCGCCGGCCAGTTCTCTGAGAGTATCCAGGATCTTAAAATATGCATCCTGCTTCACCCAGTCATCACTATCCACCACTTTAAAATATAGTCCCGTGGCATTGGCGATTCCGGTGTTCACAGCAGAACCATGTCCGCCGTTCTCCTTATGAATAGCACGCACAATCGTAGGAAACTGTGCTTCATATTCGTCTGCAATCTCTGCGGTACGGTCTTTGGTAGAACCGTCATCGATGATCAGGATCTCCACATCCTCTCCGCCGATCAGCAGGGAATCAATACATTTCCTCATATACTTTTCAGAATTGTAACAGGGAATTGCTATGGAAAGTAATTTCATATCGCTGTCCTTTCTTCACTATCTTGTTGTTCACTGTCCGGGATCGTTCTCTCGGGCCCCCAGTTTCATGTTCAATCCCTTCGCATAGACTGCAAACGCGGAAGGAATGGGATATTTCTCCCTTGTCTCCGAAGGTTCAATATAAATCCAGTCTGCTGAATCCGGGCCTTCACGCTTCGGTGCCAGTTCATCCACACGGATCAGATATCCTTTCATATGCCATTCTCTATGGGAAAAAATATGTTTTGCATCCTCAAGAGGCTGGATCCGGAGTACCTGCAACCCGTTCTCCGCCAGATATTCCTTGACCTCCTCCGCGGTATGATATCCTTTCATCGAAGGGAATTCATACATACCGGCCAGCAGACCTTTCGCCGGACGCTTATGCAATGCCGCCAGCTCCGCATCCCGGATAATGAGGATCGTCTTCTCCTCCACCGTACGTTCTTTTGCTTTGGCTTTGTTCGGATATTGCAGCTGTGTACCGTCCGCATACGCCAGACATATCTGCTGTAGGGGACATTTCTCACAGTGCGGAGCCCCGTTGGGAATACATACACAGGCACCGATTTCCATCATAGCCTGGTTGAAATCTCCCGGCCTGTCTGTAGGAATGACCTCCCACAGATCCTTTTCCACAGCCTTTTTTACTTTATCCTCAGAGATACAGCGTTCATCCTTGCGGACTCTTGCAATGACTCTCAGAACATTGCCGTCCACCGCCGGATTGGGCTTGCCGTAAGCAATAGAGGATACCGCCCCAGCCGTATAGCTGCCGATTCCTTTTAATTTTAATAACTCCTCATAAGAATCCGGCATGACTCCGCCATAATCTTCCATGATCTGGATGGCTGCTTTCTGTAGATTCCGTACCCGGTTATAATATCCCAGGCCCTCCCACAGCTTTAACAGCACCTCTTCCGGTGCCTGCGCAAGCGCAGCAATATCCGGCAACGTCTCCATAAAGCGCTGGAAATAGGGCTTTACCGCTTCCACTCTGGTCTGCTGCAGCATGATCTCAGAGACCCATACACGGTAGGGAGCAGGATCCTCTCTCCAGGGAAGGATCCTACGGTTATTATCATACCATTTTAAAAGTGGTTTGGGAATCGCCCGAAGGTCACCTTTCCTAAAGATTTCCTTAACATCCGTTAAATTTTCATTGTATTTATCCATAGAGTCTACCGCAGACGGTTGCATTCGAACTTCTCCATGGTGAGCAGGCAGTTCTTCAATTCTTCATAACGCTCTTCCGGCTCACCGTCATTTACTTCAATATCACAGGAAATCGCCATGGTCGTGATCATCTCGTTGGTGATACGATGGTGCAGTCCTGCCAGAATATTTAGCTTCTCCTCGTAGGAATCCGCATCCAGAAATTCCAGTACCAACGGATCCAGTGCGGGCTCTTCATCTTCTGCGGGAGAAACCGGTGCTATTATTGTCTGTGCCGCGGTCGCCGTTGCCTGGGCTGCTATGTTCTGCGCCACAATCGGCGTTTCCTGGGCTGCTGCGGGCTGGGATGCAGTCGACGGCATCTTTGCTGTCTTCGTCTGAACTGCTGCCGTCTGTGTCCCGCTCACTGCGTCCGCCTCGTGTGCCTGTCTGTCCGCCTCCGCTCCCTGTAATTCAAAACGAAAACGCTGTGTCACCTCAGGGTATCTCTGACGATCCACTTCTCCGGTAAACATGACAAGGGGCCTTGCATAGGTCTTGAAATCTCCATACAAAGCCTGATAAATCACCAGCTGTTCTCCGGTCTCTGAATGTTCCGCAATCGTTACGACCTGATACAGATTGCCCTTAAAATGCTTATATATCTCATGTGGTTTGGGAATAAATGTCATCTGCCGTTCTCCTTTCCCATCGCCTCGTTTACTGTGGCATATGGTATCAGTATACCCCTTATTTCCAAAAAAGTCATGTAAATAGTCTCTAAAAATCCGTCAGCAGATATTCATAAGAGACCGAATAATTGCCGACTGCGTTGCAGGCCCGTGCCAGTTCTGCGCTCAATGCTCCCCGTTCCGTCTCACTCATGCTGTTGATCTTCTTATGATGAATGGTAAACGTATAATCCGGACTGCCGTCTTCTTCCAGTGCATAGGTCAGCGTCACGCCGCTGTTGCGATAACCGTTCTCATTCAGATACTGCTTCATATCGTTCATCAGCTGCTGTTCCTGTATCCGGTTCTCCATGCGCTGCGTCTCATCCCGGCTCTCGCTCTTCACGGTTGCGCCGATACATAATACAATGATCAGAATAAGTACTGCGGTAGTACTGTAAAATGCCACATTGGAAACGAACTGTCTTCTCATAACCCATACCTCTTTTTCTGCTTTTTGTGCTCAGGGTTCTGTCGGAAATCTTATTTTCCCGTCCTGACAGGTATAGATTACGCTTTTTCAAGTCCAATAAAACTCTCTTATTTAAAATATTCGGCACCTGCTGCCTCTACCGCTGCTTTCAGCCCCAGTGCGGACATTCTGGTGGCACCGTTGCCCCAGATGATCATCTGTTCCAGTGCATCGGAGGTTGCCACCGTCACCCGGTATTTCTGCGGCTTAGCCCCCAGCTGATGGGTCGTGCGCTCGATATACTGGTCTGCAGTCTCCGCTTCTTTTGTATAGACCACTTCTATATTATGATATTTCATGGTGGAGCCGGGATTGTCCTTCACCTTGTAGGCATCATAGACCAGGATCAGGCGACAGCCCTGATATCCCTGATAGTTACACAGAATATCCATCAGTTTGTCCCTGGCACTGTCCAGATTGATCTTCGCCAGCTCCCGCAGTTCCGGCCAGGCAAAAATAATGTTATAACCGTCCACCAGAAGGTATTCCTCCGGTTTTTCCTGCGTTACGACCTTCCGCATACCGGTGTCACCGGCACTTCCCGCCAAGCTGCCCGTATAGCTGCCACGGTTTCCGGAAGAAGTATGGTATCTGCGGAATCTGTGGGGATCCTCCGCCTTTTTCCCATAAGTCTGGCGGAAGATCTCTTCGATCTCTTCCTGAGAAATAATCCGCTCTACACCACCCCCGGTCTGACGAATAGCGCCCTGCTGCCTGTTTACTGCCTGCAGTCCCGCATCCGAAATGCCGTCCGCATCTTTGGTTCCTTCCTTCTCCGGCTTCCAGCCGCTCTCCACATGGGCATATTCTGGCACCTGGTCCCAGGACACCTGAAAACCGGCACCATGAGCGCAGAATACCGATCCGGTGGGGTTGACCACATCCGCTTCCGGATCATAGCCGATCTCTGCCATTACCTCCTCCGGATTATGGCAGGGTTCATATCCCTTCAGTGTGCAGGACAAACGCCCATGACCTTTGGTATAAGATGCCACCTCTTTTCCATAATCTCCCATAGAAGCCACGGGAACACTTCCCGTCAGCACACTGTTATTGCCTTCTGTCTCCGGTGCTTCAAAGCTTCCGTTCATCCTCGTGATATCCGACATGGCTCTGCCAAGATTCTCCGTAGGCACCTCCAGTCGGAAGGAAAACCATGGTTCTAAGAGAATGCTCTTTCCGCTGCGCATTCCCTGACGTACTGCACGGTAAGTGGCCTGTCGGAAATCTCCGCCCTCTGTATGTTTGGTGTGGGCTTTTCCGGCAATCAGCAATATCCGCAGATCCGTGAGTTCGGAACCGGTCAGCACACCCACATGACGTTTTTCCTCCAGATGCGTCAGGATCAGCCGCTGCCAGTTACGGTCCAGCATGTCCTCGCTGCACAGAGAGGCAAATTGCAATCCACTGCCCCGCTCCCCGGGCTCCAGCAACAGATGTACCTCCGCATAATGACGCAGGGGTTCAAAATGCCCGATGCCTTCCACCGGCTCCGCCAGAGTTTCCTTGTATACAATGCTTCCCGCATCGAATTCCACTTCCAGACCGAAACGCTCCCACAGGATATTTTTGAGGATTTCCATCTGCACCTGTCCCATGACCTGCATATGGATTTCCCTGTTTTCCTCCTGCCACACCACATGCAGCTGCGGTTCTTCCTCTTCCAGCTGGCGTAGTTTCCCAAGTGCCACGACAGGATCCACCTCCGGAGGGAGCAGTAGTCTGTAAGTCAGCACCGGTTCCAGTATCGGCGTGGAGTTCTCGCTTTCATAGCCCAGTCCCTGCCCGGCGAAAGTCTTCGTAAGTCCCGTGACCGCACAGACCTCACCGGCTTTCACCGTATCCACTGCCTCATAGCTTCCGCCATTATACAGACGCAGCTGGTCGCATTTTTCCTCCCAGATTTCCTCTCCTGCACCGCTTCTGCTGTTTCCCACCGGCATTTTAACCCGCAGACTTCCTCCGGTGACCTTCAAATACGACAATCTGATTCCTGCGTTATCCCTGCCGATCTTATAAACCCGGGCTCCGAATTCCTCCGGATATTCCGGCTGGGGCAGATACGCATTCAATCCGTCTAACAGCTCTGTAATTCCCCATTGTTTCAAGGCGGAGCCGAAAAAGCATGGGAACAGCTTACGCTCCGCCACAGTGTCCGATATGTTTTCCGCCGACAGTTCTCCGGTTTCCAGATATTCTTCCATCAAGGCTTCACTACACATGGCCGCGTGTTCCAGCTCTGTTTCCCGTTCTCCTTCATTGTCCCCAGGCTGCAGCAGTTTTCCCACGGATGTAATATTGCTATCCAGCTTTTTCTGTAGCTCCGTCAGTACTTTTTCCGGATCCGTCCCCGGTTGATCCATCTTGTTTACAAATAAAAATACCGGCACTTCATATCTTTTTAACAGCCGCCACAGCGTATGTACATCTCCTTGCACTCCATCGCTTCCGTCGATGACCAGAACCGCCGCATCCAGTACCTGCAGCGTCCGTTCCATTTCCGCAGAGAAATCCACATGTCCCGGGGTGTCTAACAGTGTGATATCCACATCTTTCCACCGGATTCTCGCCTGTTTGGAGAAAATGGTGATTCCTCTTTTCCGTTCCATGTCCCCGTTATCCAGAAAAGCATCTCCGTGATCCACTCTTCCGGCCCTTTCTATGACACCACAGGCACATAAAAGGCTTTCTGCCAATGTTGTCTTCCCGGCATCCACATGTGCCAGGATCCCAACGATACTTTTTTTCATGCTTATCCTATCCTTCCAATGCCAGCATCATCCTGCAGGCACGTATAAAACGTTTTTTCTATTATAAAGAATACTATATCCATGAGCATTTTCCAACTGTTTTGTATTTCCAGATACCGTTTGCAAATCCGGTGGACAGTAGGATATAATGTAATGAGCCTCAAGGAAAAACAAGCGGCTGCGAAGCAGACATTTGTTTTTCTGGGCTCATTAGCGAACGAATATCCTGCGAAGCAGGATGTAGAGCGCGATAGCGCGGATTCGTGAGCTCATGATATAATGAGCGCAAGAGAGCCCACATGCTTGCATGATTGGCGAACGGCGAAGTTGATCATGATAGTTGCGAAGCAACGTTAAGCACCGAAGGTGCGAATCATGATATAATGAAATGTAAGATTCAGGAGGCACTATGATCAAACTTATTGCAACCGATATTGACGGCACGCTATTGAAGGACGGCACTCTGATGCTGGATCCTGAATACATGACCGTCATTGAAAAGCTGATTGCAAAAGGCATCCGTTTCGTTGCCTGTTCCGGCAGACAATTTATCAGTGAGCGGAAGCTTTTTGCTCCCATCCGCGACAAGCTCCTCTATATCACCGACGGCGGTACCGTGGTCCGCACACCGAAGGAAATTTTAAAGGTGCATACCTTACCCGAAGAGATCTGGCACGGCATGTGTGAGACAGTCCGGAATGAATTACCGGACTGCGATTATTTTATTGCCACACCGGATTATTGTCTGGCGGAAGATGCTGGAAGCCGGATGTTCCGGTGGCTTACGGATTCCTACGGATATGACATCCGGGAATCTGCCGATCTTATGAAAACGCCCGTGGACAATGTGATCAAGTTCACTGTATATCATCCTTCCGCCTGTGAAGAAATGTGTGCACCTGTCTTCACTCCCACCTGGCAGTCCCGGGCGAAGCTTGCTTCTGCCGGAAAAGAATGGGTGGACTGCAATCCCCTTGGGGTAAATAAGGGGTCTGCGATCCGTTTTCTCCAGGAATATTTGGGGATCGCGCCGGATGAGACCTGTACCTTTGGAGACAATCTGAACGACATCGAAATGCTGCAAAGCGCTGGAATGAGCTATGCTGTCTCCAATGCAAGAGAGGAAGTCATTGCCGCTGCAAGGGATACCTGTGCGCCCTATTGGGAAAACGGAGTGTTGCAGGTGTTGAAAACCTTTTTATAAATTCCCCGGGGCATTCCGAAAGTAAACGCTTGACACTGCTGCGATAAAGCACTATAGTAAACAGGTAAATAGAATATCCGCTAGGGGAGCACATCGCTGAGATTGAAGTGCCGCCATCAAGGCTTCACTTCTAACCCTCACTACTTGAACCGGATAATACCGGCGTAAGGAAGCACATTATTCATACAGAGAGTTTATCTGTATGAATACGATGTTGTCCCTCCTCGCGCACACGAAGGAGGATTTTTTATGTTGTACACTGCTGTTACCAATGACTGGGGAGAGACTACTTATATCCCCACTACCCTGGGAAATGTCCTGTTGGTAATCATTCTGGCCGCACTGTTGGCGGCCGCTGTTTTATTTGCCCGCATGCAGATGAAAAAGACTGCTGTAGCTCCCACTGTTTCCGATGGTGATCATAAGATGAATCGCAGCAAGCTTACGGTAAAGCAGCTGGCATTCTGTGCCATGGCCATTGCCCTGGGAACCGTTCTTTCCAATATCAAATTGTTCCATTTTCCTACCGGCGGCTCCATTACTTTGCTGTCCATGCTGGTGATCTGCCTGCCCGGCTACTGGTTCGGTCTGGGTGCCGGCATTGCCACAGGTGTAGCCTACGGTGTCCTGCAGCTGCTCATAGATCCCTATGTATTATATCCCCTGCAGCTGGTGGTAGACTATCTTCTTGCTTTCGGCGCTCTGGGACTGTCCGGTCTCTTCTCCAATGCGAAGCTAGGACTGATCAAGGGATATATTGCCGGGGTTCTTGGAAGATATGTGTTTGCCGTGATCTCCGGATGGATCTTCTTCGGCTACTATGCCTGGGAAGGCTGGGATCCCCTGCCTTACTCCCTCGCCTACAATGCTATCTATATCTTCTCTGAAGCAGCCATAACTCTGGTAATTTTAAGCGCTAAGCCGGTACGGAATTTGTTTGCGAAATTGAAAGACATGGCTTTGAACGACTAAATAGAAAGTTACGCGAGCAATGAGCCTCGCATAGGCATAGTGAAGACAGCAATGGGCGCTTGCGCACAATTCGCTGTCTTTACTTATGCCAAGATGCGGCGAACGCCGCGATATGAAATAAGAGTGGCAGCGTTTTATGCTGACAATCTTATGAATAGCGTGGCTCATTGCGGATGGTAGTTTCAAATCCACGAACGTCCACAGCAAACGGAACATCCTTCCACGGTGGGCATCGCGGCATTTATTATAGCCTACGTTACGAAATGCCCTGTAATTTACGTCTTTTCTCTGCTGAGCCCCGGAAGTTTCCGACAAGCGGGGCGTAATTCGTGTTTTTTCTCTGTTGAGCCCCGGAAGTTTCCGACAAGCGGGGCGTAATTCGTGTTTTTTCTCTGCTGAGCCCCGGAAGTTCCTGACAAGCGGGGCGAAATCCATGTTTTTTCTCTGCTGAGCCCCGGAAGTTTCCGACAAGCGGGGCGTAATCCATGTTTTTTCTCTGCTGAGCCCCGGAAGTTTCCGACAAGCGGGGCGTAATCTACATTTTTCTTCTACTATGTCCCGAAGATAAAACCCTCCGCAATGAGCCACGCTATTCATAAGATTGTCAGCATAAAACGCTGCCAATCTTATTTCATATCGCGGCGTTCGCCGCATCTCGGCATAAGTAAAGACAGCGAATTGTGCGCAAGCGCCCATCGCTGTCTTCACTATGCCTATGCGCGGCTCATTGCTCGCGTAACTTTCCATCTATCTTCAGCCAGTCTCTACCCACCTTGCATGGCAAAAACAACACCTTCACCCCAGCGGCCTCGGCTTCCGCCAGAGCGGTACCAAATTCCGGCTGCATTTCCACATAAGGACGTACTTCCGTCACTCCTTCCATCTGAATCACAAAGGCAACCACACATTCATATCCTTCCTGTCTCGCTACGGCCAGTTCCCGCAGATGCTTCACCCCACGCTCCGTGGGTGCATCGGGAAAATAGCCGATGCCGTTGATCTCCAGAGTACAGCCTTTCACTTCCATGAGTATTTTGTGCTCCCCTTTTTCCAGATAGAAATCAATGCGGGAATTTCCATAGGTATACTCCGGTCTGACCACATCATAGTCCTGCGCCTCCAGCCATTCCTTCACGACCTTATTCGGTGCCTGACTGTCAATGTTGATCCAGCCGATCCTGTCTTTATAAACAGCCACCAGGTCATACAATGTCTTTCTTGCCGGATTATCCGACTGTTCCAGACGCACCGCTGCCCCAAGGAGCAAAAGTTCCCTGCATCTTCCGGTATTTTTCACATGCACCGTCTCCGCTTTCCCTGCAATCTCCACATGGGCAATAAACCGGTTGGGACGGTCAATGAATTTTCCCTCTACGATCTTTCCATACTTCATGTAAAATTTCCTATCCTTAACTCTATCCGCTCCCCGACTTTCGACACTGCTTTACGCCCCCAATTGCCAAGACTCTGCGGCATTTCCCGAGGTCTCCCGCGACCGTCCGCCACATGCTCATTCTATCCGCACTCGCCGTTCCGCATAGACTTCACTAGCAGCGGCACCTCGAACAACAGCATCACGATCCATCCGACCATATTGGCCCAGGCCAGGCTGGCAAATTCCATCTGTAACAGACGGATCATTACAAATACTGCCACAACTCTGCCGAACATATTCATAAATGTGCTGTACAATGTCACTTTCAGATCACCAATACCACGGAAGAATCCCTGCACACCATTGGTCAATCCCGGCAGAATATACATCCAGGAGATCAGATGCAGATAACTGATGCCCAGAGATACCACCTGTGCATCCCCGTCCTCGGCGAACAATGTCATGATCTGCGGAGCCAGTCCCCAGATCACACAGAACAATCCGATGGAATAGACCAGTTCGATCAAAAGACCTGTCTGGAATCCCTTCTTCATCCGCTCCTTATGCCCTGCACCCTTGTTCTGTGCCAGAAAAGTCGTCATGGCATGTCCGATATTCTGCTGTGGTGTATAGGCAAAATCATCCACTCGGTTCACCGCGGTAAATGCCGCCATGACCGCAGCACCCTGCGTATTGACCACAGACTGTATGATCAGTTTTCCCAGCTGCAGACATACCTGCTGCATGGCACTGGTACTGCCGTAGCTGACTGTCTTACCCAGCAGGCTCTTATCGAATACCCACCACTTTTTCCCAAGACATAAAAGAGGAATCTTTTTCTTAATATATATACCGCACAGCAGGCAGCAAAGTCCCTCGCTGCACACTGTGGCAATGGCACTTCCCGCCACACCCCAGCGCAGTACCACAACGAAAAACAAATCTCCAAAGATATTCAGGAAAGCACTGGTCACCAGAAAATACAGCGGTGTCTTGCTGTCTCCCAGCGCCCGCATGGTATTCGCCAGAAAATTATACATGAACGTAAAGATCAGGCCCATGAAAATGATCCTAAGATATGCCGCAGCTTCGGGTATGGCTGTCTCCGGCACCCGAATGAGCCGAAGCACCGGATTCGCCAGAAGAAGCATCAGCAGTGAAAACACTACGGAAAACCCGCAGCCAGCTAACATCGTCGTACTGATCTGTCTGGATAAAGTATCATAATCCTTCGCTCCGTACTGGGAGCTCATCAACACACTGGCTCCCATGCACATCCCGCTGATCAACAGGATTGCAATATTCATAATAGGAGTGGAAGTTCCAACTGCCGCCAGTGCCTGTTCTCCTACATATTTTCCCACAATGACGGAGTCCGCTGCATTGTAGGTCAGCTGAAACAGATTCCCCAGTACCAACGGGATTGTAAAAGATACTAAGGGTAACAGTATCTTTCCCTGGGTCATGTCGTGTTTCTCTATCGTACTCATTGCTTTATTGTCCTTTCACTGTCATTTTCTTCGGTAATTGTCTTTCCTTCTTTTTAAGAATTCCATCCTCTTCTGGGGCCGCCTCTGTACTGTCCTGTGAACTTTCATTACCGCTGACGGATAACGCGCTCTCCAGTCCGCTCTGTTTCTGCCCGTCTATGCTGTTCTCGGATGCTGCCTGCTGTCCGCTGTCTGTCGAAGCAGAGTCTGTCATTTCAGCCATATTGGCACTATCCTCCGCAGCCTCACCCTCCGGCATAGCAGCCTCCTCTTCCGCCATTGCCGCCTCTTTCTGGATCTCGTTCTCTGCTCCTGCTGTATCCCCCGACCGGGCAGCATCCACCGCCTCTTCCTGGATCTCCTGATCCTCAGTGATACCGTAGGCCATCTGTGGTGCTGCCGTATCCGCATTGCCGGTACTGTCTGCCATTTTGGTACTGCTCATTGTCATATACAATACTCCCGCTACCACGAAACACAGGCAGGCTGCCGCAATGCGGGTCACATAGCGCATCGGGAACTTATGTACCCTTCCCGAATTTCTGATCTGTTCGCTTCGAAGCAACAGATCCTCATCCACTCCGGACATCGCCCGGAACAGTTTTTCTTCTTTTAAATTCACATCTTGATTATTGTTCTTATTACAATCGCTCATATCCTTCATCACCGCTTTCGTCTCTTTCTCCGTCTATAAGACGATTCCCTGTTGTTCCAGATATTTTTGCAGTTTTTTTCTGGTCCGGAACAGCGATGTCTTCACCGTATTCAGATTCATTCCATAACGCCCGGCGATCTCCGCATATTCCTCTACGAACCAGTATCTGCGTAGGAATACATTGCACTCCTGTTCCGAAAGTGTATGCAGGAACGCATTGATGCTCCGCTCCAGTTCCGCCGCTTCCACGGCTTCTTCTGTGTTATGCGCCGCCGGAATGCACTCTGCCAGTTCATCCAGTGTCGTATCCATAATACCATTCCCACGTTTCTGTGCATTTTTCGCCTTCCATCTATCAAACGACAAGTTCCGGGTAATAGTTCCCAGAAACAGCTCCAGACGATTCGGTTTTTTCGGTGGAATCGCATTCCAAGCCCGCATCCAGGTATCATTCAGACATTCTTCGGTATCTTCTCTGTCATGCAGGATATGATAAGCAATACTATAGCAGTATTTTCCGTAGCTCTTTTGTGTCTCTGCGATGGCCTGTTCGTCCCTCGCCCAATACAGTTCCAATATTGCGGTATCCTCCATTGGCTGTCTCCTTTCCAAAAAGGGCACTGCCACAGTTTTTTCTGTAACAGTGCCCCTCTTCATTTCTCCATTTGCTCCGTTCCATCTTATCCGAGCTGGAATTTCTTCGCATTTGCATTCAGTGAACCCGCAATTTCATTCAGCTGTGTGGTAGCCTGTCGGCAATCCTCCACGATCTCCGCCAGCTGATCCATGGTAGCTGCGGTCTCTTCGGTGCTTGCCGCATTGTTCTGGGAGATCTCGGTAAGTCCGTCGATCTTCTCCACCACATCCGTCTTATAATTCTCAATATGATCCAGCTCGCCGGAGATCACATTGATCTCACCGACTACCTTCTGAACCTCCTGGTTCAGGGTGCTGAAGACATTCAGCGTGGTACCCAGCTTCTCGTTCTGCTGATGGATCTCACCTACCACACCGTTCATGATCTGAACGCTCTGGTTGGAATTGCTGATCAGGTTCTCCACGATGCTGCGGATCTTGTCTGCGGATTCCCTGGACTGGTCTGCCAGACCACGGATCTCTTCCGCTACGACTGCAAAGCCTCTGCCCATCTCACCGGCTCTCGCTGCCTCAATACTGGCATTTAATGACAGCAGGTTGGTCTGGTTCGCAATACCTGCGATGATATCGGTAGCTGCCTGAATCGCCTGTGCGGACTCGTTGGTGATATTGGTCTGCTCCTGCACCTGATCCACCGACTGCTGTGTATGAGAGCTGATCTCCAACAGTTCCTTCAGGGTGCTGTCCACGGTAGCATTGCTCTCCTTCATGTTGGCAGCACTGCTGCTCAAAGCATTAACACTGTCTGCCGTACGGCCCAGTGCATTGCTCATCTCGTTCATGCTTTCGCTGACTTTCTGGGTATCCGCCGCCTGTGTGGTAGCTCCCTGGGCAATCTCATTCACAGCTGTATTTACAGAAGAAATGGACTGTCCGATGCTGTCAAAATTGCTGGTGAACGTTCCCGTAAACTCATTCATATCCAGCATGGAATTGTGAATATCCCTGATAATTCCGGAAAAGCCGTTCACTACAGAGTATACAGCCCGTGCGCTCTTACCTACTTCATCACTGCGGTTTAACAGCTTATCGGGAACCTTGAAGTTCAATTTACCCTCTGCGATCTGATCCAGATTACCTACTACACCCAGTAGTGCTTTGGAGATCATGCCTACTACAATAAAGGTGGAGACACAGAATGCTGCCACAAGGATCAGAATCGCTATTGCTCTTCCTGTTACAATCCCTTTGTAAAGCGCATTCACTTCCCTTACCGGCATACAGGCAGCCAGAATACCCACAACCGTGCCGTCGGTATTCTTCAAAGGTGCCAGATATGCATAGCATCCGGTATCCCCCAGCTTCAGGGAATTGGAAAAATAGCTTTCTCCACCCAGTACCTTGGAAGCCACTTTTTCACTCAGAGTGATGGTACCTCCGGTCAGATTGGTCACAGCCAGATCACTGCCCCAGAACAGTGCCACATCCACACCGGCATTCTGTTTCAAAGCATCGAGTACCTGCTTATTGTCCGTAAGATTCAGTTCCCCTTTATAAAGTGCTCCGTTCTCGTATGAAAAGTCTCCGGGAGCGGAATTGTTCAGGCTCATTTCCAGTGCATATTCCGTCGCTGCCAGCTCATGCTTCATCATCGCGTCGGAAATTCTGTCCCCTGCGGAATTCAATGCCAGGATGGCAATGACTGCGATCACTATAAGCGGTACCAGTACGATCGCCAGGATCTTGACTACCATGTTAGCTCCCTTTTTCTCCTTCAGGCGCTTAGCTTCATCAATACCTGTCCCATTTTCCCCTTTGATCTGTTCTTTGCTTACCTCTTCTGTCATAAATAAAGCAACCTCCTTTGTACCTTTAACGGTTCATGCATAATAGAATTATACCGCACAGTTAATAAAAAAGCTATTCTTTTTCTGCAATCAGATCCTTGATCACTTCGCCTGCGAGAATCAAGCCCGCTACAGACGGTACAAATGAAATACTGCCGGGGATGGCTCTTCTGTCCGTGCATTTATGAGTGGTACCCGGAGGGCAGACACAGCCTGTCTTGCAGCTGTTTTCCATATTTTCCAGCGGCTTCACCGGGCTTTCCGTAGAATACACCACCTTCAGCTTCTTCACACCGCGCTTTTTGAGTTCTCTGCGCATGACCTTCGCCAAAGGGCACATGGTAGTCTTGTAGATATCCGCCACATGGAACTGCGTGGGGTCTAATTTGTTGCCGGCTCCCATACAGCTGATAACGGGAACTCCCGCCTCCTTCGCCCGCATGATGATCTCCAGCTTGGCAGTCACGGTATCCACCGCATCCACCACGTAATCATACTGGGTAAAATCAAACTGGTCTGCCGTCTCCGGGAGATAAAAACATTTGTGTACTGTAACCTGTGCCTCCGGGTTGATGGAGTGTACACGTTCCTCCATGACATCTACCTTGTATTTGCCGATGGTCTTCCTGGTAGCGATGATCTGACGGTTAATATTCGTCAGACAGACCTTATCGTCATCGATCAGATCAAAGGCTCCTACACCACTGCGGGCCAGAGCCTCCACCACATAACCGCCGACACCGCCGATGCCGAAGACAGCAACTCTTGCGCCGTACAGGCGCTGCATGGCTTCCTTGCCGATCAATAATTCTGTTCTGGAAAATTCATTTAACATTTCAGTTCTCCTACTAATCTACTGGGGATACTCCTGGAAGAGTATACCACATCTTTACAGATTGTCATAGAGTCCCTGAATAAAATTTTTCACCTGCACGTTATTTTCCGGTGTGGTGTCCTCCAGAGTGGCATGGATAAAGGGCTTGCGCTCCTTCATAAACTTCAGTACAGAAGTATAATCCATCTGTCCCAGACCGCAGCCTACAGAACGAAGCTTCCCGTCCTCGGGAATAAAGTCTTTCAGATGTACCATAGCCACATCTTCACCCAGCAGATCGATTGCTTCATCCACGATAGCCACCTGATCCTTGTAATTGCAGTAATCCAGCAGGTTCACCGGATCCAGAATGATCTGAAGGTTGGGAGAATTGATCTCATCCAGCACTCTTCTGGCTCTGGCGGGGTTGTATACAATATGCTTCCATACCGGTTCGATGGCCATGACAACGCCCATCTGCTCCGCGTATTTTACTACCGGGCGTAAATTGGTGATAAAGGTCTGTAATGCTTCTTCTCCGTGGCATTCCGGTACCGCGGTATAGGTCTCGTTGGGAGCACCGGTCTCAGTTCCCACGACACCGCAGCCCAGCCAGGAAGCAAAACGGATATGTGCCATATAACGGTGGGTAATTTTCGCAAGCTGCTCCGGGTTGGGGTTTGCCAGGTTCAAATAGCATCCTAATACCGCAACATCCACCTGATTTTTTGCGAATACATTTTTCATGTACATGGCAAGTCCCGGGGTCAGCGCCTCATCCGTGGTGGGAAACTCGCTGATCACCTTGCCCGGAGCCAGATGTCCGCAGGCAAAGCCCAACTCATGTACATTGGCAATACGCTCCTCAAAAGGAAGCTTTTTCGTATCATGTAAACGGATTCCTAACTGCATATTTTCCTCCATTCCGAACACGGCTCCTGGGCCGTATTCTCTTCTGCTTATCTCTATTATAGCGTGAGCTCACGAATTCCGTGCTATCGCACTCTACATCCTGCTTCGCAGCTATCATGATCAGCTTCGCCGTTCGCCGAGAGTGAGCAAGCTCCCTCTGGCTCTCTTGCGCTCATTATTTCGTGATTTCATCACTCAATCACTTCACCGTTCACCGAGAGTGAGCGAGCTCCCTCTGGCTCTCTTGCGCTCATTATATCAACGTCTGATCAGTTCATCCACACCTTCCAGTTCGTAAGCTTCTCCGACCTGTCCTTCAATCTTCACATTGTCCAGTGTCAGTTTTGCTACATTTCTGGCAAACATTCCGCGCTTGCTGCTCTTCTCCACGCCGTCAGACATGGCTGGGACATCACACTTGGCATCTTCAGCGTAGCTGATGGAAATGTCCTTCATGTAGATTTCCTCGATCTTCTGCTCGGGAAGTCCGTCGAAGAACGCAGCTGCCACATGGCAGTTCGTACATTCCATGTTTTCAAATACCATCTTTTTCACCTGCGGTGTTCTGTCATCCACAGGGTAAACATCTCTGGACTGGACATAAGTGGTCTTGCCGTCGGGATCACAGAAATAGAAGCAGTTGACCACCAGCGGTGTCATCACATGGTCCAGCGTCAGATTTCGGAAAATGATATTGCTGAGAATTGCATCTTTTCCTCTGCCGCGACGGGTCTTGATACGCAGACCTCTGTCTGTATGACGGAAAACACAGTCTTCCACCGTCAGATTTACCACGCCGCCTGCCATTTCACTTCCCAGAGTTACGGCACCGTGGCCGTTCTCCATAAGGCACTGACGGATATGGATATTCTCGGAAGGAGTCTTATGCTTTTTGCCCATGTAGATCTTACCGCTCTTGACTGCAATACAGTCATCTCCCAGGGAAAAACGCACACCCAGGATCTCCACATTTTTGCAGGATTCCGGATCCAGTCCGTCGGTGTTGGGGGAATCGCTGGGATTCTGCACGGTGACACCGATGAATTTCAGATCATTGCTGAAATAGGGATGCAGGGTCCAGGAAGGGGAATTGCAGAAGGTCACACCCTGCAAAGTCACATTTTTACATCCGCTGATGAAAAACAGTCTGGGACGGAATGCAATATTCATAACCTTCGGATCCTTCCACCAGTTTTCTTTGGAAGCATTGCCGTTGATCTTACCCTGCCCATAGATCACCACATCCTCTGCACCGATACCACAGATAATGCCGGAGAACATAGGTAAAGGATTGCCCTCCCAGGTGCCCAGATTGTACTCGTCGGTCTCATCATAGCTCTGCAGCATTCCGGGGAACGTAGGGAATTTCTCTCTGTCGGTAAAGGCCTTCAGCTCCGCACCCTCTGCCAGCTCGATCCGGATATGGCTCTTTAAGAACAGGCTGGTTATGCGGTAGATTCCCGCCGGGAAATACACTCTGCTGTTCACCGGACATGCCATGATGGCAGCCTGAATAAAGTGGGTATCGTCATGTTCCCCGTCACCCTTGGCACCGAATCTGGTCACATCCAGAGTCACGTACTCATAATCCGTCTTGAAAGATACTTCGCCCTGCTTTTCTCCGTTCACATAAGCTTCCACCACATATTTCTGATCCGGCTTAAGGCTAAACAGGGAAGTTATAGTCTTCTCTGTGGTCAGTGACGGCTCACCGTTTACCCGCAGCTCCACGGGCTGTTTTGTAAAATATCTGCCGCCGTCTGCGATCTCTATGGTCGCACTGCGGGCAGTATGCATAATATGTCTGATTTCCATGCGCTGTTTCCTCTCGTTCTCTACCTAATGCACTCCTGATATTTTTCCGCTAACAATAAATACTCCGCACATGCCTTCTGTACGGCATCGCAAAATACCTTTTCCGATGTGGCATCCATGGCAAACTTATTTTCCTTTGCATCATAATACTGCTCCAGCATACGCTTTACCGCACTGCGGAAATTGTCCAGAAGCTCTCTGTAATTCTCGTAGATCTCCGGGCTGATCTGCTCTACGGTATGAAGCATGACTGCGGTATAAGCTGCACCGTTTTCAGCACTGAATTCACTTTCTGCATGCTTTTTCAGCACACGCATCTGTGCCATGATATCCGGATAGCCTTCTTTTTTATTCTCCGTGGTCTCATAGGCCGCATAGACGGGATACACCAGATCCGCCGCCTGATAAATGTTGCCCAGACCTGCACTCTGCTGCACGGCTGCCAGGTCGAAAATGCCTTCCTCCGTACGGGGAAGTGCCTTGATTTCCTGAATTGTCATAGTTCCTCCTATATAACAAAGGCGTTCTCCTGCCCGTTTATTGTAACAAAAGAACGCCGTTTTGTGTATGATCTTTTACAGAGTTACACCCTGTTTGAAAATAGCCATATCATGGAAGCCTGCTGCTTCACTGCATACCTGTTTGCCGGAAGCAGTCTCCACTACCAGATCAAACAAAGCCTTGGTCTCCTCTTCCATGGTCTTATCCTCTACCAGTACGCCGGCATTGAAATCGATCCAATTGGACTTTTTGCCTGCCAGACGGGAGTTGGTAGCGATCTTCATGGTAGGAACCGGAGATGCGAAAGGAGTTCCACGTCCTGTGGTAAACAGTACGATATGTGCTCCTGCGGCTGCCAGTGCGGTAGCTGCTACCAGATCGTTGCCCGGTGCGGACAAAAGGTTCAGTCCCGGAGTCTTCACCGTATCACCATACTGCAATACACCCTTGACCAGAGCACTTCCGGACTTCTGGGTACATCCCAGAGACTTGTCCTCCAGAGTGGAGATACCTCCCTTTTTGTTGCCCGGAGAAGGATTCTCGTAAATAGTCTGATTGTGACTCTTGAAATAATTCTTGAAGTCATTGATCAGATCTACGGTCTGGTGGAACAGTTCCTCGTTGGCACAACGGTTCATCAGAATGGTCTCTGCACCGAACATCTCGGGAACCTCGGTCAGGATGGTGGTGCCACCCTTGGAGATCAGCAGATCGGAGAAACGTCCTACCAGAGGGTTGGCGGTAATACCGGACAGTCCGTCACTGCCGCCGCACTTCATACCGATGACCAGCTTGCTTACGCTGATGGGCTCTCTCTCGAACTTGGAAGCATAATCAATCAGGCCCTTGATCACCTCTACGGAATCTGCGATTTCATCCTCGTGCTCCTGACATACCAGGAATTTCACACGGTTCTCATCATAATCGCCAATGTAAGGCTTTAATACATCAATGTTGCTGTTCTCACAGCCCAGTCCCAGTACCAGAACACCACCTGCATTGGGATGATTAATCAGGTCTGCCAGAATCTTACGGGTATGCTCCTGGTCATCACCCATCTGGGAACAACCATAGGGATGAGGGAATGCGATAACCTCTTCCACACTGCCCTTAACGAATGCATTGGCCTGCTTTGCAATGGCGGATGCCACGTTGTTGACACAGCCAACGGTGGGGATGACCCAGATCTCGTTACGAACACCTACTTTGCCGTCCGGACGGTTGAAGCCCATAAAAGTCACATCTTCCGTCTTCTTCTCCTCTACCGGAGTGGGGTTGTAGGTGTACTCCAGCAGATCGCCCAGAGCGGTCTTTACATTATGAGTATGGATCCAGCTGCCCTCTGCGATGTTCTCCTTGGCATTACCGATACGGTAACCGTATTTGATGACCTCGCCGCCTTCGGGAATATCAAAAATAGCCATCTTATGTCCTGCGGGGATCTCCTCTCTGGCGGTAACGGTCTTCTGACCGTCACCTACAGAGACTGTGATCTTCTCACCGGCAGGAATCGTATTTAATGCTACGACTACATTATCATTGTCATTAATTTTTAAGAAATCTTGCATAATGCTGCCCTCATGCCATTTGCCTTAATATCATCCAGGTATGCTACAACTGCATCGGTCAGTCCGGGAACCTTGTTCAGATCCTGGCCGAAGAAGTCTTCATTACCAAGGAAGGAAGTTACGAAAGTCTTGGTGTCCTTCTCACAATTTGCTGCGAAGAACTCCAGAACTGCTTTGTCATCCATGATGTTGTATTCCTGACCGTCTCTATGACCGATCAGAGCCTTATCGCGGATCTCGGTGCCATGGTAGAATGCCATCAGTGCTGCGATGGAGAAGGTCAGATGAGCGGGAAGCTTACCGGTCTTCTCAACATAACCTAACAGGCTGGGCATACATCTTGCTCTCCACTTGGATACGGAGTTCAGGGAGATAGCAAGCAGTGCATGATCTACATAAGGATTGTCGAAACGGTTTACAACCTCACCTGCAAACTGCTTCAGTTCCTCCTCAGGCAGAGACAGGGTAGGGATTACTTCGTCATAAATGGTCTTCAGCATGAAGTTACGGATATCGTCATCATGCATGGACTGTCTTACGATGTCGTTGCCGCACAGGTAAGAAGCCAGTACGAAAGAGGTATGCGCACCGTTCAGGATACGAACCTTTCTCTGCTTATAAGGCTTCTGATTGTCAGTGAAGATAACAGGAAGTCCTGCATCGGGAAGAGGGAATTCCTTGCTGATGTCCTTAGCGGATTCGATAACCCACAGAGCAAACGGCTCACCGGTTACCATGATGTGGTCTTCGTAACCCAGCTTCTCCCATTCTTCCTTCTCGGTAGCACGGGGATAACCGGTAATGATACGGTCTACCAGAGTAGAGGTGAATACACATGCCTCATCTACCCACTTTTTGAACTCATCGCCCAGTCCCCACAGCTCGATCAGCTGCATTACGCACTTCTTCAGCATAATACCGTTGTCATCGATCAGCTCTACGGGAAGCATTACTAGGCCCTTGCTCATATCACCCTTGAAGGTCTCGAATCTGTGATATAAGAACTTGGTCAGCTTGCCGGGGAAAGTCTTGGGAGGCTCTAATTCAAACTTATCGGTATCATCATATACGATACCTGCCTCGGTGGTGTTGGATACTACGAAACGTAAGGTATCGATCTCGGCAAGTCCCATGTACTTGTCATATTCATTATAAGTGTCTACAGCATCTGCAACACTGGTTACGATTCTATTAATAATCTTGGCTTCACCGTTCACATTACCGCGAAGGGATACAGTATACTGGCAGTCCTGCTTGTGGAACATATCCAGGTTACCGAACTCGATGGGTTTGATCAGAACGATGTCTCCATCGAACTTGCCCTGCTCGTTAGCGATGTCGATCATGTAATCTACGAATCCACGTAAGAAATTACCCTCGCCGAACTGTACCACCTTGATAGGTCTTTCCTTTTTACCGGTCTTTGCCTTGTTTAAGATATCCATTTTGTCCTCCATTCTACGCTTAGCGTATCCTATCTGCACCGTCTTACGGCACTCTATTACCTTCACTTACTTTCCCCGGCACGCCTTACGAACGAATCTGTTACACCGCCCGGGGCATTGTCTTTGGTCTGAATTGTAGGAAGTTTATGTAAGTACTTTCATGATTCATTTTACTTCAAAAAAATGGTTTCGTCAATCACCAAAAAAAGAAAGTTTTATTTTCGTGAAACTACCGCTTTTATCAGCAATATTTCGCTTTGATAAATTTTTGGCATATGAGAAGTTGAAAAAGTATCTTGAAAAAAGAGAAGTCTTTCGTTATAATTCAGATATAGCTTTTTATGTAACTACTTACATTTTTCTTACATATCTTTTTACACACTGTTACATAGAAGCAGAGAGGAAGCCACAGATGACAATTTACGATATTTCTGAAAAGGCCGGTGTCTCTATTGCTACTGTTTCCCGCGTACTCAACGGAAGCAACAATGTAAGCGAGAAAACCAAGAAAAAAGTGCTGGATGTGATCAACCAGTACGAGTACACTCCCAACGCATTCGCCAGGGGATTAGGTCTCAACACCATGAAGACCATCGGTATCATGTGTGCCGACAGTTCGGATCCGTACCTTGCCAAAGCGATCTACTATATTGAGCAGAAGCTTCGGGCCAACGGTTACGACAGCATCCTGTGCTGTACCGGTTATGATCTGGATACCAAAGCAAGTTCCATGAACCTTCTGATCACGAAAAAAGTGGACGGCATTATATTAGTAGGTTCCAATTTTATCTACGAGAAGGAAGATGACAACAAATACATCCTCGGCGCTGCCGGACAGGTGCCTGTGATGCTGTTGAATGCAGCCATGGACGCTCCCAATGTTTACAGCATCGTATCGGATGATTTTACTTCCATATATGATGCCACCATGGAAATGATCCGTTCCGGAGTGGAAGACATCCTGTACTTCTACAACTCCACTTCTTACAGTGGTAAGAAAAAGCTGGCCGGTTACCGTGCCGCCATGGAGGAAAAAGGACTTCTGACCAACGGAAGCTTCCTGCAGCTCTATCAGGGATCTCATGAAGATATTCCCGCTATGGCAGACCAGCTGCTGAAGCTGCATGCAAAGGGAATCACCTTCCACGGTGTCATTGCTGCTGACGATTCTCTGGCACTGGGTGCTCTGAAATACGCCCGTGAAATGAAGCTGCGGATTCCGGAGGATCTGGCTATCATCGGTTATAATAATTCCATGCTGGTGAACTGCTGCGATCCGGAGCTGACCAGTATCGACAATAAACTGGAAACACTCTGCCAGCATCTGATCACAACGCTGATGGGCGTTCTGGGCGGAAGCGAGATGCCGAAGAAGACTGTATTCTCCGGTGAACTGGTAAAACGCGGTACCACAAAGTAGCTTGCGGCACATATAGGCATTTGTTTATGACAGCACGGGGGAGCTGCAAATCACCCCTTTTCTATATTTATCACTATAGTCGCCGGATCCCTACCGGATCTGACTCATATGAACATGGAGGATTTTTAAAATGAAAGCATTTATGGACAAGGACTTTCTGTTAGAGACTGAGACCGCTAAAAAGCTGTTCCACGACTACGCAGAAAAAACACCGATTCTGGACTACCATTGCCATATCAATCCCAAGGAGATTGCTGAGGATCGTCAGTTCGACAACATCACTCAGGTATGGTTGGGCGGCGATCACTACAAGTGGCGTTTCATGCGTTCCTGCGGTGTGGACGAAAAGTACATCACCGGTGACGCTTCCGATTACGAGAAGTTCTGCAAATGGGCTGAGTGCCTGGGCAAGGCTATCGGCAACCCCCTGTTCCACTGGAGCCATCTGGAACTGCAGAGATACTTCGGTTACACCGGCGTTCTGAACAAGAATACCGCTGATGAAGTATGGAACCTGTGCAATGAAAAACTGCAGCAGCCTTCCATGAGCGTTCGTAATCTGATCAAGCAGAGCAATGTTACCCTGATCTGCACCACCGATGATCCTATTGATTCTCTGGAGTGGCACAAGAAGCTGGCTGCAGATGATACTTTCGATGTAAAGGTTCTGCCCGCATGGAGACCTGACAAAGCTATGAACATCGAGAAGCCCGATTATCTGGATTATCTGGAGAAGCTGGCTGCTGCTGCAGGCATGACCGAGATCAACTCCTTCGCAAGCTTAAAGGAAGCTCTGAAGAACCGTATGGCTTTCTTCGCATCCATGGGTTGTAACGTATCTGACCATGCTCTGGAGTATGTAATGTACTATCCCGCTTCCGACGATGAGCTGGAAGAGATCTTCTTAAAGAGACTGAACAAGATGGTTCTGACCAAGGAAGAGGAACTGAAGTTCAAGACCGCTTTCATGCTGTTCGTAGGCAAGGAATATCACAAGCTTGACTGGGCTATGCAGCTGCATTACGGTTGTAAGCGTGACAACAATACTCTGATGTTCGAGAAGCTGGGTCCCGATACCGGTTACGACTGCATCAACAACTACGCTCCTTCCGCACAGATGGCTGACTTCCTGAACGCTCTGATCGTAACCGACGAGCTGCCCAGAACTGTCATCTACAGCCTGAATCCCAACGACAACCAGGCCATCGGTACCATCCTCGGATGCTTCCAGGATTCCACCGCTGTTGCCAAGATCCAGCAGGGTTCCGCTTGGTGGTTCAACGATCACAAGACCGGTATGCAGG
>ERZ837487.697-NODE-697-length-47192-cov-3.747163_pt1 | contig 47192 bp, 67 predicted proteins | sample MGYA00519911_ERZ837487 | MGnify/ENA primary metagenome ERZ837487 (study PRJEB31850, sample SAMEA3708818) | human gut metagenome | biome: human gut; feature: human-associated habitat; material: faeces | place: China | collected 2014 ... | reverse complement strand
CAGTTAGGCGGATTTCGTGGGCAAAGCGTGCCTAGTTTCCATGGCGGGCCATTCAGTGGCCCGTTTTTTAGGAGGTTTTTGCATGTACCTAGGGTTTACGTGCACTTATAGGCTTAGTGACCGTACCATGTTAAGGGTATTTTGGATAATTGGGATAGTTTGCGGGTGTTTCCAAGTGAGGTAAACAACTGTATTTATATATAACTATCCTTATTATCCTTATTATCCTTAATATCCAATAGAAATAGCTTTTACGTCACGAGAGAATTTTAATGTGACACTATTTTTCGGAGAAAATTTTTCTATATTTGAATCCATCCTAAAAAGCATGGATAGTTGGGATAATAAGGATAGTTGCTTTTAAATCAATAGGTTACACCTGCCTAGTTACAATCCAAAAATGGATAGTTTGGATAGTTGCACCCACAGTCCACAAAGCCCACTAAGCTCACCCCGCGCACAATCTACCCCTACTTTTCTAAAAAGTCTTTAATAATCAAATACATTTTCCGATAACCCACCAGAGCCCCTTTGCAGGTGCTTGATTATTAAAGATATTTTTAGGGCACTTTTTAAATCAATTAGCAGGCTAATTGCCTGTCCTTTCTTTCGTCGCGTCCACGTGGAAACACATGGGCGCATTCTTTTAGGAGCTAACTATGTTTGCATTAGATCAAGCATCCAATACTTTCCCGTTTGCACCGAATTTTTTCAATCAAATGGGATACCACTACGTCCCCGGGGATGACATGAGCGACGAAGACGAAAGCCAAATTATGGTTGACCTCAAGGCAATCGCTGAATACGGCGCCCCCATGACTGCGCCCCATGGTTTCGTGGAACACTGTGACCTCTTGGAGTTCTGGGACAACAATGCCGAAGACATCTATGCATTCATTCTCAACTGCCCCGAAGAGTTCTTAGAAGATGAGCTGGAAGGTGAGTTCTGCATTACCAGAGGTGAAGCGCTAAGGCTCATTGAGCACTGCCCTGACGATGACCTTAAAGAAAGAATCATTTGGCGCCTCTTGGAAACCATCGCAAATTTTGTGTGCTTCGATACCCACGCCATGATGTGCTGAGGAGGCATAACCATGAGCGATAAGGAATATGACGAGCTTATCAACCGGCTCGAAGCAGTTGTGTACCCAATCATCTTCGCCCTCTTCGGGGTTTGGTGTGTCATTGAAGTTTTCTTTTAAGGAGAAAAGTATGTCCGTTATGAAAGATCGCGTTCAGGCGCAAGCGTCTGCCCCCTACACTGTCATCCGTGGCAACACCGTGCCAAGACAGGCCGGTATCATTGAAGAGCAGCACACGGTAGTCGTGGAAAATAGCGTTCTCTCCACCAAGAGGGCATGCACCTACCAGCTCACCATGCAGCAGTTTCTTTTCATTAAGACCCACGGAGGCTCGGAGTTTATGCGAGCTCTGCTTGAATGGTTTGCCAAGGCGGAAGACAATGCAGTGAAGGCCGCCCGTCCCATCAAAACCAAAGAACAGCAAGCCACGCCGTTCACTTACTTCGAGTTTGGCGGAGTGCCTGTGATTGTGGACGAAAGCAGCACACCCTTGTGGGAGACATTCCTTTGGGCTAAGGCGCACAACGTGAAAGATCCTGAAGCTGTGGCACGAAGTTTCTTTGACTTCAGAGATATTGATGACCCGAACGGAAAGCTTCTTAGGGAATGTCAAATGCCGTTTTAAGGTGGCCCTTATGAAGCAAGTAACGATCCCCGTGTATGAGTACACGGAGCTCACGCAGTCCGCTCGTGATAACGCATATTGGCCCCTTGCTGAGGAGCTGATGGGATTTGAGTTCAATGAGCTTGAGTACAACTATAAAGAGGTAGTGGGAAAGGCGCAGGAAGTCTCAACTCTTAACGATGACTTCGAGCAGATTGTGCGTTTCACCGACTTCGTAAAAATCGGCAATGAGATCGGTCACGTTTATGCCATGGAGATTGTCGAGCGAACAATCAAGAAAAAGTTTTTCTTAGAGATCAGACTTGATGACTTGGAAGATTTGATTCGTGATGTATTCGACAAGTTCAATGAGGAAATAAGAGACCACGATTACACCGATGAAGTCGAAGAATACTGTTTTGCCAATGATCTTTTGTTCTATGAGGACGGGAGCCCCTACGTGGCTCCCCGAAAGGAGACATCATGCACAGCGTAAACACTCAGCAGGTTCACTGGGTGAGTCGTGGATCGTCGCAGTGGGATGCGACACTAGGCACTCACCGTATCAGTATTTATCGAGGCGGGTTCTATCCCGGGTATGTGTTTAGCCGAGTGGACTCTGACTCGCAGACGTGGAAGAAGGCGCAGGCAGTCCCTGCGCTCAATGCAGCACTTCGTACCTGTTTCCAAAGCCTTCGCAGAGCGAGGACGGCAGCAGAGACGGTGCTTAACTCTTTGGAGGCTAATAATGCGGGCAGTAGAACCTGAAGTTTTATCAAGTGACGAGTATAGGAAGCTCATTGATTCCATTGTTGCTAAGGCATTTATGAAGAGGATGGAAGAGCCGCCGGAAGAACGATGTGACCTACTCAGCTACATCGACCATGTCCTTAGTCCTATATTAGAGGATGACGAGCGCTTGTACATCAAGCTCTACAACACCATGCGTAAGGACGGCGCGTACTTCTTTCGATACAGAGGCGCTTTCCGGTATGGCTACGTGTACTTTGCAGATGAAGACTTCTTTAATGCGTATTACGAGGACTGCTGCCCCAGCGAGATCGTTGATGATATTCGGAGCGAAGAGTACGACGATGAGCGGTTTGTTTCCGTGGGCGAAGATGTTTCTTACTTTGAGCCTTCACTATCTTTTTATGACGACCTCAATGACTTCATCGACATCGACGACTTTGCTGAAAGCATAAGAGACAAGTGGAAAGATATGCACAAAGGAGAAGAAAATGTCAGCGAGGATTGAGTGGGTAAGCGACGAAATCCCGAAGGACTTCGACTTCGTTAATACCAGCCGAGGCGCAGTGCTCGTGCTGTGCATAGATGGGAGATATCTCACGATCGGAGCGGCATCATGCGAGACCGTGTTGAGCCCTGAGAAGCCGTGGTTATTTTGGACTAATACCTATGTGGATGAGATATTCGATGCCGCACAGTACAGACCCTATCGGCCGCAGCATTGCAAGCTTACCTTCGAGGAAGTTAAGCAGGAAGTCGAAGCATTCGTATGGTTCAACCTGTGGAAGTTCGCTCCGCTTATGAAAGACTTCGGGCATAAGGAGATGTCATGCCGGACAAAGTGAGGATTGAATGGCATAGCTCAGGTGTTGATTTTAGAAGCATCAATGCCACCCTGTATATGAACGGCAAAGGGCTCTTTTTAGGGAGAGCCGCGCGTATGACTACCGAGGATTCCGATGCCCCTTGGCTCTTTTGGATTAGTGATGCTGTCTATGGCCTGTTCGAGGCTGAGAACTTTCGCCCGTTTCTTATTCAGGAAGCTGTCCCTACCCTAGAGGACGAAAAGAAAAAGATTGAGAGCTTTGTGTTTTTATACCTGTGGAAGTTCGCTCCGCTAATGAAAGACTTCGGGCATAAGGAGAAAGCTGGGCTATCATAAACAACTAATTAACTTCACAGTATTAGAGGTAATGATATGAAAACTAAGGTTGAGTGGAAAAACTTTGATAGGCATGGGAAGCACTACACGGCAATACTGTGTGTTGAAAACAAGACTCTTGCAGTCGGATACGCCCTTAACCTAGTCCTTTTACCGGGACGCCCCGGCTGGAGATTCCTCCCGGAAGATGCTGATGTCAACCAGATCTTTGAAGAAGAAGGCTTAATACCGTGGTACGGGAGCGAGGCTTGCTTTTCTTTGGAGGAAGTTAAGGAAAAGATTGAAAAATTTATCACATCTAATCTGTGCAAATTTGCGGCGCTTGCAGAAAGGAGACATCATGCCGGGCAAAGTGAAGATCGTTTGGAAGGAAGGTGACCTGCTCAGACAGGACGGGACACGAATAGCGCGTAGGCGTGGCGGTTGGCTGAGGTATGAGGGCGTTGAGTATCCGCTTTGTACGGCCGCCATGTACTACCGCAAGGGATATTGGTATCTCAGATGGTACAGAGAAGAGTACGAAGAGGTTGACACTATCGGAGGGGATCTCGGCTGGAAGTTTGACTACCTTCGTGAGGTAAAGGAAAACGTGAAGCGCGCTGTCTTACTCAACCTGTGGAAAGTGCTGAAGACAGCAAAGGAGGATGGCTGTGGCAGACCTTATTGAATGGGTAAAAGTTGAGAACCCCAAGCCCCCTGCTATTGAAGCATATAAGGTGTACTTGAACTTTGAAGGCGAAAAGTATTATTTCGCAAATGTGGAAGCTTTTAGAGTTGAAGAATCTTATTACTTCTGGAACGAAGACTTGACGCTACCGGCCGCGTGGGCGCTAAAAAGTTGTGTCGCACAGGCAAGCAACGAACCCTTTGAAGTGTGCAAAAAGAGGCTGGAGGGGCGTGTTCTTTTGAACCTTTGGAAACTTATTAAGGAGTTAAGAGAGTATGGAGGAACTTATCGAGTGGCGCCACGTAGACAGCATCGCGCTTGACCATCGAAAAATCATTCTTCACTTCGAGGGCGTCGAGTACATTCTCGGTAGAGCTACCCGTTTCGCAAACGAAGGGTTTTGGTGGCAGTTCGTTTGGAGGCAAGAAGTCCGCAAGCTCATGGATAACGCCGTCTTTAATTTACGCTTGAACGAGCCGCTTGAACCCACTCAAAAACAGATAAATGAATGGGTCACTCTCAATTTGTGGAAGATCGTAAGAGAACTGAGGAAACGAGATGAATGAATTGATTGAATGGCGCCGTGATTTCAGCATCAGCGAGGTTGAATGTCTAAGGATCGTTCTTAAGTTTGAAGGCAAGGAATACTTGCTGGGCTCCGCAGGAAAATTCTTTTCCAAGAAAGGACAACGGTTCCATTGGGATATTAGCTGGAGAAACGACATATTTAATTTTATGGACGATGGCTTTTTTATGCTGAAAGCAAACGCACCCCTTGAACCTTACCAAAAGAAGATGAATGAGTACATCGTCACCAACTTGTGGAGGATCGTTAGGAGGCTAAAGGAGATTGAAGGTGAGCGAGGAGATCAAGCTTAAGTGGGAGCGTTCGGATCAAGGTTTCACGACCCTCTACCTTTACGATAAGGACGGCAAGAAATATGAGGTAGGACACATAGAAGGCTATTACCCTATTGAGACCGGCTGTAAAAGCTACTGTGTGTTTTGGCCTGTAACAAAGGTGTACGAGGTGTTTGAATCCCCTGACTACTATTGGGACCTCAGCAAAACATCAGGTGTGAAGGGAGTGATGAAGGAGGCTTATGGACAGGCCATTGTCAACTTATGGAAAATTCTAAAGGAGATTAAGAATGAGAAAATTTATAACGAGGCCTCTTAGTAAAGTTGTTCTTGCGTGGGGCGGAAGCTCTGCGATTGATCATGTTGTCGATGCTCAGCATTTGAAGAACGACTATCACGGAGACTGCTGTGTCTTAAGGACAGAACGCGGGCACTTGGCCCTCCAGTCCTACTCAACCATCGTGGAAATCATTTTCAACTTCTACAACAGTGGCAAAACAATGGTTGATGTTCCAATGGGATGGTATTCGGCCACTACTGCAAGGCAGATGCGTATGTTCGGCAGTATTTACGGTGAGCAGGCCACAGAGCTTTTGCCCCGTTGGTGGCTTAACACGAGGCAGAGTTCAGAGGGTGCAGATGAATATGTAGGGCAAGGCGATCCGTTTGAGCCGGACACATGGAACAAAATGGAGATCCTGCGTGTCGGTCCGAATAAGTTTGCAGCAGGCTTGACCGTGGAGGAATTGACAGGAGACGTCAAAATTCAGGCCTATCGGAGCTATGCTTCAGGACTTCGTTACCAAGTCTTTAACGAAAACTTGCAGAAGTACAAACGCTTTAAGGGTGTATGGGTAGACGGCGGGTTTGCTACGAAGGAGGAAGCGATCCGAAATGTCCCTGAAAACTTCTTGGAGTGGATAACAGTTCAAAGGTTGAAGCATGCCGCATAAATGGATACGAACGGCTGAGAGCTGTGATAACCCGGATAGCTGTATGTACTTGGAGGCCTCATGGCGCAGAGAGGACATCAAACGGTGCGTCGTTGACATCTTCAAGTATCGCTATCAAGGTGTGATGGCCCGCTGGGAAGGAGCGAGAAAACCTTACAGCGTTTGTGTGTATGCTGAGAATCCTAAAGATTCAAAGCACGTGGCATTTCATTTTCTCAAAGAGGCTACGCAGTACGCCGACACAATGTTACGTTTAAACAGTTTGAAGTAAAAATCTAACACTTTAACCACAATATCAGAGTAAGATATGAGTTAAATCCAATGGGAATTTTCTATGAGGACAGGACATGGATTCCTGTCATAGACAAAAACGGATGCGATCCTGCGGAGGTCTATTGGTCGGGTGTTGAGAGAGCGGCTTATGTTGCGTATCAATATCCGATTACTTTTACTTTCGTCTTCGGGGATAAGCCTATAGGCAAAGAGTGTTGGGAGTTCCCCGATAAAACAGTTTCAGCATTCAGGATTTTCTCAGACTTCAACGAAGCAAAGCGTTGGTCTGAAACGGTTATTCGGCTTAACAAACGAGGTTAATTATGAAGTTCTCTACTCTTAAATCTTCTGTTCTTCTGCAATTCAGTCAGGAAAACGGACACTTAGTCGTCCCCTTCATCACCGGGCAGCCCGGCGGAGGAAAGAGTGCTTGCGCTCGTGAGATTGCTAAGGAACTGCAAGTCAAGTTCGACATCCCTGACGACCGAGTAGTCGAGTTCAACCCGTCTCTCAGAGACCCGGTGGACATCATGGGCGTACCTTTCAAATCTGAAGATGGTACGCATTCCGAGTGGCTTCCTCCGCAGGAATTTTATGCGATCCGTGCAGGCCAAGGCCCTTCTATCCTCATCTTGGAAGAAATGTCTGACGCAGGCATGGCAATGCAGAACCCGCTCTGCCGAGTGATTCTTGACCGCTATGCAGGCCAGATGAAGTTATCCGAGCAGTTGTTCATTATCGCCACGGGCAACAGAGTTGAAGATAAATCAGGTGCTAACCGTCTGAGTACCAAGCTCGGCAACCGCGTCAGAACCTTGGAGTTCGAGTCCAACGTCGAGGACTGGATGGACTGGGCTTACATCCATGGGATTAAGTCTATCGTGACATCCTTCATTAAGTTCCGCCCTGCTCTGCTCTCCAACTTCGATCCGAAGGTGGCTGTGAATCCGACACCGCGTTCTTGGGAAGATGTCAACAGAATCCCTACTGAGCTCGATGCAGCAACGTTCTATGAACACGCCAAGGGAGCCATCGGTGAAGGCGCAGCCACTGAGTTTGCTGCGTTCATTAAGGTTGCCAAAGAGATGCCTGACCCGCAGGAAGTCTTGAAGGACCCGAAGAAAGCACCGATCCCCGAAAGACCCGATGTGCTCTATGCGTTCTTGGGTGCGGTTGAAAGTCTCATCGACAAGAAGACAGCAAAGAACATTGTCGCTTACGGTGCTCGCCTGTCACCGGAGTTCCAGACAATCTTGATGATTGGCTGTTACAAGCGGTACAAGGACTTAATTTCCGTCCCGGGCTTTACTGACTGGGCGGTGGCTAACGCCAAGCTCTTGGCATAACCCAAAGGGCCTTCGGGCCCGCAGGAGACACCATGAAAAAGCGTTTTTACTGGTCGTACCGAAGATTCGGCACGGCTCCGAAGTATGAATTTTGGCTCCGAAGGGAAGATGATGCAGATTGCTGTATGGCAGCCTTTTGTCCGTCCCGTCAGACATACAGATTTTTTGGCTGTTCAGAACCTTATGCACGGGACTTTCCTGAGCAAGTTAGGACTTCAGAGGAGATGAAGAAGTATGTTGAAACCCTGTTGCGGTTGAAAGGGCTGATATGAAAATCAGGCGTTATTTCTGGCTTAGAGAGTGGGAATTGATCGTCGTGGCAGAGGACTTCGAGAACTATGCTGTTTCCATCAAAGACCAAACGTTTGGTTGTGAAAAGATCCCCACACTCCGGCCGCCGATTGAAAAGGAGTTTCCAAGCGACTGCAAAACACTCGAGCAGAAAAGAAACTATCTCGAAGCCTTGATAAAGATCGGCGCCATGGAAGGTATCTTGGAGGACGTATGAAACCAAATCCCCCTTGGCATAGGAGAGCAGACCACGGAGAAATTGTGTACAGACTGTACATCAGCACTTACTACGATGACGACATGTATGTCTGCATTTTTCCTGATCGAAGCGAGTTCTTCATTCACAACTGTGTTGACGGAGTGATGAAGAGGATGCAGTTCCCTGATGGATACCTAAAGCTGGAAGAAAAGAAAGCCTACGTGGAGCTGATGCTTCGTTTAGGTGAGTGGGACGAACTTTTGGAGGAAATGTGAAACCGGAACTTCCTTGGAAGAGGATAAAAAACCGAGGCGAAATTGTATACAAGATGTACATCAGCTTATGGAGTCAAAACGACCGGTACGTCATTATTTTTCCTAGGCGAAGCGACATCATTTTCAGAAACAACTTTTGGCCGTATGCGTCGGTAACGATGAGATTCCCGAAAAACTACTACCGCAAACTTGAAGCAAAGAAATCCTACATAGAAACGATGCTTCGCTTAGGTGTATGGGACAAACTTTTGGAGGATATATGAGCGATAAGATCATGGCCGCCAAGGCCGAGCTGGCATTTGACCAGCCGTTTTTTGCAAGCCTTTTAATGAAGCGTCCGCTGAAAGTCCGTGAGGATATTCCCACAATGGCGGTCGATAAGTCCGGCAATATCTACTACAACCCTCAGTGGGTTGAGACACTTGAACGTCGCGAACTGATGTTTGTCATGTGTCACGAGGTTATGCACATGGTGTGCATGCATGCCCTTCGGCAGCAGAGCAGAGACCCTCAACTTTGGAATATGGCAGGCGACTTCTACATCAACTCTTTTTTGTGTTCCAGCGGCGTTGGCTCTATGCCCAAAGGCGCGCTCTTTAAGGAAGGCTCGGAAGATAAGACTACAGAGGAGATTTATAACGAGCTTCTTGAACGAGCCCAGAAGCAGAAAGGCGAAGGGCAAGGTAAAGGCAACGGTGCTACAGGCGACGGAGACGGAAGCGGAAACTCTGATCCTTCTAAGGACCCGTTAGCCAATGACATCTTGAACGAAGGCGGTGCGATGTCCGAAGCCGAAGCTAAGCAAGCTGAGCTCCAAGTGAAGCTGGATGTGGCGGATGCCGCAAGAGTTTGTCGCGAACGAGGCAGAGCATCAGGCGCCTTGGAAAGAATGGTGAACGACCTTCTCACCACCAAGATGAAGTGGTACGAAGTTCTTGAGAAATACTTCTCAGGCTTTACCAAGCAGAATCAAAGCTGGGAGAGACCGAACCGACGCTTCACATCCATGGACATCTACCTCCCAATCAACGCTAAGGAACCTTCCATGGGCACGGTTGTGATCGGCGTTGACACTTCGGGATCTATCGGCCCTCGTGAGTTGAAGTATTTTGGCGGACATCTTAACGCCATCATCGAACAGTGCCGACCGGAGAAAGTGATCGTTGTTTACTGCGATTCAGCGGTTGCTAAGGTCGAAGAGTTCACACAGGAGACATACCCGGTGGAGCTTCATGCTTATGGCGGCGGCGGTACCGATATGAGAGCGATTACTCAGTGGATCGAAGACAACAATGTTGAGTGCGACGTTTGCTGCATTTTGACGGACGGTTGGACGCCCTTTCCGAATGAGGCACCCTGCTCTCTCGTTTGGGCGATTACTGAGTCCCATGAAACTCCGCCCTGCGGTGAAGTCGTGAAGATCGACATGGAGGAATAAATGAAGAACGCACCTAAATGGACACCTGAGTTCTTGGAACGATGCGCCGCTTTTGAAAAGTTCATGGGGTGGCGCGAAGGCGTTGTGATCGACGATCTTATGAATGCCATTCGGAGCGCCAGCCGGTCTGCGCTGGAAGACGGAATGAGAAATAGCTATTTATACATCAGTTACGACGGCGACGTGGAAAGCATTGACCTTGGCAGTTACAGAGCGGACCTGTACGCAGTAACCGTCCGCAAAGACGACATGGAAAACTGGGACGAGTTCATTTCCACGCGGCTGACGATGTTCTTGCTGGGAGAATGCGATGAAGATTGAATGGTCTGAAGATTTCAAGAAACGGTGCGCAAAAGCGGATAAGTCTTATGGTTGGAAAGAAGGAGAAGCTTTAGAGAGAGCGTCAAATATTCTTGACCACGCTTATTTCGAGGAAGATTTGGACGAGTTGGATCAGACCGGCTCGATTTCCTTTGAGTTCAGCGATTGGTTGATAGATGCAGGGCCTTTCACCGGACACATTGACAGGTTCGATGTCGATAAAGACAGCATTCTCAACTGGAAGGAATACTACGCTTACCGCAAAACGATTTTCAAGTTGGAGGGAGCATGAAGATTGAATGGGAACCGATCTTTGCTCACCAGTGCGAAACAATCGACCGGATTTTCGGCTGGAGAAGAGGAGCAACTATTAAAGAAGCAGAAAACTACTTAACACATGCTTCGCCGAACAAGATTTCAGATGCTTTGGAAACCGGATACATAGTTTTTGAATCTAACTCGAGTGACGGTGTACTTCGCATGGGGCCGTACTTAATAAAACCCCTTACTCTCTGCATTCAAAGTGAATACATGAGGAACTGGAACGAGTACCTCTGGGAACTCTTAACAATTAAACGATTGAAACCGAAAGTCGAGTTTGATGAGTACGACAAATATTCACACCTTACAGAGAGTTGTGCCGAAGACGTTCTGGAAGATATGAGCTGGGATGAATTGTATGAGCTGGACAGCAAACGTTGGGTGGAAGTTGAATTTGATACCACAACCAGCCGCGACTGGGAGCCCCAGTGCGTCACTGAAAAGCTTTGGAAGTACAACGTAAGGAACTGGAACGACTACTTCGCCTACCGTACGACGATGGCAATGCTTAACGGAGAAATTGAATGACGTTCTTAGGCGTTTTTGAAAAGGAGCTTCCTCCCTTAACAAAAGAAATTGAAGGGGATTTGCTTTTCTTAAAGATGACTTCACCGATTTATGATCGGTACGAGCTTTATGCAGCAGTCGGATATCCGACTCACTACGATTGGCGTAGGTTCTATGACGAAGACCACGGGCTGATTATTTGCCAGCATAGGAAAAACAGCGATGACCTTATCAGGGCGACGACACTATATAACATGTACAGCAAGCGAAAGAGCTATACCGCGAACTGCCCGACTTTACAGAGTGCCATTGATCTCATTATTGAAAACTACTATCGACACAGGTTGACATCTCAGATTCCGATAGACCCGTCTGAATACTGGGAGCCCTACGTCTACAACAACAAAACCTTTTTCAATTTCACTACGGGAGGACATTACTACTCAGGCTATAGATTTCACACCGGTTTGGTATATGCAAAAGATGACATGGGACGATCCGTCATTAGCAGAAAAAGAATGACGATGGAGGAAGTAGCCGACTACTTCCGCACGCTGAAACGACTTGGCAGATAACAGATAACAGATAAAGGAGAAACAAATGAGCAAAATTTCTATCAACGGACACACATACACAATGGAAGAACTTTCTGCAATGGAGCTTGAGTATTACGCGTCTAAGCATTTGGCAGACAACCCTGTGGTTGAAGATACTGAGTTCGACGTTGACGCGATCATCGCTTGGGCTTGGTCGAAGTACGCAGACATGGTTGATGAAGGCTATTGGCAAAATGCTTCCATCTTCTTACAAAATACATTGCAGCGCCTCGAAGAAACTTGGGAGTGCTTAGATGGGTTCCATGGCACCAACCACTAAGGAATGGCTTCAGCATGAGTTTGCGCCGGTGCTGGAAGAGGATAGAGCCTTCTGGCACTTCACTCCGGCTCATGTAAAAGCGACGCTTCGCCCACGGAACAAGTTTTGTCATCAGGAGTTTATACAGGTGAACGCTTACGGGCGGTGTAGGAAGATTACTCTGCTCTACCTGCCCTACACCACCGAGAAGGAGGATCTGGATCGGTATCGAGGCTTTTTCAAGCAGTTCATTCCGAAGGAAGGCAAGATCACAAGGGAGAGCTTAGAGCCTCTCTTGAACGCCTACAGGACGGTTGTAAGAATGGAGTTGATGAAATGAGTTACACAATCGAAGAGGCTGAGTGGACATGTGATAAGTACAGCCCCGGTTCTCTCGATGATTTGGAAAAGGCATTTGGCTTTGAGCTCTGCGCTTGGGCTGATGTCTTGGTATTTAGAGAACTCGACGACCCGGACGATGAGCGTGACTTAGGTGAGGTTTATCGAGCCTATGAAGACGACGATTGTCGCTGCATTGCTTGGTCTGCTCTCATGGAGCTTTACAAGGTGTTTGAAGATTTTGACGAAGCTACCCAATGGGTTGAACGCATGGCCTACTACAGGCTCAGAGGTATGTGGCCGGAAGAGATTCCCAGTTACGAAGTTTTAAAAACAATTCAGAAATTACAAGGTATCAATACCTAAAGGAGAAATGATGAGTCTGGTCACCATTGACTTTGAGACTTTCTATAGCAAAGACTTCAGTCTTTCTAAGATGACCACCGAGCGCTATATAAGAGATCCGCAATTTGAGGTAATCGGGGTCTCAGTGAAGATTGATTCAGGAGGCATCAGATGGATTACGGAGAACATAGGCGAAGAGCTGAAAGCCCTTCATTTGGAAGAGCACCAAGTTCTCTGTCACAACACTGCCTTTGACGGTGCGATTCTCTCTTGGATCTACGACATCCATCCGAAGTTTCTGCTCGATACATTGAGCATGGCCCGCCCTCTCACCGGGCTTACCGTGGGAGGTTCGTTAAGAGCGCTTTCCAAGCTCTTCGGCTTGGGCGAGAAAGGCACGGAAATCTATAACACTCTGGGCAAACGCAAGAAAGACTTCACAAGGTCTGAGCTCGATGCCTTCGGTGTTTATTGCAGGCAGGACGTGAACCTTACATACCACCTCTTTAAGAAGCTGCTCCCATACACGACCAAAGGGGAGCTTGTCATCATCGACATGATGCTGCGGATGTTCACCGAGCCAAAGATCGTCTTGGACAAGCCGAGGCTCGAAGCCCACCTAGCTGACGTGAGAGCGAAGAAACAAGAGCTTCTCTCCAGAATCCCTTTCACGAAAGACCAGCTGATGAGCAACAACTTGTTCGCTGAGGTTCTTAAGAGCTTGGGTGTCGTTCCTCCCACGAAGATCAGCCCGACAACGGGTAAGGAAACGTTTGCGTTTGCCAAGACGGACGATGGCTTTAAGGAACTCTTGGAGCACCCGGACGAACGTGTGCAGGCCGTGGCAGCAGCCCGCCTTGGTACGAAGAGCACGATTGAAGAGACGCGCACCGAGAACATGATCGGCATTGCCAACCGAGGTGCCCTCCCTATCCTGCTTAATTATTGGGGCGGCTCTACGGGGCGGGCATCAGGCGGTGACCGAATGAATCTACAAAATCTCCCTCGAGGCGGTGAAATCCGAAAGTCCTTGATAGCACCGCCCGGTCACGTGATCTGCGCCTGTGACTCAAGCAACATCGAAGGGCGTGTGAACGCTTGGTTCTGCGGTCAGGCTGACTTGGTCAAGCATTTTGCCGAAGGCAATGATGTGTACTGCGAGCTGGCTTCCAAGATCTACGGCCGCAAGATCACAAAGGCAGATAAGAAAGAACGCTTCGTCGGAAAGACCGCTACACTCGGGTTGGGCTATCAAGTCGGATGGAGAAAGCTCCAGTCCGCTTTGAAAAACGGAAATGTTGAAATGAGTGACTCTGAGTGTCAACGAGTAGTAGACATTTATAGAAGCTCTAACTACGCCATTAAGTCAATGTGGCAGATATGCAGCGACGTGCTTTCTAATATGGTGGCAGGTTACAGCGGAGAGTTCGGAGAAGGAGTTAAACTCAAATACGAACCGGGCAAGATCTACCTGCCTAACGGGATGTTCCTTCTTTATCCTGAGCTTCGGTATCGTGCAGAGGCAAACGACAAAGAAGAGAAAGGCTACTCTTACAGGAGGAAGAACTTTAGAACGAAGATCTATGGCGGAAAGCTTTGCATAGCAAAGGACACGCCCGTCCTAACTTCCAGAGGATGGATTCCTATTCAGGATGTTGCACTCACTGACAAGGTATGGGACGGTGTTGAATGGGTTGAGCACACCGGAGTTGCTTTTAACGGAACAAAACAAGTCATTGAGGTATTCGGAGTCTCAATGACAAAGGATCATAGGGTGCTAACAAATGACGGCTGGCGCACCGGGGAAACCGCGGAAAGATTTGACCGGGCAGAAGTTCGGCTACCTGACAGCTGTGAGGTTTTCTCATATACACAAAAATCGGAGCATGTGGTATTTCCAATGCGAATGCGGGAAGGAAGTTCTGAGAGACTCTCACGACATAAAGAGACAAGTAAAGAATGGTTACCTTCCAAGCTGTGGCTGCAAGCACAGAGAGCATTTTTCCAAGGCTTTAACGAAACACGGCATGGCGGCAACACCAATATGGAATGTTTGGCATTCAATGAAGCAGAGATGCACCGACCCCAATGCTCAGGCATGGAAAAACTACGGAGGACGTGGGATCAAGGTCTGCGAAAGGTGGCTGGAAAAGTTCGAGAATTTTTATGCGGATATGGGCCCTACTTACAAGGCTGGGCTTACGCTGGACCGGATAGATGTGAACGGGAACTACGAGCCATCGAACTGCCGTTGGATAACAATGCGGAAGCAAGCGAACAACAAACGCAGCAATGTAAGGATTGGCGACCTGACAATAGCGGAGTTTGCCAGAAAGCATGGCTTGGGAGTAACAACAGTTCACTACAGAATCAAGAACGGAGTCCCATTAGAGCACTTAGCAGACCCGCCGGATTTGAGTCGGAGGTTTTCGACATTACAAACTGCGGACCCCGACACCGATACGTCGTCCAAGGATCAGACGGGAAACCGTTGATTGTTCACAACTGCGAGAACATTGTTCAGGCGTTAGCTCGCATTGTTGTGTTCGATCAGATGGGCCGCATAGCCCAGAAGCTCAAGGAGAAAGGAGGAAACTCCAACGGAAAGATCAGACAAGTTGTACTTACCGTACACGACGAAGTCGTAGTTGTCGTCCCTGAAGAAGAAGCCGAAGAAACCAAGGCAATGATGGAAGAGATGATGAGAGTCAGGCCCTCTTGGGCCCCTGACCTTCCGGTTGACTGTGAGGGAGGGATCGGAAAATCCTACGGCGACGCTAAATAACAGTTAAAATATAACTAATTAAACACGGAGTCCGAGTGAAATGACAGACAAAGATTATGAAGAGCTCGCAGATGCGCTGCAAACGCTTTGCGATTCGTCGAATTGGAGGAAATCTATCTCCTCTATTCGCAATTATCTTCGCAATCCCGGCAAACCCTTTTCGGCCAGTGTCTCTCCACACACCAGACTTCTTGTTGACTTCGGCAGGAAGAACCCGGAGGCCTTAGAGCGTTTGCTGACTTTGGTTTTCAGAATTAGGCGCCATGAGTTTGACTTGGAAACCTATATGACGGAGAACAAAGAGAAAATCGACAAGGCCTTTGAGGTTCTCAATAAGATGGACCGTCCCATGAGGACGATCAATTCCTTTATGGACATTGACGGCGCCGCTGCAAAGAGGCGTGTTGACAATCTTCGAGGCGAGATGGCTGTGTTGGAGGTTTTGATACCTATCGCAAAGGCAAGTATGACGCGCTTCAGACAGCTTGTGGACATTCGTTTGTTTGCCAACCGGGAGCGAATGGAGAGCGCTCGCGAAGAATATCTCAAGGTCTATAGCCGTCGAAGAGTCGCGCAGAACAAGCTGTTCCGTTATCTGAATCACCTTCAGTACAACGATGAGCTCAGCGATAAGCAGAAGCAAGCGTTCAAAGAGATCACATCGGAAGCCTCTCATGCCGCAGGTCTCTATGCCCAGAAGTATTCCAACGAGAACATGTCTAAGTCTGAAGCTCGAGAGAAGTTCTGGCAGGAATACGACAGAGATCTGAGTTCGACAATTCGGATTCTTGAAGCTGAGAAAAAAGGGGCCAAGATCGTAAGAGAAAATATCCGCTTCCCTCGTATTGTTGATAAACTGTTGGAAGTAGAGAAGCGTACAGTTAAACTACAGAAACTGCAAAGCAGATTTAAGAAGTAAGTACCCGGGGACACACTGTCCCCATGGAGACAAACATGGCGAAGATGAAGCCGTGGACGTACTCCCACTTAGACGGCTTCGAGACTTGTCCGAAGCGTTTCTATCACACTCGGGTTGCCTATGACGTTAAGGAGCCTGAGTCGGAATACATCAAGTGGGGAAACACCGTTCACAAAGCGTTTGAAGAAAACATCTCTTTTGGGAAGCCCTTCCCTGCTGAGATGGCAAGTTTCCAAAACATTGGAGACCAATTAAGGGCAATGCCGGGTATCAAGCACTGTGAGATTAAGCTTGCAGTAGACAAGGCCTTCCAGCCGGTTGAATGGCGTAAGGGCTGGGCCCGGGGGATCGCGGACCTTCTCGTGGAAACACCTTCCAAGGTTTTGTTGGTGGACTATAAGACAGGGAAACGGAAAGTGACTGAGCAGTTGGAGCTCTACGCGCTCTTTGCCTTTGCCCACTATCCGACAGTGAAGGAAGTTGAGTCCGGATTCATTTGGCTCAAAGAGAAGAAAGTTGATAAGACAATCTTCAAGCGAGATGATATACCTGAGCTTTGGAAGCCTTTTCTTACCCGAGCATCCCGTCTTGAGACTGCCTACAACAACGACGAATGGCCTGCAAGACCGTCAGGATTGTGTAAAGGCTGGTGTCCTTGTCAACAATGCCCGCATTGGGAGGCCAAGAAATGAAGCACAGTGATATAGATAAGATGGAAGAGCTTGAGAAACTAACTGATCGAGAACTGGTTAGGACAGCAGTAAAGCAGTGGGATCATTTGAACCCATTGGCAAAAATGCTTGCCACGAGACTGGAAGACAGTATTAACCGATTTCAGAAGTTAGTTGTTTCGGTTCTTGTAGACAAGGAGAACCCATATGGCGACCACACCAGAGGGGAAGGTTAAGGCAGCAGTTAGGAAGAGATTAAAGGCACTCGGATATTGGCACTACTTTCCAGTCCAAAACGGTCTAGGATGTGTCGGCATCCCCGATGTAATCGGATGTAAGCCTGTAACTATTACACCGGAAATGGTGGGAAAAACCATCGGTGTGTTTTTCGCCGTGGAGACCAAGGCTCCCGGCAAATTAAAAAATACAACCCCGAATCAGAGAAAAAATATTGACGCCATCAACGCGCACTTCGGTCACGCTGAAGTTGTGGATGACGCAGAAAAAATGGAGATAGTGACATGGCCGATGAAATCGACCAAGCAAACGAGAACGAAGGAGTAATCCTCCGAGCTCTCATTAAAGGGCAGTCAAAAGCCCCGCCACAGTTCATCAATTATGAGCAAAAGTGCATTAACTGCGGAGAACCCGTGGAAACAACAGCGCACAAGTTCTGCTGCATTGAGTGTGAGATGGACTACAGAGCCCGCCAAGAAGCGGAAAGGAGAAATTATGGCTAACAGCAACACTCCCCGCGGACGGGAGTACAACAGAATCAGAGACGCAAAACCGGAAAACATTCACAAGCGAGTGCTTCGCAACAAGGCTAGACGCCAAGCAATTCGTGAAGGACTTGTCTCGAAGGGAGATAACAAGGACATCGACCACATTACTCCCTTATCGGCCGGTGGTTCCGGTGCGAAGTCCAACACTCGCGTGATCTCACGTCATCGTAATCGAGGGTGGCGCAAGGGAGAGTCCGGGTATAAAGTTCGGAAGGTTTAATATGGACACTACTGCTTCTCTTGTAATGGACTGGTTGATGGTCGGTCTTTTTGCAGCTATGCTCCTAGCCAGTGTGGTTTTGCTCGGCGGCGTGTTAATTTCCATGTTGAAAGATCTGTTCAAAGGCTAGCTTAAAATGACAGCACTATGATTATCCTCAAAGACAAACAAGCAGTTCTGCTTCAGCCGCAGAACCCCGCACAGATTACAACCGTCATCCCGTCGGCCAAGATTGTGGGGACCGCCAAGGGACCGATGGTAGCTGTGCCGCACCGACCTGATGAAACGAGGGTGCTTCGTTCTTTGGGCTACGACGTACCCTCTCCCATGCAGATGTACTACGACTTCCCTGCGAAGTTCAAACCCTTTGAAGCTCAAAGAATCTCGGCGGAGTTCGCCACGATGAACGACCGTTGCTTCATCCTTAACAGCATGGGCCTTGGCAAAACAATCACAACGCTGTGGGCCTACGACTACTTAAAAAAGTGCGGTCAGGTTCGTTCCATGCTCGTTGTCTGTCCTCTTTCCACCTTGGAAAGAACATGGGCTGACGAAGCGTTTTTCAGCTTCCCGCAGTACAAGGTCAACGTGCTCTACGGCACGAAAGATAAACGCCTGAAGCTTCTCAAAGATCCGGCGGACATTTACCTTATTAACACGGATGGCGCCAAGATCATCGTTGATGAACTGGCTGCCCGAAGAGACATTGATCTCATCGTGATCGACGAGCTGGCGCTTATGCGCACGAAAACGACCGACCGCTGGAAGGCATTGAACACTATCTGCAACAAGCAGACGCCGCGCCGCGTCTGGGGACTGACAGGTTCTCCGATCCCGAACTCCCCTGCTGATGCTTACGCTCAGATTCGGTTGGTAACGCCGAATAATAAGGACTGCCCGCTCTATTACAACAGCTTCCGCAATCAGGTAATGACGCAGGTCAACCAGTTCAAATGGCTGCCTAAGCCTGATTCTGCTGCTTATGTTCACCGTGTCATGCAGCCCGCTGTGCGTTTCAGTATCGACGAGTGTTTGGATCTTCCTCCGCAGGTGTTCCTCACCAAGGAAGCGGAACTTTCTGCACCTCAGCAGAAGGCTTATAAGGCAATGCTCTCTTCGCTTCAGGTGCAATTCGAAGAAGGAGACATAACGGCAAGCAACGAAGCTATCAAGGCTTCCAAGCTCATGCAGATCGCTTTGGGCTCGCTCTACGGCGATAACGACACCGTGGTCGAGTATCCCATCGCAAAGCGCTTGGAAGTGCTCATGGAGACGATTGAGGCCTCTGAGGGCAAGTGCATCGTGTTCATCCCCTTTACAGCAGCTTTACAAAGAGTTTCCAAATTCTTAACTGATAACGAAGTGACCAACGAAGTAATCGACGGCTCTACTTCGAAGGAGGACCGAGACAGAATATTTGCTCTTTTCCAGCGCACCGATGATCCGAAAGTGCTCGTGGCAAACCCGACAGCGATGTCCCACGGTCTAACACTGACAGCAGCTACAACCATTATTTGGTTTGGGCCTGTTTATTCCAACGAGACATATCAGCAGGCTTGCGCCCGCGTCAGACGCCCCGGCCAGAAGCATACAACGGTCATCGTTCACATCGTCTCTACGAAGTACGAAGAAATGGTTTATGAACGACTTAAGAACCGTCAAAGCCTGCAAGGAACTTTACTTGACCTCATGCGTGAAACTACTAGTAGTTGTAATTAAACAGTTTGAAGTATAGAATGCAACTTATTAAAAACAGGAAATGATATGTGTACAATTCAAGAAGCAATCGGTTTCCTTCGTAAGTGTAAGGAAGAAAAGGCTGCTAAAGAGGCGGCCTTCAAAGAAGCGATGGCTCCGATTAACGCTAACATCGCCAAGCTGGAATCTGCGATTCTCAACAAGATGGCTATCGACGGCGTGCAGTCCTATAAGACTGAATCCGGTACTGCTTATCGCTCTACCCGAGTAAAAATTTCCTGTCCCGACAAAGCAGCCTTCATGGACTTTGTCAAAGACAACAACATGTTTGAACTTTTGGAAGTTCGCCCGCTCAAGTCTGCTGTAGAAGAGTACAAGACAGGACGCGGCGTTCTGCCACCGGGCGTCGATTACAATGAAGAAATCACGCTCAATTTCCGTAAGGCCTAACTGGAGAAGATAATGGCTAATGACGTTTCTATTTTTACATCCGCACCCCTTCCTGCTTACCTCGCTCAGACAAACGTTGAAGCTTTAAACGGCGATATTACCGCCCACGCTTCTTTGTCCTTCCCTGTTCTGTCCTTGAACGGCAAGCGTTTCACTGTCATTCGCGGCGACGAAAAGAAAGTGGTGATGAACCCGCTGGACCCGAGTTCTACTGCTCAGTACATTGACGTGGTTCTCGTTCGTGTTCCGAAGTTCACAGCCAAGGCCTACTACTCCGGCACTTACAACGCTGACAATGAAGAAGCTCAGACTCCGATCTGCTTTTCTTCCACAGGTATCATCCCTGATCAGGGTTGTGCTCAGCCCCAGAGTGCCTGCTGCAAGACCTGTCCTAAGAACGCTTGGGGCTCCGCAGTAGACGCCAAGGGTATCGCCGGTAAGGGCAAAGCCTGCCGTGATGCAGTCCGCTTAGCAATCGCTCCGAGAGGCTCTCTCAAAGAAACCATGCTGCTGCGCGTTCCGCCCACATCCATTAAGGCTCTGGGTGACTATGGCGCCAAGCTCACGAAGCACAATGTGCCCTACATGGCTGCCGTTACACGCATTAAGTTCGACCCGAACGAGACCGCTCAGAAGCTCGTGTTTGAACCGGTCGGCTTCCTTGACGAAGATCAGTTCCGTCTTGTACAGGACGAGCACAATGATCCGACCGTCATGGCGATCACAGGTGAAACGCCCGATGTGCTGGAGCACCTGAAAGCTTATGAAGAGGCTGTCAAAAACGGTGTTGCTCCGACGGCTGCTCCGGCTCCCGCAGCCGCTGACAAGCCCAAAGTTTCTCCCGTGGAAGCCGCTGTTGCCACGGGCAAGATCACACCTGAAGTTGTCAAAGAAGTCGTAGAGACGAAGAAGGAAGAAGTCACACAGATTGCTTCTTCCGATGAAGTCCCCGGCTTGGAAGACTTCAAGTTCTAATACCTCCGTTAGGCCGAAGGTAAGCCAGTTTCCCGGTTCTGGACAAAAACCGGGCCAAATTTTTGAGGTTCTCAATGAATACAATCGAATTTTTGAGGGCCGTTCTGCCCCGAAACGGTTTGTATGTCATTGCAGCTCCGAGGAATGTTGCCGACGAAGGTGAAAAGCCTCGTCTGATTTTCGAGCATTTCCAATGTGAAACGCTTGAGCAGATGTCCGAAAAAATCGTACATCTGGATGCAGCAAGAACGGTCTACCACGCTTGTGCAAGTTATAAGAAACCGGCTCCCGGAGAAAAGTTTTCCCGATCCCAAAGGAATGCGGCATACTGTAAGTCGTTTTGGCTTGACCTAGATTGTGGTCAGGACAAGGCAGAGAAAGGAATTGGCTACGCCACGCAGAAAGATGCGGTTAAGGCACTTCTGGTTTTTAAAGAGAAGACAGGCCTGCCAATGCCTCTGGTAATAAGCTCCGGTTACGGGGTTCACGCTTACTGGGTGCTGACGGAAGAGATTGAGGCTTCGCAATGGACACAAACCGCACTGCTCCTAAAGAGGCTCTTTAGCGAGCTTGGCATTATTACGGACCCCAGCCGGACAGCGGACTCGGCCTCGATTCTGCGCCCCGTGGGGACACATAACAGGAAGCACGGAAGCAGCAAGGAAGTTAAGTGGACGGGCGTGCCCTACATACCGATTTCCCATGCTGATTTCAGAGAGAAAGTTAAGACCGTCCTTGCGTCTCTCACCGGAGAAGAGTTTGAACTAGGTGAATTACCTTCATACTTGCTCGGCAACTCAGCGGACAACTCGGAATTAAGCCATTTTTCTGACAACTACGAGTACGACGCGAACAAAGTTGCCGACAACTGTCAGGTGATGCACCGGTTCAGAGAGACGCAAGGCGACCTGAGTTACGACGCTTGGCGGAGCGCCATAGGCATTTTGACATTCTGCAAGGATGGTAGAGAAACTGCGTTTAAGTGGTCTGCCAAAAGATCCGAAACGGGGCACTCCAACACAGACGTTGCTACTCGTTTTGACACGTGGAACTCTGCGCCCACCAAGTGCGAAACTTTCAGGTCACTCTGTCCTGAACTTTGCAAGGACTGCAAGAACAAGTGTGCAACTCCGCTGACTGCGGGCCGCGTGGTCGTGGAACCCGTCGAGGAACCTCCTCTGGAAGTTCCCGAGGAAGAAAGACCGGCACTTCCGCTCACAAATGAGGTCCACCCGGAGGGCTACTTCTGGGACTCACAGAACGAAGTGATGGTCAAAGTGCTTAAGAGCAAAGACGGAGAAACTGCGTTTCCGTTCACGCCCTATCGCTTCTACCTCGTCTCCCGCATCCGGGAGATCGACGGCTCTTATGTCTGCAAGGCTGTGCTCTACGAACCCTTCGGAGCAAAGAGAGAGTTTTATGTTTCTTGTAAAGCGATCTCGGTTGGCGGTGTGACCCTGCTGCAAGAGTTAGGAAAAAACGAAATTGCTCCTTCAACGAATAAAGGAAGTGAACAAGTGATGACAGGCTATCTGAGAGATTCAATGAACTCACTGCGCCGCACCGTCGATCTGACCCGCTCTTTTACGAGCTTCGGTTGGCAAGACGATAAGCAGGCATTCCTTCTGGGAGAAAAACTCTACAAGCCCCACGAAGTCGATGCCAAGGTGGTGTTAAGAGGACATGCCAGAACCAAGGCAGCACTCTTTAAGGTAGGGGCCGAGGGCGATCCTACGAAGTACGCGGAGGCGCTCAACTCCATCTACGCCCGTAAAGGCATGGAGCCCATGCAGTATGCGATTGCTTCGCTTTGGGGAGCTCCGCTTGCAGGTCTCGTGGAAGACGCGCTTTACAAGGGCATCCCGTGTGCTTTGACAGGTGTGACATCCGGCCGAGGCAAAACCTCTGCTTTTACCGCCGGGCTTTATGCTTTCGGCAACGCCGAGCGGATGACGATTAAGGGCGAGCAAGGTGCCACGCCGAACGCAAGAACTGCGTTCCTTGGTGTCATGCAGTCTCTGCCGATCCTGATCGACGAGATCACCAACATTAAATCAGGCGAACTCTCCAACCTTGCCTATGTGGTTTCCAACGGAGGCGACCGCAACCGCTTGCAGGTCAATAAAGACGTGGGCGGTGTGGGCTTCGCGGACACGGCCACTTGGTGTACTCAGGTGGGTCTGACCGGCAACTCTTGTTTGATCGACCGTCTCTCACAAAACGGCACGTCGGATGCTGAGGCCATGCGTATCTTCGAGATCCGTGTGGACAACTACGGTATCCCCACACTTGACCCGCTGGAAGTGACCGCAGCGCTTTCCAAGATGGAGGCCAACTCGGGTGTTGTAGGACCCTTGTATATCAGCTACATCATGGACAACCTGACGCATGTCAGGCAGATGATGGCGGACACTCTGAAAGAGATCATGGACAACAAGTTCTTAGGTGTGGAGCCGAAATACCGCTTCTACCGCTGGCACATGGTCACGACGATCACGGCAGCAAAGATCATGCGGGAGTTGGGAGTTTGCAAGTTCGACATCAAAGAGTTGATTGAATTTGCCAAAGAAGCTGTAATCAGTCTCTGCGTGGCATCTAAAGAAACTAATGAGATGACCGCCGATGAAATTCTCTTCTCGTTCATTCAGGATAACAGCGAGCAAATTCTTGCTACTCGTCGTTATGAAGAGGTTCCGCCTGATGACGCAGACAGAGTTCCGCTGAAGAAATACATCGCTCGGATGATTGTCGGTGATAAGAGTATTCAGGATGTGAATATTGGTCTCTTCATCGTGGACCGAAAAATGCTTAACCAATGGTGCTTGGCTAACCGCCATGATCTTAAGAAGCTTGAAGCTGATCTTTTCCAGATGGGTCTTCTTTGGAAGAAGAACGAGAAGGCCACGATCACTCGTGGTATTCCTAAGCTGGCAAAGACACAGATCCGGTGCGACTGGTTCACTCTTAAGAGGCTTTTGGATGACAGAGACGACATCAAGCTCACCGGAGCCAAGTAACTCGGAAATCAGAGAGTATCTGGGAGTAATTAGGGATCTGATTCCAACCGATGCCAGATTGAATTGGCTGCGGGAGCCGGGTTTGATAGAGCTCGCAGCCAATGTCGAAGTGCTCTTGGATTACATGAAAAAGGAAATTGCTTTTTCAACTCTCCACACATACGAGAAAAAAGTAGAACTGATTAAACGAAAAGACGCGGAGTATGCCCTTGAGGAAAGGATTAAGGAGGCAAAAAGACTCCGCCGCAGACAGGCAGATTTGGTGAGGATTCAAAAGACCATCGACGAGATGAAGCGAAATCAGAATCCTTCCCCATTCTCCGCCTTGGGAATTTAAGCGAGGGCTGTTAGGAAGGCGAAACACCGACGACATGGCGTGAATCGAAGCACGATCAGATCGGCATTGAGAGTTCGAATCTCTCCCCTCGCACTTTAAGGATAACTATGGAGCTTCTTTTAAAAACCACTATTGAGTTTGTGCGGTTAGCCACATGCATAGGCGGCTTAATCATGTATTTGGCAATACTCGCCATCGCACGCACTAAAGGGGGAATCGCCTTCTCCATTCTCATTGCAACTCTGACATTCGTTATCGCATTGATTTACACCATCAACTTCGGCTAAAAAATGAAACAATACTTAGAACTCTTAGACAAAATCCTCAAGGAAGGTGAACACAGAGACGACCGCACAGGCGTCGGTACCCGAGCTATTTTCGGCTACCAAATGCGCTTTGATATGCGCAAGTATCTCCCGATTGTTACCACGAAACGTGTCCATCTGAAGTCCGTCATTCACGAGCTTCTCTGGATGCTCAAAGGCAAGACCAACAACGAGTACCTTAAAGAAAGAGGAGTCACTATCTGGGATGAATGGGCCCGTGAGGACGGAGATCTCGGGCCTATCTACGGAGCTCAGTGGCGTGAGTTCTCTGCTGTCGGAACGGTTGCCACGATCTGTACTAAAAAAGGAAAGATCAAAACCGGCGAAGTCCTGCGCTGCGGTATGTATTACGACGAGGATGAAAGAGCAAAGTTTTCTATGACAGAGTCTGCCGACCAGATCCGGCGAGTGTTTGACAGTCTTAAGACAAACCCGACATCCCGCCGTCACTTGGTTGTGGCGTGGAACCCTCTTCAGCTGCCTCAGATGGCGCTCCCACCATGTCACTGCTTGTTCCAGTTTTATCTGAACAACAACGAAGAGCTTTCCTGCCAGCTCTACCAAAGAAGCTGCGACGCGTTTTTAGGGCTCCCCTTCAACATTACTTCTTACGCCATCCTGACAGCCATTTTTGCCGACTGTCTGGGTGTTAAGCCGGGCGAGTTCGTTTGGACGGGCGGAGATGTTCACATCTACGAGAACCACATCGAGCAGGTAAAGCTCCAGCTTTCCCGCACTCCCTACCCGCAGCAGGCGTTCATTCAGTTCGGCCGTCAGCACGAGTATCCGTGGGACTACGAGTTCGAAGACATCACTGTCTACAACTACAAGTATCACCCGGCAATCAAAGCCCCCGTGGCAGTTTAGGAGATCAACATGGAACTTTCCCCTTTGACTATATACCTCTTGAGTATTCTTGATTCAACAAGAGATGCGCTTGCTGTCGTTATAGGCATCCTTGGATTTCTCTTTGCTACCTCGTTTTTTCTGATGTTACCCGGCAGTCCTTTAGAAGATGACCGTCCGTCGCTTCTAAGGCGGCTGCGCATTCTTGCCATTACTTTTTTGGCCCTTTTATTACTACGAACATTCATACCTACTCAAAAGACTATGGCAGCCATGATTGTGGTTCCCGCAGTTATTAACAACGTTGAGGTTCAAAGCATTTCCAAGGGGGCTCTCCAATGGGCTGACCAATATGTTCAAAAGAAATTGCAAGAGGAAAAATGAAAAACGCGATCCGCATCAAAACCTACATATTTAACAGCGATCATATCGAAGCGATTGGATGGAACGAAAAAGAAAAGACTCTGGTAATCGAGACTCATAAGCGTGCTTATGAAATCAGAGACGTTTCTTTAGAAACGTGGGATCACCTCGTTGAAATGATAATGAAAAGCTAAAGGAGAATGCCATGACAGAAATCAATCTCCCTTGGTGGCTCGCTTACTACGCGGGAAGCGCTTCTGCGATCAGAATTTGTTTGATAGCTGTTGCATTTTTCTTTCTTGTTATCTCAATCGCCGGTTCCGCTGACGCTACCTCATCTAACCAAAAAAGAGCAGTAACCATAGCGTTTTTCTGGGCGCTTGGACTTTTTGCGCTAACGGCCCTTCTGCCAAGCGGGCTCACGGCCATCCGCATGTACCAAGGCTTTTAAATGACAGTCATCAATACTTTGCCGGAATGGTGCCTGAGTGTTCCCCACTTCTCGGCCAACACGAAGATTTTGCTTTTCTTCTTTCTTTACTCCGTAAATCTTCGGATGAGAGTTTCCGCCGGACGTTTGGTTGCTAGAACTCACTTTGCCCGCGAGTCTTTCAGACGCTCGGTCAATCAACTCGTGGCAGCAGGAATTGTCACTCGCCACGCAAGGGAATTTAAAAACTACGGATACGTCTATGAGCTAAACGCTGGCAGGCTCGTAGAACTCGGAGCACCCAATGTCAGCGAATTTTTCAAAGGTTACAAACATGGACTCGAAACTAAAAACTGATATTGAAACCATCGCCAAGCATTACGGCCCGAACGTGCAAATGATTAAGTTTGCCGAAGAAGCTGCTGAGCTCTCAGCTGCTGTCCATAAATGCATTGTTTATTCAGAGCTTTCGCATGAACATCAGGACGCCGACAAATACTTTGACGCCAAGTGGAGTACGGCTTTTAGATTAGCCACTAAGGAAATGGCTGATGTTTTCATCCTTGCCAAGCAGTTTGAATACTTCGCTTCTCAAACTCCGGAGTTCAAAAAAGACATCGACAAGTTTATGGAAGAAAAAGTCAAACGTCAGCTGGAACGAATTGAGGAAGAAAAAGCCTACGCAGCAAAACGCAAAGCAGAAAAAGCAAAGCATCGAGCTGAGGTAGATGCTCTGTTAAGGAAGAGAGATGACAGACTCGAATGATTTTTTCAGCTGGAAAGATTCCAGCGAATATGAAGACGGAGGATCGTTCTCCATCTTCATCCCGAACCCCGACAAGAGGATGAGCGTACTTTATGAGCCTGACCTCTTCGTGGTCGATGTAGACGGAGGAAAGTCTTGTTTTGCTTCTCAATTCGTCTACTTAACCGCAGAGCAGCTCGAAGAACTTTATGAAGCGATCCCATTACTTTTAGAGGAAATGAAATGCCGACAAGAAAAGCAATCGAATTAGCTGTAGACAATATGGAGCTTTCGATCTCTGTCCAAGCGGGTTCTAAAAATGTCGTCTTGACAGTGAGAATAAAAGGAAGCCCCGACCTCGTGCAAGAGATCCCCGTGAACGACTTCAAGGACTTTATAGGAATGCTCGGAGACCTGAAGCCATCAATGACACGTCCGGTCTTTGCTCCTGCGCCATCTAAGGAGCCTCGGGAGAACCCATTTGACCGTTACAACGCAACATACGAACTTCCTTGTTAAGGAGAATAACCGTGGAAAAATACGACGAAGTTAATCACCCGAAGCACTACGTTGAAAATCGTTTTTGGATTGAACCCCATGTGGTTTTCAGATTCCTCGCTTACCCGCAGGGCAACGCGCTGAAGTACATCTTACGAGCTGGCAAGAAGCTCTATCCGGGAAAGACTGAGAAAGAGTCCAAGCTTCTCGATCTCAAGAAAGCCGCTTGGTACCTCAACGACAGAGAAGAAATGCCGCTTATCGACGACCGTCTTTTCCGTTTGTTCTGCGAGAACATCGACAACGATCTGATCCGCGCTGCCTACTATCCGGAAGTTTGTATCGGCGATATGTACCCACACGACGATCCGGGCGACCAGCCAAAGACTTTCTGGCAGAACTTAGAGACCGTCGTGAACTTTGAAATCAAACGTTTAGAGAGGAAATAACATGCCTAAGAAGCTTGTCACACGAAAGGAAGCGATGGAGATGCTTCGCATCTCCCTTTCCACGTTCAAGCGCCTTGAAGACGAAGGCAAGATTACCGGCACGATGGGTTTAGGCAAAGACAAGCTTTATTTTGAAGAAGACATCAACGCTCTTCTCGAAGGCATTTGCCGCAAGCTCATTGCCAAGAAAAACGCCGCTGAGCGCTTAGCTTCTCTTTGATCAGGATGTGTCGATGAAATTCAAAAACATCGACACATTTTTCTTTTATGTCGTTACTGACGACATATCTCACTGAAACACCAGTCAGCCCAAGCCTGCATAATCCCTCGGCGCTTCTCCAGCATATCTGTTCTAAGATAGGCTTGGGTTACTTCAGTTCCCACCGCATGAGAAAGTGCCTTCTCACTTGCTGCATAGTCCTGCCCGGTCTCTGCCGCCCAGTCTCTGAACGTGGAGCGCATCCCATGCATTGTCACATCTAGCCCCAAGTCATGCAGTGTCTTCCGAGGTGTTTCCTTATTTTGATGCTTCGGCCCGCTCCATGCGGGGAACATATTCCCTTCTCTTGTCGGCAGCCTGTCGAGAATCATTAAAGTTTTGTCGTTTAACGGCACTCTGTGAGGAAAGAGCTTCTGGTCTTTCCTTCGCCCGGCGGGCATCGTCCACACCTTATTTTCTATGTCTATCTCGCTCCACTGAGCAGGCACAAATTCATTTACTCTGGAAGCAGTAAGCACCCCGAACATAACAGACAGGGCTCCAACTCCTCCGGTTTCCCAAAGAGCCTTAAACACAACCGGCAGCTCCCTCCAAGATAATGACTTGTGGTGTTTGACCGGGGCCACTTTTGCTTTCGGGGCAAAGAACTGATCGAGGTTTCCGACCCACATTGCAGGGTTAGGCCCCTGATGCAGTCCGCAGACTTGCGCATAGTCGAAAACGTTCTTTAGTCTTCCGACCAGCCGAGAAGCGGTTTCCGTCTTGGTTTCATAAATAGGGTCGATGATCTTGCGGATGTCCTCGGAAGTGACCGACTTGACCGACTTGGCTCCGATTACCGGAAGCGCGTAGGTTTTAATCGTACTGATCCACTGAGACTTCGACTTTTTGTTTTTCCACTGCTTCAGTTTGGCTGCGTGTTCCACGGCATCTAAATAGAAGTCTTGGAACTTTACGCTCTTTACCGTTTCCTGAACTCCCGCCTGCCTAAACTCCAGAGCCTTTTGGCGCGCTTGAGCAAGAGAAATAAGTCTGGCAGAGCCTAAACCGCGTTTTACCCTTTTGCCGTTAAGCGTTCCTCGGTAAACCCAAGTTCGAGAGTTTCCACGCACATATAAGTAGAGCCCGTTTTCGTCGGCGTGGAAGCCGTCGGGAAGTTTGAGAACGTCGGTGGTACGGAGCTTTGCCATAGTTGTGGTACACAAAGAATAGAATTTCGAAAAAGTGTACCACCATGTGTACCGACCATTTGATGTTTATGGGCCATTCATGGAGGTTCACGGAGGTCCAAACGCAAATGGGTGAATCTAGATAACTATTTGGTTTTATGAATTTAAAAAGCTCTGAGAGGTTCAGAGAGGTTCTTTGCGGACATAAAAATGGCGGAAGAGGTGGGATTCGAACCCACGGATGAGGATCACTCATCGACAGTTTTCAAGACTGCTGCATTCAACCGCTCTGCCACCCTTCCGAAAGAGAATTGAATTATACGCAATTTCCCAAAACTGGCAAATCGCTCAAAAAATGAATGACGGCAACGCTTACTCCCTCCTCCCTCACTCAAGTTTCTCATCTTTTGTTAATCAAGACTGTACCGAATCGGAACCTGGATCTTCATCCCAGCATTAGGAACATTAAAAGCCGTCCCGATGATTCGATTGCTTAACTCCTGAGAGGCTGAGTCCAAGGGACCGTTGCCCGATTTCTTAATGACTGAGGCGCCGGTAACTTTACCGCTTGAGTCGACCGTAAATTCCACTAAAACGACGCCTTCCATTCCCGCCCTTCTCGCTGCTTTCGGATAACGCTTGTGTTTTTCAACCAAACTCACAAGCATTGCAGTGATGCTTTTCCTTTTAGGTGCCTGCTCTGCAGCAGCATGCGAGGCCGCCTTCGCTTCAGCAGATTCAGAAGCTTTTTGAAGCGCGGGTTCTCCCTTTTCTGCCTTGGGTTCTTTTGGCTTCTTAGCCGGTTTCGGCTTCTCTAAAGCTTTAGGCTTAGGTTTCTCCGGGTCAGCCTTCTTCGGTTTGGACTGCTCAGCGGGTACGGGCGCCGGAGGTACCGGTTTTGCTTCAGATTCAGGAAGCTTTTCTTCTACAACCTTTTCAGGTTCGACTTTAAATTCCGATTCATCTGTGAGAAGTTTTTTAGGTTCTTCGATGACCGGTTGTGGCTGAGGTTCCGGCCGGACTTCCGGTGCTTCTTCCGGTTGAATATCCTGAATCTGAGAAAAACTCAGTTCTATCGTCCGCGGCTGCTGAGAAGGCTGCGGAGCATCTGTTTTAATCGTGCAGGCTGCCCAAGCAAACGCGCAGGCAAAGGCAGCCAAAGCAGCTTTGGAAAGCCGTTTGGCCTTGAGTAATTCATTGTCTTTGCGTTTAGGACTAAACATCTTAATTCTTAGGTGCTGCTTTAGTACTGATCACAAAACGGCCTTCTCTATTGACTTTCGCCAAGTCAGCCAAATAAACAAAAGCTTCGAACGGAGCCTTCTCATCTACCATCAGGTTGAGCGTGCCTTCCGGATGTTCGGACAAGAAACGGGAAAGCTCTTCTTTAGGAATTTCCTGATCGTTAAAGAAATACTTTCCGTCGGACTTCACGCTGATGACGAGTTCCGCCGTCTTTTTCTTGACCTCGGAGTTCTGGGCCGCAGGCAATACGACATCCAGCACGGGTTTGCTGAACGTCATGGTCATCACAAAAAAGATGACCAACATGAAAATCACGTCAATGAGCGGCGTCAAATCCACCCGGGGCTCTTCTTCGAGTTCGTCAAACATATCTATCTCTTAAATCTCAGGCTGCTTTTTGCTCGTCTTCTTCCATCTTCTGGGCGCAGCGGCAAGGTTCTCGGCGGATATTTAAAGCTCTATAGCTGTATTCCACGGCCTCGATTCGAAGCTCTTTAACTTTGAGCATCAGGTAGTAATAAGCCATCAGCGCCGGAATCGCGACCACCAAACCCATCACAGTTGTGATGAGGGCTGTCCAAATACCGCCCGCGAGCATCGTGGGATCAGGAGAAACGTTCTCGGAAATAGTGCGGAAAACCGTCACCATACCGATAACCGTACCCAAAAGGCCCAGCAGCGGAGAAACGGCGGAAATTAACTTGAGCCAAGTCAGCGCATTGTTCACTGGCTTGAAATGCTTGTGGAACAAGTAAGCTACTTCCGCACGAATGTCGTCGGAGTGAGCGCCGTGCGTCATGACTATATCGCGCACGATGCATTCCAAAGGATTTGTGCTCTCTCCGAAGTAACGACGAATGCGCTCCGGTATCGCCTGGTCCATCCCGTGGAAATGCTTTTTAAATTTAGAGAGCACGCCTCTCAAATAAAGAAAATTCCAAACGGTAATGTAAAGAGCAAATACTCCGATAATTACCAGCGCAATACCGGCGCATCCGATCTGGTTGTAAATCTCTTTAATGTCCATGTTTATTTGTCATTACGGAAGTTTTTAAGAAGCTCTAAGGCCCAAGCTCCGGCTTGAGCCCGATCTTCGGCTGTCGGGTGCTTGGCGGCTTCATCCAATCTGGCCTGACGCTCCGGCGTCATCGGTTTTGCGCCGGGCATCTTGGCCATAGCGGCTAAGATCTTAGGGTCGATCTTTCCCTGCCAAACACGAAGACCCTTGAAGTTTTCGCATGGGAAAAGACCTGCTACCTTGTTAACCCAAGCCTGTCCGCGTTCGCTGTTGGGATCTCCGCCCATCGTTCCGAAGTACGCAATCGGTTTGGTCTTAGCCTCTTTCTGGAATGCCTGCCATACTTCATCCGGTGTACCTTTGTCGCACCAGAAACCGGCGAAGATAAAGTCGTAATTCTGAGAATTGACGTCGGTCGGCAGTTTTTTGAGATCGGCGCCGGGAATTGCCGAAGCAATTGCGCGGGCAATAATCTCAGTGTTTCCGGTAACGGTGGCGTATGCAACTAAAACTTTCATTCTCTTCCTCTCATTAAGCTTTGTACTTCTGCTGGAGGGCAAGGAATTTTTCTTTGGCGCTTTCAATTAACTTGTGTTTTTCGCGACCGACGTACATGGAGTAAGCAACTTCGCCGGAAGTTGTAAAGAAAGCGGCGAAGTGGCTTTCACGGCCCAAGAACGGCATAGTCACAAAGCCGATCTCGGAAATGTCGCCGTACTTAAAGAGACCTTGAAGCGGGCTCTTGCCTCCCATCAGATTGTAGTAGCCCATGGCTGCTTTACCCGTCACGAGTTTGGTCTCAACCTCGATGACGTTGCCGTGAGCAGTCACAATGAAAGTGATTTTTTCCCATTCGGCGATCGAGGCCCAAACGCTTTCAAAATCGGAGCCCGGAGCAAAGGTGGCAGAACCTTCGGGAAGAAGGTGTGCGGCTTCCTGAGCGGTCGTCTCCAGTGTGACGGGACGGCCGCCGTTTAAAAGTTCATTAATTTTGTTCTGCTGTTCAACGATTGTTGTCATAGGTTTTCCGATCTAATTTATTGAAGAGTTGCTGAAAGATTTGTTTTTTGAAGCGGGAGTCGGATCGCGCTGTCGCACACCATGTCCACGAGCTCCAAATCATGAGTGATGACAAGAACGGCTTTGCCTTCGTCAGAAAGCTGTCGTAAGGCTCCGGCAATTCGATGAAGATTTGCTCCGTCTAAGCCGCTTGTCGGTTCATCCAAAATAATCACGTCCGGTTTTTTGGCAAACGCGCAGGCAATCACGAGCCTTTGCTGCTGCCCGCCGGAAAGTGAATGAGGATGACGATCTCTGAGTTCTGTCAGGTCAAAAAGCTGCATCAGCTCCTCGGCGGCTTGCTTGCCGCCGCGGCAACCGGCCGCTTCCAGACTGGTCAGAAGTTCATCAAAAACCGTCCGCATGTACAGCTGGTGGTCTGCATTCTGCAGAACCACCGCGACATGCTTAAGGCATTCCTGAGGTTTGACCTTCTTGCCTCTTATTTCTAGTGTCCCTTGGGTTGGTTTATTTAAACCTGTGAGAATCCGGGCCAAAGTCGTTTTGCCGGTACCGTTCGGGCCGAAAAGCCCTGTTATACCTTTGCGCAGTTCCAGGTCGGTGCCGTTAAAAATCTTCGGCTTTCTCGGGTAAGCAAACGAAAGATCCGAGACCTTCATTACGGTTTCTTTGCCCTCGGACAACGACGGAAGTTCGTGTCTTTTATCTTCAACATCGACTTTTCTTAATCCGTAGCGTTCTCGGACTTCGTCGCTGAGATCATCAAAAGTGCCCTCCTGGACGATTCTTCCTTTTTCCATCACGCAGACGCGGTCAGCAACGTCTTTTAACCAGTACAAGCGATGGTCGACAATCAGGACAGCAACGCCCTTCTCTTTTAACCGCAGAATCTCCTCGGCCAAATCCATCGTAGATTCCGGATCGAGGTTTCCTGTCGGTTCATCCAGAATCAGCACCTGCAGCGGTTCCATCATTAAGGAAGCCAGACCGACCTTCTGTTTTTGTCCCTGAGAGAGTTCGTGGATCGTATTTTTTAAAACGGAGTTCAGACCGAAACGCTGAGAAGTTTTAGCAATGAGCTCTCGGATTTTATCGGAAGGCATTCCTCGGGATTCGGGTTTGAAAGCCATCTCTTCTTCTACACCGAGCGCAAAAAACTGCATTTCAGGGTTTTGGAACAACGTACCGACTCGGCTGCTGATTTCATGCAGTTTGAGTTTTTGGTTGTCTTGACCTGCAACACGAACGGTTCCTTGAAGTTCTCCTCCGAAATAATGCGGGCAAAGACCGTTAATCAGACGGATTAAGGTAGATTTGCCGCACCCGGAGACACCCGTGCAAAGCACTGCTTCACCAGGACGAACCTTCAAAGAAATATCTTCAAGCGCGTTTCTGTCAGAGAACGGATAACGATAAGTGACGTTTTTCAGTTCAATCATCTCATTGCCGCCTTAATGTCGGTAGGAAAGTAAATTTGAAGTAAAACCGCTCCCGTACAGATTAGGAGAACAAGGGTAATGGCTGCGATGTCATACTTCCCGAATCTCCTTCTGTGCATAGAACCCGAATTACTCCCGGCATGAAGACCTTTGAGTTCAGCTGCAATGCCCAACTCGTCGCTGGTTTTGAGCGCTCTGAAGAGAAGCGGCGTAAACAAAAGACGCGTCGTACGAATCGGATGAATCGTGCACTGCCACGGATTGATCTTGAAACCTCTTATCTTCAAAGACTCCCAGATCTGCTTCACATCGCCGGCAAACGTCGGAATAAAACGAATAATCACAGCGGCCGGAAGATAAATAATGAACGGAAGCTTCAGCTGCTGAAGACCGTTAAGAATATTCTGTAGTCTTCCAGTAAAAGCCATCGGCAAAATCGTGTTCATCACTGTCAGGGCTCTCAGGAACGGAATACACAGAGAACTCAGTTCCAGACTTTTACCCATGGAAGGAATGAACAAAGCCAACACAGAGGCAAATCCCACGGACAGCGCCATCATCAGAAGCGAGGCAGCATAGCTCACAAAAATTAGTTTGTATCGACCGAGCGCAAATAGATAAAGCAGCGACGTTGTAAAAAGCAGCAGCTGAGAATTCAGAGAAGAAAGCGCAATCGTCATCACAGCCGCTAATGCGGCAATGAGCATTTTGCTGCGAACATCCAGCCGCGTTAAAACATCAAATTTAGAAGCGAACGATGCCTGCATGTCTTAATTCCTTCATAGAACGGCAGCCCGTGTAAAGACCGAGCAAAGAACCGGCATAACCGATTAAAACGATCGGAAGAACTACTGCCATCAAAGCGGGAGATTCGCGCATCATGAGATAGGAAACTGCAAGAGACAATCCTTTGGAAAGAAAGTCAAAGCAGCCGACACCCCAGAACACGGCACCTTTCCAACCGAAGCTTTTAACGAACTTCATCACGACTTCGGAGACAAGTGCAGCCGCCAGCATCGGCGGAATAAGTGTGACGTTTCCGCCCAAAAGCAGGAAGTTCACCAGCGCGCTCACGATTACAAAGAGAGTCAGAGTTCCCGGCTGTCTAACTTTGTAAAGCATGATCACAAGCAATGTAGTGAACACCACATTTTTAAGCAGAAGGCTGACCGGATTCATTCCTCCGCCCACCATAGCGATTAAAACCGTGGAGAGTTTTGCGGTTGCGGCAAAAACCCCGATCACCACAAGGTCACGAGCACCCCAGCGGTCACCGAACCTTCTGAGCCAAGACTGCCCCTCCTTTCTCTCCAATACCATTTCCGTCATGTTGATTTCCGTTGAAATGAATCCGTATTACTTCTTAATACTTAGCGCTCAGCTTGAAGTTGAAGTGCCGTCCCGGTTCGTAGATCGAATCGCCGTAGGAATAAAGTTGATTGGTAATGTTGATAGCCTCAGCACTGACCATGTAGCGCTTCTGCGGGCCGAAGTGATAAGTTGTCGCAAAGTTAAGCGTTGTATAACCGGCAACGCGGGTCGTCTCATTACTGGATGGCGAATAAGACTTAGATGCCGTCTTGCTTCTGAGGTACGTATCCGTATTCCAGCGGCCGTTAAAGACTTCGAACTCTGTCTTCACGCCGTAGCGGGCCGTAAACCCGGCAACTCCGGAATCATAGGTTGAGACGCCGTTGCCCCATTCGGTCTTTCTGCGCAGCCAAGTCATGCTGGCATAGGGGAAGAAGTGGTCCGTCGGCTTAAAGTTGACGGAAAGTTCGGCACCGAAGGTTTTAGCCTTATCTGCGTTCACGTACCTATATTCTCTGGAGTTGAAATGCTCAGTAGAGATGTAGTCATCCGCAAGGTTATAGAAGAGAGCAAAGTCTGCTTCTACTGCTCTTCCGGCATAACGTGCTCCAACTTCAAAGTTGTTGGACTTCTCCGGTTTGAGACTGGAGTTCCCGTAGATAGTACCCCCGCCCATATTATTGATCAGGTATTTTTCCTGAAGGTTAGGAACGCGAAAGCCCTGAGACCATCCTGCTCTTAAAGAAGTATCTGGCAATCCTGTCCAATTCAGGCTCAAGTTAAAGACAGGACGGCTATTTTTATCACTTCCGACTTGACCAACCTTATCATCCGGCGCATTGTTGTACTTCGTGCCTGGAGCATATCCGTTTTTAACACCAACCGCTTTACTCAGCTTGGAATCTACCCACGTGTACCGAACGCCGTAATTCAGAGTGAAGTCCTGCGGCAGAGAAGTTTCCATCGACGCAAAAATCGCATTGGTTGTTTCTTTGCCCTTTACATAACGGTTTGTCACGGTATTGAGCATCGGCGCCATAGTTGTCTTGGCCAAGGTATCAGCTTCCAACTGATCCTGAACAAACTCGTAACCGGTAATCAGGAAATTCGATTCTCCCAGCTGCCAGTCAGCCTGAAGACTTGTTCCATAAGTTTTAATGCGATTGTCTGCAAGAGAGTCCGTTACGACTTTCATGCGTCCATTAGGCTGAGAAACATAATTTCTCATGTTCTTATGGTTCTTCTGCCAATAGCCATCCCAACGCAGACGGGTCAGGTATTCGTTAAGGTTCTTGCCTTCTGCAAAGAGTGCAACCTTGTCTCGCTTCCACTTCGGAATGCGAACAAAGAACTCGCTGTTCGGGTCTTGTTCGTATTCCCAGCTAGAGGAATTGATGTCGCTGTCAAAAGTATCCGCACGCAGACCGGCAGTGAAATGCTCATTGAAGTCGTAGCTCAAGAAAGCAGAAGCATTCTTCTGACGGAAGTCTGTACCTTTCTGGTATCCGAGCGGAGTCTTGATGTTTCCGTGGCTCTGATAACCAGCATCCAAATGGTAGTTCAAACCTTTATAGGTTCCGCCGAGAGAAATCGTTTCTGCCCAACCGTGACCGGCGCCGTTCCAAGCAACAGAACCCTCAGCTTCAAAAGGTTTCTTAGAACCCTTCTTCGTGATGATGTTCACCACGCCACCCAGAGCATCCGAACCGTAAAGCACGGAAGCCGGTCCTTTGATCACTTCAATGCGCTCAATAGAACTCGGATCGATCAGAATCGAGGCGCCGGACATGGATTTCTGTTCGGAAATCTTCTGGCCATCAATAAGAGTCAGGGTTCTGAAGGTATCCTCTCCGCGGATGGAAACGCGCTTTAAGCCCTGAGAACCGGCGTTATTGACCATGACGCCCGGAATGTCTTCCAGGAGCTCGCCTACGTTGCGGGCGGCAGATTCCTGGATTTCCTGGTTAGTCACAACCGTCACAGCCATTGGAACTTCGAGAAGCTGCTGTTCCACGCGGGCGGCGGTTACCGTCACTTCAGAGGTTTGAACGGTTTCTTCGGCCTGAAGTGCGAGCGAGCAAAAAGTCAATGCGGCTGCAGCCGTCAATTTGAAAGTAAGATTAGTGGTCATTTTGTCTGAGATTTGAAGTAGTCGAGGATGTGCTGAGTCATGCGGCCCTGCCAGAATTGACCGGGAACCGTCAGTTCAAAACGGTTTCCGACGGGTGCCAGGAGCCCTGCTTCAGTCCAGTTATCGATTAACGGATTCCACAAAGTTGCAAACTTCTCAGAAAACTCGTGAGCCAGTTGGGAAGGGTTAAAGAAATTCAATTCGAGCTGCTCAGCGACCGCGCGTCCCAGTTCCCAGAACAGAGGTGGTTTGGTCATCATGGCAATCGGTTTGACGCCGCTTTCGACGGCCTTGGCCCATGCATCCGGCTGGCGGTGCTGCATGAAGCCGTAACCGCTTAAGTTGCCGCCGGCGCCGGGACCGAAAGCTAAGCAGTCGGTGCGGGTCTTTGCGTAGTAGTTATAGAAATTGCGTTCACGGGTGTTTGAAGCCCAATGGGAGATGGAAAGACGCTTCCAGCCTGCTTCGTGCATGCTGTTTACCGCTTCCTGGAACATCGCAGCGCGAAGTTCATGATCCGGTCCGGGAGGAAGTTTGCCGTTCTGAATATATTTATAAAGAGGAGACTTCTCAAACACGCGGAGCTGGTAGCAGTCGATACCGTCAAGGTTGAGTTCTCGGCCTATCCGTAAGTCTTCTTTCCAAGTTTCCAAGATCTGGAACGGAAAGCCGTAAATCAAATCAATCACGACAGCCGCCTGATCATAGCTCATCAGTTTCTCGAGCTGGCGAATCAAGGTTTCCTTATCTGAGCGGCGGCCGACAGCCTGACGAATCTTCGTATCAAAACTCTGGACCCCCAAAGAGAAACGGTTGGCGCCCCCGGCCAAAGCGGCTTCCATTTTGTCGGTTCCAAAACCGGACAAACGCCCTTCATAAGTGATTTCGCAGTCATTGGCGAGCGGAAGATAGCGGCGAACGGCTTTGATGATTCTTTCAATATCACAAGCTTCCAAAGCAGTAGGCGTACCGCCGCCGAAATATACAGCGTGTACGGGCTCACCCTTTTGCACCGGTTTGTCTGACCAAAGCTGAAGTTCTTTGATTAAAGTATCGGCAAAAGCGTTGCTTTCTTCTTTGTTTCGATACGGCTTGATATAGAACAAGCAATACAAGCAGCGAGTTTCGCAGTAGGGAACGTTGATATAGGCAACGGTTCGGCGTGTACGAGGTTTAGAAACGAGTTCGGAAAGCACCTCCGGCATTTCCGTAGGCAGGAGCATGGAGCCGTCCATCCCCGGATGGATATCAATCTTTTCCGGAAACGCTTCGACAATCGGATTCTCAGAAACTTTGGCCAACCAACGACTGATGTCGTCCGGCACTCTTCTCTGGAAAGCATTAAACATCGGGACTGCTTTCTCTCGGTCAGTGTGTTGTGCTTGCATAATGCTAAAATATCGTATTGATAATGATTATCATTTGAATAAATTTAGCGCTAAGACAATTTTAATACAAACGATTATTATTATCGTTTACCCGAGTTTTAACCCTCAAAATGTATAAAAATTTAAAAACTCCCGATACAAATAAATTTTTGATAACCAATTACTCCGTCGAGTTAACTCGTTGTTCATAAAAATAATTATGTTTAGTGAAGCAATTTAAAGAGGAAATTTCAGTGGCTGATTTCAGTATTCCTGCACTTCGAATTGCCGGCATTTCAAAGAGTTTTCACGCCGGTAAAAATCAGAAAAAAGCACTTTCGGATGTCAGCTTTTCGATTGAACAAGGCGATTTTTTCGGCCTGCTCGGCCCTAACGGAGCCGGAAAAAGCACTTTGATCGGTGTACTGGCCAAGACTGTAACGCCTGACAGCGGAAACGTTTCTGTTTTAGGTTACGACATTCGCCGTGACTGGCAGCAATTCAAAATGGCGATCGGCATCGTCCCGCAGGAAATTACTTTCGATCCGTTTCTGAGTGTATGGGAGACATTAAGACTGCAGAGCGGATATTTCGGCCTGCGTCACAACGATAAGTGGCTCAACGAACTGCTTGAGGTTCTGGATCTTGCCGATAAAAAGAAAGAAAGCGTCATGCGCTTGTCCGGCGGTATGAAACGCCGCGTTCTAATCGCCCAGGCGCTTGTCCATAAACCGCCTCTGATTGTGTTGGATGAACCGACAGCCGGGGTCGACATCAACCTTCGCCACTCGCTTTGGACCTTTATGGAAGAGCTAAACCACAAGGGACACACGATCATTCTGACGACCCATTACCTTGAAGAAGCAGAACGACTCTGCAGAAATGTCGCCATGCTCAATCACGGACGCATTGCAGCCTTAGAGAACACACGCGATCTTCTGAAGGAATACTCCAAAGACCGTGTTGTTTTTACCCTTTCGGCTCCTCTGCCCTCGGACTTTCCGATTCAGGTAGAAAAGCTTCAGGACGGATTCTATTGCCTGAACTACGACACCCCGGAAGGTTTAAGAATCCTGCTCGACGAGCTTCATAAGCGAGGCTTAGAGCCCGAAGGTTTAGAACTCGGCAAAGCCAATCTCGAAGAAGTCTTTATGAGGATTACCTCTAAATGAAATTCAAAATAGAACCTCAGCCTTACCGTCCCGGAGCTTCTTTTCTTACGCTTTTGGAAAAAGAGATTCTCCGATTCAAAAAGATTGCATTGCAGACGATTTTTGCACCGGTTCTCATGGGACTTTTGTATTTGCTCGTGTTCGGGCAAGTCTTAGCCGGCAAAATGCCGACTTTTGACGGCGTGAATTACCTGCACTTCCTTGTTCCCGGTCTCGTAATGATGACGATGCTGCAGAACGCTTTCGGAAACAGCTCTTCTTCGATGTTGTCTTCGAAAATCATGGGAAGTCTGATTTTTATCCAGCTGCCGCCCTTTGCCGGCTGGGAGCTGTCATTAGCGATGATCGGCGCCTCTATTGTACGTGCCTTAATCGTCGGCGCAGGTGTTTTGCTTGCTTCGTTCCTTTGGTCTCCTCCTCCGATGGACCATATTCTTTGGATTTTGGTCTTTGGGTTTATGGGCGCCGCTCTTATGGGGTCCCTAGGCCTTATCTGCGGATTATGGGCTGATAAGTTTGATCAGGTCGGAGCTTTTCAAAGTTTTGTTATTCTGCCGCTGACATTCCTGTCGGGTGTCTTTTACTCGATTAACCAGCTGCCGCCAGTTTTCCAGACGTTGTCGAGATTTAATCCATTCTTCTACATCATTGACGGATTTCGGTACGGGTTCTTCTCCCAAAGCGACTTCAATCCTTGGGTCAGCCTGTTCGTTGTAACGATCTCCGGCGTAGCAGCTGCAGTCTTTGCGACATATTTATTGCAGGTCGGTTACAAAATCCGCAAATGATTGTTAACGGAGATTAAGCACGAACAGGCTATTTGGACAGTCGACAAAATAAAGAATCGCCCAGGTACCACGGCATATGAATACTCAGATCACTGCCGTTCCTTTCGGTTCCTGAGAGCCAGCTGGCTTCTTCCTTGCTCAACAAGCAGCGCTTGCGCAACAGAATGATCAACGCAAACTTTACCGACCGGCTGAAGCAGAGTTCCAAGCGATTTAGCCATCACAATGGCAACCGGAATACCGATAATGCTGCAAAAACAGCAGACAATCTGTACCAGAGAGAGTATGACCATCGGGATACCTAAGAAGATGACGTAGACTGCCTTCAGAATAAATCCATAAGTTTGCCAAAGGATATTTTTATTCGCATCGCCGTCTATCTCAGATTTAGAAACCATGTCATAGGAAAACGGCAGGAGCAAAAATTTCGAATACTGGATGAGACCTAGACCGATCGGCGCTGCGATGATCGTAACAACAAACAAAAGGCCAATCAGAAAAACGAGAGCCGCCGTAACAAAGCCTAGAAATGGGATGTTCCAAATAATATTTCCTAAGGTACGCATTCAATATTTCCAATCAAGTAAGAGGCAATTAAGCGGAGATATTTTACTGAAGAGGCCTTCCTGAACTCGGGTTAGACGGCGATAGGTCATTGTCCGCTACGAGTTTTTCTAGCCATCGCATAATTCAAATCATCGGCGCGAACTTGAGTAATCTTATTTCAACAAAAAGTGAGTTGTAAAAAAAAAATCGACAGACGAATCAATGATTCTGCCTGCCGTTTTCCCAATGATTGCACGCTAGGTAAGATTGCATCGTTCAGGGGAAAAAAATCGTTTCACCACATATCTTGATTATTTAAATGGTATTTTCAAATTCTAATAATGATATTGCTTCTAAATCAACGTTTATTCTAATAAAACTGACAAATATGTCGCAAAAAAGCAAATAAAGTTAAAGAGTAAGGGATTTAAATCGAACAAATTCTTTCTTTGAGACATCAAATAGGATTTCTTGCTGCCTGCTGACAAAAACTCTCTTCTCGAGTTTGGCTTATATCTGTCGCCTAGCTATAGAGTTTAGGAGCCGCTCTTCTCTGAATCCTCTTTTGTTTTCCGAAGTTGCCAAAGCCAAAGTTCATAAAAAATAAAGAAGAAATTCTCTTTTCCTCCCCCGTACAGGGGTATCGATCAGCTGGCTGCCTCACTAGACTGACTATTGTCTATCAAGAGGTTTTCACATGAAAAAACTTTTACTCACTTCTGCCCTTCTAGCCGCACTTCCTTTGGTTGTCCAAGCTTCTGATGTCACTTTTAGAGCTGGGACTTATGAGGCTTCTGCCGATGGAATTCACGGCCCCGTTGTAGTCAAAACAACCTTTTCAGAGCATAAAATCGATTCCATTCGGATCGCTAAGCAAACGGAAACCGAAGGAATTGGCACTGTAGCAGCTTCCGAGCTTCCGAAAAAGATTCTTAATGCGCAGTCAACTAAGATCGACGGCATTGCAGGAGCTTCGATAACTTCCAAGGCTATTTTCTCTGCGGTAAATAAATGCATTGAACAAGCAGGCGTAAAGCCCGACCAACTCATCCCGGTAATCGCTAAAAAACAAACCAAAGAAGAAAAATTGTCAGCAGATATGGTTGTTGTCGGAGGAGGCGGATCCGGAATGGCTGCTACGATCGAAGGCAGAATGAGGGGATTAAAAGTAGTCCTCGTTGAAAAAATGCCTTACATCGGCGGAGCTGCCGCGATTTCGGGAGGCCAAGTCGTTGCTCAGGGATCAAAACTTCAGAAACAATTTGGTTCAACCAAAGACAGTCCGGAATCCATGATGAAGGACTTCCTTGCCAACGGGCATAATCTTAATGACAAACGCATGCTGTCTTTGTACGCCCATAATGTTGGACAAACAATCGATTGGCTGCATGACAAAGTCGGAGTGAAATTCATTCCAAATGATTTGCCTTATCTTGCGGAGTATTCACATCGACGCGCGCTGGAATTCCAAGGGGGAGCCAAGACGATGGCTCAGCACCTTAAGAAAGTGATCAGCGAGAACGGTGCCAATGTTCTTTACAACACACGTGTACAAAAACTTTTGACAGACGACAAAGGAAATGTCACAGGGGTGCGCGCTGTCGATAATAATGGCGTGACTTACACTATCACTTCAAAGGCCACTCTGCTGACAACCGGCGGATTCGGAAATAACAAAGAAATGCTTTCCGAACCGGTCAAGAGTGCCCTGTACTATGGGCCTGTCTCTTCAACCGGCGACGGACATCAAATGGCCTTGTCTTTAGGCGCTAAGACTCAGCTGATGCAGTATGGAAAACGTTATCCAAACGGTATCGAAGTCTCTCCCGGAAAAGCAAAATCCACGATTTATGCCAACGTCGGTGCCTTCGACCACTCAGGAATCCTAGTAGACGTTAACGGGAAGCGATTTGTCAATGAAAAAGCGAGCAATCGCCATATCTTGGACCCGATGATGGAAACCTCCAACAAACAGGCCTACGTATTTATGGATGAAGGCTCTTGGAAAGGTTTTTACAAACGCCTTCCCGAAACAGGTGTTTCCCACGAAGACGCTGATAAGTATTTAGCACAAGACGGAAAGTCGTCTCCTCTCTTTGTTAAAGGCGCTACGCTCGAACAAGCTGCTAAGAAAGCGGGGATCAATGCTGAAAATCTTGCTAAGACCGTTGCTCGTTACAACGAATTCGTAAAAACCAAGAAAGACGCTGACTTTAACCGTCCCCTCCAATACATGAAGAGCGAAATCTCTTCTCACGGACCTTATTACATCGTAGAGCAGAAACCTAGATTCGCTACTACGATGGGCGGCTTAGTCACTAACGATAAACTCAATGTCGTTCGCAAGGATGGCAGTACGATCGGAAATCTATACGCTGCCGGTGAATTGGTCGGGGGCACAATGGGAGATGATTCTCCTGCCGGTGCCAATGTCGGTTGGGCATTAACCAGCGGTAAATTTGCAGCAGACCGTATTGCTGATCAAATTAAATAAGAGTTCCTCTACCGTCCTGGAAGACCTTGTGATATCCACACAAGGTCTTTTTATGTCTTATCCCGAAAACGGAATAAACCTTAAGATCGAGCTGCATTTTTACCGCTGATGCGACCCATTACTAAGCAATTTGCCAACGAGCCTCCGCCGATCCTGTCTTTACCAAAAATACCTCCCACAACCTCTCCGGCCGCAAATAAACCGAGAACTACTCTGCCGTCCTTGTCAAGAACACGAGCCTCCTCATCGGTCTTCAGTCCGTCCAGACTCGTATGGACATAAATATTTTCTTTTCCCCAATAGAACGGAGGTTTTTCAATCCGCTGGGTAAATACCGTTTTACCGAATTTATCTCTCCCGGCTTCGACAGATTGGTTATATTCATCTAAAGTTTTACGAAGCTTTTCTTCCGGAATTCCCATCCCTACCGCCACCTCACGGATAGAAGAGGCTTTCTTAACAATTCCGCTCAGTAGTTTGACTCCAAGAGTCGCTCCTTTCTCGGACTGCGTATCTGTAATGACAGTGAATTCAGTTTTCGGCCATTCCAAAATGACCTCTACGATCTTATGCCATGGAAGATTTTCATCGACAAATCTTTCTCCCTCAGCATTTAAATAAATGTCGCCTCCAGCATAGTCAAGAACCCGACCGCCCCAAAAAGGAACAATCTGATACCCGTTCCCCTGAGTAACTTTTAAACCGATTTTCTCTCCGATATCTAATGCATCTCCGTCTGCACCGTCCCAATTATTTCCCCACGGATTAGCACTGGTTTTTAAATTGATTCCAAGGCGACGATCATAGTCGAGACGCCTAAAAACATTAGCAGTCGAACCGCCGGTTGCCAAAACCAACGACTTGGTTCTAAAAGTTTTATCCCCCTCTGGAGTGTCAGCCAACACAGACCAGCCCTCAGCGATTGGGATTAGCGCTAGAAGTCGATGCTCAAGAAAAAGCGGGATATTCTCCTGCACACGAGCATGATTCAAAATCATGACATAACTTCTGCCTGCTGAATTTCCCGGCATAGCAAACCCACGTGCGCGCAAGCCGGATTTAGCCTGAAAAGGTTCTCCGAAAACCACACCCTTCGCCTCTAACCAATCCAATCCCTCTTCCGAATAAAGGGCGATTTGTTCCAAAATTTCAAGATTTCCTTTTCTTTCACCTAATTCATAGGCATCTTTGACGAAAAGCTCGACGCTGTCTCGAAGTCCTTTACTACGTCGTTTATCCCCTCTAATCATGGCTGAAATTGTCCCGCTGGAAAAAAGGGTGTGTCCTCCGATTAAAGGTCCTTTTTCTAAAATCAAGACTTTTTCTGCACCATTTTCCTTGGCAGACAACGCAGCACAGAGACCTGCCATCCCGCTGCCGACAACGATCACGTCCCATTCAAGTTCTTCCGGGAAGGCTTTAGGCAAGTAAGCTGATGAAACGCAAAGAGGAAAATAAGTAATTAAACTCCTTCTGGAAATCATGGAGCCTTCTCCTTAAAAACGTCTCTGGGCACTTTCTGAAGCCATTGATAAGCTTCTAACCGAGATCTCACCCCCAGCTTGCCGTATGCGTTTGAACAATGCATTTTTACTGTTTCTTGTCCGATTCCCAGTTGATCAGCAATTTCACGATTGCTCGCCCCTTTGGCTGCGAGCACAATGACATCTTTTTCCCGGTTCGTCAAAGAATTGAAGGTTTCTTCAAACTTTTCCTCTTCTTTTTTCTGCCTCCAGTATTGACGAGATCTTTCGCAAGCCTTGGAAACAGAGTCTCGAAGTTTGAGAGGATCACCGCGTTTTTCGAAAAAATCTACAGCCCCATATTTCATGGTATATACGGCCGTTTCGATATCTCCGTGACCCGTCAAAAAGATAATGGGTAACTTATTGCCTCGTACGTAAAGCGCTCGCTGCAATTCAAGGCCCGTCATCTCAGGCATTCTTATATCGAGCACAAGACAACCAGGGACGCGGGGATCGTCTTCTTCCAAAAAGCGAACCGGATCAGCCCAATCTTTCACCTCATACCCGCACATAGATAAAAAGAGCTTTTGGCTCTCCCTGAACGCGTCGTCATCATCAACTAAACGAACCAGCGGAGAAATTTCGGACATAAACTTTCTATCCTCCTATTTGAGCAGACTGACCTTCCGGCAAGATGTCGAACCTTAATGCAGCTTTCAATTTTTTGTCAGCTAATTGAAAACTTAACGATGCTCCATGACGATCACAAATTCCGCGGCAAATACTCAAACCAATCCCAAGACCAGTCGTTTTTGTAGAGACGGAATAACTTTTCTCATTAATCATTTCAAGCTGAGACTGAGACATTTGAGACGCTGGATTTTCGATTTCACACAGCCATTGTTCTGCTTTTGCGTCTTTTGATATCTTAACGTGAATCGTGCCGCTAACGTCGTCAGATAACGCATCAGCCGCATTCCTAAGAAGGTTCAAAAAAAGAATTTGCAGCTCCAAAGCATTCCCTTTTATCGGGTAGTATGTGCGGACGGACCAATCAAAAACAATCTGATTTTCCAATTGTCTTCCGCGCTCGGCGATCAAAGAACCGGCTGACTTCTTAAGCAGCAGAGCTAGATCACAATCCTCCTGGCGTGAATAATTATTTTTAGCGTACCCCCTAACACGGTCAATGATTTTTGACATAGTTAAAACTTGCTCTTCAATACCATTGAGTGCTTTTTGTTTTACTTCTTTGGAAAAAGGTATTTTGGACGAGCTCTCCATCTTCAGCAGCGTCACATAGGTTCTAATGCTTCCTAACGGAGAGCTGAGTTCGTGGGCAATCATGCCGCTCATCTGCTGCACAATAGAACGTTTCTCGTAAGCATTCAGCGCTTTTCTGACTTTGATGGCTTTAGCTTCAAAATTGTCTTTTTCCAAAAGAGCATTGGCAAGCATTGCCGTACGTCTTTTAATAAGAACATTCAAACGGAGTTCATTCAACAGCAAAAATACGAACAAAAGGAACACAAACCAGACGGCTCCTTTATGCCGTTCATACAATGCAGCCGGCGTAATATCTCGAAGATACCGGTAAGGTCCTTCTTTCAATCGCTCAAACAATTCCATGATCCGGCGTTCACTAACATTTGGCACCCACTGGCGACTCAAATCTCCGCCCGTTTTATACAACGCAATCGTCA
>ERZ837487.664-NODE-664-length-48894-cov-6.523864_pt1 | contig 48894 bp, 44 predicted proteins | sample MGYA00519911_ERZ837487 | MGnify/ENA primary metagenome ERZ837487 (study PRJEB31850, sample SAMEA3708818) | human gut metagenome | biome: human gut; feature: human-associated habitat; material: faeces | place: China | collected 2014 ... | reverse complement strand
GATTGGCAGTCCATTATTAAGTTTTTTATTATGTTCCCTTTGTACACCGTTGCAAGAATCTTTGGGGTGGAGCAGCTCGTTTATAGATTATGGAATCAGATTGTTTTTACTTTATTTATACAATCGTCCATTTCCTTCAATAGCAGCAAAAAGTATCGCATCCTATATAGGATTTCAGGATGAAAAAGAGAGAAAGAATCTGCTGAAGTTCGAAACAGACATTCAAAGTGAGTGTCAGGAACATAAAGTGACTGAATTCTGGGATTATTTTCAACGCTGGAAAACGTATTTTCCAATAGAAAAAACAGAATGTGAAAAATATCTGATATGGGCGGAAAGCATTGTATATAAAAGAGCAGATGCAATTGTATCCGGACAGCACAGAAGCCACTATGGCGAGGTTGCAGGACTTTTGGCAGTTGTAGGAGAAATAAAAGAAAATATGGGAATGCTGGGGGCAAAAAGATACATTTATGAGCAATACAGGAAAAAATTTCCAAGACATTCTTCTTTTCAAGGAGAAATGAGAACGTATTTTAATATACAAATATGAAGTAATTATTTTGCGACACTGATGTAACACCCGTCCTACTGTTTTTGCGACAACAATATAAAGTCCTCCGTTCAAAAACAACGGTTTTTTGGGAAAAAACGAAGGAAACAGATCAACTGTCCCCACTAGAGCTCATAAGGAGATATCATGGCTTATTTAAGCCCCGGCTCCCAATCCGAAATACCGCCTGCGGAATCTCAAAAACAAACACGATCCCCAGCACAATGGCAACCGCCATTTTAACGGCGTCAAATCCGGTCTGTACAGCCAGATACAGCTGATTGGTAACGGTATAGTAAGCTGCCCGATAAATTCCGGCTCCGGGAACCAGAGGGATGATACCGGAGATCAGGAAAATGGTAACTGGGCAGTGTTCACGGACAGCGAACCACCTGGACAATAGGATCACGATCACGGTAGCAGCGAAAGTGGCGATGGATACGGAACTGTAAGGAAGCAGAAGCAGATAAGCCAGCCAGCTGACACCACCGATCAGGGCGCAGCTGGGATAATAGCGGGCCGGGACGCCGAATAACAGGGAAAATCCCACGGTGGCAACAGCAGCTGCCAGTGTTTGAATAAGTAAATGCAACATATGTTTTCCTCCTGATTAAACGCATACATTTTCGCAGCTTTTTTCTACATTTTATTTGCAAAAAATTCGAAAGTACATCTTATGGCAGCAGTGGGGTGCCAGTCAGTGTGCCATATAGCGCGATGACAAGACCGACTCCGATGGCAATACAGAAAAATACAAGAACAGCGTCCATCATGCGGACAGATCCGGAGATATAGTCGCCATCGGCCATATCGCGGATGGCATTGGTAAATGCCACTCCAGGTACCATCAAGATAATGCCACCGATGATCATGGCATCAAAATTTTGCCCAGGTCCAAAACGGTAACAGAGAATACATAAAAAGGTGATCCAGGCGCTGCCTAAAATATTCCGGACGATCTGGCTGAAATGAGGAGCACCGAGATACAGGCAATAGACCTGGTAAAGTGCTCCAATAAAGAGAGAACAAAGAAAATCTCTTGCAGATCCGCCAAACATGACACCAAAGCAGGCTCCGGCAATCCCGGCAACCGCGATCTGGAGGGCAGCAGGAAAGCCTGGTTGTTCTTCGATCCGCTTCAGTTCCCGCCGGGCCTCTTCCGGTTCCAGCTTTTCTTTTTCAATCCGCCTGGAAAGCTGGTTGACCTCTGCCACCCGGCGCAGATTGGTATGATTGACCGGAACCTGCAGCACCTTGGCAAATTGTGGTTCCTGTTCGTCCCCACAACTGATAAAGATCCCGTTGCTGAGAACGAAGGTGTTGACAGAATGAAGACCATAAGAACGGCAGATGTGCATGATGGTATCCTCTACACGGAAGATTTCTGCGCCATTTTCCAATTGGATCTGCCCAGCTTTCATAGCCAGAAGCAAAATTTCCTGTTGTGGAATCATTTTTTATATCCTCTCATAACCAAGTAAAATCGAAATTTGTAACTGTTCAGTGCATTCATAGTTACCTAAATTTATCATAGCATAAGTGCCAGAAAGTTCAACCAGCATTTTAGATTGCCTTGACAGATAAAAATAGTTGTACTATCATCCAATTGGATGATAGTACAACTATTTTACGTTCAGCGAAACAGTACATTCGCTGTGTGGATACGCTGAATGGTTATCAGAGAGGAGACGTATGGACGAGACAGGAAGAAAAATCACGAAGATCGCCAGGGAAGTAGCCAAATTTACTGTTCAGACCATGAAGGAAGAGGGAATCGGAACGGCGGAGTTTGATTTCATCCATCTGGTGCGGCACAATCCGGGGATCACGCAGACAGCGGTGCGGGAAAGCCTTCAGATTGATAAAGGAGCGGCGGCCAGACGGGCGGCAAGTCTGGAGAGTAAGGGCTATCTGGTGCGGAAGCCGAATCCGGCGGATGGCAGAAGCCAGCTTCTGTATGCCACGGAGAAAGCAGAGTGTCTGAAAAATTCTAAGGCGAAGATTGAGGGGATTTTCTATGAGTGGCTGCTTTCTGAATTGCCAAAAGAGGAAAAAGAGGCGTTTTGTAAGACATTAGACACATTGTATTGGAAGTCTAAACGGCAACGGCAGGCGGGCTTTGTGGATGTGGCCAGAGTTGTAGAGCAGACAGGTGAGAATCATGTATGACCGGATCAGCACGTATTTTAAGACAGAATGGAAAATTTTGGTATTGATTACTGTATCTGGCCTGATCTACAACCTGGGACTGCTTGCGGGACCATGGTTTGAGGGAAAGATGGCTGGATGTCTGATCGATATCTTAGGCGGATCGAAGGTATTTTCTGACATGGCAGTTCTGGTACTGGCTTATATGATTTCTATTACAGTGGTGCAGAGCTCCCGGTATCTGAAGCGTTTCTACGTGCGGCGGTTTGCCAACAATGTAAACCGGAGCATGAAGCAGGTGCTCTTTGGAAGTCTGATCCGCAAAAGTCGGACGGAGCTTCAGGAAGAGGGCGTGGGAAATGTAATGACGAAAGCAATCATGGATGTGGATGACTGTGCGGAAGGCATGAGGAAATTCACGACAGAAATCTTTGATACGGGCGTTGCTCTGATGGCCTATGCGGGAATGCTGCTTTTCTATGACTGGAAATTGGCGCTTTTGAGTATGATCTTCCCTCCAATTTCCTATTTTATAGCGGAGAAGATGAAAGTGGTGATCCAGAAAACGGGTGCCGCTTACAAGAAACAGTCCGGAGTATTAAGCGATGCTACCTTAGACCGGGCTTCCAATGCAATCACCTACCGGGTGTTTGGGCGGGAACAGGAGCGGAAAGAGGCTTATGAGGAAAATCTTTCTGCGTATGAGCGTGCTGCAGTCCGTGCAAATATCTGGAATTCTTCCATGCCTCCGGTCTATAAAGTGGTATCTATGACAGGCGTTTTGTTTATCCTGTATTTTGGCGGAAAAAATGTACTGGGTGTGGGCTGGCGCGCATGGGATATCGCAGCGTTTACCACATTTATTTCCTGCTTTACCAAGCTTTCCACGAAGTCCTCCAGTGCAGCGAAATTATTTAATGCGGTGCATAAGGCACAGGTGTCCTGGAAACGGATCAGGCCGCTGATGAAGGTGGAAATGAAGCAGGATCTTAACAAAGAGATTTCTGATGCTGAAGGATCATCGGATATTAGAATAAAGCGAAGAGACCAGGAAAGTGGAGTGGAAGTATCCAATCTCAGTTTTTCTTATCCAGATAGCAGACGGATCTTCGATGATATTTCATTTTCAGCAAAACCAGGACAGATCATCGGTATCACTGGCCCCGTTGCATGTGGAAAGTCCACCTTAGGCAAAGTATTTTTATGCGAATACCCTTATGATGGCAGCATCACATGGAATGGAGAAGAGCTACAGGAAGAAACAGCTGCGAAGCGTGCAGAGCTGATCGGATACCTGGGTCATGATCCGGAGCTATTTAACGATACGGTGGAGCAGAATATTCTGATGGGCGATCAGAAAGATGTCAGAACCTATCTGAAGGCTGTCTGCTTTGATGAAGAAGTGGAAGCGATGGAGCAGGGGACAGAGACCTTCGTGGGCAGCGGCGGCGTGCGTCTGTCAGGTGGCCAGGCCCAGCGTCTGGCGCTGGCGAGAACTTTATGCCATAAAAAGAAGCTGATGATTTTGGACGATCCATTTTCCGCACTGGATAAAAAGACTGAGGAGCAGATTTTTGCGAATCTGAAGGAAATGGCGAAAGACTGTGTAGTGTTGTTGATTTCTCACCGGTTGTACCTGTTCCCGCAGATGGATCAGGTGATCTGGCTGAATGAGGGGCAGGCCGTGATTGGCAGCCACCAGGAGGTTCGGGATCAGGTGGAAGAATACCGGAGATTACATGATGGACAGAAGGGAGAAAACCAGAATGAAAAATAGCGAACAGGTAAAATCCGTTATTTTCCGCACAGCCGGAAATTATAAGTGGCTTTCTCTGGGAATTGCTGTCTCTGTGTGCGGAGCAGTGGTGACGTCCCTGATTCCGCCATTGATCCTTGGGAAGATCATCGATGGTCTGACAGCCGGACAGGCGCTGGCATTCTCCATGGTTTTATCCTATTTTGGAATGTTGGCTCTGACCGGTCTGACAGAATCCCTGCGGGAGGGATTTCTGACTGTATTTGGCCAGAAGATCACCCACGCGTTAAGAAGCAGTCTGATGGACAAATTTACCCGTCTGACGGCAGACGAGTTAAATAAACAGGAGCCAGGAACCATGGTTTCCCGGTTTGTTGGGGATGTGGATATGGTGGAAAATCTGTTCACATCAGGTATTATCAGTATGTTTGCTGACGCCTGCCGGATCATCAGTATTCTGGCGGTGATCTGGTTTCAAAACCGTGGACTGGCGCTGGTGTTTGTGATCTTGCTTCCAGCGCTTTTTGGATTTACCAGATTTGTCCAGAAACGGATGTTGGCGGCTCAGCTGGAGAACCGGAAGGCTGTGGGAAGAGCGTCTGCTTTTGTGCCGGAATCTCTTCACAATATTCGGACGATACATTGTCTTGGAAAAGAAAATTACATGGAAAAGCGGTATGACCAGTACATTGGCGAGAGCTACCGGGCCATGGAGAAAACCAACTTTTATGACGCAGGATATTCCCCGGTGATCCTGGTTTTAAATGCCATTGTAGTGGCTGTGGTGATGGCGCTTTCTGCATCAGGCAATCCGAAGGTGTTAAGTCTGTTTGGTATGTCTGCCGGAACCGCTGTCGCAGTCATGAACTACATTTCCCAGATCTTTGCTCCAGTGGAAAGCCTGGGCATGGAGATCCAGACCATCCAGTCGGCGTTAGCTGGTATCCACAGAATCAATGATTTCTTCGGGCTTCCAGAGCGGAAACCAGAGACTGCAGGAGTGACCGGTCTGAATCCGGTGACGGAATCCACGAAAATAGAAACTTTAGATGTGAAGACGGAGAACACCGATCCGAAAGCATTTGTAGAACTGAAAAATGTTACCTTCGGTTATGATGACCGCATCATCTTAGACCACATCAATATCCAGGTGCAGAAAGGCGAGCAGGTTACATTATCGGGCCGTACCGGAGCAGGAAAGAGCACCATATTTAAGTTACTATTGGGCCTTTACGAGCCTCAGGACGGTCAGGTGCTGATCAAAGGAATCCCGGCTGGTGATATTCCAGAATCGAAGAAGAGAACCTTATTCGGCTATGTGGAGCAGTCCTTCCATATGGTTCCTGGAACAGTGAAGGACCAGATCACCCTCTATGACGATTCCATCCCCGATGAGGCGGTAAAACAGGCGGCGAAAATGGTGGGACTGGATTCCTCTATTGAAGCGTTGGAGCATGGTTATGATACGATCTGCACTCCGGAGGTATTTTCCCAGGGGCAGTGGCAGCTACTGTCTATCGCCAGAGCAGCGGCAGCAGGACCAGAGCTGCTTTTGCTGGATGAGGTCACGGCAAATCTGGATGCAGAGACGGAACGGGCAGTTTTGCAGGCACTGAAGCAGGTTTCTGCAAACCGCACGGTGGTTTCGATTTCCCACCGGTTTTCTGCGGAGATGGGAAGAATTATTAAACTCACAGGTGTTGACGAAAAACTGAAAATCTGCTAAGCTAGACATAGCAAAAGAGCTGCGGCGAATGATAGTTTTATAATTCGTTGCAGCTCTTTTTTCGATAAAAATAATTTTGTGTATTTATTAAAAGTTTTGTGTTTTCGGAATAATAAGAAATATGGAGGCAGAAAATCATGACGGCAGAAATGATGAAAAAAACAGGGAGAGAGATCGCGGCAGAGATTGTCGGAAGTGCGTTAATCGCCCTGTCAACTTACAATGTAGCTCTTTACGCAGAGTTCCCTATGGCAGGGCTCTCTGGTGTTTGCCTGATCCTGTACCGGTTGTTCGGGCTTCCTATGGGTGTGATGAATCTGGTGCTAAATATTCCGGTAGCTCTGCTTTGCTGGCGGCTGATCGGTACGAAATTTATCCTGAAATCCCTTCGATGCATGCTCATTTCCTCGATTATGCTGGATTACGGGGCTCCGTTATTTCCGGTTTACGAAGGAAGCCGGATGGTGGCAGCCATCATGACTGGCGTCATCGGTGGAATCGGTTATGGGCTGATCTATATCAATGGCTCTTCTACCGGAGGTGCGGATTTTATCATCATGGCGGTGAAAGCGTTGAATCCTCATGTGAAGCTGGGAAATATTACATTTGGCATTGACATGGTGGTGATCTTCTTAAGCGGACTTATTTTCCGGGATGTAGACAGTGTGTTTTATGGGATCATGATCAATTATATCCTGGCGCTGGTGGTCGATAAGATGGTCCTGGGTCTGAACAGCGGCAATGTAGCTATGATCGTGACGGAGCATGGAAGGGAGATCTGCCAGCTGATCGACCAGTGCTGTATGCGTGGTTCCACGATCTTAAAGGCAGAAGGAGGTTACCAGGGAGATGAAAAACAGGTGGTTCTGGTGGCTGGAAGCAATAAAGATATCCATATGATCGGGAAAGCCGTAAAAGAGGCAGATCCGGCCTCTTTTACGATCGTGCTGGAGTCAAAAGAAGTGCTGGGTGAAGGGTTCCATGTGACCAGGATTGCAGAATAAATTGTTAAAATTATTTTGATTTTTTTAATTGTTCCAAATCTTCCCGGGTGCAGGGAACATTTCCATAACGTGCTTTTTCATAAAGCTCATGAAGGGCTGGCTGATCCATGCCGCAGGTTTCCTCAAGCTCAGAAGGAGAAGCCCAGCGCGGCAGAATTCCTGCAGTTTTTTGTGAAAAATGTTTTAAGATCCGCTGTCGGTACAGACGGCGGATTTTTTCGCCTGGGGTTCTGACCGGAAGAAATGCTATAGCAGGACGGAATCCGGTTTTTGCCGTTTCAGTATCCAGGTGAAGAGATGGCTTTAAATAAATTTTTTCGTCATCATCAAAGTGTCTCGGCCTGGTGAAAAATGTCCAGATGGACCGGGCAATCTGACGCAGAACAAGGACTGTCAGAAGTGAAAGCAGGAGTACTGCAAAAATGCCCATGATCCGGTCTATGAATTTCATCCATGCAGGTGCTTCTCCGGCCTGTTCCGCAAGAGAGGGCAGCAGACCGGGCCGGTTTAACATAGCAGAGGTATTTTGTTCCATTTCCACAGGTGCAGACGATGAGGTGCGGGTGAGATACTGAAGACCACGCCAGATCCATGCCCAGAGGGGATCGAACAGAGGCGGGACCACGGATAAGACCAGCGCAGAGATCAGCAGGAATACCGTCATGCAGAATGCGTTGACATGGGCCAGCTGCTTTTCTGGAAAATGATCGGTCTGATGAAACATATCCCAGAAATGATGCAGACTGTGCAGATTTTTGTGGACCAGATAGAGAAGTCCAAGAAAAATCGCCAGAATGACTGCGGAAAGCTTCAAAGCCCATGACAGGGCAGATTCCTGGAGGTAGAAGCCAAGCGCAGTTCCAAGGGCGTAAAGTCCGGCAGCTAAAATCCCAAAGAAAATATAAAATCCATCCCTGGATTTTTGAAACCAGTAATTCATCAGTTTACGAATGCTCATAAGGTACCTCCAATGGAAGAAGGGTAAAGGAAGCAGTTTTCAGACTGTCTGGAAATTCTCCTGGCCGGTGGGGACAGATCCACTGGGATCCGGCGGTGGGGCGGCATAAGGTCTCATAGGAAGCTGCAAGAGAAGCAGTAACGTTCGGTGAGATCAGCACATAAAGGACAGAATCGGAATTCCTTTTGAAAAAGGCAGAGTCCAGACACTGCTCCATGGGTGGAAGCTCTGCTTTCTCATCTGTCTGGATCCGGGCACATAATTCCTGGATCCTCTGCGGATGGATATTGCCGGTGCCAAAGGATAAAAAAGCTGGTTTGCCAGTGAGACAATCCGGGCCGTTGGAACCAATAGAGACGGGAATCTGGCGGTTTAGCAGCTCCAAAGCCATAGAGCAGCCCAGCCGGATCACCGTTTCATAGAGACTGTGGTCTTTCCAGATCCGGTCGGAATGAACGTCCAGCAGAATACATACCTGCCAGGACGCTGTAGGCGCATAGACATTGACCTTCATCTGCCCGGTCCTGGCGGTTGCTTTCCAGTTGATATCCCGGAAGCTGTCATAGGTCTGGTAAGGCCGGATGGACTGCATCTCAAATGGATCACGGATCAGGGAACGGCTTGCCAGGATCTGGCCGCATAATTGCTTTAGCGGCAGATCTAACACAGGCAGTGGGACCGGAACGGGATAAACATAGAGAGCTGTTTCTACTGGGCAGGAGCGGACAAAATGGCAAGTCTGCATCAGATCGTAGCTGACCAGATCAGCCCGGGAAATAGGATAATATCCTCGTTTGGTGCATCGGAAGGTCAGGCTGCGGCGGATCTTCTGCCATGGCATACAGGAAAAAATATCACTGCGGTAATTCTGGTCTGTGATCTTAAAGTTCTTACTATTGGAAAATACCAGTTCCCGGCCCATCTGAAATTTCACATGGAGAACCGGGATCGGCAGCCATTTGCGGTTGGTAATGGTTTCAATTAAGGAAGAATCTTCTCCTTCTGTGACGCCGTAATCCGCAAAATGCAGGTCTACGGTCAGCTCCCGCGCCCAGAACTTGTTCCAGAACACTCCCTGAAACAGGATCAGCAAGAGAACCAGAATCAGGATGACGAGCAGCTTCATAGGCGTTTTCCCCAGTCTTCCGTAGGCAGTGGAACGGTAGTCAGAAGTCGTTCTATGATCTCTTTACCAGAAGTTTTTAGTCCGAAGGTCCTGGCAGTGGTCAGACGATGGGCCAGAACTGGAACAGCCAGTGTTTTGATATCTTCTGGGATCACATAGTCACGGCCTTTCACCAGGGCGTAGGCTTTGGCGGCACGGTAAAGGGCAAGACTTCCCCGTGGGCTGACACCATCCAGGATCTGGGAATCATTTCTGGTCGCCTGTACCAGGTTTACAAGATAATCTTTTAAAAGCGGATGTACGAAAATGGCGCTGGCGGCGGTTTTTAAAGAAGCTAAATCCTTCTTATTGCAGACAGCCTTTAAATCAGTCAGTGGATTCCCGGAGCCAAACCGGTCCAAAATGGTCAGTTCTTCCTCTTTGGATGGATAGCCCATGGAAATCTGCATCAGAAACCGGTCCAGCTGAGCCTCCGGAAGAGGATAGGTTCCCTCTGTTTCTACCGGGTTCTGGGTGGCGATGACGAAAAATGGTTCATCCAGCAGATAAGTTTCCCCATCAATGGTTACCTGATGCTCCTCCATGGATTCCAGAAGGCTGGACTGGGTGCGAGGAGTAGCGCGGTTGATCTCATCTGCAAGTAAAATGTGAGTAAATACAGGACCTTTCTGGAGAACAAAAGCACTTTCCTTCTGATCGAAATAATTCAGTCCGGTAACGTCAGATGGAAGAAGATCCGGTGTAAACTGGATTCTGGAAAATACCAGAGACATGCTTTTGGCTAAGGACTTGGCTAAAAGTGTTTTGCCGGTTCCGGGAACATCCTCTAACAGGACGTGTCCTCCGGCAACTAAGGATGTCAGAAGAAGGTCAATGGTGTCGGTTCTTCCGACGATGACCTTGCGGATATTTTGTCTGATGGATTCAAGGATTTCGATTGGCTGCATAAGTTCCTCCTGGGTAAATCCCGGTATCCCCTATAAGATCTTTAAGCGGGGGCAGTACGGGTTTTTTACGGTCAGCGTGATGGTAACAGATTTTGCCGATTTAGAATGCGAAGCATCGGCAAAATCCGTTGCTGTTTGCGCAACGCGTGAACAGTAACGTACAGACCTGCTGAACAGTTATAAATCATTTTACTACAGCTTTTTTAGAAGAAATAGTATTTTTTGTTATGTTCTGGATTTTTATAGTTTTTTGTGGTGTTTTATCAATAAATCTTGCTATATCGTTAAAAAAATGCTAATATTAGTTCTGGACTTGAAGGTTCGGAAAAGGCCTTTGGGATTAAATCTTTTAGGAGGGGTCAGATGTTTAAGATATTAAAAGCAGAGCAGTTGGCAGACAAAATCTTTCTGATGGACGTTGAAGCACCCAGAGTGGCCAAATCCTGTGAGCCAGGTGAATTTGTGATCGTAAAGATGGATGAGATCGGAGAGAGAATCCCGCTTACCATTTGTGATTACAACCGTGAGGCAGGAGTGGTTACCATTGTATTCCAGATCGTTGGCGCTTCTACCCAGAGAATGTCAGAACTGAAAGCAGGAGATGCATTTGAGGATGTAGTAGGACCTCTTGGCCGCCCATCCGAATTTGTACATGAGGACCTGGAAGTATTAAAGAATAAGAAAATGTTGTTCGTAGCAGGTGGTGTCGGCACTGCTCCGGTATACCCACAGGTGAAATGGTTAAGAGCCCACGGTATTGATGCGGACGTGATCGTAGGCGCGAAGAATAAAGACCTTCTGATACTGGAAGATCAGATGAGAGCCGTAGCTGGTAATTTATATGTGACAACGGATGATGGTTCCTATGTCCGTAAGGGTATGGTAACTGACGTGATCAAGGATCTGGTGATCAACCAGGGCAAGAAGTACGATGTGTGTGTAGCCATCGGACCGATGATCATGATGAAATTTGTGTGCCTGTTAACAAAAGAATTAAATCTCCCAACTATCGTCAGCATGAACCCGATCATGGTAGATGGTACAGGTATGTGCGGTGCATGTCGCCTGACTGTTGGTGATGAAGTGAAGTTTGCATGTGTGGATGGACCGGAATTTGACGGTCATCTGGTAAACTTTGACGAAGCCATGAAGAGACAGCAGATGTATAAGACCCAGGAGGGCCGCGCAATGCTGAAATTAAAAGAGGGCAAGACCCATCATGGCGGATGTGGACAGTGCGGAGGTGACGAATAATGGATGTACTGAAAAAAGTTCCGGTTCGTGAGCAGGACCCAAAGGTAAGAGCAACAAACTTTGAAGAGGTTTGTCTTGGATATAATAAAGAAGAGGCTATGGAAGAGGCATCCAGATGTCTGAAATGTAAAAATGCCAGATGTATGAAGGGATGCCCGGTTTCCATTAATATTCCTGGATTTATCAAAGAGGTTCAGGATGGCAATTTTGAAGAGGCAGCGAAGATCATCGCCCAGTCTTCCGCACTTCCGGCAGTCTGCGGACGTGTATGTCCACAGGAGAGTCAGTGTGAGGGACAGTGTGTACGTGGCGTGAAAGGTGAGCCGATTTCCATCGGTAAGCTGGAGCGTTTCGTAGCAGACTGGTCCAGAGAGAATGATTTTGTTCCGGCAGTCAGCGAAGAGAAGAATGGCAAGAAAGTCGCAGTCATCGGTTCCGGTCCATCCGGTCTGACCTGCGCAGGTGATCTGGCAAAATTAGGCTATGACGTGACCATTTTCGAGGCACTGCATCAGCCAGGCGGCGTACTGATCTATGGTATTCCGGAGTTCCGTCTGCCGAAGGATACTGTCGTTAGACATGAAGTTGAGAATGTGAAAAAACTGGGTGTGAAGATTGAAACTGATGTCATCATCGGCAAATCCATCACCATCGACCAGTTATTAGATGAGGAAGGCTTTGATGCCGTGTTTATTGGATCCGGTGCAGGACTTCCGATGTTCATGGGTATTCCAGGTGAGAACGCCAACGGCGTATTCTCCGCGAATGAGTACTTAACCAGAAGCAACCTGATGAAGGCATTCCGTGACGATTATGACACTCCGATCGCAGCAGGTAAGAAGGTTGCCGTTGTCGGCGGTGGTAACGTAGCCATGGATGCGGCAAGAACCGCACTTCGTCTTGGCGCAGAGGTACATATCGTTTACCGTCGTAGTGAGGCAGAGCTTCCGGCACGAGTGGAAGAAGTTCACCACGCAAAAGAAGAGGGTGTGATCTTCGATCTGTTGACTAATCCAACCGAGATCCTGGTTGATGACAACGGCTGGGTAAGTGGCATGAAGTGCATCCGCATGGAATTAGGCGAGCCAGATGCATCCGGCAGAAGAAGACCAGTGGCCATCCCAGGTTCCGAGTTTGTGATGGATGTAGACACGGTTATCATGTCCTTAGGTACTTCTCCAAACCCACTGATCTCCAACACCACCAAAGGTCTTGAGATCAACAAGAGAAAATGTATCGTAGCCGAAGAGGCTACTGGCAAGACCAGTAAAGAGGCTGTTTACGCAGGCGGCGATGCAGTAACCGGCGCAGCAACCGTAATCCTGGCTATGGAGGCTGGTAAAGCTGGCGCGAAGGGCATTCATGAGTATTTGTCTGGAAAGACAGAAGCGTAAGAGCTTTTGAAAATGGAAGATTGATGGTTTTGAGGGGCGGAAAGCGTAGGCTTTCCGCCCCTTTTTGTGTATCATGGCTGCATATCTGTAATATAACAAAAAAACAAATATAGGCATAATTAATTATGCGAAAACATAAAAAACTTGATGATAATGTGATAATTTGCTATAATAGATAACGTTATATTACAAGAAGATAAAGGGTGATTATAAGAGGATTTATGAAATGAAAATGAGTTATAAGAAATTGTGGAAATTATTAATTGATAGAAATATGCGAAAAAAAGATTTATGCGAGATTTCAGGGGTAAGTTCTGCATCGATTGCTAAGATGCGGAGAAATGAAAATATTACTACAGATAATTTGGTACGTATATGTGAAGCGTTAGAGTGCGATATAGAAGATATAGCCGAAGTCGTAGAAGATAATGATTGAGTTGGAGGAATCAGAATGCTTAGGGTAATTGATCTATTCTGCGGTTGCGGAGGTTTAAGTGAGGGTTTTAAGCTTGCTGGGTATGAAATAGTAGGAGGTGTTGATTTTAATGAGTCTGCAATAAGGACTTATAATAAAAATTTCACCGGTGCAAAAGGAATATGTTGTAATTTGCTTGAAATGGATCAGGCGAAGATTATTGAGGCTTTTGGAAATTTACAGGATATTGATGTAATTATTGGCGGACCGCCATGTCAGGGATTTTCATCGGCCAATCGATATAAAATTGAAGGTGATGATCCAAGAAATAAACTGTTTTTTGAGTTTGTAAAATTTGTAGATTTAGCTAAACCTAAGGCAGTCGTGATTGAAAATGTAAGAGGAATTATAACAAGTAATCACGGATATGCCAGAGAGCGGATTTATGAGATCTTTGAAAGCAGGGGATATTCAGTGAATCATCGAATACTAAGTGCATCAGATTATGGCGTTCCGCAAAGAAGACAGAGAAATTTTTTTGTAATGATAAAAGACAGAGAAAAATTCGATTTTGATAAACTTGCTAAAGTAAGCGAAGAAGTGACGGTTGAAGATGCGATTGGAGAGTTGTATCTTCACGAGGATAGTTCTACAAATGAGCCATTTTATTTATCAAATGAGCCTACAAGTGCATATAGAAAGTATTTAAGAGCAAAAGATAACAGTGTTTCTAACCATGAGGTACGCTATCCGGCTGAGAAGGTGCAACACAGGATTTCTTTTGTGCCTCAGGGAGGCAACTGGCGGGATGTTCCAGAGGAGTTATGGCCGACAGACAGGAAAAACAGACATTCATCTGCATATAAAAGGTTGGATGTATCTCAGCCATCCTGTACTATCGATACTGGAAATAATCATAGTAATTATTTTCATCCCTTATACAACAGAATTCCAACCGTGCGTGAAGCGGCCAGACTGCAGTCATTTCCAGATGAATTTGTATTTATGGGAAACAGATCCGAACAATACAGACAGGTTGGAAATGCAGTGCCACCATTGTTGGCAAAAGTGATTGCAGATCAATTGAAAGAGGTTACTGAAGATGAAAAATAAAATAATTGATTTGTTTTGTGGTTGTGGCGGACTTAGTAAAGGATTTGAGATGGCTGGATTTGACGTGAAAATAGCGATTGATATGTGGGAAGATGCCGTAAAAACGTACAATCATAACCATAAAAATCCAGTTGCCGTATGTGAAGATATTCATAATTGGTCTGATGAGTTTTTAAAGGAACTGGCGGCAGAAGATGATATAGTGGGAGTAGTTGGTGGGCCTCCCTGTCAGGGATACAGTACAGTAGGAACCAGGGACGTCAATGATCCAAGAAATCATTTGTATCTTGAGTATTGCAGAATTGTTGAAAAAGTGAATCCGGATTTTTTTGTATTGGAGAATGTTAAAGGGCTGACTACGTTAGCGGAAGGAGCTTTTCGGGATGACATTATCAAACGGTTTGGAGAACTTGGGTATGATGTTCAGTTTGAAATCAAGAATGCAGCGAACTATGGCGTGCCTCAGAATCGTCTGCGGGTTTTCTTCGTTGGGATAAAAGGAAAAAAGTTCGTGTTTCCGAAAGAGTCTGATGAGATATGTACCTGTGCTGACGCGCTGTCAGATCTCCCAAGGCTGAGCCATGCGGATGGGCTTCAAAAAGTTCATGAGTACATAAGCAGCCCACAGAATGAATTTCAGGCACTGATGAGAAAAAATTCAACGCGGATATTGAATCATCAGATTACGGAACATTCTGAGCAGACGGTGAGTATCATCAGTAAGATTCCTGATGGTGGTTCTATAAAAGATTTGCCACGTGAATTTTGGGAAGTGAGAAAGTACAATAAAGCCTTTGAAAGAATGTCCAGCCAGAGACCATCTAATACAGTTGACACTGGGCATAGGAATTATTTCCATTTCGAAGAAAATCGGATTCCGACTGTCAGAGAAAATGCAAGATTACAGTCATTTCCTGATGATTTTGAAATATTGGGATCCAAAACAAGCCAATATAAACAGGTTGGAAATGCCGTGCCTCCACTTTTAGCCTATGCGATAGCAAAGGCCATTAGGGAACAGTTATGAGGTAAACAAAATGGTTATTGAAATAGAAAACACATCGTCGCCGGGAGCAAGTTTTACGGAGAATACAAATTTAGTATTATTGAAGACATATGAGTGGATTTGTGATCATAAAGAACTTTTTCTTTCATTTAAAGAATTTCGCATGAAGCTTCAGCAAGAAAAGGGAATTAATGACAATAACAATAGAAATATATATCCATTATTAAAAAATGGTGGTCTGGTTGATTATGAGAAAGGAAAAAATTTACAGGTAGATCGCTTTTTTACCAATACAGGGCTGGCATACGTGAAAATTCTTGAAACGATTCGCTTGGTTGAAAATGAAGGTTATACAGAAAAGCAGGTTGTTGAGGTAAGAAAGAGATTTGATGAGGTACAACAGGAAATCATATTTGGAGCATTACAGAAAATCGTTAATAAACCTGCTATAAATTATGTTGAACCGTTTCGGGATATGATTAAATTTCTCTTAAAATTTGGAAAGATAAGCAAAGTGGAGTTTGCTTATTTAGTGTATATGAAGCAGCAGCAAAAAGTTGTTGAGAAAGCGTTAATCTCTATGCATTCACAGATTGATATGTATAGAGATGGCGATCTGAAAATTGATGTTCAGGTTAAGGTACGAAATGATGCTAAATTTCGGGAAGAAATGACTGCAGATAGGAGAAAAGAAGGACTGACATTTTTAACTTCATATGGGTATTTTACGAGTCTGCTTCAACAGGCAGGATTAATTAGAAAAGTGGATGATAAGTACTATGCGGTTATTGAAGAAAAAAGGAGTCGTTTAGAACAGTTGGGAGGAATCTGAAATGGATGTTTTGGGGTCCAAGATAGGAAGCAATCTTAAAGAAATTCGAGAATTGTTAAATATAGAACAACCGATAGAAAGTGCTGAAACAGATTTTGCCTGGTATGTGGGGGCAACAGGTGAGAATGATGAGGGCGTATATACAGATTTTTCAGATATGTATATTGCGGAAGGTTGTTGGGAGAATAGATGGGATTCAAAATTTACTGATGTTGTCAAATCTGTTCAGGTGGGAGATAAAATTGCCCTGAAATCAGCTTATACGAAGAAAAGAGGACTGCCATTTAATAATCATGGAAAAACAGTTGGAGTAATGGGAATTAAAGCAGTCGGTGTTGTAACAGACAATCCAAAAGACGGGAAAAATTTAAAGATAAACTGGACCAGAGTTGAACCAATAAAAGAGTGGTATGGAAAAGGAGTATTAAGAGCAACAATTCACAAAGTAAATGCAGAAGATAGCCTGATAAAAAAGTTACTGCTTCGATTTACTTTTGATGGAGATATGCAGGATTATAGTTTGTGTGAAGAACAATATGAGCCTGATATTGAAGATATTTCCAATCAGGAAATTGTGATTGGAGAGGCGGACAGAGAATATTCAATGGAAGAGCTGGCACAGATATTGAGTGATATGTATCATTTACCCAGTGGTGAAAATAAAGCTACGGCAATTCATATGTTTGGAATTAAATATGGAGCTGAGATAAGAAAGAACGAATATACAGCGGCTGGGCTTGTTGCCATGGCAGGTTTGAATACTTCTTACCATGCAGAATTAAGTAAAGGGCTGAATATATTTGATGCTATATCAAAAAATGAATATGGAATTGCTTTTTATGATGGTATGGAAATTCCAAAGAGTGTCCAGAGTAGGAGAACACTGCCCAAAAGGCAGAGGAAAACAAATACGGCTTATCCGGTAAACAGTATTTTATATGGTGCCCCTGGAACAGGAAAAACATACTCAACAGTCGCATATGCGCTTGGGATGATTGACGGTGTAGACGCGGATTTGAATGAAAAAACAGAAGAACAGAGAAAAGCGGAAATAGAAAGATATAATCATTTGATTGATGAAGGACGAATTGTATTTATAACATTTCATCAGAATTATGGATATGAAGATTTTATTCAAGGCCTGAGACCAGATATAAAATCGAATGGTCTTTCTTTTAAAAATGAAGATGGGGTATTTAAGTCTATTGCTGATAATGCCATAAGTGACAGTGAGAACAATTATGTGATAATTATTGATGAGATAAACCGTGCTAATATTTCTAAGGTGTTTGGAGAATTGATTACCCTGATAGAAGAAGATAAAAGATGGGGTGAAGTGAACCAGACCTGTGTAACGCTGCCCTCCGGAGAGATATTTGCAGTACCTAATAATCTGTATATTTTAGGGACAATGAATTCTTCGGATAAATCAATTTCTTTAATTGATGCGGCACTGAGAAGACGATTTGAATTTGTTGAGCTGAAACCAAATGCTGATTTGATAAAAGATTTGGTATTACAGAGAATTTTTGTGCATCTTAATGAAAAACTGGCAGACGAGTTGGACAGTACAGATTTATTAATCGGCCATTCTTATTTTATGGGAAAGACTTCTGGTGATTTAACGAGAATACTGAATAAAAATATTATTCCTTTACTGTATGAATATTTTTACGACAATAGAAAAAAAGTTGCCAGTGTGTTAAATGAAATTTTAAAGGAAACAAACATTGAAATTGTAAATGAGAAACTGGGAAGACTGTCGGTTAAAACAAAAGAAGAGAAGAATGAAAAATGATTCTGAATCAGTATGAAAATACATTAATAAAGAATGATAAACTGCCGAGTTCTTGGCAGTCACAAAAGGATTTAGATGAATTAAATGATTTTTTACAAAAGAACTGGGAACAACGGTCGGTTTTTTATGATGACAGTGAAATAACAAGTAAACAACAGTTTCTGGCTTTCACAGGTCAAAAGGGACTTCGGACCCGGAATTACATCGGAACGATTGTATACCGTGGAGAACAGTTAAATATATATCCTAAGATGTTCAGAATGGATATCGATGATCATGAAACGGGCGAGCTGAATCAAAAGCATTTGATGAATAATCTTATCCGATGGCTGGAGTACTGTAACAGGTCCGAGTATCCATTTATCACTATTTCCAGTGAGTTGAAGGATGCTGAGGATTTGAAGGAGCTTTTCATCACATTATACATAGGGTACGTGAAGAGTGCTTTGGAAAAAAGTCTGTATTATCAATATGTTGACGAAACCAATGACTGCAGAAGTATAAAAGGAAAGCTGAATATCAGAGACTATATTACAGGAAAAATCCCTTCTGGTAATGGAAATTTATTTCAATGCACTTATTCAAAATTTGAGTTTGATAACTGTCTTAATAGGGTTATCAAATATACCTGTAAACAGATATTTAATATGACATCCCAAAAGAATCAAAAGGCTTTAAGAGGAATTTTAACAAAATTAGATGATGTTTCATTTACTCCGTGTACGCCGTTTGACTGCGAAAAAATAAGACTGGGAAGCGTACATAAAAGTTATCGGATTATTTTAAGTATGAGTAAGATGTTTTTACTGAATCAGTTGTCTGGATACAAAATGGATACCTATGAAAGTTTTTGCTTTCTGTTTCCTACAGAAATGCTTTTTGAGGGTTTCATTGGCGGTTTTATGCAGGAGGTTATTGGCGAATATGGTGGCAGAGTTCATTTACAACAGAGCGATATGCATTTAATTGAAGATGTAATTTATAATGGAGAGTCTCTTGGAGCTGCTTTTACAATGAGACATGATATTCTTGTGGAAATGAATGAAAGCATTTTTGTTCTGGACACAAAGTATAAGCAGGTATCGAGATTTGAAGGTAATCCTGATGAAGTAATGAAAATTGTTACAGAAGAGCCAAAACAGACAGATATTTATCAGGTATGTGAATATGCGCGAAAGTGTAATATATCAGATGTATATTTGCTTTATCCTATGTTTCGATATGAAGAAAACGAACCGGCATTTCCGGTAGGAAAAAGTAAAAGTGAGCAGGGAACAATCCGGGTTCATTTTGTGCGATTACCATTTGTATTTGAAGAAGATGGGATGCATACAAAGAAAATGTTAAGGAAGGTAATTCTTGACATTTTTGATATAAGAGAGGATGGGGGAAAATCTATATGAATGGGGCTGAAAAGAAAAGGATAGAAATATTTGCACGGGAAGGATTTCAAAGATTTTATGCAGAAAATTATCGCTTTTTGGAGGAAGAAGATTATTTACCTGGAAAAAAGATGTACAGAAATATGAGTGCGCTTAACAAAATGATGTACTGCTATCTGGAAGCTGAAAAAAGTGGCAGAGATTATATTATTAAGTCAGAGGTTAAAACCAGCCGCGGATGGAATGGACCTTCTACATATTCTCAGTACGAGAGAAGTATTACAAACTTCGGACTTAGTGATACATCCTGGGCGGACAGAGACCGGTCGGTTTTGTTATTGAGTAAAAAAGGAAAAGAGATAAGAAAAAAATATAAAGAGTTTTCGATAAAAAATCCAAAAGTGGATTTGCTGACGTGTTCGGAGCTACCGGAATTCGCCAGAAGATTCCTTGTAGGAGAAATAAAGAATACGACATCGGCAAATATGACTCTGTGGAAAAATGTTCTTCTGTCAGCGTTGTATCTGTATGTCGTACTTGGCTATATACCGAGATATGCAAAAAATCAGGAAGTTTCAGCTGATGAAAATCGTGCGTTCATAAAATGCTGTAATTATCAGTATGGGGATGGAAAATTGAAAGATGTTTCTTATTTTACTCAGCCAGCCCATATGCTGAAAAATTTAAAAATTCTGGATGATAATTATGAGATGACAGATATGGGATATCGATTAGTGCGTGATCTTAGCATTTTTAAAGAAGTGGATTTTTCACTTGAAGATTTTGAAAGTATGTTTGAAGAAAAAACTGTGGAAGTGGAAGAAATTTTAGATTCTAAGGTAGGATTATTAAAAGTAAATGCACCGGAGCGAAAGGCTAGAAAAGCTGCAGTGGATCATAAAGTACAAATTGCGGGAGCAAAAAATCGAGATTTTGATGAATCAAATAGAAAAAATAAAAAAACAGGCGATTTGGGTGAGAAACTGGTATATGACTATGAAAAAAGCAGACTAGAGGCGGCCGGTGTTTCTAATATTGATCAGAAACTTTTTCGCACATCAGAGAATCTGAAATATGGAAATGCCTATCCGTGTGATATTTTGTCCGTTGATATAGAAACAGGAAATCAAATTTATATTGAAGTTAAGACAACACGGTATGGAGCAGAGACACCGTTTTATATTTCTGAGGATGAAAGAGCGTTTTCTGAGATTCATGCTGCTGCATACAGACTGTACAGAGTGTTCGATGTAATACGGACTAAAGAACCAAAGTTTTACGAAACAGAGGGGTATGTTGGGGATAATTTTACACTTACCAGTGATAGATTTATGGCTACGCGAGATAAGGAAGAAAAAAATGGCTGATAATCATACTCCAGAGCAACGACGCAAAAATATGCAGCGTATTAGGTCGAGTGACACAGAAATCGAAGTTTTGCTTCGAAAAGCTCTGTGGAAGAAGGGTTATCGTTATAGAAAAAATTATAGAAAACTGCCAGGCAAACCAGATATAGTTTTGACGAAGTATAAAATAGCAATCTTTTGTGATGGCGAATTTTTCCATGGTAAAGACTGGGAGGTATTAAAACCGAGACTTGAGAAGAGCAATAATAGTGAGTTTTGGATTGGAAAGATATCAAGAAATCGGGAAAGAGATGATGAAATTAATAAAGAGTTGTTATTTTTAGGTTGGACTGTAATTCGGTTTTGGGGAAATGATATTAAGAAAAATATAGATGAATGTATTAAGGTAATAGAGGAAGCTATTTTTGAGATTACGATAGGAGATAGTTCAGAAGAGACGTTCTTTTAAAGCAAATTTGAGTTAGCAGAATTTGAAGATGTAAATGTTGATTACAAAATTAAGTCAGCTAATATGGAAACGGAGTCTGTAAGAAAAGGATTAGCTCAAATAAAGGATTGGAAACGTTGGATAGATAGCAATAAAGATTATTTTATGAAAAGTTGCGGTTTATCAGAAATCAGCGCTAGTATACCTACTTGGGGGATTAGATATTGCTTAGTAGTTGGGCGAAGAGACAGAATGGATAAGATTGCGAATCAGATGCGAAGACAAAGTGAGTTGAGCGGACCTCATATTGTCTCATATGACAGATTGGTTGACAATGTTAGAAGATTATGTAATGGGTTTTAGAAAGCTTTAGGAGGAATGTCCGAATCGATGTCTGAATTATAGAAAATGAGAATGGAGTTTATCCTTAGCTATCTAAGTATAAATAAAGAGATAAATAGCTTCAGTGCAACAGAAATTTTCTATGTGTAAGCATAGATTACAATTATACCCGTTATACCCTTGAAATGCTGAGGTATAACGGGTATAATTTTATATAACAACAGACACTAACAGGAGGTGACACTATGTTCCAAAATGAACTTCAAAGCCGTATTGAAGATTTAAAACAACAAATTGCAGCTTTTCCACCTGGTTCTATTACAAAGAAAAAAATAAATGGTAAGGACTACTTTTATCGTCGCTGGACAGAGGACAAAAAAAGAAAAGAAAAATACATTCCAATGACAGAAGTGGAAACAGTTCGACAACAGATTGAACAAAGAAGGTTATTAGAACAGGAGTTGAAAATATTAAAAGTGCAGCTTTCAAAATCACAGCCTGAGAAAGAAATAGTGACATCTCCTGCATTTGTAACGAATGTACGAACTGGCAAATCTTTACGTATATTTTCGGCAAGTGTTCAAAAAATGCGAAAAAGAGAGTGCTATCAACAACTTTACAATTTTGTTTACGGTGAAGCACAGGATAAGGTGTTCATCCTTTATGGATTACGCCGTACCGGGAAAACCACGATGATTCGGCAGATTTTTGCTGAAATGGATGACAACGAACTAGAAAAAACTGCTTTTATCCAGATTACATTAAAAGACACTTTAGCAGATGTAAACCATGATTTGAAACTATTAGAGGCACAGGGGATTCGGTATGTATTTCTTGATGAAGTGACCTTGATGGAAGATTTTATTGAGGGCGCAGCGTTGTTTTCTGATGTGTTTGCTGCTTGTGGTATGAAAATTGTACTGTCTGGAACAGATTCCCTGGGCTTTTTATTTACAGAAGACGAGCAGCTTTATGACAGATGCATTTTACTTCATACGACATGGATACCATATCGGGAATTTGAAGAGGTTTTGGGAATCCACGGGATTGATGAATACATTCGGTATGGTGGAACCATGAGCCTTGGCGGAGTTCATTATAATGAGACTTCTACATTTGCGACTTTGGAAAGTACGGATCAATATGTGGACACAGCCATTGCCAGAAATATTCAGCATTCTTTGCGATGCTATCAGTATGAGAATCATTTTCAGCATTTGCGGGATTTATATGACAAAAATGAGTTGACCAGTGCGATCAATCGTGTTGTGGAAGATATCAATCATCGCTTTACACTGGAAGTTTTAACGCAGGATTTTAAATCCCATGATCTTGGAACTTCAGCATCTAATTTGCGTAGGGATCGGAAAAATCCAACAGATATCCTTGATCGTGTGGATGTGGCTGAGGTAACAGATAACTTGAGAAAATTACTAGAAATTCGAAATAAAAAGGAACAGCAAGTAGAACTTGATGACGTTCATGCAGCGGAGATAGAGGAATATTTGAATTTGCTTGACCTCACACAGAAGATTGATGTGATGCATTTGCCGAATGTTGGAATTAAGACTCAAAGGACTGTCATAGCGCAGCCGGGACTCCGTTATGCTCAGGCAGATGCTTTAATTCGTAGCTTATTGTTGGATGAAATATTTAATTCTTTATCTTTGCCAGAACGAAATGCGATACAGGAACGGATTTTAAATGAAATAAAAGGGCGGATGCTGGAAGATATCGTTTTACTGGAAACAAAAATGGCGAATCCAGGAAAGCAGGTGTTTGTTCTTCAGTTCCCAATTGGAGAGTTTGATATGGTAGTATTTGATCCCAATGATGCCGCATGTCAGATTTTTGAGATTAAGCATAGCGCGGAGATGGTTAAATATCAGTATCGTCACTTGATTGATCAAGAAAAATGTGCGCAGACTGAACATCGATATGGTTCGATTACGAAAAAAACGGTGCTTTATCGGGGCGAGAATCAGATGGTCGAAGGAATATGGTATCAGAATGTTGAGGAATATTTGAAAAATTTGCAAGTCACTCCCATTGCAGGAGTTTAGAAACCTCCCCTGGAATTTAATCCCTTTCAGCCTAATTCCAGGGGAGTGATCATATTAATACATATGCGGCATCTCACAATCATCATGCATCTCGCAATCGTGATCTGGCATTGCCCCGATATTCTGGGTGTTCAGCGTCCGGCGTTTTAGGCGCTGGTCTTCAGACTGCTGAAGGATAAAATCTTTAATTGCCCGCGCATTTTTAATATGTGTCAGCTCTAGTTTTGGATGGGTGACGTCGCCGGTGTTACAGATGATGGTCCCAAGTCCGACGATACGTTCGAGAAAACTGGTAGTCAGGGTCACATCCTGGATTTTATACATGTAGCAGTCATCTTCTTTGCGACTTAAGAGTCCCTGATCGATGGTAACAAGCTCTTCGGTAATGGTGTAGGTGGTAAAAGTCAGTGGAAGCCCCAGAAATAAACATCTCTTTTTTTCTTTAAATTCCATAAATACACCCTCTTTTCATAAAAATATGGTAATGACACAGGTTGATGTGAAACATTTAAATATAAATCAAGTATACTCGAAATAACTGAAAATTGCAAAGATATTTAAAGGAAAAGAAAAGTCCGTGTTCCATCATCGATAAGATTCAGCTATTATTTGTATTGCGCATGGGAAGAAGGGGGATATTTTTCAAAAAATTCAAAATCACCTTCCAACATTCGGATTCCCGTAAAAAAATTACCTGATGGGTTCCGCCCTCTACCAGATAGAGCTGGCAATCAGGAATCTGTGATGCCATCCAGTTGGTGTGAGAGGTTTTGATCAGATCCCGGGTTCCGGCAATCAGAAGGACAGGGGCTGTGATCTGATGGAGACGGTCAGCGGAGAGGGATGGGGAGTCTGTCAGCAGGGAGTTTAACTGTTGCCAGTTTGTAAGAGATTGACGAAGTGGTCCTCCTGGGACAAATTTCTTTATTGTTCTGAAAATCTGTCCGGTAAATCTGGCTGCCAGGCGGACGGGAAGACGCAAGCCATGAGGCAGTGCGTTTCCGCTGGCAGAGATCATGGCCAGAGTCCGTTCGGGGTAGAGACTGGAAAATTCCAGGGCAATGTTGGCGCCGTCACTGAAGCCAAAGAGAATGATTTTGGAGATATGAAGCTTGTCCAGAAGGGCAGCGACATCCAGGGCCATATCATGAATGGTAAACAGGCGGTTGGCCCAGGAATCTTTTAAATGGGAAAGCCCATGTCCGCGGCTGTCCATCAGAATCACCTGATAAGAACCTTGAAGTTTGCGGGCATAGGAATGAAAAATGTGGTGGGACTGGCTGTTTCCATGTAGAAACAGGATGGGCGTGCCGTGTCCGGAGATTTCATAATATAAATGGGCCTGTGGAGTGGTCACATAACCATGGTTCCATATGTTTTTGTGATTCCAATCATTTTTTCGGTTACTCATGATGTTGATTTCCCTGGGAAAGAAAAATGTTCTTTCAAACCATGATAAATGGATCTGATGCCTTCCTTAATGGAATCCGGATTCTGGATTTTCACGACTGCGTAAAACATATCTGGAGTTGGATGTTTGGGCAGATAGACGTAATATGCAGGAAGCCATTCTGTCGGACTGTACTTTTCCTTGGCACGGTATAGGTCTTTAAAACCATAGCAGTCATTCAGATGGTTGTAGATAAAGCGGAGAAATTGCTCCACTAGTCCTGCTTTTTCATCATCCAGCCCGGCAAGCGGAGCCACGCCGAGACTGCCATAATGGACGCCCTCTTCACGGAAAGCCTGGAACGCTTCATAAATGATGGTTTCCATGACACCACCTGGGGCATCATTTCCATGGCGTGTGACATCTGCCATATAGCCGTCCTTGCCGAGAAATGGAACAAAGGCAATGAAAGCAACAATTTTGCCCTCAGCATTTTCTGCATAAAAATATCGTTTGTCCATGGGATGATCGAATCCGACGGTTCCCATGGTGAAAGACAACAGAGAACTTTTTTTCTGTCCCAGCCATTCATGAGTGATGCGGTCAAAAGATGCTTCGATGTCCGGATCACGGTTGGTCAGAGGACAATATTCATGGATGGTAACACCGGCTTTTTTGGCATGGTTGATATTCATGCGCATTTTTGCTCCCTTTTTGCCGCTGATCTCGTATTCAGCAAGAGAAAAGCGGGCTTCTTCACCACATTTTACAGAACCAAAGCCCTGCCGTCTGTATTCTTCCAGAAAATGATCGGTGACACTTAAAAAGAACAATTTGTGGGCACTTTTTTCACAAAATTCCCGGAATTCTTGCAAAAGAACAGGAAAATCATCATCTGCACAGACGGGATCACCGTTGACAATGATGGTATCTCCTACAACGCCGTAAGGGATGACACCGTCTACCTGATGGCCAAAGTACAGTTGCTTATCGTCCTCCAGGGCCAGATAAGAGCAGTTATTCTGGCTGTATAGGTTTAGAAGAGTCCTGGCGTGCTGCAGATCACTTTCATGTCTGGAAGAGGCTGCAATCCATGGACGCACGGTATAGAGAAAGGCAGCAAGAATACAGCACCAGCTAAACCAGAAAAGCGTCAGTTCCAGAATTTGGGCGTTGTGCGGGACAGGTAGTGTGCTCCCGTTTCCGAAAAGAATGGACAGACTTTCCGTCAGGCTGTTCAGAATGGTATGACTTCCAGTGCCGAGGAGCGGGCTCAGATAATGATAGCTGATGGCAGCATTGGCGATCACGCCAAGAAAACTGAGAAGGAGGATGGAGAATCCTCTTTTCTGGTCTGCTTTGGATGCCGGGCAGCAAAAATCAGAGCGGAAATGAAAGAACAACAGGAATAACAGCAGACTTACCAGGCCGCTTATCAGATGTCTGGGGCTGGTAAGCTGTGGGAAGCTGCGGACGATATTGAGAAGAAATAGTACAAGTGCCGTATCAAGCGCAGCCCGTTTCCGCTTTTTCAGCTGGCGGCAGAGACAGATTAATACCAGGGAAAGGGCTCTTTGAACCATCCAGTCCATTTCAGTACCAATTAAAAGAGCTGCTTCTGCCGGAGAATGATGCAGAAAGCTGAAAAGGAACATGCCAAGTGAAAAAAGAAACAACAGTAGAATACAAGAGTTTTCCAGCCTGGTGCGATGAGATTGTGTCATGGAAATCCTTCCTTTCTGATAAAAATCCAAATAATATCTTTTAGTTACAGTATAGTTTTTGAAAAGTGATTTTTCAAGTAAAATTATGTTACTCCCAGCAGCCCCACCATTTTCCCGGCTGCCACAGATAATGGAAATTCTTTGTTTACAGCAATGCAGATAGACCGTCTTGGAATCGGATCGACGATATTCAGCTGAAAGACAGAGCCATTGCTCAGGCTGCTTTCCGCGAAAGAATAAGGTACAAACCCGATTCCGAGGTTGTGAGCCACCATGGGGGTGATCAGGTCCGTAGTGGCCAGTTCGATATCTGGTGTGAGGTGACAGCCAAAGCTGGCAAATATGTGCTCCAGATGTTCCCTGGTTCCGGTACCTGGTTCCATGGAAACGATAGGGTAAGTGTTTAGATCGGACAGATGAAGCGGTGTGTCTTTTAACTGGGAAAATTGGGGACCGGCGATGAAAATATCCCTGATTTCCAGTAATTCATGGATTTCAATGGAATCATCCGCTACCGGTGCGATGATCACTGCAAAATCAATGGCGTGCTCCCTTAATGCGTGAAGTGCCGCCGGAGTGGTGGTATTGGAGATTTTCAGCCGGATATGGGGATAAGCGGCACGAAACTGTTCTAAATAAGGAAGAAGAAAATAGTGCAGGGTGGTCTCGCTGGCGCCGATGCGGATCTGCCCTTCGGACAGGGACAGGTGATCGCGCAAGGACTGTTCTCCGTCTTCCACATGCTGGAATGCTTTCGATAAATGACGATATAAAAGCTCTGCCTCCGGTGTCATCTGAACTCCCTTTTTGGAGCGGATGAAAAGCTGACACCCCAGTTCCTTTTCCAGACCGGCGATAGCGTGGCTGACGGTGGGCTGAGTCAGAAACAGGGCTTTGGCAGCACTGGTGATATTTTTATATCTGGCAGTATAATAGAAAATCCGGTAAGTCTCAAAGTTCATGTAGTTATCTCCTTATCCATAGAAAAATTTTAGGGATGATGGCAAAATATATCATTATATTTATCAATCTATCTGTAGTATAATATCAGCCAGTGCAAAACACAAGAAAAAGAGATAAGGTAACTATGAAGATACTGAATAGTTACGAAATAAAAAAGAAACAGGGGAGAGAGAAAAATGGTTAAAGATCTAACAGTTGGAAAACCAGAAGAAGTATTATGGAAATTTTCTATTCCGATGTTTGTCAGTGTCATTTTCCAGCAGATGTATAACATAGCAGACAGTGTGATCGCCGGCAAATTTGCAGGAGAGGATGCGTTGGCGGCAGTAGGAGCTTCATACCCGATCACCATGATTTTCATGGCCATTGCGGTAGGCAGCAACATCGGATGTTCTGTTGTGATTTCACAGTTGTTTGGTGCAAAAGAGTATGAGAAAATGAAAACAGCTGTTTATACGACGCTTACTTCTTCTGCTGTGTTGTCGATTCTGTTGACGGTCCTGGGACTGATAGGAACCAAGGGACTGATGCACATGATCCAGACACCGGATAATATTTTCGCAGACGGTTCTCTGTACTTAAGTATTTATATCGGAGGCTTTTTCTTCCTCTTCCTATATAATATCTGTACCGGAATCTTTCAGTCCTTAGGAGACTCCAAGACACCGCTGTACTTTTTAATTGGTTCTTCGGTAGGAAATGTGATTCTTGATTATATTTTCGTAGCGATCTTCCCGTGGGGCGTAGCCGGTGTTGCATGGGCTACCTTTATCGCACAGGGCATTGCATGCGTATTGGCATTTATCACATTGTTAGGCCGTTTAAAAGGTGTAAAAACCAGGGGCGAGGTGAGGTTTTTCTCTGGGGAAATGTTAAAGAAAGTATCTTTGATCGCAGTACCAAGTATTTTACAGCAGAGCTTTATCTCCATCGGTAATATTTTCATCCAGGGTATCATCAACAGCTATGGTTCTTCCGTCATTGCCGGATACTCTGCAGCAGTAAAATTAAATACCTTTACCATTACTTCCTTTACAACCCTGGGAAATGGTCTGTCCAGCTTTACTGCCCAGAACGTGGGCGCCGGAGCCATCGACCGTGTCAAAAAAGGATACAAAGCCGGAGTCAAGATGGCACTTATGGTGGCAGTACCATTTTTTGTGTTGTTTTTCCTCCTGGGAACGCAGATGATTTCTCTGTTCATGGATGAAGGTGGTACTCTGGCTATGAGCACCGGTGTTCAGTTCTTGAGAATCGTAGCTCCGTTCTATTTTGTGGTATCCATGAAATTAATGGCGGATGGTGTTCTTCGTGGCGCCGGGTCCATGACTTACTTTATGATCGCAACCTTTACGGATCTGATTCTCCGGGTAGTCCTGTCCTTTGTCCTGTCAGCGATGTTTGGCACAGTGGGTGTATGGCTGTCCTGGCCGATCGGCTGGACGATTGCCACGATCATGTCTCTGTATTTCTATTTCACGGAGAAATGGAATCCGATAAAGGAATTGGAAAAAGAGCTGGAGCCGGTTGTGGAAGAGATGGCGGAGGAAGCAGAGTAGAATCAGGAAAAGAATCGGTAAAAGAATCAGAAAAATAAGAAAAGAATAAATCGACAAATTTTAGAAAAAGCTATATAATAAAAAGAGGGGACGAAGTTTCCCTCTTTTTCATGTCATAGGAAACTTCGCCCTATGACACAAAAAACGCTCCGCGGGATCGCACTGCGGCGGAGTGGAAGAGTGTCACGAAAGCGACCCGCCGCAGGCGGAGAATCCTGCGAGCAGGATTCTTTTTCAGTGTAAAGGAGAGTATCTATGAAAAAATATAAAAGAATTTTTACGATTGTGATCGATTCTCTTGGTATTGGCGCCATGGCCAATGCGGCAGAGTATGGTGATGCCGGAACAGATACCTTAGGACATATTGATGAGCGTATGAAAGAGTTTCGTATCCCGAACCTGGCAAAGCTTGGACTGGCCGATCTTCATCCGATGATCCATGTAGAAAAACCTGCATGTCCGATGGGGTATTATGCCCGTTTATCGGAAGCCAGTGTGGGAAAGGATACCATGACCGGCCACTGGGAGATGATGGGACTTCAGATCACGAAGCCATTTCAGACATTTACTGATACTGGATTTCCTAAGGAATTGCTGGATGAGTTAAGTGCCAGAACCGGAAGAAAGATCATCGGCAATAAAGCAGCCAGTGGTACGGAGATTCTGGAGGAACTGGGGGAAGAGCAGATCGCGACTGGCGCGTTGATCGTATATACTTCTGCAGATTCGGTATTGCAGATCTGTGGAAATGAGGAGACCATGGGAGTGCCGGAGTTATACCGCTGCTGTGAGATTGCCAGAGAGCTGACCATGAAGGACGAGTGGAAGGTAGGCCGTGTGATCGCCAGACCATATGTGGGACTGAAAAAGGGCGAGTTTAAGAGAACCTCCAACCGTCATGATTATGCATTGAAGCCGTATGGAAGAACGGTGTTAGATGCATTAAAGGACGCAGGCTATGATGTGATCAGTGTTGGTAAGATCCAGGATATTTTTGACGGCGAAGGAATTACAGAGGGTAACAAGTCCAAGAGCAGTGTTCACGGCATGGAGCAGACCATTGAGATTGCAGACCGTGATTTTACCGGATTATGTTTTACCAATCTGGTGGATTTTGATGCACTCTGGGGCCATCGCAGGAATCCGATCGGCTATGGTCAGGAGCTGGAGCGTTTTGACGAGAAGCTCGGACAGCTTCTTCCGAAACTGAGAGAGGATGATCTTCTGATCATCACGGCAGATCATGGCAATGACCCGACTCATACAGGAACTGACCACACGAAGGAGATGGTGCCATTTCTGGCATATTCCCCATCCATGGTTGGTTGTGGCGGATTAGAAGATCAGAAGTGTTTCGCCGTGATCGGTGCGACCATTGCAGATAATTTCCAGGTAGAGATGCCGGAGGGAACCATAGGCACATCATTGTTAGGAGCGTTACGATAATGGAATATGAAAGACCGATGCAGTTATTCAGACCGATGAATCATGCATCGGTCTTTTTTGTGCGCTTTATTTTGGTGCAGAGATAAATAAAAAAAGAGGAGATTAATAGTAATGAAAGAGGAAATGAAAAATCTATTGTATATTTTAGCGGGTAATACCATCTATGCCCTGGCAGTTACCCTGTTTATTTTACCAGATGGACTGATCACAGGAGGAACGACCGGTCTGGCGCTGTTTTTCTATCATCAGTTCGGCCTGCCGATCCAGGTGTTTGTGTCGGCTTTTAATGTAACGATGTTTGTACTTGGCGCGATCGTGCTTGGTAAAAAATTTGCCCTGACGACCATTGTCAGCACGTTCTACTATCCATTTATTTTGTCAGTATTCCAGAACATGCCGATGATTGGAAAAATGACAGATGATAAGATTCTGGCAGTGCTTTTTGCAGGACTGATGATCGGCGGAGGTATCGGAATCGTTCTGCGGGCAGGTGCGTCTACTGGCGGTATGGACATTCCTCCGCTGGTACTGAATAAGAAGTTTGGAATTTCTGTTTCCGGATCCATGAATGTGATGGATACGGGGATATTGCTTTTGCAGATGGTCTTTTCCGACCGGGAATCGGTGCTTTACGGAATCTTATTAGTGCTGACTTATACCACTGTGTTGAATAAAGTTCTTCAGATGGGACAGGCGAAAATGCAGGTAAAGATCGTCAGCGGCCACTATGAGGAGATCAATCATGCGATTGCCACCCAATTAGACCGTGGTGTGACCTTACTGAAATCGGTTACCGGTTATTTAAAACAGGATGGCTATGTGGTCATGTCCGTTGTCAGTCACCGGGAGCTGGTACAGCTAAACCGTCTGATCCAGGAAATCGACCCTCATGCCTTTATCGTAGTGAATCAGGTTAACGAGGTGCGGGGCCGTGGATTTACCATGAAGAAAAAATATGATTCAGATATGAAAAAAGGAAATTAAGTGATAAATTTGCTAATTCCAACAAATTGACAGAAAATAATCAAAGTATTTCAACTTTTCTCAATAAGAAGTATTTTTATTGACTAACCGGGGTACGGTTTGATAGTCTGTGTGTGATAAAAATACCAATGTTCATAGGAGGAAAAAAATATGTTAGATATCAGCAAAATGAAACATATCGGACTTTTTGCAGGAGGTGTTCTGTTCGGAACCGCAGGTATGAAGGTATTAGCAAGCAAGGATGCGAAGAAGCTTTACATCAACTGCTTAGCAGCCGGTTTAAGAGCAAAAGAGAGCGTTATGACTACCGCTACCAATATCCAGGAGAATGCTGGTGATATCTTAGCAGAAGCAAAAGAGATCAACCGTGTTCGTGCTGAGGAAGCTGCAAAGGCTGCTGATCCAGAAGTAGAAGAGACTGTTGAGGAGCAGGTGGAAGAGTAACATGAAATTTATAATCAGGCATGAGATAAAAGGCAGAATCCGTATTCATCTTTGCCAGAATCACATGACCATGCGCCAGGCCGATCTTTTGGCCTGGTTTCTTTCAAATCAGCCGATGGTGGAAGAGGCAAAGGTTTATGAACGGACTGCAGACGCAGTGATTCATTTCCGCGGTGAACGGAAAGAACTGATCCGCGCGATTTTGGATTTTACTTACGAAGATGAGACATTAAATGAAATCGTTCCGATGGACAGCGGACGGGAACTGAATCAGGAATATCAGGACAAACTGGTAAACCGGTGTCTGGAACGTCTGTGTACCAAACTGTTTCTTCCGGCTCCGGTGCGTGCAGTTTATACCACCATCAAAGCCATCCGTTATGTATGGAAGGGTATCCGTTGTCTGATGAAGTGTAAGATCGAGGTTGAAGTGCTGGATGCCACAGCGATTGCGGTTTCGATTATCCGCAATGACTTCGATACGGCAGGCTCCGTCATGTTCCTTCTGGGTATTGGCGAGCTGCTGGAAGAGTGGACCCATAAGAAATCAGTAGGCGACCTGGCAAGAAGCATGTCCTTAAACATTGAAAAGGTATGGCAGAAGATCGATGATACCGAAGTATTGGTTCCGGTATCGGACATCCGCGAGGGCGATCTGGTAGTGGTCCATACTGGTAATGTGATCCCGTTAGACGGTATCGTAGAAGCCGGTGAGGCTATGGTCAACCAGGCTTCCATGACCGGAGAGTCTGTTCCGGTGAAGAAGGAGATCGGCTCTTACGCATATGCGGGAACAGCGATCGAGGAAGGCTCTATCACCATCCGGATCAAGAAAGCAGCTGGTTCTACCAGATTTGAACGGATCGTGACCATGATCGAGGAATCTGAGAAATTAAAGTCTTCAGTAGAAGGTAAGGCATCCGGTTTAGCAGATGCGTTAGTTCCGTGGAGCCTTGGAGGTACCGCGTTAACCTGGCTGATCACCAGAAATACCACCAAAGCATTATCCATTCTGATGGTGGATTTCTCCTGTGCACTGAAACTGGCCATGCCATTATCTGTACTGGCGGCTATGAGAGAGGCCAGCAGCTATCAGATGACGGTTAAGGGCGGCAAGTTCTTAGAAGCCATTGCAGATGCAGACACTATTGTTTTTGATAAGACGGGGACCTTGACCAAGGCACAGCCAACGGTAGCTGATGTGGTGACTTTCGAGGGCCGTGACCAGAATGAGATGCTGCGGATCGCTGCCTGTCTGGAAGAGCATTTCCCACATTCCATGGCGAATGCGGTGGTACAGGAGTCCATCAGCCGCGGGTTGGTTCATGAGGAGATGCATTCCAAGGTTGATTATATTGTAGCACACGGAATCGCCTCTTACATTGGTGATGAGAGAGTCATCATCGGAAGTAACCATTTTGTATTTGAGGATGAGAAATGTGTGATTCCGGAGAGCGAGATGGACAAATTTGACAGTCTTCCACCAGAGTATTCCCATCTGTATCTGGCGATTGGAGGACGTCTGGCAGCGGTTATCTGTATCGAAGATCCACTTCGTCCAGAGTCCACACAGGTGATCAAAGAACTGAGGAAGCTTGGTATTTCCAAGATCGTCATGATGACTGGAGACAGCGACCGTACAGCGAAGGCCATTGCAGCGAAGGTTGGTGTGGACGAGTATTATTCTGAGGTTCTGCCAGAAGATAAAGCGAACTTCGTGGAAAAGGAAAAGACTGAGGGAAGAAAAGTCATCATGATCGGTGATGGCATCAACGATTCTCCGGCACTTTCAGCAGCCAACGTAGGAATCGCCATCAGCGAGGGAGCACAGATCGCAAGGGAGATCGCGGACATTACGATTTCTGAGGATGCGCTGTATCAGCTGGTGACCTTGAAGGAGATCAGTAACCGGCTGATGAAGAGAGTTCATTGGAATTACCGGTTTGTGATCGGATTTAACCTGGGTCTGATCCTGCTTGGTGTCAGCGGTGTGCTGGCTCCGGCCACCTCAGCGCTGATGCATAATACTTCGACGTTATTGATCAGTTTGAAGAGTATGACAAATCTGCTGGATCATGATAAGGTGGATCTGGAGATGGCTGAGTCATAGGCTTGATAGTGGACTTTTGACACTGTTGGCGGAAGGTCCGGCTTAGGATTCATGTTCACCTGACTCCTGCGTACCTGGCGGTCGCAGAGAAAAGTCATATATGTTAATAAAAACTCGTACTTGGACGAAATAAATTCGTGAAGTACGAGTTTTTTTGTGCACGATATTTTTTTGCTTTGCAATTACATCAATAACCGTAGAAGATCTGGGTGATTGGAGAAGACTTGTCTAACAACAGCGTATTATTTCCATTTCCCAGAGATGCCTTTGCGGCATCTAGGGATCTTACGAAGTTATAGAAATCGGCTTTGCTGGTGTCATTATAAGCCTCGGATAAGATCTGCATATACTGCGCCTCACCTTCTGCCTTGATCTTTTCCGCTTCCGCTTTCGCCTGGGATTTCATGACGGAAACCTCTTTGGTGGTGTCGTTCTTGATCTTCTGTGCAGAGGAGTTACCCTGGGCAGTGTAGGAGGCGGCGATGTTGTTGCGCTCGGAGATCATACGGTCATAAACGGCCTGCTTGTTGTCATCTGGCATATCCAGAGACTTGGTTTCTACGGCCAGTACCTGAATGCCATATTCGTCTAAAGAGTTTCCGATGTTAGCGCGGATATCCTGGGCCAGCTTGCCATTCCGGTTCTCGATGATTTCAGTCTGATCCATATTGGAAATGACGGATTTCATGGAGGAGAACACGGAAGCGGAGATTCTGGACTGGGCCTGAGCTACCTGGCCGTTTAAATGGCGGGTGAACAGGATCGGGTCGGAGATCTTCCACAGGACAAATGCGTCTGCGATCATGCTTTTCTTATCTTTGGTGATGACATCCGATTCCGGGATATCATAAAGCTGTAAGGACTTTGGCAGAGTGGAGCTGGTCTGGATCACTGGAAGCTTTAAAGAAACGCCGGCGGTGTCGGTGACCCGCACGATTTCTCCAAATTGACGGACAATGGTGTATTCATCCGGATAGGTAATGACCAGAGAACCGCCAACTACAAACATGATAGCAAAAATAAGCAGCAACGTGATAAATTTTGATGCCCGTTTCATGATTACTGTGCCTCCTTTCCAGTCGTCGTGTCAGCCGGATCTGAATCTTGTGCAACGGTGAAACTATCTAATGGCAGCAGCTTCTGGGTACCATTTTCATCTACGATATAGACCTTCATGGTCGGAAGCAGGTCTTCCATGGTCTCATAGAACATGCGCTGTTTGGTGATCAGCGGGTATTTGCTGTATTCCGCATACATCTGCTCAAAACGGGAGACCTGTCCCTGGGCCTCGTTGATGCGGGCCTCTTTCTCGGCTTCGGCAGTCTTGATGATCTGGTCACACTCAGCCTCAGCCTGTGGGATCTTCTCGTTTCGGTCCTTGTTGGCGTTATTGATGGCTGTTTCCTTGCCCTGCTTGGCATTTTCCACATTTTTGAAGGCATTCATGACCTCATCGGTCGGTGGAAATGCATCCTGGATGGTGATATTGGTTACGGAAAGCCCGATATCTTCTTCGATCATGCGGTTGGTCAGCTTTTCCTTGATCTCTGACTGGATCACGGCTTTTCCAGTGGTGATCACATCGTCTACATTATAGATGCCTACTGTGTCACGGATGTAGGACTGGGCCAGCATCTTTAAGGTAGCTACCGGGTCGGAAGATGCGTACAGGTATTTCACCGGATCATTGACCATGTATTCCAGGTAGAAATCTGTATCAACAAAGTTAAAATCTTTGGTGATCATCACAGATTCAGAATCCACAGCCTCTCCGGTATCCTGGTTATAACCGATGGACATACCTTTAATACCCTTGGATACCATGCGGACGTTCTGAATAAATGGAATCTTAAAATGAAGTCCCGCCTGGGATTCCGCCTGGGGACTTCCCAAAGTAGTGACAACGGCATAATTTTCCTCATCCAGCACGTAGTAGCAGTTGCTGGCAATGACTGCGGCAGCCACAATGATGACTGCGGTCCCGGCCCTTTTGCCAAGATGCACCCGTCTGCGGATCGGATTGCCTTCCGAGTCAAAACGTTCTGTTTGCCCGTTTGGGGCTGATGATTTTTTCTTAAATAGCATAAGTACCTCCTTCTGCGATAAACTAAAAAATGAAAAGTAGGTGAAAAATATCCTGTCAAACAGCTCTTCGCCTGCGGCGGAACAGATGTTGTTTGGCAGGATATGATTATTTGCGGTGGTTTAGAATATGCTGTTTTAATGCTTCAAAGCTTTCCGGGCTGATGTCATGCTCCATCTTGCAGGCATCCGCCGTAGCGATCTCCCGGTCAACGCCAAGCTCGATCAGCCAGCCGGACAGGAGAGAGTGGCGCTCATAGACGGTTTCTGCCATAGCCTGGCCCTCCGGAGTTAAAGAAATATGTCCATTGTCAGACATCACGATCAGATCCCGGTTGCGCAGGTTCTTCATGGCAACACTGACACTTGGTTTGGAAAAATGCATCTCGTTTGCAATATCGATCGAGCGTACCTCTGGAAGCTTATGGCTTAACACCAGGATCGTCTCCAGATAGTCCTCTACGGATTCTTCAGATTTGTGTTTGATATAGGTCATTCGATTCCCTCCAATAAAGTCTTATGGCTATTCTATCACAGAAAAGAAGGAAAAACAAGAATGGGTGAAAAAAGGATTTTAAGGGAAAATTATCAACAAAGAAATGATATTCTGACATTTACGCATTTGTTTCAATGTGCTATACTACGGGCAGCAGAGAGGAGAGAAAAGCTATGAAATATATGATTGCGATTTTTGACTTAGATGGAACGATCTTAAATACACTGGAAGATCTGGCGGACAGTACCAATTATGCCCTGAAAACCTGTGGTTACCCGGAGCGGACGATGGATGAAGTGCGGCAGTTTGTGGGGAATGGAATCCGCAAGCTGATGGAGCGGGCAGTGCCGGAAGGAACTCCGGTGGAAGAAATTGACCGGGTACACGAGACATTTACGGCACATTATAAGGTTCATTGTGCAGATAAAACCAGACCTTATGACGGGATCATGGAGCTTCTCCAGAATCTGAAAAAGGATGGCTGCAAGCTGGCAGTGGTATCCAATAAGGCAGATTATGGTGTGCAGGAGCTGTGTAAGCAGTATTTTGATGGGGTCTTTGATTTCGCAGTGGGAGAGAGAGAAGGCATCCGAAAGAAACCGGCGCCGGATTCGGTCAATGAGGTGCTAAAAACCCTGGGATGTTCCCGTGACCGGGCTGTTTATATCGGGGATTCTGATGTGGATATCCAGACAGCAGCCAATGCCCAGATGGATCACATCATCGTGGAATGGGGCTTTCGGGATGTACCATTCCTGATCGCTAAAGGCGCGAAGGTGCTGGTGGAAAAGCCAGAAGAGATTCTGGAGATTGTAGAAGGACGATAATAACCATTTATCACCGAGAAAATGAAGGGCTGCACAGGATAGCAGGTATTACAGCTATGGTGTGCAGCCTTTTGTGTTGATAAAGCATAACTATTCAGTAGGTCTGCGCTGACCATAAGAACACATAGGCTAGAAAGCAAAAATCGATTGCAGACGGAGAATTCTGTTAGCTGGATTTTTTTAATAATGGATGACGTTCGCCTCCGCCCGGATCTTCTCGATCACCGGCGCAGCCTCCGGACTTTCAAAATACCGGAGAGTAGTCTCTGGAACCAGGGTCTTTAAGGTTTCCATATCTCCATCCTTCAGGCACTGACGGACGGTGGATGCGCTGATTGGTTTTCCATTGGCTTCTTTTCTTGGAATGATCCGGCACTGGATGTCTGCTTTGGGAAGTTCTGCTGCCATAATCTCATTGTACATGCCAGTTACCAGGCTGGTTGGTTCTTCGCCAACATAGCGGCAGGTGATGCCAAGGGCTTCGGAAATCCGTGTAAATACGGCCAGATCCAGACGGGCGTGGCTTTCGATGACAGCAGTTTCGTCCTTCTGGAAATAGCTTGGGAAGGTGGCGCTGCTGATGATATAAGGGCCGCTTTCGTGGTAGCAGATATTGCTTAAGTGAGCGGTTCCTTCCATCACCAGTTTTTTGCGGACAGAAAATGGAACCAGGCTGGAGTCTTCGCTGACGATGAATAAGTGCAGAAGATCGCAGGAAGCAGCAGCTGTCTCCACCAGATACTGGTGTCCAAGGGTAAACGGGTTGGCGTTCATGACAAGGGCAGAGATGAAAGGGTCAGAAGTGCCAGAGCCATCTGTGGAAGCTGCTGCATGGCCAGTCAGACAGCGTTTGTCCGCATTGGCCAGATCTGTATAAGCCTTACATTCGCAGGTTTCTTTCTTCAATTTCTCCAGATACCCGGAAAAGCCCGTTTTCCGGTTTTCCATAAACACGATCTGCCCGTCCACCCGGACGATCTCATAAAATCCCAGATCCCCGAAGAATTTTGCTGAATTGCATTTCGTATAAAGGAACAGGTGCATATTTCCCCGTGCGAACTGTACCTCCATCAGATGGGTGACGATCTCATTCATCAGCCCCTCGCCCTGATGGGAACTGTCCACTGCCATACACCGCAGGGTATTGCCAAAACAGCTTCCTGTGGCGATCACATTCATATCATCGTCAAACATGGCGCAGGTGTAGTCTAAGTTGCCGTCCTTGCGGATTCCTTCTTTTATTAACAGCTCTGAAACCAGGCGGTTGGTACGCTTGTCAGAGGGATAAACTTTCGAAATTTGATAATCGGACATGAGTTTTGTCTCCTTTTTCGTTCTTGAAGTTATTTTAAAAAAGTTTTGGAAAAATGTAAAGGTCTCTTTTTCGTATATAAAAATGATTGACAAATAAATCTTCGACTGTTATATTTTACACTATGGAACGAGGGCGTTGCAGATGGTCAGGGAAGAATAGACCTTATGCAGTGCCCTCTTTACGTTTGGGACAGAAGTATGATACACTAAAAGAATAAGGCGATCTGCAGATTTTTCATGATGTAGAGAGGGAGAAACATATGGCGAAATACAAGAAAGAAGATATTTTTCGTATGGTAGAAGAGGAAGATGTGGAGTTTATCCGTCTTCAGTTTACAGACATGTTTGGCATGTTGAAAAATGTAGCGATCACGGCTGGCCAGCTGGAAAAGGCACTGAATAACCGCTGTGTATTTGATGGTTCAGCCATTGAGGGATTCGTAAGGGAAGAAGAGACAGATATGTACCTTCACCCGGATCTGGATACGTTTACCATTTTCCCATGGAGACCACAGCAGGGCAAAGTGGCGCGTCTGGTCTGCGATGTGTATGGTCCGGATGGAACTCCGTTTGAGGGAGATCCGCGCTATATTTTAAAGAAGGTATTAAAAGAAGCAGAAGAGCTGGGCTTCTATTTTAATGTAGGACCGGAGTGTGAATTTTTCTTATTCCATACGGATGAAGAGGGACGTCCGACCACTAAGACTCATGAGATGGCTGGTTATTTTGATGTGGCGCCGATCGATCTGGCAGAAAATGTACGCCGGGATATTGTACTGAACCTGGAAGAGCTGGGGTTTGAGATCGAATCCTCTCATCATGAGATCGCACCGGCACAGCACGAGGTGGATTTCCAGTATGAGAAAGGCTTAAAGGCAGCAGATAATATTCTGACCTTTAAGATGGCAGTGAAGAGCATCGCCAAACAGCATGGCCTTCATGCGACCTTTATGCCGAAGCCAAAGGCCGGGGTGAATGGTTCCGGTATGCATATCAATATGTCTTTAGAGGACAAGCTGGGCAAAAATCTATTTGCAGATACGGATGATAAGCTGGGATTAAGCAGGCTGGCCTATGAGTTTATGGCCGGTATTTTAGCCCATATCAAATCCATGTGCCTGTTGACGAATCCCATTGTCAATTCCTATAAGCGTCTGATCCCAGGCTATGATGCGCCGGTTTACATCGCATGGTCCAGAGCGACCAACCGGGGACAGATCGTGAGGATTCCGTCTTCCAGAGGCGCAAGCACCAGACTGGAGCTGCGAAGCCCGGATTCTGCCATGAACCCATATCTGGCACTGGCAGCATGTCTGGCAGCAGGACTGGACGGCATCAAGAATCACATGGAACTGCCGGAGCCGGTGGTTCAGAACATTTATGCCATGGATGAGGAAACCATCAAGGAGCGGGGCATTGATCATCTGCCAGAGACTCTTGGAGAGGCGATTGATGAGTTTGAAGAGGACGTATTTTTAAGGAATGTTCTTGGAGACCATATTTTCTACAAATATCTGGAAGCTAAGAAAGAAGAGTGGAACGTATTCCGCAGCCAGGTAACCGACTGGGAGATCGGGGAATATCTTTACAAATATTAAAGATATTTTCCAATGACACCAAGACCTGGGGGTGAGATATGTGACCAATATTATCGTGGCGTTTTCCAAGCCGGAGGACGCAAAAAGTATTAAAAATATCGTCATGAAAAATGGCTTCCTTGTTGTCGCAGTCTGCACCTCAGGGGCCCAGGCTATCAGCAGTCTGGAGGGACTGAACGGGGGAATCATAATCAGCGGATACCGGTTTGAGGATATGCTGTTTAAGGATCTGTATCAGAGTCTTCCGGAGAACTTTGAGATGCTTTTAGTAGCATCCCAGAACCGGGTAGGTGATGACCTGGATTATAAGCACTTGGTATATCTGCCTATGCCGCTGAAGGTTCATGATCTGATCGCCACACTGTCTATGATGTGTGAAGCCCAGATCCGGCTGAAAAAGAAACGGAAGCAGAGGCCTCAGCCAAGAAGTGAAGAGGACCGGCTTCTGATCACGAAAGCCAAAGAACTGTTGATGGACCGGAACCACATGACGGAGGCAGAGGCACATCGCTATCTGCAGAAATGCAGTATGGACAGCGGTACCGGTATGATGGAAACTGCACAGATGGTGATCAGCCTGATTCAGATTTAAAGTTCAGAAGTATATAGAAAAAGAGGACAGAGTATGAAGTTTACGAAAATGCAGGGCGCAGGGAATGACTACGTCTATGTGAACTGTTTTGAGGAAAAAGTAGAAGATCCAGTGTCAACCGCAATCCGGGTCAGTGACCGCCATTTCGGAATCGGTTCGGACGGACTGATCCTGATCTGCCCGTCCGATCACGGAGATTGCCGGATGAGGATGTTCAATGCAGATGGCTCCGAGGGCGAGATGTGCGGGAATGCCATCCGCTGCGTGGGCAAATACGTCTATGACCACGGCATCTGCCCGAAGACAGAGCTGGTGGTGGAGACTTTAGGCGGTGATAAGTACCTGACATTGAATGTGAAAGATGGAAAGGTATTTGAAGTGACTGTGGATATGGGAGAGCCGGAACTGACTTCTGAGCTTCCAGAGAAGATTCATGTAAATGGCGAGGACAGAGAATTTGTTGGGATTTCCGTTGGAAATCCGCATGCTGTTTATTTTACGGAAGAAATCGACGGATTAGATTTAGAAAAGATCGGCCCGGCTTATGAAAATCATGAGCGTTTCCCAAACCGGGTCAATTCTGAATTTATAGAGTTAGTCAGCCGTGACCATATCCGGATGCGGGTATGGGAGAGAGGAAGCGGTGAGACCTGGGCCTGTGGAACAGGAGCGACAGCCAGTGCCGTAGCTTCTATTCTGATGGGCTACACAGATCCGACGGTGAAGGTCTCTTTAAGAGGCGGCGATCTGACCATCCACTGGAACCGGGATACCAACCATGTCTATATGACCGGTCCGGCAGTGGAGGTATTCCATGGTGAGATCGAGGACTGATCGGTCAACAAGCCGGAATGATTCAAGTCGAACGTCAGAATGAGAGTGACATAAAGGAGGAAAATGCCATGTTTCAGGTAAATGAAAATTATTTAAAGCTGCCGGGAAGCTATCTGTTTTCTACAGTAGGAAAGAAAGTGAAGGCTTATTCTGAGGCACACCCGGATAAGAAGGTGATCCGTCTGGGAATCGGTGATGTGACCCAGCCATTGGTTCCGGCCATTATCAAGGCCATGCATGAAGCTGTGGATGAGATGGGCAATGCGGATACCTTTCACGGCTATGCCCCGGATCTGGGATATGGATTTTTAAGAGAGACCATTGCCAGAGAGGATTACGAGAAACGTGGCTGTCCGATCGCGGCAGATGAGATCTTTATTTCTGATGGTGCAAAAAGCGACTGTGGCAATATCCAGGAGATTTTCTCCGCAGACAGCCGGATCGCTGTCTGTGACCCGGTCTATCCGGTTTATGTGGATTCCAATGTGATGGCAGGCAGAACCGGTGAGTACGATGGGAAAAGCGGTATCTGGAGCAACGTGATCTATATGCCGTGTACAGCGGAAAATGGTTTTGTTCCGGAGCTTCCAAAAGAGACGCCGGATCTCATTTACCTGTGTATTCCGAATAACCCAAGCGGTACCACACTGACCAGAGACCAATTAAAGGTATGGGTGGATTATGCCAATCAGGTAGGCGCTGTGATCCTTTATGATGCTGCTTATGAGGCATATATTTCAGAACCGGATGTTCCACACAGCATTTTCGAGATCCCGGGGGCCAGGACCTGTGCGATTGAGTTCCGTTCCTTCTCCAAGAACGCCGGATTTACCGGAGTGAGGCTTGGCTTTACAGTAATTCCAAAGGATTTAAAGAGCGGCGATATCACGGTACACAGCCTTTGGGCAAGAAGACATGGAACAAAGTTCAACGGCGCGCCGTACATCATCCAGAAGGCGGCAATGGCAGTCTACTCTGACGAGGGAAAAGCCCAGTTAAAAGAGCAGGTGGGCTACTATATGCGTAATGCCAGGGTGATCTATGACGGCTTAAAAGAGGCAGGCTACGAAGTATACGGCGGTATCAACGCTCCATATATCTGGTTGAAGGTTCCGGCAGGTATGACTTCCTGGGAATTCTTTGATTACCTGTTAGAAAATGCCAATGTGGTCGGAACACCGGGAAGTGGATTTGGTCCAAGTGGTGAAGGCTATTTCCGGCTGACTGCGTTTGGAACCTATGAAAATACCGTGGAAGCTATTGATCGGATGAAGAAATTACAAAAATAGTAACTGTATGGTCAGTTATGAAATAGAGATGCAGGGTTTATGCATCGAGGAAGACGGGAGGAGAATGCACTATGATGACTTTGGACGATATTGACAGAAAGATCTTAAAAATCCTGCAGGAAAATGCCAGGACTTCCCTGAAAACCATAGCAGAAAAAACATTTTTGTCATCTCCGGCAGTCTCAGCCAGAATTGAGAAGATGGAAAAAGATGGGATCATTTCCGGATATCACGCACTGATCGATCCCATCCGTCTGGGATATCACATCCTGGCTTTTATCAATCTGAATGTGGACCCGGATGATAAGCCAAAATTCTATGAGTTTGCGTCGAATGTGCCAAATGTGTTGGAATGTAATTGTGTGACAGGGGAGTATTCCATGTTGATGAAGGTAGCGTTTCAGAGTACCATGGAACTGGATCTGTTTATTGGCCAGCTTCAGAAGTTTGGCAAAACCAGTACGCAGATCGTGTTCTCCACCCATGTGGGGCCAAGAGGGGTAAGTGTAGAAACCATAGGGTAGAAGGAGAAGGTACCGAATGGTTCCGAGAAAAAGAAAACAGGGGAAATAAAAATGAAAGAAAACAAGACAAAGAGGTCTTATGAGATTGATATGTGCAGCGGTCCGCTCTTTTCCAAGATCGTTCTGTTTGCATTACCATTAATGGCGTCTGGAGTTTTGCAGCTGCTATTCAATGCGGCGGATATTATCGTTGTAGGCAGATTTGCAGGAAGCCAGTCCATGGCAGCGGTTGGTTCCAATGGCTCACTGATCAATCTGATGGTCAATGTGTTCATTGGCCTTTCCATTGGTGCCAATGTGCTGGTTGCGCGGTATTATGGCGCCAGGGATGAAAAAAATCTGGAGGAGACGGTCCATACTGCGATGGTGATCGCTGTTGTGGGCGGCCTCCTTTTGATCGCTGTTGGAGAACTGCTGACCAAACCGATCCTGATCCTGATGGGATCACCGGAGGATGTGCTTCCACTGGCAGTGTTATATATGAAAATCTATTTTCTTGGAATGCCGGGAACGCTGGTTTATAACTTCGGAAGCGCTATTTTGCGTGCAGTCGGAGATACCAGACGGCCGTTGTATTTTCTGCTGACTGCAGGCGTGGTTAATGTGATCTTCAACCTGATTTTCGTCATTGCGTTTTCCATGGATGTGGCAGGCGTTGGCTGGGCAACGGTTATTTCCCAGTATATTTCTGCAGCCCTGGTCTTAAGGTGTCTGATCCAGACTGAGGCAGATTATCGTCTGGAGCTGTCAAAATTACGTGTGGTGAAGCATAAGCTGTGTGCGATTATCCAGATTGGACTTCCTGCTGGTCTCCAGGGTGCGATTTTCTCGATTTCCAACGTACTGATCCAGTCCTCCATTAACTCTTTCGGTTCTGTGGCAATGGCAGGCAGCACTGCTTCTTCGAATATTGAAGGCTTTGTCTATACGGCCATGAATGCGATTTATCAGACGGCTTTAAGCTTTACCAGTCAGAACTATGGTGCGGGCAATTTTAAACGGATCAAGAAAATTCAGATTTATTGTGTGGCGTTTGTCGTGGCTACGGGTCTGGTACTGGGCCAGGGCGCAGTATTCTTTGGAAATGAGCTGCTTCGGATCTATTCTTCCGATCCAGAGGTGATCACATACGGGTTGGAACGTCTGGCTATCATCAGTGGACCGTATTTTCTATGTGGAATCATGGATGTTATGGTAGGCGGACTGCGGGGGCTTGGCAGCTCCGTGATTCCTATGTTTGTTTCCCTGACCGGAGCATGTGTGTTCCGTGTGATCTGGATCTACACGATTTTTGCCATGAACCGGACACTGGATGTGCTTTATTATTCTTACCCGGTATCGTGGCTGATCACTTTAACCGCCCATGTGATCACTTATGTGATCATTTTCCGATTAAGATCCAGAAACCAGGCAAATGTGGCAGGTTCAAGTGTGGCAGGATAAAAACCGATTGACAAATCCCTCCAAAACCACTATGATAAGTTAAGTGCATTATCAATGCGAAAGGTTGAGAAAAAGAGGAGTACGTTTTCAAGTCCCCTTGACAGAGAGAGAGGCCCATCGGCTGGAAGGCATCTTAAGGATAGCGAAAACGGAAGGTAGCTTTGGAACCGGGACGGGGAAATCGCAGTAGTCGTCCACGCTTTGTCAGCGTTAAGGGACTTAAGAGATGTACAGAAGTTTTTCTGTATAAGTAAGGTGGTACCGCGGATATTTCGCCCTTTTCATGAGAGATCATGGAGAGGGCTTTTTGTGTCATAGGATTCGGGTGTCAAAAGGTGGATTTTAATCTGGTGGCTGGCAAATTGCACAAAGCAGAGACTGTTTTTGTGACTTTGGGAGAAAATTAGAAAATCTTAGTTTGCCTGTTGATGTACAGTGTTTTGCTGCCATGGACGGCAGCAAAAGTCTTAATGTCCCATGGATGGGACGTTTAAGACGTACACGTCACTTTGAGAGAATTTAACACAGGCAGACTTAGATTTTCTTATTTTCAGACAACGGAACAAAATAGGCACTGCTTTGTGCAATTTGCCAATCAAAAATTTAAGAGCCACCTTTTGACACCCGAATCGTCATAGGAAACTTCGCTCTATGACACAAAAAACGCTCCGCTAAGGATCGCACTGCAGTGGAAGAAAGGTGGGAGAACATGCATCAGAAGAAATCAACTGTTTCCAAAAGCAGAAGCACTAACTGCGAAAGCTGTGTGAATTACGTCTACGATGAGGAATATGGATATTATATCTGCGAGGCAAATCTGGATGAGGATGATATGATGCGTTTCCTGACCAGCCAGACCTTCAGCTGTCCGTACTACCAGTTGGATGATGAGTACCGTGTGGTACGTCATCAGATGTAAATTGTGAAAAGAAAAGATCATCATAAAAGGAGAAAGTCAGAATGAAAGAGTTAGAAAAGAACTATAACCCGTCTGAGATCGAAGACAAGTTATACGACAAATGGCTTACGAAGAAGTATTTTCATGCTGAGCCAAACCCGGACAAGAAACCATTTACCATCGTGATGCCGCCGCCAAACATCACCGGACAGCTTCATATGGGCCATGCGCTGGATAACACCATGCAGGATATCCTGATCCGTTATAAGAGAATGCAGGGCTATGAGGCTCTGTGGCAGCCGGGAACAGACCATGCAGCGATCGCAACTGAGGTAAAGGTAATTGAAAGCTTAAAGAAGCAGGGCATCGAGAAGGCTGATCTGGGCCGTGATGGTTTCCTGGAGAAGTGCTGGGAGTGGAGAAAAGAGTACGGTTCCCGCATCATCAAGCAGCTTCACAAATTAGGCTCTTCCGCTGACTGGGACAGAGAGCGTTTTACCATGGACGAAGGATGCTCCAAAGCGGTTCAGACGGTATTTATCAAATTATATGAAAAAGGCTATATTTACAAAGGCTCCAGAATCATCAACTGGTGTCCGGTATGTAAGACTTCCATCTCTGACGCAGAGGTTGTCCATGAGGATCAGGACGGATTCTTCTGGCACATCAACTATCCGATCGTTGGTGAAGAAGGACGTTTTGTAGAGATCGCGACTACAAGACCGGAGACTCTGCTTGGCGATACTGCGGTTGCAGTAAACCCGGACGATGACCGCTACAAAGACCTGGTCGGCAAGATGTTAAAACTGCCTCTGACCGACCGTGAGATCCCGGTGATCGCAGATGAGTATGTAGACAAAGAGTTCGGTACCGGCTGTGTGAAGATCACACCAGCTCATGATCCGAACGACTTCGAGGTTGGTAAACGCCACAATCTGCCAGAGATCAACATCATGAACGATGACGCGACCATCAAGCTGCCGGGTAGCAAGTATGACGGCATGGATCGTTATGAGGCGAGAAAAGCCATGGTTGAGGACTTAAAGGCACTTGGCCTGTTAGTAAAGGTAGTTCCTCACACCCATGCAGTTGGTACTCATGACCGTTGTAAGGCAACGGTTGAGCCAATGATCAAGCCACAGTGGTTTGTTAAGATGGATGAGATGGCAAAGCCTGCCATTGAGGCTCTGAAGAATGGAGAACTGAAGTTCGTTCCGGAAAGCTTTGGCAAGACTTACCTGCACTGGCTGGAGGGTATCCGTGACTGGTGTATTTCCAGACAGTTATGGTGGGGCCACCGGATCCCGGCTTATTACTGTGAAGACTGCGGCGAGATCGTGGTTTCCGGGGCTCAGCCGGAGAAATGTCCAAAATGTGGTTGTACCCATCTGAAACAGGATGAGGATACGCTGGATACCTGGTTCTCCTCTGCTCTGTGGCCATTCTCCACGCTGGGCTGGCCAGATCAGACGAAGGATCTGGAATATTTCTATCCGACAGATGTGCTGGTAACCGGATACGACATCATTTTCTTCTGGGTTATCCGTATGGTATTCTCCGGAATCGAGCAGACCGGAAAAACTCCATTCCATACCGTATTGATCCACGGTCTGGTAAGAGATTCCCAGGGCCGCAAGATGAGTAAATCTCTTGGAAATGGTATCGACCCGCTGGAGGTGATCGACAAATACGGCGCAGACGCCCTGCGTATGACCCTGATCACCGGCAATGCACCTGGTAATGATATGCGTTTCTACTGGGAGAGAGTAGAGAACAGCAGAAACTTTGCCAATAAGATCTGGAATGCGTCCCGTTTCATTATGATGAACATCGAGAAGGCGCCGGAGAAAGAGGTGACCTTAGCAGACCTGACCATGGCAGATAAATGGATCATTTCTAAAGCGAATGACCTGGCAAAAGAGGTGACCGAAAACTTAGACCGTTATGAGCTGGGTATTGCCCTGCAGAAGGTTTATGACTTCGTCTGGGAAGAGTTCTGTGACTGGTATATCGAGATGGTGAAGCCAAGATTGTGGAATGATGAGGATACCACCAAGGCTGCAGCAATCTGGACCTTAAAGACGGTTCTGATCCAGTCCCTGAAGCTGCTGCATCCTTATATCCCATTTATCACAGAGGAGATCTTCTGCAACCTGCAGGATGAGGAAGAGTCCATTATGGTTTCCCAGTGGCCGGTATTTAAGGAAGAGTGGAGCTTTGAGAAAGAGGAGCACGCAGTAGAGACGATGAAGGAAGCTGTTCGTGCAATCCGAAATGTTCGTACTTCCATGAATGTTCCACCGAGCAAGAAAGCGAAGGTTTATGTGGTTTCCGAGAATGAGGAGCTGCTTCAGATCTTTGAGCATAGCAAGGTGTTCTTTGCGACATTAGGTTATGCAAGCGAGGTATTCTTACAGAAGGATAAGACTGGCATTGCTGAGGATGCAGTTTCTGCAGTGATTCCACAGGCAGCGATTTATATGCCATTTGCGGAGCTGGTGGATATTGCGAAAGAGATCGAGCGGTTGGAGAAAGAAGAGGAGAGACTGACCAAGGAGCTGGCGCGTGTCAATGGCATGCTGGCTAATGAGAAGTTTGTGAGCAAGGCTCCTGCAGCGAAGATTGAGGAAGAAAAGGCAAAACAGGCGAAGTATAGCCAGATGATGGAGCAGGTGAAGGAGAGACTGGCACAGCTTAGATAGTTGGCGAAGGGTTACTGTACACGGGTAGGCATTTTCTGAACTGAAAATGCCGTATGATACAGTG
>ERZ837487.663-NODE-663-length-48943-cov-7.408423_pt1 | contig 48943 bp, 51 predicted proteins | sample MGYA00519911_ERZ837487 | MGnify/ENA primary metagenome ERZ837487 (study PRJEB31850, sample SAMEA3708818) | human gut metagenome | biome: human gut; feature: human-associated habitat; material: faeces | place: China | collected 2014 ... | reverse complement strand
AGAGTGTCGCTAAAGCGACCCGCCGCAGGCGGAGAATCCTGCGAGCAGGATTCTAGTTTATGATTAGATGAGAGGATAAAACGATGGAAAAAGATTTAGAACCGTTATGGCAGAAGGCGGCAGCCTTCCATGGACATGTGTGTCCGGGACTTGCAATCGGGTTTAAGGCATGTGAGGCTGCGATGAAAGTGATGGGGGTGACAGGAAGTAAGGACGAAGAGCTGGTGTGTATCACGGAAAATGACGCATGTGGTGTGGATGCGATCCAGGCAGTGTTAGGGTGTTCTTTAGGAAAAGGGAATCTGTTATACCGGAATACCGGAAAATCAGCCTATACATTTATCCGGCGCGATACCGGAAGAGCAGTGCGCTTTTATATGAAAAAAAGAAATCCGGGAATGGAAAAGGAAGAATACTATCAATATCTGCAGGAATGTCCGGTAGAGGAGGTATTCGATTATAAAGAAACTCAGGTCCAGTTACCAGAGCGCGCCCGGATTTTTAGAAATGTTACCTGTGAAATTTGTGGAGAAGATGCTCCAGAACATAGAATGAGGCTTCAGGATGGGAAAAAGGTCTGCATGGACTGCTTCAAAGAATATACCAGAGGCTGGTAAACAAGAATTACCGCTAAACAAGAATAAGAGGAGATCATGAATATGAGAAAAAACAGAATGGCAGCAGCCATGATGGCGGCAGCCGTGATGATGGGTATGACAGGCTGCAAAAATCAGACAGCAGCAACAGAGACAACGAAAGAAACGGTAACAGAAGCGGCTGCCAAAGAGACAGAAACAACCGCACAGGAGGCAGGTGCTGCAGAGTCTGAAGGAAAAACCAGGATCGTGAAGGATACATGGGGAAGAGAAGTAGAGATTCCGGATGAGGTAGATTCCATCGTCTGCCTGGGAAGTGGTGCCCCGAGAATCGCCGTTTACCTGGATGCAGAGGATAAAATGGTCGGAATTGAGGAACACGATGCAGGAGGGGTTAATATTTTAAGAGATTACAGCCCGATCCTTCGAGATGAGACCAGAAAATTACCATTAGTGGGTGCTGGCGGTGGAAGTGGAGCCAATAATGGTTATGCGGAAGCGATCATTATGGCAGCTCCGGATGTGATCTTAGCAGGCTTCTCCCAGGAGGCAGCAGAAGAACTGGAAAATCAGACGGGAATCCCGGTAGTATGTGTCCGTTATACAAGCAAAGGACTTGCAAATGAGAGCTTTTACAGTGCAATGCGGGTATTTGCGGAGGTTGTAGAGAAAGAAGAGCGCTGTGAAGAATTATTGACTTATATTGATCAGTGTAAGGAAGATTTAAATAGCCGTACAGCAGAAATCCCAGAAGAAGAAAAGCCAACTGCTTATGCCGGTGCGGTGACATTCAGCGGTCGTCATGGATTTACTGGAACCTATTCCAAGTTTGGTCCATTTGATGCGGTGAACGCAAAAAATGTGGCAGATGTGGATACGGAAGATGGATATTATGAGGCTGATCTGGAACAGATTCTTACATGGGATCCAGATATGATTTTCCTGGATCCGGGCAATATGGATCTTGTCAGTGATGAGATCAGTGGAAATCCGGAGTATTTCAAAACAGTCAGAGCGGTAAAAGAAGAAAATGTATATGCGCTTCCATCCTTTAATAACTGCGGAATGAATATTACCTATGCACTGATGGATGCATATTATACTGGCATGATACTGTACCCAGAGCAATTCGAGGATCTGACCATGGAAGATAAAAGCAATGAAATCTTAACAACATTTTTAGGAGAAGATACGTTTTCACAGATGAGTGAGGGCGGTTTGATCTATGGTACATTAAATGAATATTTTAAATAAGTCGAAAGATAAGTATGAACAGTATATCTGGCGTAAACGGCTGTTTTTGGCAGAGCTGTTCGTTCTGGTGGTGGGACTGGCCGTATGGAGCCTGTGTACGGGTTCGTCGGGAATGAAGATTCCGGATGTATTCGCTGCGCTGCTGCACCGGGGGACAAAGCAGATGGAGACCATCATCTGGAATGTCAGGATGCCGCGTACAGCAACAGCCATAGCAGTAGGAGCAGCCCTTGCGTTAACTGGCTGTGTGATGCAGAATGTACTGAGAAATCCCCTGGCCTCGGCATCAACGCTTGGGGTTTCCCAGGGCGCCAGCTTTGGCGCGGCTTTTGCCATTACGATGCTGGGAGCCGGAATCCAGGTGAATTCCGGTACCGGAGGAGCATTGACGATCACCAATCCCTATATGGTAAGTATCTGTGCGTTTGCAGGCGGGATCACCACAACCATCGTGATCTTAATGCTCGCCTTTTTTACAAAAGCCACACCATCCACTATGATTTTAGCAGGAGTGGCATTAAGCTCTTTATTTACAGGAGCGACCACCCTGATCCAGTATTTTTGCGATGATGTGGTCATGGCAACGATCGTTTACTGGACCTTTGGTAGCCTTGGAAGAGCCGGATGGAGAGAAATCGGTCTGATCAGTATTCTGACGCTGGCATCGGGGTTATGGTTTTATTGGAACCGATGGAACTACAATGCCCTTGAAAGTGGACATCATACTGCAAAAAGCCTTGGCGTTTCTGTAGATGCGCTGATCGTTGGAAGTATGATCGCAGGGTCTTTGATTGCAGCTGTTTCTGTGGCATTTGTCGGTTGTATCAGTTTTATCGGCCTGATCGCACCGCATATGGTACGGAAGGTAGTAGGAAATGACCATCGCTATCTGATCCCGGCTTCTGCTCTTGGGGGAGCGGCGATTTTGATCCTGGCGGATATTGCTTCCAGGCTGCTGGCTGCGCCGACAGTCCTTCCGATCGGTGCCTTAACGTCATTTCTTGGCGCTCCGCTATTTTTGTATATGATCATACGAAAGGGGAATCTGAAATGATAGAAGTAAAAAATCTTTCTTTTTCTTATGGTCAGAAAAAAATCCTGGATCAGGTATCCTTTCAACTGGATTCTGGAGAATTTATGGCGGTCTTAGGAGTCAATGGCGTGGGAAAAAGCACACTGATCACCTGTATGAACCGCATTCATAAACCACAAAACGGTGTTGTGCTGATGAATGGCCAGAACGTGTTAAGCCTGTCCAATCATGAAGCAGCAAAACGGATGGCCTATGTCAGTCAGTTTTCAGAGATCAGCCGTCTGACCGTATTTGATACGGTATTACTTGGCAGAAAACCCTATATGAAATGGTCTGTTTCAGCAGATGATATGGAATTGTGCAATCAAATTCTGGAAAGACTTGGAATTGGAGACTGGAAGCTGAGATATATGGATGAGTTATCTGGCGGTGAAAAACAAAAGGTGATGCTGGCAAGGGCAATGGCCCAGGAACCGGAGCTGCTGCTTTTAGATGAGCCAACCAGCTGCTTAGACCCCAAAAACCGGCATGATGTTCTTGAACTGGTAAAGGCATACATTGATGAGAAAAGAGTAAGTGGCCTTATGGTGATCCATGATGTGAATCTGGCATTGCGGTATTGTAACCGGTTCTTGTTTATGAAGCATGGAGGGGTACTTGGATGCGGAGGTCCGGAAATAGTGACCTCCAAGATGATTCAACAGGTTTACGAAATGCCGGCATCTGTGGAAATGATCAAAGAAAGAAAAATTGTTATGTTTGGATAAAAGAACAGCCATGACCCCTATTTGGTGGGCCATGGCTGTTTATGGTTCCTGGTGTTATTCTGCAGCCTTTACAGAAGTGATATGTGGGTTAGCGCACTCATACCAGTATAAGAAGCCTTCCATATCAATAGTCTGACCGATCTCTAAGGAAGTAACTGCCTTGTAAACGTCGGTGCTGTTGTCACACAGATAGGACTCAACGGTAAAGGTATAAGTTTTGCCGTTGTAGGAAACGTTGAAGTATAAGTCATCACCGTCGGAACCGGAGCCATCCCAGTTGTACAGGAAAGCTACGTCCTTGCCGTCAGCGTCCTTGCCAGCGGCTTCTACGGTCATGCCCTTGAAGGATACCAGCTGGTTCTGATGGTCGATCAGCTCGTCAGATCCTAACATCTCGGTAACATCCAGAGGCTCAGCAATGAAGGTATCGCCGTCATCCTCGATCTGGAAGGTAGCGTCGATGATCTCCACTTCGCCGGACCACTCGGATTTGTAACCAGTTACCAGGATCTTAGTTCCTGGAGTTAATAACTCATAATCAGCCTCAGAGCAGGCCATGTTGTATACAAAGTACGCACCGTCCTGATCCTGGGTGTAAACAGTTGCTTTGTCCTCCCACCAGGACTGTTTTGCCTGGACGTAGGTCTCAACAGTTACTTCGCTGTCTAAATCGGCAGCAACATACTCGTCATAGCTCAATACTTCTTTTGCTTCACTGTCAGCAGCATCTGTGGTTTCTTCTGCAGTAGTAGTCTCCTCTGCGGTTGTTTCAGCAGCTGTGGTTTCAGCAGCAGTTGTCTCGGTAGCTGGAGCAGTCTTCGCGCATCCAACAGCCGCCATAGACAGGGCCATGGTCATAGCCAGTACAGATAATTTTTTCATAATGTTCCTCTCCTTTATTGTGATTGTGAGTAACGATTCAGTAGGTCTGCGCACATGCTGCGCTGACCGTAAAAACACATAGGCTAGAAAGCAAAAATCCCATCAGCGAAGCCGATTTGGAATGGATTTTTGCTCGTAACTATGAAGGTTCTGAATAGTTACGATTGCGATTCCATCGACAGATCCAAATGGATCAATGTCTGAACCAGAGTTTATTATATCGAAAAAACCAGGAAAATCAAGAGATTGCCTGGTTTTTCACAAAAACTTATAAAGTTATACCATGTTTTTTAAGAAATACGAAGTGGAGCCATGCAGTTTACCGGTGTTTTTTCATAAAATACACCACATTCCATCCGATGATCAATAGCCATGCCACTCCAAGGGATGTCAGCAGTACCTTTGCAGTGGTTGGAAGCGGTCCCAGGTCCTTTGCTCCATTTTGGCTGCCGGTGGTCTCCATATGCTCATCCAGATGATAGAGAGCGGTTACATCATCAAATAATTTCTCCATATATGCTTCATCCACCGTTTCCTTCCGCCGGACGGATTTGACAGTATTTTCAATCAACTGGCCGGCTGCATTCCTTAAAGAGGTAGAGCCGTTGAAAACCGGAGTCACAAAGGTGTCTGCCGCATGGTCTAACAGCAGCCTGGACGCTTTGATCTTTACATCATAATAAGTATCATTGTCTTCCCCGGCCCTGGATAAATAATCCTGGTATTCGGCGCTTGCCTGGGCCTTTGAGGTGACAGGAACGTAGCCTTCTGTCTGGGAGTAGGCGATCTGTACGTCATTGGACAGCAGATACTGGGTAAAGAGCCAGGACGCTAACACCTCCTGGGGATCATTTTTATTGAAGATACAGATGGAAGGACCCTGGGAGATCATCTGCGGGTGTTCCGGGTCAAACTGCGGAACAGCCATGACCTCTGTTGTAAAATCGATAAATGCGTCAGCGCTGATGTCAGACAGCGGCGCATGGCTTCCCATCCAGGTGGAACCGGCGGTGGAGTCAATGGCAAAGACACACTGACCTGCATTTAAGAAGTTGGCCGGATAGCTGGAGATCTTAAAAGTGGAAAATGCCCCGGTTTTGGCGTGATCCGCAATGGTGTAAAGCAGATCCCTGGTGGTATCATTAAAAATCTGGATATTACCATTTTCATCGGAATACCCGGCATGCTTCTGCTTTAATATCTGGATCATCATGTTGTCCGTGGATTTGTAAATAAATGGGATCATGACCTTCTGGCCATTTAAGGTGTAAACGCCATTTCCATCCTTTTTTGCGGCGGCCTCTGACACTTCCCATAGAAAGTCCCAGGTCAGAGTGTCTGGAATGGTATAGCCCAGCTTTTCCACCAGATCCCGGTTGATATAGCAGGCTTCCGTGGAGCGCATGTAAGGAACGGCGTAGTAGGTGCCGTTAAAAGAGCATTCATCCAGGAACTGTGGGATGATCTCTTCTCTGGTCGGTGAATCAAAGGCGATTTCGCTGCCGCCAAGCCCAAAACGGCTGTCTGCAAATAAATCATTTAACGGAACCACAACCTGATCACCAGTCAGATAGGTGGCAATGTGGTCCGGATACGTGATACAGACATTAGGGGTTGTTCCGGTGGAAATGTTGGTGATCACATCGTTATAGATCTTTCCATAGTCTGTATACAACCGTAGATTTACGGTGATGTTGGGGTAAATGGCCTCAAAGTCTTCAATGGCTTTCTTGTAAATATCTGTCTGCCGTTTATTTGTATCATTTTTTGCCCAGAAGGTGATCTCGTAATTGCGGTTCGTTTCAAATGTTTCCGGAACAGAAAAGGTTTCCGCCTGCTGTCTTGCGCCATGGCAGCCGGAGAGGACCAGAGATGTACCTGCGGCTGCAAGGCACATGGAAAGGCACATGGCGGAACGATGTTTGTGCAGGTGCCTGCGATGGTTCACAGAAGCATCAGAACCGGATCGCGCTCCAGATGCCTCCAGGTGCTGTAATCGTTTCATAAATTCCATCATCCTTTGATACCTCCCTGTGACACGCCGGCCATGATCTTTTTCCGGAACAGGAAAAACAGCAGGATCAATGGCAGGGAAATCACCACAACTGCTGCCATCATAGCCGGGATATTCTCGCGGCCAAAGCCATTTTCCCGGATTTCCTGGATACCGTTGGATACCAGAAAATAAGCGGGATCGTCGGTGATCAGACGCGGCCATGCGTAGGAATTCCAGCACTCGATGACTTTTAAAATGGTTACGGTGATCAGGGTCGGACGGCAGATGGGGAGCATGACCTTCCATAAGTATTTCAGATCAGAGGTTCCGTCCACCTTGGCGGCCCGGTAAAGTTCATCGGGAACCTGTTCAAAATTTTCTTTCAATAAATAGATGTAAAACACGGAAGTGACCGACGGCAGTACCAGTCCCGCGAAGGTGTTACGCAGCTTCAGATTGGTGATGGTGGCAAAGTTGGTGATGATCACTAACTCTGTCGGGATCATCATCAGGGACAAAAACAGGGTAAATACCAGGTCCTTTCCACGGAAATTCAGTCTGGCAAAGGCATAGGCGGCTAATGTGATCACAAAAAGCATCAACGCTGTGGTGATCACGGTAAAGATCAGGGTATTCAGAAGATATCCCATCAGCGGAACCGCTGTAAATGCGTTGCGGTAATTCTCAAGGGTAGGCGCCAGCGTGAAAAATGAAGGCGTGTGTTCTGCGTTGTAGGCGCCATAATCCTTCAGGGATGTCAGCACCATCCAGTAAAATGGAAACAGGACGATTACTGCCCATATGGTCAGAAGGAGGTAGGTCACTGCCTTTTGCACAGCTGCAAAGGTACTTTTGGGATCTTTTTTACGATGCGGTTCCATTTCCTACTCCTTTCTTCCGTGACCGGCGTAAGACCGGCTGACCATCAGGTTGATGCAGGTAATGGTCAGAACGATGATAAATAAAATGACGGCGGCAGCGGAAGCATAGGATGGGAATCCACCGCTGTTGCCATAAAGCATATCGTAGATGTAGCCGACGATGGTGTTCATACCGGCGGCATTTAAGTCTGTTCCGAACAGAGCTACCACATCGCTGTAGGCCTTAAAGGCGCCGATAAATCCGGTGATCACCAGATAGAAGATCATCGGGGAGATCATCGGCAGGGTGATCCGCAGGAAAATGCGAAATGCGGAGGTGCCGTCCACTTTGGCGGCCTTGTAGTAGTCCCGGTTGACGGAGGCTAAAGCACTGGTGAGGATCAGAATCTTAAACGGCATGACCACCCAGATGGTATAAATGCACAAAACTGTCATTTTTGCCCAGTAAGGACCGGAGATAAAGTCCACGGAATTACCGCCAGACCACTGGATCAGCAGATTGATCAGTCCGTCCGTATACTCGGTTTTCTGGAACAGTACCATAAAGACCAGACCGACTGCCAGGGTGTTCGTTACGTAGGGCAGAAAATAGATGGTCTGGTAAAGGTCTCTCAAAGGACGGATGGAGCTTAGGCCCAGAGAGATCAAAAGCGCCAGCAGAGTGGAGACCGGAACCGTGATGATCACCAGGATAAAGGTGTTTTTTACCGCCTGCAGAAAATAGGTGTCATGCAGCACATAGGAATAGTTGTAAAGTCCTGTACCGAAGTAGCTCTGGGAAGCAAAATTATAGCCCTCTTCCGCAGAATATACGAATACATCGATCAGCGGATAGACCATAAAAGCGCCTAAAAACAGCAGAGCCGGCAGCAGATACAGCCAGGCCTTTGAATTGTGTTTATTCATAGGAATTCACCTCATGGTTGGTGGAGAATGGAATCCGTTCTCCGGTTTCTGCCTGGAATAAATGCACTTTTCCTGGTTTTAAGGAGAAGCTTACAGTTCTGGCACCTGGATCGGGGAGTTTGTCTGTGTTGGTGATGGCACGGATCACCGGGTTTTTACAGTCTGGATGGGAGGCGGTGATGCTGGTGTCACGTCCCATGACTTCGATCCGGTTCATATGGCAGGAGAGAGGACCGTCTGGACGGTAGATAAGTCCCTCCGGCCGGATGCCTGCGGTCACTTCCTGATCAGAAACTCCTGGAGTGGCAAGAACTGCATTCTTTCCAATAAAAAGAGTCTGATCCTTGACAAAGCCGTGGAAGACATTGATCGGTGGTGTGCCTAAAAATTTGGCTACGAATAAATTGGAGGGGAAATCATAGACATCCTGAGGCTTTCCCAGCTGCTGCAGAATCCCATCCTTCATCACGGCGATCAGGTCACAGATGCTCATGGCTTCTTCCTGGTCATGGGTGACAAAAATGGTAGTGATCTTTGTCTCCCTCTGGATCCGGCGGATCTCTTCACGGGTCTGGAGACGGAGTCTGGCATCTAAGTTGGACAGCGGCTCGTCTAAAAGCAGGACGTGGGGCATTTTCACCAATGCCCTGGCGATGGCGACACGCTGCTGCTGGCCGCCGGACAATTCACCGGGACGGCGTTCCATCAGCTCGTCAATCTGAACCAGCTTTGCTGCTTCATCCACCCGGCGCTTCAATTCCTCTTTTGTTAATTTATCTTTTCCCTTTAAGTTTTCCAATGGAAACTGGATGTTCTGGCGGACCGTCAGGTGAGGATACAGGGCGTAATTCTGGAACACCATGCCCACGCCCCGGTGTTCCGGCTCTAAGGCAGTCACATCCCGGTCTCCGAAGAAGATGGTTCCTTCCGTGGCTTTTTCCAGTCCGCAGATCAGATTCAGTGTGGTGCTCTTTCCACAGCCGGATGGGCCGAGAAGCCCCACTAATTTACCATCCGGGATTTCCAGGGTCAGATCGTTGACTGCAGTGATCTCACCCCGCGTTTTTTTATTGCGGTCAGGGAACCGTTTTGTCAGGTTCCGAAGCAGTATTTTCATAATGATTTCCTCCAATACAGAAAGCAGACTTTAAAAACGATTATAGCGGACTTTCTTCAATAACGCAATGATTTCACGATCCAAAAGCGTTCAAAAGGAATGAAAAAAGAATCAACAAACTGTTGAAATAAAATTGACAAATAGTTGAAATACTGATATACTCGCTTTAACACATAAAAAGGTTGAATTAATGAAATCAAGAGGACAGGAAAGGACTTCGTAATGACAAAAAAAGAAGCGTTTGATTTCCTGGACCGGATGGCGAGAGGGATTGCCGTCATGTTCGGAGAACAATGTGAAACCATTGTCCACGAGATGGATGGACAGAAAGTGAAGAACCTGGCGATCTATAATGGACATGTATCTGGAAGGACTACAGGATCCACGTTGAGTATTTATGGAAGGGATACCATGATGGATGAGGAAGACCCGAAAGTGAATCTGGATCTGGACTATGTGAACCAGATGGTGATCACTTCTTCAGGAAAGACCATGAAGTCTTCCACGTTTCATTTCCGGGGAGAGGATTATCATTTTGCTCTGGGTATCAACTATGATATCTCAGTGATGAGCCAGATGAGCCGGATCATGGACGGACTGCTGCGGACGGATGCCACCCTGCAGACTTCCCTGTTCGGTACGGGAAACAGCATGGAAGAGGTGTTTGAGTCCTGCAGCGAGATGGTGAAGAGACCATTTTCCCAGATGCAGAAGGCGGACCGGCTGACCTTGGTCAGTATTTTAAAAGAAAAAGGATTTTTCCAGATGCAGCGCAGTGTTCCTTACGCGGCAGAACGTCTGGGAGTCACAAAATATACGATTTATAATTACTTAAATGAGTTAGGCGGCGTATAAAGCCAGGAGGGGTTACGAATGAAAATCGTAGAGGCGCAGGAAGCCAGAGAGAAGCTGACCATGCCGGTCTGCATTGATCTGATGCGTACTGCATTAAAGGAACTGGAGAAAGGAAACTGGACACAGCCGGTCCGCTCCATTGCGGTACTTCCGGGCGGAGAAAAATTTGGATTTATGCCAGCCTGGTTAAAGGACAGTTACGGTGCAAAGGTGCTGGTAGCATGTCCACAGAATGCCGGAACCGCTTATCCATCCCACATTGGTTATGTGATGATGTTTGACGGAGCCCACGGGGAGGTCATGGGACTGGCAGACGCTTCCGTGATCACAGAGGTCCGGACCGGCGCTGTATCTGGAGTGGCTACGGATCTGCTGGCAAGAAAAGACGCCCACCATCTGGCGGTGATCGGCGCCGGAGCCCAGGGACGTTCCCATTTGGCAGCCATGATGGAGGTACGGGACATCCAGAAGGTCACCGTTTATGACCAGAGAAGAGAGGCTGCAAAGAAGTATCAGAAAGAGATGGAAGAGAAGTACAAAATTCCAGTGATGGTGTGTGACAGTGTGGAAGAGGCTGTAAAAGGAGCCGAGATCATCTGTACCGTAACGCCAAGTAAGGAGCCATATCTGAAAGCAGAGTGGATCACCCCGGGAGCCCATATCAATGCGGTGGGCGCTTTTACACCGAACACCAGGGAGATCGAAAGCAGTCTGATGGCAAAAGCGAAGCTTTACGCCGATCAGGTGGAGGCCATGAAGAAGGAATGTGGAGAGTACCTGATCCCGAAGTATGAGGGACTTTTTGGGGAAGAGCATATCACAGGTTCCATCGGCGGGATTTTAGCCGGACAAGTACCTGGAAGAGAAAATGACACAGAGATTACCCTGTTTGATGCATTGGGACTGGCAGTAGAGGATGTAGCATGCGGCCGTTTCCTTTGCAGAGAATAAGACATAAAATCAAAGAGGAGAAAAGAATATGAAAAAAAGAGCACTTGCACTGGCATTAGCCGGAGCCATGACAGCTTCTCTGACTGCATGCGGGACTTATCAGAACAGCGGCACAGAGAACACCAAAGCAGCAGAGACAACAACGGGAGCAGCAGGAGAGACAATTGCAGCAGGAGAGACTGCAGCTGAGGGAGAAGTAAGTCAGGATTTCACGATGGCATATAACGGGATCGTTACGTTAAACCCGATCATGAGCCAGTCTTCCAACGATGTGAACGTCTTTTATCTGACCCAGATCCAGTTGGTGCGTTACTATGGGGACGAAGTTCAGTGTGATGCAGCAGAAACGTATGATGTGAATGATGACTGCACGGTTTACACGTTCCATTTACGTGACGGTTTAAAATGGTCCGACGGTGTTGATCTGACAGCGAAGGATTTCGAGTATGCAGCATACTGCTTACTGGCTCCTGAGATGGGAAGTCCGGCAGCCAACAGCTGGTATGCCATCAAGAACGCAAAACAGTTCAACAATGGAGAAGTAACGGACTGGTCTGAGGTTGGCGTGAAGGCTCTGGATGATAAGACCTTAGAGATCACCATGGATCATCCGTTAAATACTTTTGATAAGACCATCGCAGTAAAAGGCTTATACCCACTGCGTCAGGACTTTGTCGAGAAGGTCGGCAGCGATAAATTAGGTTCTTCCGTAGATACCATGCTTTACTCCGGCCCATACACCATCACAGACTGGGTACTGGACAGCAGCATGGAATTAAAGAAAAATGATCTGTACTGGGATGCCAAGGATTCTTTCCCAACGGAGAATCTGCATTTTGTAGAAGTAGATGACGCCAATACGAAAGTGGCGATGTTTGAAAATGGTGAGATCGACGCCATCGAGCAGGTTTCCAGCCAGTATTTTGATCACCTGTCTGATTACCTGTACAGCTACACCGGCGGCAGTTTTATGTGGCTATGGTTCAACCAGAAGGGTACCAGCGAGGAGACCTCCAAGCTGATCAGCAATCAAAACTTCCGTCAGGCATTAAGCTATGGCTTCAACCGGAACGCAACCGTAGCAGCAGTAAACCGGATGCACAAACCATCCAACCGCCAGGTTGATTCTAATTTCGTTGGACCAAACGGCGGCAAATTTGTGGATGAGTATCCAGTGAATTCCGTACCGTTAGACGGTGATGTAGAGCAGGCAAAGGCATATCTGGCAAAAGCCATGGAAGAATTAGGCTACAGCGATGTTTCCGAACTTCCACAGTTAAGTCTGGTAACCTGGGATGCTTCTGAGCAGAAGCTTCTGTTAGAAACCATCATTGACCAGTGGAAACAGAACTTAGGTCTGACCAACATCCAGTTAAACCAGTATGTGATCGGTACTGCGATCGGAAGTTTCTATGATTTAAGCTATGATATCTTCTGCATCACATGGGAGACAGATGTACTTCCAACCGATGTGATGGAGTCCATGATGACCGGCGGCGAGTGTAACTATGGTATCTGGAGTGATCCGGAGTATGATAAGCTGGTAGAACAGGCAGTTCTGGAGATCGATCCTGTAAAACAGGCAGAATTGACCTCCCAGGCAGAGCAGATCTTCCTGGACGATGCAGGCATTGTACCGATCTTTGAGAACAGCAACACCAGCGCCGTACAGTCTTATGTAGAGGGCTTCCAGATGACCGCCATCAACAGCGGCTATCAGTTCAACCATCTGGTCGTAAGAAAGTAAAAATCAGCTACGCAAAGGAAACGGGCGGCGAATAACCGCCCTTTTCGTAACTGTTCCGGTGCTTTTGCCGTTATGGCTCGTGCAGCAGGTGCATAGACCTGCAGAATAGATGGAGGAGGAAAACGTTGAAACAGTACATTTTGAAAAGACTGGTCATTTCCATTGTGACCATCTGGCTAATCGCTACCAGCAGTTTCTTTTTGCTTCGTGCGCTGCCAGGCAATCCATTTACCACCCAGCAGATGATGAGTCCGGAAATGTTAAGTAAAATGATGAGTTATTATGGTTTGGACCGTCCGCTGATGGAGCAGTATGTGACTTTTATGAAAAATCTTCTTCATGGTGATTTCGGATATTCTTTAAAATATGTAGGAAAATCCGTCAATGGCGTGATCGCCCAGACATTTCCGGTATCTGCCCAGTTAGGACTTCAGTCCTATGCCATCAGTTTCCCTGTGGGAATCCTGTTTGGTATTATTGCAGCCAGAAAACGAGGAAAAGCCATTGATTATACCTTAGTTGGCTTCTCCGTATTGGGTGTTTCTATCCCGGTATTTATTCTGGCGTCTTTGTTACAGTATGTGTTTGCGATCCGCCTTGGCTGGTTTCCGGTTGCCCAGTGGAAGAGTTTTGCTTATACCATTCTTCCGACACTGACTCTGGCCATCGGTTCTATCGCCGGAAAGACCAGGACGATGAGAACTTTGATGCTGGAAGTGATCTCAGAGGATTATGTAAAGACTGCAAAGGCCAAAGGACTTTCCTCCTTCCGTATTGTGTTAAATCACCAGATCCGTAATGCGATCATTCCTATGATCCCGTCTTTAGGTATGGAGATCGTGTCTATCCTGATGGGTTCGTTCGTGGTAGAGCAGATTTTCGCTATTCCCGGAATCGGCGCTTATTTTGTCAGCTCCGTACAGAGTCTGGATTACACCATGACCCTGGGACTGACCGTATTTTTTGGAACTTTTGTTGTTGGGGCCAATTTTATCATTGACTTGATCTATGGCCTGATCGATCCCCGTATCCGGGTTACAAAGTGAGGTGAGTATCATGGCAAATTCAGAAATGGAACTGTTCGATGATTCCGATTTTATCACCCTTCCCCAAGGGGAAAATAAGGGAGATGTGATGGTGCGGCCAAGCGTCAGCTACTGGAGTGATGTATGGCGCCGGATCTGCAGCGACAGGGTAGCCATGGTCAGTCTGGCTGTGATTACGATCATCGCTCTGATGGCGGTTTTTGCGCCAATCCTCTGTCCTTATAAATATGAAACAACCAATCTTCTGGCAACGAATTTAGGACCATGCAGAGAACATTGGTTTGGCACAGATTCGCTGGGACGAGATCAGTGGGCCAGAGTCTGGGTCGGTGCAAGGACCTCTCTTCTGATCGGTATCGGCGGCGCCATCGTTCCCCAGATCATCGGTATTTTCCTGGGGGGTATCTCCGGATATTTCGGAGGCTGGGTGGATATGCTGATCATGCGTATCATCGATATCGGTGTCTGCATCCCATCCCTGGTTTATGTGACGCTGATCATGCTGTGGCTGGGGTCCGGTCCGGTTGCCATCGTCTTAGCCATCGCCATCACCGGCTGGATGGATTCTGGACGGGTAGTCCGTGGACGTATGCTTCAGTTTAAGAACCGGGAGTTCGTTCTGGCGGCAAAGACCCAGGGCGCATCTTCCCTGCGGATCATTTTCCGCCATATTTTACCGAATATTTTAGGACAGCAGGTAGTCAGCATTTCTTCTGCGATCCCGGGAGCAATTTTTTTGGAGGCATACCTTTCCTTTATCGGACTGGGAATTAAATCTCCGATGACTTCCTGGGGACAGTTATGCCAGATGGGAGCTTCCTTCTACCGTCTGTATCCGTATCAGCTGTTTATCCCGGGCGTTTTCATCAGCGTAACGATTTTAGCCTTCTATCTGTTTGGCAACTGCTTACGGGATGCGCTGGACCCACATTTACGGAACTGATCATACCGCGGGAGAAAGGAAGAAGAACATATGAGTGAACACTTGTTAGATGTACAGAATTTGCGGGTGTCCTTTGACACATATGCAGGAGAAGTGCAGGCAGTCCGCGGCGTCAGCTTCTATATCGACAAAGGGGAGACACTTGCAATTGTAGGTGAGTCTGATTGTGGAAAATCAGTGTCCATCCAGACAGTGATGGGACTGCTGCCTATGCCTCCGGCCAGGATCAAAGAAGGCCATATTTATTATGAAGGAAAAGATTTAACCACTTTGACGGATAAACAGATGGAAAACTATCGTGGAAAAGAATTTTCCATGATTTTTCAGGATTCCATGACCAGTTTAAACCCGACTATGCGGGTAGGCAGGCAGATGGTGGAAGCAATCCTGGTCCATCAGAAGATCAGCCGGGAAGAGGCCAGGGAGCACGCCATCAGCCTCCTTGGAAAAGTAGGTCTGCCAGAACCGGAAAAGGTATTTAAACGGTATCCCCACACCATGTCCGGCGGTCAGCGTCAGCGTGTGATGATCGCCATGGCCATGGCCTGCAATCCGAAGATCTTATTTGCCGATGAGCCGACGACAGCCCTGGATGTGACCATGCAGGCGCAGATCCTGGATCTGATGAACAGCCTGAAAAAAGAAATGGGAACTTCCATTTTGCTGATCACCCACGATCTGGGGGTAGTGGCAAAGATGGCAGACCGGATCGCGGTCATGTATGCAGGAAAAGTGGTGGAATACGGCGATGCCAGACAGATTTTCTATAACCCATGTCATCCATATACCTGGGGACTTTTGGGGGCGATGCCGAATCTGATCCAGGAAGTAAAGAGCGAGTTGTACGCCATTCCTGGCACTCCGCCAGATCTGTATGCACCGCCGAAGGGCTGTGCCTTTGCGGCCAGATGTCCATATGCCATGGGAGCCTGCCTGAAGGCAGATCCTCCGGAATATACCTGCTCCGACGGGCACATTTCCCGGTGCTGGCTGATGGATAAACGGGCGAAAGAAGTGACACCGCCGGACGGAGTCCCGACACTGCCAAGAGGAGGAAAAGAACATGAGTGAGAAGACGCTTCTGGAAGTGGAAGGACTGAAAAAATATTTCCAGGTGGGAAAAGGCCAGACCTTAAAGGCGGTCGATGATATTTCCTTCCAGATCAAGAAAGGCCAGACCTTAGGACTGGTTGGAGAGTCCGGCTGTGGAAAGACTACGGTGGGAAGAACCCTGCTGCGTATTTATGAGCCGGACGCAGGGAAAATCCTTTTTGACGGCAAGGATATCAGCCGGGTCAGCAAAAAAGAGGCCAAGGAGCTGACCAGGAGAATGCAGATGGTGTTCCAGGATCCATATGCATCCCTGAATCCATTTTTTACGGTTGGAGAGATCGTAGAAGAGGGAATGAAGATCCACAAAATGTACCATAGCGAAACAGAGCGGATGGAGCGGGTTTATGAGCTTCTGGAGATGGTAGGTTTAAATAAAGACCATGCGAACCGTTTCCCACATGAGTTCTCCGGCGGCCAGCGCCAGAGGGTGGGAATTGCAAGAGCCCTGGCGTTAAATCCGGAATTTATCGTCTGTGATGAGCCGATCTCCGCACTGGATGTGTCCATTCAGGCCCAGGTAGTCAATATGCTGATGAAGTTCCAGGAAGAAATGGATCTGACTTATTTGTTTATCGCTCATGATCTGTCTATGGTGCGCCATATTGCGGATCAGACGGCGGTGATGTATCTGGGAACCATGGTGGAGTATGGAAGTACCAGGGATGTGTACGAGCATCCGGTCCACCCATATACCAGAGGACTTTTATCGGCAGTCCCTGTGGCTGATCCGGACTATGAGAAAGCCCATAACCGGATTCCTATGGATGGCGAGGTGCCAAGCCCCATCAATCCGAAGCCGGGCTGCCGCTTCTGTGCCCGCTGCCGGAAGGCGACTGCCCAGTGTCATGAGGAAACACCGAAATTGCGAGATGTAGGCGGCGGTCATATGGCAGCCTGCTGGAATCTATGATATCAGGGAAAAAAGCCAAAGCCTGGATGTTAAAATGATAGTAGAAAGAAGGTACCTGTATGAATACCAAAGAAATGATGCAGATCGCCCTGGATCTGGCTGGACTGACGGAAATGCCGTCTGACACTTCTATTTCCGTTGAGGGAGAGGATATTACGAATGTACTGGCAGGGATCGATATGGGAACCGCAGAGCTTGCCCTGGCACGCCAGCTGGGATATGACTGCGTATTCCGTCATCATAACCTGACCCCGGCCATGGGAAAATTAGGTTATTTAGTAGCAGAAGACCATTATAAGAAAATGGTGAAAAACGGGGTCCCGGTCAATGTAGCACAGAAGCTGGTGGAGCATCGGAAACGTTCCACGGAGATCATGTTCCATGCCAATAACTTTGACGGAGCGCCATCGGTGGCAAGATTGTTAAACATGCCATTTTTAGGAATCCACACACCTGCGGATCTATTAGGTGAGAGAGCAGTGGAAGCAAAGGTGGCTGAGGTAATGGCAGAAAAGGAAAATCCGACGGTTCAGGATCTGATGGACCGGATCTTGACCATCCGTGAGTTTAAAGAGGCTCCAGAGGGTCAGAAACCAGCTATCTGGGTTGGTTCTCCGGAAAGCTATTCTGGAAAAGTCCTGGTAGAGTTTTCGGGTGGCCTGTCTGCGGAGCTGGATGAGGTAAAGGCTTATATTGACGCAGGAATCGGAACCTTCGTCTGCATGCACATGGAAGGCGACATCGTTAAGGCATTACAGGAAGACAACCGCTGCAACGTGATCGTAACCGGACATATGGCCAGCGATTCTGTCGGTATGAACCGGATCATGGATGAGTGGGAGAAGCATGGAATCAAGACAACCAGAATTGGAGGCTTGGTATAAATGGCAGAACTTCTGATCAAAGGCGGCATGGTGATCGATGGGACCGGAAATGCCGGATATGAAGCAGATGTTTTTGTAAAAGATGGAAAGATCGCAAAAATCGCAAAAATTGCGAAAAACGAAAAAACCGAAACAGGTCCATCGAATTTTGCAGCGGCAGATATACAGGTGCTGGATGCAAGGGGAAAACTCGTGACACCAGGCTTTATCAACATGCATTCCCATTCGGACTGCTCCGTTGCCATGTACCCGGAGATGGAATCGACTCTGGGACAGGGGATTACCACAGAGTTTGCCGGACACTGCGGGCTGGGGGTGGCACCGGTGGACCAATACTGGCTGTATATGTTCCCGGAGAAACGGGCATTTTCCAGAGTGATCCCGGAGCCCATCGGAGGCATCAATCCCTATGACGCTTACGTAGTTCCAACAGACTGCCTGAGGAAACCATTTGAAGAAGCTTATGGAGAAACATTGGACTGGTCTACCTATGGAGAATTTACTGACCATATGAGAAAACGCGGCATGGGAGCCAATCTGGTATTGGTGGCAGGTCATGCCCAGATGCGGCTTCAGGCTATGGGTCTGGATTATATGAGGGATGCCACCAAAGAAGAGCTTCAGGCCATGGAAGCCTCTTTAAATGATGCCATGGATCATGGAGCCATCGGCCTTAGCCTTGGCCTGGACTATGAGCCGGGAATGTTTGCCGGAGAAGAGGAGCTGCTGCGTCTGATGAAAGTGGTGGCAGAGCGTGATGGCATCGTGACAGCCCACACCAGAAGCAGAGATCATGTTTATTACGGTCATTCCCAGAATTTCCTGGATGGTCTGAAGGAATTTATAGAGCTGGGCAAAAAGAGTGGAGCCAGAATCCATGTGAGCCATATCCAGAACGGATATCATATGGAACCAGAAGACGATAACCTGACAGCCATGGCAGTAGAGCGCACACTGGAAGTGCTGGAAACGGCCAGAAAAGAAGGAGTCCGTGTGACCTGGGATGTGATTCCTAAATATGCCTTTGGCCCGTTCCATTATCCAATGGCCGCCGGCATGTTCCAGCCTTATGTGGAGCAGTGCGGCGGCTGTCAGGAATTTTCCCAAAAACTGGCGATTGGCACTTACCGCCAGAATATCGAGAAAGAGATCCGTTCCGGCAACCACGCATCCAGAGGGATTTTCACCCGGTTTAATCCGAAAAATGATCCAAACTGGGATACGGCGAAGGTAATTACCAGATGCAGTGATGAAACGGTGGTTGGAAGGACCATCCGGGAGGCGGCTGCCGGAAAAGACAGTCTGACCTTTTTGCTGGATCTTCTGGAAAAAGACCCTTATGTGGCAGTGATTCCATTAGGAAGAAGGCCGGTTTCTACACCAGACCGGGATGCTTTTGTGGCAAAAGAGGAAGCTACCATCGGGCTGGATACCTGGACCTTTCGTTATGACGCGGCTCTTTCAGAGGGGGATATGCCGCTGGAGTGCGGTTCTCCGGCAACTTACGAGGGAATGACCGTATTTTTCCAGACAGAGCGGGAAAAACAGGTTCCGGTGGAAGTGACTGTCCGGAAACTGACCGGCAATGCGGCGAAAGAGCTGGGACTTTGTGACCGGGGATTGGTAAAGGAAGGTCTGGCTGCGGATCTACTGGTGATTGATCTGGAACATTTTGACCCGAAAGAGAATCTGGCGGATCCGAGACATGCTCCACAGGGACTGGATTATGTGCTGGTCGGCGGGGAGATCGCTGTGGATCACGGCGTACATACCCATGTGAACCAGGGACAGATTTTACAAGCTGCACAGTGGCAGAAAACGGAAGGAAATGAAGTATGAATAAGTTTGATTTTGAGACCATTGCGGATTCCATTGATTATGGGTTCGGAACGGATTTTTCCATGGAACACACCATGATGGCAGGGGCGCAGCTTCATGTAAAGACTGCTCCGTCTGTGATCCGGGCATTAAAAGGCTTATCAGAGGCGGGGCTGTTTGGCTGGACTCCGTCAGATGAGGAAAAATATATAAACGCAACCGTAAACTGGATGAAAACAGTTCGGGAATGGAATGTACGCAAAGACTGGATCGTGCCATCCTATGGTATTTTACAGGCCATGTGTACTTCTATCCGCGCATTTACCGATCCGGGAGATGGCATCATCATCCAGCCGCCGGTGTATTTATTATATGCCAGAGCCATTGACCGCTGCGGACGTAATCTGGTGAATAACCCATTGGTATACAAGGGCGATCACTGGGAAATGGATTTTGTGGATCTGGAAGAGAAAATGAGCAGACCGGAAAATAAGCTGATGCTGTTATGCAACCCACATAACCCAACAATGGATGTGTGGGAAAAGAAGGAATTAGAGCGGGTGGCCCGTCTGGCAGCCAAATACCACGTGCTGGTGGTCGTGGATGAGATCTACGCCGAGCATGTGTGGGAAGAGGGGTTGATGGTTCCTTATGGAACTCTTTCTGATGCGGAGCACAACTGCATTGTCTGCACTAGCCTTGGAAAGTCTTTCAACTTTACCGGCACCAGCCATGCCAACATCATTATCCCGGATGACGCCATCCGAGGCGCCTATATCACCCAGCGCAACAGCGATCACTATGGTAGCTTAAGTCCATTTATGAGAGCGGCTCTTCTGGGCGGATATACCAAGGAGGGCAAAGAGTGGATCGATGCCCTGATGGAATTTTCCGGGGAAAATGAGAAGATCGTCCGAGATTTCTTTGCGGAGAATTTTCCGAAGGTTCATTTCTGCCGCCATCGCGCAGGTACCTTACTGTGGGCGGATTTCCGGGAAATGGGAACCGAAGAAGAAGTCTACGCCTGGTTCCAGAAAGCAGGGGTAGAGCCGGATCTGGGAAGCAAGTACGGAGAAGAAGGAAGAGGTTTTCTGCGGCTTCAGATCGGTATGCCGAAGCGGGAACTGAATTATGCTTTAGAAAGAATAAAAAAGGTTACTGTACACGGGTAGGCATTTTCTGAACTGAAAATGCCGTATGACACAGTGGTGGTAACAGATTTTGCCGATTTAGAATGCGAAGCATCGGCAAAATCCGTTGCTGTTTACGCAATGCGTGAACAGCAACTAAAAAAGGCTTATGTGAAAGAATAAATAGTTTCACAAGATAAAAAAAGATGGTATAATGACGATAGTTTATGTCAGAGTACCATCTTTTTCCGTATAACAGGAAATTTCGTTGGAATTATCTGTTATATGAAAAAAGCGCTCCGTGGGAAGCATGCGCCAAGTCTCACGGACATTCGACTTGAAAGGAGAAAAATCATGAATTATGGTATGAGATGCCATGATATCTGTCCAAAAACAGATATTGATACGTTATTTGACACGGTGGCAGCGAATCATGTAGACCAGATCCAGCTGGCTATGGGCAAGTCTATTGCCGGTTACAGCTTTGATTATGGGCATTATTCCCCGGGTTTTGCCAGAATGATCAAGAAGAAACTGGATGAGAGAAACATCCACGTAGCGGTTTTAGGCTGTTACATCAATCCGGTGAATCCAGATGAGAAAGAACGTCAGAAAGCGGTCCAGAAGTTTATTGAGCATCTGAAATACGCCAAGGTGATCGGGGCTGATATGGTGGGGACGGAAACGGGCCGTTATGACGCGGATTTCAAAGTAGTTCCTTATACGTATACGGAAGGCTGCTATCAGCTGTTGTTAAAGAGTATGCGGGAAATTGTCTCTGCAGCGGAAAAATTAGGCGTGACTGTGGGAATCGAGGCGGTTCATGACCATACCCTGTATTGTCCAGAGATTATGAGACGGTTCTTAGAAGATATCGACTCACCAAATGTAGAAGCCATCTTAGACCCGGTGAACCTGATCAGTGCGGACAACTATCTGGATCAGGACGAAGTGATCAATAAGGCTTTCCGTCTTTACGGAGACCGGATCAGCGCCATCCATGTGAAGGATTTTGTGATGAAGGATGGTCAGCCGGAGTTTGCGTATGTAGGCGATGGACTGCTTCATTATGAAACGCTGATGCGGAATCTGAAGAAAGACAAGCCATACATCGCAATGCTTCTGGAGAATTCTACTCCGGAGCGGTATCATAAGGATGTGGAGTATCTGCAGAAGATTTATCTCAGTCAAGAAGACTCCCACCTCTTTCGGTGATGAGTAATCGCAAATTTGTCTCAGTGGGAGGTGGGTCTCCGACTGAGATAAACGCTCCGCGAGGATGCGCAGTGATTCTGATAGGAATATGTCAGCTTCGCTGACCAGAATCACGCGCCAAGTCTCACGGACGTTCGACTTGAAGATGCAGTATAAAGATAGAAAATCAGGAGGATAAGATCATGACATTAAAAGAAGAAGCACTGGCAAAACATTATGAGTGGAAGGGTAAGATCGAGGTCATTTCCAGAACCCCGATCAAGAACCGGGAACAGCTGTCTCTGGCATATACCCCAGGTGTTGCAGAGCCATGTCTGGAGATCGCAAAAGATCCAATGAAGGTTTATGAATTGACCAGACGGCAGAATCTGGTGGCAGTGATCACGGATGGAACTGCAGTGTTAGGTCTTGGAGATATCGGTCCAGAAGCAGCAATGCCGGTTATGGAAGGTAAATGTGCTCTGTTTAAAGAGTTTGCAGGCGTTGACGCATTCCCGATCTGTATTGATTCCAAAGATCCGAAGGTGATCATTGATACCATCGCATTGATCTCCAAGAGCTTTGGCGGCATCAACCTGGAGGATATCTCCGCTCCGAGATGCTTTGAGATCGAGGCAGAGTTAAAGAAACGTTGTGATATTCCGGTATTTCATGATGACCAGCACGGAACTGCGATCGTTGTTTCTGCTGCGTTATTAAATGCCATCAAGGTAGTCGGCAAAGAGATGGGAACCCTGGAAATCGTAATCAATGGTGCAGGCGCTGCCGGTATTTCTATCGCCAAGATGCTGATCCAGTTAGGCTTTGGCAATGTGATCCTGTGTGATATCAAAGGCGCGATCTATGAGGGAGCTGACTGGTTAAATCCAGCACAGGCAGAGATGGCGAAGGTTACCAATAAAGATAAGAAACAGGGTACTCTGGCAGATGTGATGAAGGGCGCAGATGTATTTATCGGCGTTTCCAGACCGAACCTGGTATCTCAGGATATGGTCCGTTCCATGAATCAGGGTGCGATCGTGTTCCCAATGGCAAATCCGACTCCGGAGATCATGCCGGATGAGGCTCTGGCAGCAGGTGCAGCAGTGGTAGGAACCGGACGTTCCGATTTCCCGAACCAGATCAATAACGTACTGGCTTTCCCGGGTATTTTCAAGGGTGCGCTGGCTGTTATGGCGACAGACATTACAGAGTCCATGAAGATGGCAGCAGCAAAAGCCATCGCAAGCGTGGTAAAACCAGAGCAGTTAACTGCCCAGTACATCCTGCCGCAGGCATTTGATCCAGAGGTTGTACAGGCAGTGGCTGATGCAGTGGCAGAGGACGCGAAAGCTCACGGACTGAACCGTCTGTAATGACAGAAAAAGTAACTGTCCAGCAGATCTGTACACTGGAGCATTATGAGAAATAATAGTTAAGGAAGAATTGAATGGAAGAAAAGAAGTTCCGAAATAAAGTAGGGTGGTTCCAGTTTCTATGCTGTGCCATGGTGATCTGGAGCCATGCTGGAAATGCTGAGTTATTTTTAGGCAAAGCCGGGAAGAACCACTGGCTGTCACGCCTGGAGTACGTCCATTTTCCGGCAGTGATGGGAGTCAGTATCCCCTGCTTTTTCATGATTTCGGGCTATCTTTTCTTCCGTTTTTTTACCTTTGACCAGTTAACAGAAAAATGGAAACGGCGGGTGCAGACACTTCTGATCCCATATCTGTGCTGGAACCTGCTTTACTATGTGGGATATCTGGCTGGAAGCCGGATTCCGGCAGTAGCGGATATCGTTAACCGGCCAGACCTTCAGTTTTCTTTAAAGGAAATGCTGGAAGCGCTGTTTTTCTATGATTATAATCCGGTCTTCTGGTTTATGTACCAGCTGATCCTGCTGGTGGCGCTGGCTCCGGTGATCTTCCAGTGCATGAGAAGTGTACGGGGCGGTGTGGGATTTCTATTCCTGGTGATGGCAGGTATCTTTTTTCATTTGTCATTTCCGAGGCTTGGTGCAGCTTCCTCCTTGAATCTGGATGCCCTGTTTTATTATGGACTGGGAGCTTTTGGTGCCCTTCACGGCAGAACCTGCATCGAGGGCGCGTGGACGAAACGTCGGTGCCTCATTGGTGTGATCCTTGTATGGGCCGGTATCCGCGCCGGTGTTCCCTATCATACCAGAGCTTTTATTCCTGGGATCGTCGTGGAATATTCCATGGCAGTGTCCGGCTTATGGCTTTTGGTCAATGAAAATTGGCTTCCAATAGAAAGACCGTGGATGAGGCAGACATTTTTCGTCTATGCCCTGCATTTTATTCCGGTGCGTTTCTTGAATAAAGTGGCAGCTATGATTTTTTATGGAAATCAGTGGGTGGCAGCAGCTCTCTATGTGTTGATGCCGGTGATGGCCATGGGGATTTGTTATGTGGCAGCCTGGATCCTGCGCCGGATCACTCCCAAGATGTGGAGATGGCTGTCCGGCGGCAGGTGAGAAAGAAGACCTCTCAGCAGGTCATAAACGGTTACTTCCGGGTATGGGGCAGACGCCCGCGGAAGAACCGTTTTTTTAATTCTGACCAGTGGAACGGGATCAGCGGATAGATATAGCTTTTTCCGGCGATGGTCTTATTGAACACAATGGCGCAGGCAGAGAAGATGATTCCGGCAATGTAACCCCAGATATTAAAAATGGCGGTCAGAAGCAGAAGAAGCAGTCTCATGAATTTCAGGGCGTAGCCCAGCTCAAAACTGGCCTGGGAGTAGTTAGCCACGGTGACGAAGGCCATGTATAACATGGTTTCTGAGTTGAACCAGCCGGATTTTACCGAGTATTCGCCCAGAACGATACCGGCAATGACGCTCAAAGGGGTAGTCAGCATACTTGGGGTGTTGATGGCCGCCAGCCGCAGACCGTCAATGGCGAATTCCAGGATAAAAAGCTGGAATACCAGAGGGACATGAGGAGCCTCTGACAGCTTTAGAAATTCCAGCCAGGGCGGCAGAAGGTGGGGATTCTGCATCAGCATCAGCCAGGTAGGCGTCAAAAGCAGCGTCAGGATGGAGATCACCATGCGGGACAGCCGAAGATAAGTTCCTGTCACCGGAGGAAAATAATAATCGTCTGCTTCTTCAATGATATCAAACACAGAAGAAGGCAGAATCATGGCAGCAGGAGAATTGTCCACCAGAATGATGATATTTCCCTCCAGAATGGATGCCGCGGCGGTATCAGGCCGCTCAGAAAACTTGAATTTCGGGAATGGATTGTACCATTTGTGGGGATAGAGACATTCCGCCAGACTTTCCTGATTCATGGTCAGGGCGTCCACATGGATGCTGTTCATTCGTTTCTTGATCTGCGTTAACATCTGCTCATCTACCCGTCCTTTCATGTAGCAGATGGCGATGTCGGTATGGGAACTTTCCCCCATGGTCATGATTTCCATGGTCAGTTTTGGATCACGGATCCTCCGGCGGATCAGTGCGGTATTGAAGATCAGGGTCTCTACGAAGCCGTCTCTGGAACCCCGCATGACCTTGTCTTTTTCTGGTTCTGATACACCTCTGGCCGGATAGGTGCGGCAGTCGATGGCCAGACAGCGGTCATACCCATCAATGAAGACACAGGTGATCCCGCTCAACAGCAGGGTGATGACAGAATCCTCCGTGTCCAGCAGGTCTACTTCGCCATAAGGCACGTACTGTTTGGAAAATTCGTGAACATCCGACGGCATGGCCTCCGGTTTGATGGAAGACCAGGCTTGAAGGATCTTTAGCAAAACCTCGTCTTTGGTGAAGCCGTCCACAAAATACAGGCAGGCATCCCTTCCTCCGACCCTGGCTGTGCGGTAGACCACATCAAAATTCGTCCCCACATCCAACAAGGAATGCAAATGAGAAATATTATCAGATAATACGGAAGAAAACTGCATAGTGCCTCCTTTTGACTGGAATGTACGCAATCGTAGCATTTATAGATGTCATAGAAGGAGTATTTACAGAAAATAGCAGGTTTATGTATGGAAAAATAGCAGGTAAAATTGACGTAAAAATACATAAATCGACTTTGAAAAGAAATGAAATTGTGCAAAATGACAGTGACAATGGTTGACAGGCGGGAAAATTAATGGTACTATTAATATTGTGAGAAGCACAAAGGGGTGCCTTACATGTAATCTTTTGGCATGGGGATGCCAGAATCTTACAACATATAATGTGACGGTGATAATCGTGACGTGGAAGCTGCTTTCTGTGGGGGAAAGGCAGCTTCCTTTTTTGTATGATAGGAATGTCGGAATTCTGAAAAAGTTATTTCCTAAGATCCAGTTTATTTGCGCAACCCATTCTCCATTTATCATTCAGTTGCTGGAGGAAGGAGAACTCATTACATTAGACCATCCGTTGGAAAGCGATTACTCTGGAGATGGAATCGAGGATATTGCAGAAGATGTGATGGGTGTAGAGATGCCTCAGTACAGTGAGAAAAAACGGAAAATGTATGAGGCTGCAGAGCAGTATTACAGTGCAATTAAGCAGGGAAAGACACAGGAATATATCGAAAAGAAGTGGAAAGTGAAAGATGCGTCCAGTAAATAAAGGAAAAATTAAAACAGATAGACCAGACAGGAGTATATCTGCAAAAGGTGAAAAATCTGTATGAATTAGTTAAATTAGATCCGACACTAAAAGATAATCGAGATGATAAACGCATGCGGAAGAAAAATGAGGTCTATAATCTAGCGAAAATGAAATTAGATTCATGGATTAAGATGACTCTGATCTCTGAAGATGCGGAGATAGAGATGAAGCAGGCCATTCTTGATCTGGTGCGCAGTTATGGTTTTATTTCTGTATGGATGTATGTATTTGAAGATGAGCCGGAGATTTTGAGGCAGTTAGTGAAATGTTTTCCTGGTACTAAGGAAGAATATTTTGATGAGAATGAAAGAGTAAAAGAAGTGATAGGGCAAATTTCAGTAATAGTTACTAATATTGACAATCAAAATAAAATCTATTATAATCCAACCATACCAACCATTAAATACCAAATAACACAATAAACCCCAACCAAGGAGGATACCCCATATGATAAATAGCAGAAAAGTAGTCATCATCGGCTGTGGCTTTGTCGGAGCATCATCAGCCTTTGCCTTAATGCAGAGCAACCTTTTTTCAGAAATGGTTTTAATCGATGCGGATCGCAGCCGTGCGGAAGGAGAAGCGCTGGACATCAGCCATGGCATGGTATTCGCAAACCCCATCAAGATATATGCAGGAACCTACGATGACATCATCGATGCCGCAGTGATCGTGATTACGGCAGGTGCGAACCAGAAGCCTGGTGAAACGAGGTTGGATCTGATCAAGAAGAACAGCGCAATTATGAAATCCATCATCGGAGAGATCAAACAGCGTGAGTTCCATGGAATTTTGCTGATCGTTTCCAATCCAGTCGATATTCTTACTTACGTGGCTCTGAAGGAGTCCGGCTATCCGGCCAACCGGGTTATTGGTTCCGGAACCGTATTAGATACGGCCAGATTCCGGTATGAACTGGGAGAACATTTGTTTGTAGACAGTAGAAGCGTTCATGCCTATATCATAGGAGAACATGGCGACAGCGAACTTGCAGCGTGGAGCGACGCCAGAGTAGGCGGACTTCCAATCCACGATTTCTGTGAGCTGCGCGGATACTACGATCATGATACGTCCATGGAAAAGATATTTAATAGCGTGAAAAATAGCGCCTATGAGATCATTTCCAAAAAACACGCCACCTACTACGGAATCGCCATGGCCGTATGCAGAATCTGCGCTGCGATCGTGCGGGACGAACGGTCAATCCTTCCAGTATCAAGTCTGATGACAGGAGAGTATGGAATCACTGATGTGGTGCTGAGCATTCCGTCAGTTGTAGATGCGAAGGGGATTGAAGCGGTGGTGCCGATTGAGTTAGATGAAGCAGAATTAAAAGCACTCAAAAATTCTGCGGAAGTTTTGAAAAAAATGATTGTCGAAAGGATTTGAGCATGAACAAATTCCTAATGAAATTAATGCTTCTCATCATTGCCGGGATCATTTACCTGATCACAGGTAGAAACCGGAGGCAGAAAGAGAAGATTCCGGATGGAATGGACATCTTGTGTGATCCACCGGAACAGAGATATCTGGTATATGCAATGGGAATCTTTGCGGTGGCGGTGCGGTTGCTGACAAACTTGCAAATCTTGTACTCGCCGGAATAAAGACTGCAACTGCGAGCACAAAACTCGCCTATGAACTAGGTGGTGAAAACTTACCAGAAGTCGGGACATACAGTGTGATTCTTTTTGACAATGAGGAGGCAGCGTGTATTATCCGTGATACAAAAGTATCTGTTGTTCCGTTCAATCAAGTCAGTGCAGACCATGCTTTCAAAGAGGGAGAAGATAACCGTAGCTTGAACAAATGGCGTGAAGTGCATCGGAGGGCTTTTACTCCAGACTACGAGGCCGCTGGTCTGGATTTCGATGAAAAGGGAGATTGCGTCTTGGAAGAATTTGAAGTGGTGTATCGGTGAATCTTCAAAGTACAGCTTCACAGGCCAAACGCCTGAGCCTGCTCGTAACAACAATGCAGCCACAAACGAACCTTGTCACCTGTTTTTCGGGGAAAATATCCTGAATAGTGTTCTGGAAAATGCAATGCTGCTTCCTTTTCGGGTGAAAAAATGATACTATAATATTAAGAAACAGGTATTGAATCTAAAAATACTGTATAGTATAATAAGTAAACTTATAGAAAAAGAAGGAGGGAGCAGAATGGAAAATAGTAAAGTAGTTGCAAAAGTGTTATACAACATGTATCAGGATCGTTTCCGGTGCCCGATGGATGAGATGAAGATGCATAAGCTGATGTATTTTGCTCAGAGAGAATCCCTCATGTATGATAAAGAACCTTTATTTGAGGAAAGTTTTTATGGATGGAAATATGGACCAGTGTTGAAAAGTGTTCGTAGTCAGTTTATGACACCACAGCCATATGCTGATGTTCGTGAGGACGTGTCTTCAGAGACAAAAAAACTATTATCCGAGGTATTAGAACGTTATGGTACTGTTTCTTCATGGAAACTTAGTAGCCTGTCACATGATGAATTATCTTGGAAACGGGCGCGTCAGGGATTGAAAGCCCATGATAATGGAGATGTAGAACTTTCGATGAATGCGATGCGCCTGGATGCTACCCGTGAGTTAGCAGCCAGAAAGATGCAGTTATCCTAGTCAAATGAGGTGAGCAAAATTACGGTAGAAGAGAATCGTCAGTACTTTCGTGGGTTTACCTGCGAAGTACTGACATCAAACCAAGAAAATAGACAGATGATTGGTGTGTTTCAATCATCGAGAAATAGAAACACATTGGGAAATTACTTGAAAACCAATGCATGGGAGGATGATACAGAAGGTGAAACCAGAATCTATCTAGTGAAGGATTTTGAGCATAGGCCTGTAGTGTTCTTTTCCTTAAAATGTGGTCTTTTGTTTCGCAGTAGCAGCTACGATAAGCTGGAAGAAAGTGAAAGAGATTTTGTAGATATGGTTGTCAATGCCAAGAAGCTGGATGACCAGGAAACTGTGAATTCATATTATGAATATGGTTCTCAGGAGTTCAGGAATATCGATGCCTTGTTTCAGATAGCGAACAAGCGAGTCGATGCGAAAAATGAAATAAAAGAGCTGAAAGATGATAAGCATACTTTAAGAGTAGACAGTTGTTTTTCTGGAATTGAATTGAAGCATTTTTGCAAAAATGAGATGTACATACCAGATGAGCATTTAGATTTCCCATTAGGATTTGGAATCTTCTGGGAGGTAATCGTTCCGAGAATCTTGGAAATTACAGAGTATATTGGGTGCAAATATTTATATTTATTTGCTGCAGATCATACGGAGCAGGCAGATATTAAAAAACTGGTTTATTATTATAAGAGCTCATTGAAATTCTATGAGTGTGATGATGACATTATGCTTATTAAACCAGAATATGATGAGAATTGCTATGGCCTGGTGCAGGAGATAGCAAAACTTCGAGAAAACAGAGAGGCTGTTTGGCAGGAATACTCAGATATCTCTGGTCATTATTAGGTAGAAATGGAGTGGAGAACTTTTGGACATTATGTGTCCAAAGGTTCTCTTTTTTTGCGAAACTCAATTCTGCAATTAAACCAAAGTTATCCACATCTATCCGAATGAGACAACTGCCTCACATTTTGCAGTTCAATTGTGTGAATCATGTATATTTAGGCGCACTTAAATAAACCACATCCGTTTTGTACAAGTGGTAAGTCCTAGGCTATAAGTGGTTTCAGGCTTCGGATGTATTGGTGTTGATGAATCTTATCAGCAACGAGAACCGTAACAAGTTGGGTGATTCCTGCGAGAAGCAAATCAGCGTGAAGTGTTTTTTCATTCTGGGTTTTACGATTCGCAATGCAGAAACTATCCTTGAAATGATTGATCGATTTTTCTACATTTACACGGATCTAAGACCCTGACAGATACAAGAACAGTCGGCGGTTCCACTTATGTAGATAACTATCGTTATTATGGTGTAGGCTGGAATGGATATACCTGCTTTGAACTGGTATCAGCAGATGAGAAAGCCTCTATTTTCTTCTCTGCACCTGGCGTGATGGAAACCGGATATTCTACCATCCACAGACAGTAATCTGAATTTTCAAGTCGGGAGTCTTCTCGACTGAGATAAAAGGAAAATCATAGGAATGCATCAGTTGGTTAAAAAATGATCCCATAAAAAGGGAGGAGCCGGTGACTCCTTACGGAACCACCGGCAGATTATGAAAAAAATTTTATCGAATTGTTAGCAGCATTTCTTTCTTTCGATGATATAACTATATCAATTAAATATGAAGAAAGTTTGGAGCGCCTGTTAAAAATATGTGAATGATTGTGAATGAAATATGAACGTCCGGCAGCCAGGTCCATACAGGAGCAGTTGCCGGACGTTTTTTGTGTCATAGGAAAATTCGTCCTATGACACAAAAACGCTCCGCGGGATCGCACTTATCAACGATTCACCCAATTATTCAAAGTGATATTTATCAAGCAGTTCATTTTTCATCTTCCACAGCGGCATGGACAGATCTACGTGGGTCCGGTGCGGATATTCCAGACGGAGAGATTCCTCCCAAAGTGTTGCGAGCTCTTCTTTGCAGTATTTCTGGATGTCCATAACCTTTGGAGAGTGGTAGATACACTTGCCGTCCTTAAATACCGGAACCATCAGCTCGCGGACGGTGTAGCTGTCCGGGGCCAGATGGGTCTTTTTCCAGGTTTCAACCGGGTCGAAGAGCAGCAGGGATTTGCTGGAATCGTACTCTTCGTCTACCAGGCAGATCAGGTCTGCGATGATCTTGCCAGTTTCCTTATTATAGATACGGCGGATGGTCTTGTTGCCCGGGTTGGTGATCTTCTCGGCGTTCTCGGAGAGTTTGATCTTCGGGATGAATTTACCGGTCTCTTTATCCAGGATGGCAGCCAGCTTGTAGACACCGCCGAAGGACGGGCAATCCTTGGAGGTGATCAGGTTAGTGCCAACGCCCCAGGAGTTGATGGCTGCACCCTGTAATTTCAGACTGCTGATCAGGTTCTCGTCCAGATCATTAGAAGCAGAGATCACAGCATCGCTGAAGCCTGCCGCATCTAACATCTTTTTCGCTTTTTTAGACAGGTAAGCCAAGTCACCGCTGTCTAAACGGATGCCGTAGAAGGTCAGTGGGATTCCTGCTTCCTTCATCTCCTGGAATACCTTGATGGCGTTTGGTACACCGGATTTTAAAGTATCGTAGGTATCTACCAGAAGAATGCAGGCAGTCGGATATAATCTGGCATAAGCACGGAAGGCAGTCAGCTCATCCGGGAAACTCATGATCCAGCTGTGGGCATGGGTTCCTTTTACCGGTACATCAAACATCTGTCCGGCTAAAACGTTGGAGGTTCCGATACAGCCTGCGATCATGGCTGCCCTTGCTCCGTAGATTCCGGCGTCCGGTCCCTGTGCACGGCGCAGGCCAAATTCCATGATGCCATCCCCCTGGGCAGCATGGATCACGCGGGCGGTCTTGGTGGCGATCAGGCTCTGATGGTTGATGATGTTTAACAGAGCGGTCTCGACAAGCTGTGCCTCCATGATCGGTGCAATGACCTTCACCAAAGGTTCACGTGGAAATACTACAGTTCCTTCCGGAATGGCATAGACATCACCGCTGAAGTGGAAATGTCTTAAATAATCCAGGAAATCTTCTTCAAAAAGTCCCGTGGAGCGCAGATAATCAATATCTTCCTCCTCGAAATGCAGATTTTCCAGGTATTCGATCACCTGCTCCAGACCGGCGCAGATGGAATAACCGTTATTGCATGGGTTGCTGCGGTAAAATGCATCGAAAATGACGGTTTCGTTGGCATCCTTTTCCTTAAAGTAGCCCTGCATCATGGTCAATTCGTATAAATCAGTTAATAATGTCAGATTTCTTCCTGCCATAAGATTCTTCTCCTTATTTTCTAATGGGTAATATGTCTGTTATCATAACATACATTTTACAAAGAAGAAATGGATTGATAAAAAAATAACAAACTACAACTTCCCTTGACAATGGTATTTATGCTTACTATAATAATATAGTCATAGAAGAAAAACTGAGATGGAGACAGTAGTCCTGTGAAGAAAGCCACAGCGAACCGGGGAGGGTGGAAGCCCGGTGCAAGTAGCGCAGATGATGAAGATCACTCCGGAGTTGCAGGCTGAACCGGAATGCCGGGATGCAGAAAAAAGCGCAAGGCGATGATCTGCTGTGGTACTCAAAAGTAAGCTGGGCCGGGATTCTCCCGTTAGAAGGAACGCATATGTTGGTATGATGTAATAGGTGGTATAGCGAAGAAGAGCAGACTTTCGTCCTGATTACGGGGATGAAGGTCTTTTTTTATGTCATAGGAAACTTCGATAGGAAATTTCGCCCTATGACACAAAAACGCTCCGCGGGATGCGCACTCGCGCGAAGAAGAAATATGTCGCAAGCGACCGCACTCGGCGTGAGAATGTGCTAAGGCACATTCTTTCTTATATGATAGGAAATTGCGTCCTATCATATAAAAACGCTCTGCGGGATCGCACTGCGGCGGAGTGGAGGAGTGTCGCTAAAGCGACCCGCCGCAGGCGGAGAATCCTGCGAGCAGGATTCTATCTTATACCAACCAGGAAAATGGAGGTTTTGAAATGTCAAAGTACGACAAGGTGCCTACAGACTTAAAGTTTGTGGAGCGTGAGAAAGAAGTGGAAAAATTCTGGAAAGATAATGATATCTTCCAGAAGAGTATCGAAGATCATGAAGGTCATCCAACCTACATGTTTTATGATGGCCCGCCAACTGCCAATGGCAAACCGCACATCGGCCATGTACTGACCCGTGTCATCAAGGATATGATCCCGAGATACCGCACCATGAAGGGCTACAAGGTTCCAAGAAAGGCCGGCTGGGATACTCATGGACTTCCGGTTGAACTGGAAGTCGAGAAGATGCTGGGCTTAGATGGTAAGGAGCAGATCGAGCAGTACGGTCTGGAGCCATTTATCGAGCATTGTAAAGAGAGTGTCTGGAAATATAAGAGCATGTGGGAGGATTTTTCCGCAACCGTTGGTTTCTGGGCTGATATGGATAATCCATATGTTACCTATCACAATAATTTTATTGAGTCTGAGTGGTGGGCATTAAAGCAGATCTGGGAGAAAGGTCTGTTATACAAGGGCTTCAAGATCGTACCTTACTGCCCAAGATGCGGTACCCCGCTTTCCAGCCACGAGGTAGCACAGGGATATAAAGATGTAAAAGAGCGTTCTGCGATCGCCCGTTTCAAGGTAAAAGGCGAGGACGCATATATTTTAGCATGGACCACAACTCCATGGACGCTTCCATCCAACGTGGCTCTGTGTGTGAACCCGAATGAATCCTATGTAAAGGTAAAAGCAGCAGACGGCTACACTTACTATATGGCAGAGGCTCTTCTGGACACGGTTCTTGGAAAGCTGGCTGACAAGGAGGCCGGAACACCTGCTTACGAGATCCTGGAGAGATACATTGGTAAGGACTTAGAGTACAAAGAGTACGAGCCATTATTTGATTGTGCAACCGCGATCTGCGAGAGACAGCATAAGAAGGCATTTTACGTGGTATGTGATACCTATGTAACTCTGACAGACGGTACCGGCGTGGTTCATATCGCCCCTGCATTTGGTGAGGACGACTCCAAGGTTGGTAAGAAATATGACCTGCCATTTGTACAGTTAGTCGATGCAAAAGGTGATATGACCAAAGAAACCCCATGGGAAGGCGTATTTGTAAAGAAAGCCGATCCATTGGTATTAAAAGCGCTGGATGAGAAGCATCTGTTATTCGAGGCTCCGGTATTTGAGCATAGTTATCCACATTGCTGGAGATGTGATACTCCATTGATCTACTATGCAAGAGAGTCCTGGTTTATCAAGATGACTGCAGTAAAGGATGATCTGATCCGCAACAACAATACCATCAACTGGATTCCGGAGAGTATTGGTAAAGGCCGTTTCGGTGACTGGCTGGAGAATGTTCAGGACTGGGGCATCAGCCGTAACCGTTACTGGGGCACCCCATTAAACGTATGGGAGTGTGAGTGCGGACATCAGCATTCCATCGGAAGCATCGAGGAACTGAAGTCCATGTCTCCAAATTGTCCGGATGACATCGAGCTTCACCGTCCATACATTGATGCAGTCACCATCACATGTCCGAAGTGCGGCAAGCAGATGAAACGTGTGCCGGAGGTGATCGACTGCTGGTTCGATTCCGGTTCTATGCCATTTGCACAGCATCACTATCCATTTGAGAATAAAGAACTTTTTGAGCAGCAGTTCCCTGCAGATTTCATTTCCGAGGCGGTTGACCAGACCAGAGGCTGGTTCTACTCCTTACTTGCGATTTCTACCCTGCTGTTTAACAAGGCTCCATATAAGAATGTTATCGTATTGGGCCACGTTCAGGATGAGAACGGCCAGAAGATGAGTAAGTCTAAGGGCAATGCGGTTGATCCGTTCGACGCACTGGCTACTTATGGTGCAGACGCGATCCGCTGGTATTTCTATATCAACAGTGCTCCGTGGCTGCCGAACCGTTTCCATGGCAAGGCTGTCCAGGAAGGTCAGAGAAAGTTCATGGGTACTTTATGGAACACTTACGCATTCTTCGTTCTGTACGCCAATATCGATGATTTCGATGCGACCAAGTACACCCTGGACTATGATAAGCTGCCAGTTATGGATAAATGGCTTCTGTCCAAGTTAAACTCCCTGATCAAAGAGGTAGATGATAACCTGGCAAACTACCGGATTCCAGAGGCTGCAAGAGCCCTGCAGGATTTTGTAGATGACATGAGCAACTGGTATGTCAGAAGAAGCCGTGAGCGTTTCTGGGCGAAGGGTATGGAGCAGGATAAGATCAACGCTTATATGACTCTGTATACCGCTCTGGTTACCGTATGTAAGGTAGCAGCTCCGATGATCCCATTTATGACAGAGTCTATCTATCAGAATCTGGTCCGTAACCTGGACAAGACCGCTCCGGAGAGCATCCATCTGTGTGATTACCCGGCAGTGAATGAGGCTCACATTGACAAGAAGCTGGAAGCTGATATGGACGAGGTATTAAAGGTAGTTGTTATGGGACGTGCTGCCAGAAATACCGCTAACATCAAGAACCGTCAGCCAATCGGCCGGATGTTTGTCAAGGCTCCGAACAAGCTGTCTGAGTTCTATGTAGAGATCATTGAGGACGAGTTAAATGTAAAGAGTGTGGCATTTACAGACGATGTCCGTGATTTCACCAGCTACACCTTTAAACCACAGTTAAAGACAGTTGGACCAAAATATGGCAAACAGCTTGGCAATATCCGCAAGGCTCTGAATGAGATCGATGGCAACCGGGCGATGGATACCTTAAAGGCTGAGGGCAGACTGACCTTTAACTTTGACGGAAATGAAGTCGTTCTGACAGAGGAAGATCTGTTGATCGATATGGCCCAGAAAGAGGGCTATGTCAGCGAGGCAGATCAGAATGTGACGGTTGTTCTGGATACCAACCTGACTCCGGAGCTGATCGATGAAGGCTTTGTCCGCGAGCTGGTAAGCAAGATCCAGACCATGCGTAAGGAAGCTGGCTTTGAGGTGACTGACCATATCGCTGTTTATGAGAGTGGTAATGAGAAGTTAGCAGAGCTGACTAAGAAATTTGAGGTTCAGATCAAGAAAGATGTGCTGGCAGATGAGATCATCATCGGTCAGATGGACGGTTATACAAAAGAATGGAACATCAATGGCGAGACCGTCACACTGGGAGTTGTAAAAAAAAATTAAATAAATCAGTGGAAGAGGAGAAATTATCAACCATGGAAAAGAAGTTTGATAAGGAAGAATTTCGCCGTTCAATTATTTATACATTAAAGAGCCAGTTCCGTAAAAAGGTTGCGGACGCGACACCACAGGAAGTATATCAGGCGGTTGCGTATGCAGTAAAAGATATCATCGTTGATGACTGGATCGCAACGCATAAAGAGTATGAGAAAGAAGATTCCAAGACTCTTTATTATCTGTCCATGGAGTTTTTAATGGGTCGTGCGCTGGGTAATAACATCATCAACCTGATGGATTATGAGCCGATCAAAGAAACTCTGGATGAGATGGGCTTTGATCTAAATGTGCTGGAGGACCAGGAGCCGGATGCCGCTTTAGGCAACGGCGGTCTTGGCCGTCTGGCGGCCTGCTTCCTGGATTCTTTAGCAACTCTTGGCTATCCGGCGTATGGCTGCGGTATCCGCTATCGTTATGGTATGTTTAAGCAGAAGATCGAGGACGGCTACCAGGTAGAGGTTCCGGACGAGTGGTTAAAGGATGGCAATCCATTTGAGATCCGCCGTTCTGAGTATGCAACCGAGGTCAAATTCGGCGGTTATGTAAAACATATCTGGGAAGATGGCAAGGAGAAATATGTCCAGGAAGGCTATGAGTCCGTTATGGCGGTTCCTTACGATCTTCCGATCGTGGGCTATGGCAATCATGTAGTCAACACTTTAAGAATCTGGGATGCACAGCCGATCAATATGTTCAACCTGGATTCCTTTGATAAGGGTGATTACCAGAAGGCTGTGGAGCAGGAGAACCTGGCAAAGAATATCTGTGAGGTGCTCTATCCAAATGACAACCACTATGCAGGAAAGGAACTGCGTTTAAAACAGCAGTATTTCTTTATTTCTGCAAGTGTACAGAGAGCAGTTGCAAAATACAAACAGAACCATGAGGATATCCGCAAGTTCTATGAAAAGAATGTATTCCAGTTAAATGATACCCATCCGACTGTGGCAGTACCGGAGCTGATGCGTATCCTTCTGGATGAAGAGGGCTTAAGCTGGGATGAGGCATGGGAAGTAACCACCAGGACATGTGCTTATACAAACCATACGATCATGGCTGAAGCATTGGAGAAATGGCCGATCGACTTATTCTCCAGACTGCTTCCTCGTGTATACCAGATCGTAGAGGAGATCAACCGCCGGTTTACGGAGCAGATCCGTCAGATGTATCCGGGCGATGAGCATAAGGTATCCAGAATGGCGATCCTGTATGATGGACAGGTCCGCATGGCATATATGGCCATCGTCGGCAGCTTTTCTGTTAACGGTGTTGCAAAACTGCACACTGAGATCTTAAAGAACCAGGAATTAAAGCATTTCTATCAGATGATGCCGCAGAAGTTTAATAACAAGACAAACGGTATCACCCAGAGAAGATTCCTGCTTCATGCAAACCCACTGCTGGCTTCCTGGGTAACTGAGAAGATCGGCACAGATGCGTGGATCACAGATCTTCCGCAGATCGCAGGCTTAAAGAAATGGGTGGATGATGAGAAAGCACAGAAGGAATTCCAGGAGATCAAGTACCAGAACAAGGTGCGTCTGGCCAAATACATCAAGGAGCACAACGGTATTGATGTAGATCCAAATTCCATCTTTGATGTACAGGTAAAACGTCTCCATGAGTATAAGCGGCAGCTGATGAACATCCTTCATGTGATGTATCTGTACAATAAATTAAAGGACAATCCAAATCTGGATATGGTTCCGAGAACCTTTATCTTTGGAGCGAAAGCGGCAGCAGGTTACCGCCGCGCGAAGCTGACCATCAAGCTGATCAACTCTGTGGCTGATGTGGTCAACAACGATCCGGAGATCCAGGGCAAGTTAAAGGTGGTATTTATCGAGGATTACCGTGTTTCCAATGCGGAGATCATTTTTGCCGCAGCGGATGTCAGCGAACAGATTTCCACCGCAAGTAAAGAGGCTTCCGGTACCGGTAACATGAAGTTTATGTTAAACGGCGCATTGACTCTGGGCACGATGGACGGTGCCAATGTGGAGATTGTCGAAGAGGTTGGTGCGGAGAATGCGTTCATTTTCGGTATGTCTGCCCAGGAGGTTATCAACTACGAGCAGAATGGCGGTTATTATCCAATGGACATCTTCAACAATGATCCAGAGATCCGCCGGGTACTGATGCAGCTGGTGAATGGTTATTATTCTCCAAAGAATCCAGAGCTCTTCCGCGAGATCTACGATTCCCTGTTGAATACCAATTCCAGTGACCGGGCAGATACTTACTTCATTCTGAAGGATTTCCGTTCCTATGCAGAGGCTCAGGAGAAGGTCGACAAGGCTTACAGAGACCGGGCATGGTGGACCAAGGCAGCAATGTTAAATGTGGCCTGCTCCGGTAAGTTCACTTCTGACCGTACCATTCAGGAATATGTGGATGATATCTGGCATCTGGATAAGATCACGGTAGAGGTACAGTAAATTTGAATTAGGACGAAGTTTCCTATGACATAAGAAGATCCCTTCCTTTCATACACTAGGGTGAAAGGAGGGGATTTTTTGTATTTTCGTGTGATCTGGAAATGGATCGGTCCGGCCCTTCTGATCCCGTATTTTATGACTTTGTTCTGGGGTGGGGACTGGAATGGAACATGGAGTGAAATGGTTTTGGACAGCCAGAGGTTAGAGGCTTTTCACAGTTCGGATGGTGATGAAACCGCAGCCTCGGTGGAGTTTCATAAGTCCTGGGGGCGGGTGTATTTAGATAAGGAAGAGAAACATTATGTGGATGGAGAGACGTATTTGATCGGCGTGGTCGTATGCCAGATGGATCCCCAGTGTGAGATGGAAGCGTTAAAAGCCCAGGCAGTTCTGGGGAGAACCTTTCTGTATAAAAAAATGGATCGGGATGGAAAGGTGAATCAGAGCGAACTGGGAATTTCCCTGGATCGGCAGAGCCAGTTGGAGGAAATATGGGGAAAGGATGGATTTACTATCGCTTATGAACGGGTGAAGCAGGCGGTAGAAGAAACCGCAGGGCAGATATTAACGTATGAGGGAGTACCAGTGGAACCATTTTTCCACAAGATCAGTGCCGGAGTGACAAGAGCGGGAGAAGAGCCGTACCTGGTGTCTGTGGAGAGCAAACAGGATATGGAGGCGGAAGGGTACGAAACAGTTCGGGAGTGGAAGGAAGAGACTTATGGGGAGATTCAGATGATCAGCCGGGATGAGGCCGGGTATGTGGAGGAGATCCAGATCGGTGGACAGGTGTATACGGGTGATGAAGCAATGGAGCTGCTTCAGCTGCCAAGCCCCGCATTTACCATTTCCCACCTGGAAGGCGGGCGGGTGGAAGCAGTCTGTCATGGGGTGGGACATGGGATTGGGCTCAGCCAGTATGGGGCAGAAAAACTGGCGGAGGAAGGTTACGGGGCGGAGGCGATTCTTGGTTATTATTTTAAAAATGTAGAAGTTATTTCGTTAGACCGTGTATAAGTTTTTGTCACCGGGTAACAATATTACCGAGGTGATAAGGGTGAAAGATAAATTCAATCAGTTATTTCAGGACAAATTATTTCTTGTAATGCTGGTACTTGGCCTGCTGACTATTGTTGCCGCGGCAGGCGCCATTACGATCCAGAGAGGAAATACGCCAGGGGAGAATCCGTATATGCAGATGGAAGAACCCGGAAAATTGATGGCGGAGGAGACACAGGAAGAGAAGGAGCCCATGATCGAGATCGTGGAGCAGACCGTGGGAGCGGGTGAGGAAGCCGGTGGGACAGAGGGCAGTCAGACGGTCCAGAATAGCCGCAAGGATGCCCAGACGAAGGGATCTGAGGATCCATATGTGGCAGCCGGAACCGGTAAAGACGCCGCAACCCCGCTGGTACTGGATTTTTCCGACGCCAGCACCCTGGGGTGGCCGGTACGGGGCAATATCCTGTTGGATTACAGTATGGACACCACCACCTATTTTCCAACCTTAGACCAGTATCAGTGCAATCCTGCTGTCGTGATCCAGGCCAGTGTCAGTGACCCGGTGGAGACACCGGCTCCGGCCAGAGTGGTCTCGGTTTCTTCAGATGAAGAACTGGGGAATTACGTGGTGCTGGATCTGGGAAATGATTATGTGGCTACCTGTGGTCAGTTAAAGGACATCCAGGTCATGGAAAATGAGTACCTGGAAGCCGGACAGGTCTTAGGCTATGTGGCAGAGCCAACAAAATATTACAGTGTGGAAGGCAGCAACGTGTATTTTAAACTGATGCATGATGGAAAGGCTGTGGATCCGGTGGGATATTTTCAGTAGGCGCTGTGGCTGGATTTGAACGCAGATAAGCATTCCCCCGCTTCAAGTGCGCGGAGCACTAAGCGGCGGGTGAGGGGGGATGCTTCTGTCAGTGGGAGCTTTCAGCTCCCACTGACAGATCGCGAAGCGACTGCGTTCATGAGCAAGTAGCGAAGCGGATTGCGAATGTCAGCTTTACAAATTACGGGGAATCTCTCTTGGCGCGAGAAGCGTGCCGGGGGAGATTTTTCAATGTCTTTTGGAGAATTCGGACGTTTTTAATAAAAATCTAATAAATTGTTCACAGGGAGGTCAGAGTTTTTTTGTATCATATTTTAAGAAAGGCCAGGATTTCCTGAAAGGATAATTCCGCATGATATGGCAGTGACAGAAGATTTTGTCGAGACTACTTTACTACATAAAGGAGCAAAAGATGAATATTTTATTTTTTTTGACCCCCAAAAGCGATGTTGCGTTTCTTTACGATGATGAGACCTTAAGACAGGCCCTGGAAAAGATGGAGTATCATAAGTATTCCGCTGTTCCGGTGATCAGTCGGTCTGGTAAATACATTGGAACCATTACAGAGGGTGATATGCTGTGGGGAATTAAGAACCAGTATGATTTGAGCCTGCGGGATTCAGAGCATATTTCTGTGTCAGCGATCAAGAGAAGATCGGATAACCGCCCCGTGTATGTCAATGCCACTATGGAAGACTTGATCGACAAAGCGTTGAACCAGAACTTTGTGCCGGTGGTGGATGATCAGAAGAATTTTATCGGGATCATCACCAGAAAAGATATTATCAGTTATTGCTACGGAAGGCTCTGTGAGGCGGAACGGTCATGAATTTCCAGGAGATCGAACGGTACGAGGCAGCTGGAAGAGCCGCAGTAAAGGAATATGGAATGGAGCAGTGGAGGTTTGAACTGCTCCATTGTTCAGAAAATGCTACATTTCTGGTGACAGAGCCGGAACATGAAAAGGACGGACTGGCTGCTGGAGCCGTTTTGGTTAGTGATGCCAGAAAACGGGTGATGCGGGTGGCAAGACCCGGGTATCATACACTGGAGGAACTGGAGAGTGAGATCCGGTGGGTGGAGAAGATCTGGGAAGAGAAGGTGGTTCCCGTGGCGAGGCCGGTGAGAAACCGGTGCGGGGATGGAGTGACAGTATCTGCATCGTTCTCCTGCGTTATGTTCGAGTTCATACCGGGTCACGCACCTGATCCAAAGCACGATGCCTGCGCCCTGGACGATTTCCGGGAGATCGGCAGAATGGCGGCAAAGCTGCATGAGCAGGTGATCTGCTGGCCGGAGGCAGAAAAATTATGCCGCCCCCAGTGGGATTATGAACATATGCTGGGAGCTAAGGGACTGTTCGGAGACTGGCGGTTGTGCCGGGAACTGGATGAGGCTGGTTTTCAGATCATCGAGCGTGTCTGTGAAAAGATCCTGGCAAATCTGGTTCATTATGGAAAAAAACGAGAGAATTATGGATTGATCCATTCGGATCTGCGCGCAGCTAATTTATTAAAGGATGAACATTGTATACATGCTATCGATTTTGATGACAGTGGTTTTGGGTGGTTTTTATATGACGCTGCCGCCGCTATCAGCTTCGTAGAATACGATAAAAGAGCCGGAGAATGGCTGAGCTCCTGGGTAAACGGTTACCGCGAGGTACGTCCATTATCGCCAGAAGAAGCGCATCTGATTCCGACCTTTGTTATGGCCCGGCGAATCCAGCTGATGGCATGGATCACCAGCCACGATGATTCTGACCCGGTGAAGGTGTATTACAGGGGATTTGCAGGGGAAACGGTGAAGATGGGAGAGCGATTTTTAATGGGTGATCCGGATTTTTTTCAGCTTTATCAGGAGAATTAGGAGAATCCTGAAGATCAGGATTCTCCCTGCAATAGCTTAGTTGTCACAGGAATCACAGCTGGAGTCCAGGCTGAGAGGCATGATGCCGATATCGCCGCAGCCGCCATTACCGCCGCAGCCGCCATTACCGCCGCAGCCGCCATTACCGCCATATCCGCTATTTCTCATGGCATCTTCCCATCCCTCATGATATCCACGGCGGAAGCCATTTCGAAAACCATTCCGGAAGGACTGGTTACCACTGCAGCTATTGTTGCTGCTGCCATCGCAGCCGTTATTGCAGCCACCACATCTAGTATTCCAACGATCACAACCATTTCTACAACCGCCACATCCATTATTTCCAAAGATACACATATTCAAGTCTCCTTTTTGACTGGTTTGTACTGTATCCTATGTCCATCGGGGACAATGTGTGAATCCTGGTAACTATTCAGTTTAGTTACGAATCCTGTTTTTTGAGCCTGCAATTGGCAGAGAGGAAAACTAGGCGCTTAAAAAAGCACAGAAATTCCCTATATACCATAAAATAATTCTATAAGAATCAAAAAGGAGTCTACAATATGGACTGTGTATACAGAAACCAGAATACAGGCTGGTGTGGACAGACAACGGGCCCACAGGGCAGCTGTTATCCATCTGGAATGACAGGTTATCCACTGGCTATGGCATATATTCCGTGGCAGCAGTGGAAAACACCTTATGCTCCGGCAAAGGGTCTGAGCCGGGGAACAATTTTTGAAGATCTGGATCTTCCATTTGAGAAAGAGAGGTGTCGGGGCGTATGAATCAGAATTGCAGCCAGCTTTTAGACTATATCACCCAGGTCAGCTTTGCAGTGGATGAGGTGGTGCTTTACCTGGATACCCATCCTTATGATCCTGCAGCTCTGGATTATTACCATCAGGCGGTCCGCGCCAGAGAAAATGCCATGAAAGCATACGCCACAACCTGCGGCCCCCTGACTTTTGATCAGGTGACCTCTGAAAATAACTGGAACTGGATCAACAGCGCATGGCCATGGGAAGGAGGAATCTGCACATGTGGAAATATGAAAAACGCCTGCAGTACCCGGTAAAAATTACGCAGCCGAATCCAAAGATCGCACAGTATATTATGAGTCAGTATGGTGGCCCGGACTGCAAAAACCTATAAAACCCTCAGAAAGCCTTTGTTTATGCGGCTTCCTGAGGGTTTCTCTATGCATAGTATATTACCTTAAATTCCCCATTTTGTCTATCATAAATAATCTTTTTTACAATTTTTCGCAGGGCATTTCCCTTTATCTCAAAGTCTACATTCGGATCTGAAAACAGGTCGTAGGCGCTCTGGATCCGCCGGAGCACCTCATTCTGATCGGGAATCTCGGCCTGTGGGGAAGGCGCTGTCTCCTGCAGCTTTTGTAAAAGTTCTTCTCGTTCTGCAGCAAGACGCAGTTTGTTTTTCTTGTATTCTTCCAGGGTGTCGATGCCTGCCTCGTAGGCTTCCTTAATTCGCAGCTCTTTTAACGTGACTTTATCCAGCGCATCGGTGATCAGATCCTGTTCGGTGGCAGCAGCCGTGGTTTCCGGTGGAAGGTATTCGTATTCAACGGATTCGGACTCCAGCACGGTTTTGATGGAGTGCAGGAGAAGCTGCTCTGCCTTGGCAACGGTGATGGCGCAGGAACCGGGATGCAGTCCCTTCGAATATTTCCAGCATTGGAAGAAATCACTTCCATGATTAGACCGGACACGATTCAGACTGAGTGAAGCGCCGCAGACGCTGCAGACCAGAAGACCGGAGAGCCAGTGGCCGCAGGAAGACACTTCGCGGCGTTTCAGAGGTCGGTATTCCGCGCGGATCCGTTCCTGGACTGCCGGAAAGATCTTCGTGACAGATGGGCGAACCTCATGAGTCCCCTGAAAGGAATAGCCGTTCCACAGGACGGTTCCATTATAGAACTGGTTCTGCAGGATCCGGGAAATGGTCCGGCGTTCAAATGGATTCCCCCGCCTGGTCCGCCAGTGGTGTTCATTGCAGGCCCTGGCGATGGCAGTCATATCTTTCCCGTCATAATAGGACTGGAAAATGTATTCCACGATCTTATAGGTCTCTTCATTGATCACAAAAGCCTTTCCTTCTCCTACGGCCTCGTATCCAAGGGAAGGAGAGGACTGATAGCCCTGCCGCAAAGCCTTCTCCGTCATGCCGCGGACCACCTCTCCGGACAGGTTGTAGGAGTAGTACTCGTCAAACCATTCAATGATGGTCTCGATCAGCCGCCCGAACATCCCTTCCATGATCGGCTCCGAGACGCTTTTGATTTCCACGCCGCATTTCTTCCGGAGAATCCCCTTGTAAAAGGTAGATTCTTCCTGGTTACGGGCGAAACGGGAAAATTTCCAGAGGTACAGTCGCTTAAACGGCGCCGGTGACTGGGATTTGGCGATGGCGATCATCTTCTGGAACTCCGGCCGGTTGTCGGCTTTTCTTCCGGAGATTCCTTTTTTCTCTTCAAAGATGTATTCCGGAGGGATCACAAAGCCATCCTTCTTTGCTTCATCCAGGATCACCCGAAGCTGGGCGTCCGGGGAAAGTTCTGTCTGATCATCGGTGCTGACGCGGATGTATGCCGCGCCGATCTCCAGGGCTTTTGGTGCCATTTCTATCATCTCCTTGTGAATTTTACTGAAAAATGGGTATAAAAAGAACACCCCTTGCCAGGATGCTCTGGAGATGATATAATTCAGGTGTCGAATCTGATTATATCGGCCAGAGCAATCTGGTAAGAGAAAATCTATGTGAAGCCGTTCGGTGTTGGTAGCACCGGGCGGTTTTGCATTTTATAGTGTTTTTTCCAACTGTTCGGAAATTCCGAATAGTTGAGCGCGTGAATATTTTTTGCTGGAATTAGTTATTGGATGATTCAGTTATTTTTTCAAGCACAGGTGTTAGCGTGGGCGCTTTGGTACGAATGCCATCAATGTGTTCATATAAATCATCTTTGATGGGAGAGCGCATTGGATCCAAAATAAAGTCAATACCTTCTCGGCGTGCCTGTTTTGCTGCTGGAACAAAGTCACTATCTCCAGAAATTAAAATAATACGGTCAACCTGTTTTTTAAATGCTAAGGATGATATATCGACGCCGATGCGCATATCAACACCCTTTTGTGAAATGGAAAGAGAAAAATCCTTTTCAGTTAATTGATCAACAGTAATTTTGCCAGAAAGCAATTTTTTGGTAGTCTCTGGTTTGAGGTTAAATAATGCTTGTTCCTCAGCGAGACGTCCAAGACGGAGCGCAAATTTTCTCTGATGTTTCAACTCATTGAAAAATTCAGTGGCCCATGTATAATCTGGAGTATTTCCAAGATTGATAGCACGTTTCAATAGTGGGTGATATATGTTTTTGGAACTTGGAGGGCAGTCGTAATAGAATACACGATATAGAGTAGCGCCTTCCTTTTCGTCTACTATATGACGATGACAGTATGCAGATAACTCTTTAGCACGTTCGGCGGGAGTTTTATCTCCATATATGTGGTAAGCACGTTTACGGTAAAAAGCACCATCAACTAGTATTGCAGTTTTAATCATAGATTCCTCTCCTTTGAAAAAAATACCCCTAGCGTCATCACATCCCTTATGGTGGGAGGATTACTGCTAGGGGTATACTCTCAAGTTAATACATTACCGAAGTAATGGTTAGGTCTTTTGTACCACATATGTGATACCATCAATTTACCCCAAAACAGTAAAAATGTCAATAAGTAAATCAGAAAAATTTCGAAAATATTCTAAGTACAAACCATAATGATAGTTGTACTGAAAATGTCATTTCAATTTCAGGTTATTCAGTTTCTCCATAATAAGGTGAGCATTATCCCGTATAAGGCGCTTGAAATATGCCATTTCTTGATCTGAATATCCATGGACGCTTTCCCAAGTATAATCCGGGAGATAGCAGGTTGCATCGTGGAAACCGTCCCTTTCATCTGGAGTTTCAATGTAAACTTTTACACGTCCATCTGGGCGTAATTCGGAATGAGTAATTTCAGTATCATCGTTTAGTGTTAAATAGGGATACATCATAAAGTGACACCTCCTCATTTGATAATGACATAGAGTATTCCTTTCAGAAGAGTTAAGCTGCGTGGTTGTAATCGACAATCGCCACCTCGGTCAACAGATCCTTTAAGCGTGCAATGATGGATTCGATCTTTTTCATTGTAACGCCATTGATATATTCTTCGCCACATTGTGTGCATCGGTTACATGGAACATTTTTGATGATAATGTAGCAGTTGTTGAAAGAGGTCATATAAGTAGTAGTGGATTTTTCAAGGTTTCCCTTACATAAAAAGCAAGTCATAGTTATTTCTCCTTCACTTGTTTTAATTCCATCAGTTTTTATATTTTCTCATAAACCGTCAGCACCGGATCAAACTGAATCACATATCCATCAGATTCCACGTATAGCCCATATTTTTCACGGTAACATTCCAGAGCTTCTGCCAGGAACTCTTCAGAGACATCCAGACAGTCGGCCAGTTCGTGACGGCTGCGGCAGTGGTGGCGGTAGCCTTGTATGATTCCGGAGAGACCGATCCGGCGGTTGTAGGCCCGGAATCTGGCGAGACGTTCCTGCTTCCTAGAATTCGCATCGCTCTGATCCAAAATATTTCCAAAACTTGTATAGTGGTGTTCCAGTTCTTCAGCAAGAGTATCAGCGGTTTGAGCGGCATTCATTCCGGTATGGATGGCAATGGAACCATCAACATAAAGACCATGTAAACGATCGCTTTTAAAATTCACATAATCAACAGGAACGTGCTGATCGAAAGCCTCCTGTTCTAATTGTTCAACGGTAGTCACCGGCATCAACTCCTATTTTTTAGATCTGCGATTCTTAACGAATTCCGCATATGCCCGAATGTCATCCAGCTCGTCCTCGGTGTATTCGTCACCGTCGAAGTGGGCGGCGATGGTGGCTGTATAGGGAATGTTCTTGGTTTTAGAGTCGATAATTTCACCGAGAGCAAGACTTTCAGTGTCAATTCCTAGTTCTTTTGTTATTTTCATTACATTAGTGATGTTAGAATTTGCGAAGCCACGTTTCAAAATACTATCAAGGGTTGTCCATGGCATCTGAATAACTTCACAAAATTTCTTTAAGCTTCCATAACGGGATATTATCATTTCTCGAATTTTCATTTCAGTAGCTTCCATGTTGATACCTCCTAATCAAAGGATACTATATAAATATCGAAAAATCAAGATTATTTTACTGCAAAATGGAAATAAATCACGAATATTCGAGAGAGGTGAGAGACATGTATCCGAATTTAGATGCAGAAATGGCACGAAAGAGAATAACAAGAGCCTTCCTTGCAGAAGAGATGGGTAAAACAGCTATAACATTATCATTGAAGCTAAACGGAAAAGCACCATTGACGCTGGCCGAATGTGTAGAAATCAAGAATATAGTAAATCCAGAGTGTACGGTGGACTATCTGTTCGCAACAGAGGGCGATTTAGAACATAGTTGACTAGTAACCGTACATACCAGCATCTGCATAACTTACAGAGAGGTGGTTTAGATGAAAGAAATCAAAGTGATTAATGCATTGAATATTGACGGGAAAGAAATTCCGTTTTCTGAATTGACGGTGGAAGATCAAAAGCAGATGGCGGGAAAGATCCGGGATACAGTAATGAACTTTGCTGGATACAGAAGAAAGACCGCCTGATGGCGGTTGTGATGGACAAGTCAGGAGAGGAGACAAAGTATGAAACTGAAAGATTTGCTGAAGAAGTTTGGCGGTGGCGCCTGTGTATCAGTGTACGATGATTCCAAGGATTACTGCAAAGAAGCTGCTTACGATTATTATGATCTGCCTAAGTGGGCGAGGTCGAGAGCTGGACTGAAGGAGTTCCTTTCTGATGACAATCCAAACCATCATAGATCGACATGCATCACGTTGGAAGAATGGTGGCCAGATGTTAAAGACCGCAAAGTTGAGAGCTGGGGGATTGAGATCAAAGGGCATGGTGACCCGGGAATCTGGATCTACTTGGTGAAAGAGGAGAAAAACGAGAAATGAGAACGTTGAAGGTGATGTCCTGGGACAAGCTCCGGCAGGAGTACCACCAGGAGCGGTTAAGAAAACAGGCGTGGCTCCGGGCAATCAAGGAGGTTATCAAGGCGGTGCTTCTGGGGATGTTGGTTGGAGTACCGATCGGGGTCATGCTGGCAGTGTGGAGGGCATTATGGATCTTGTAGAGTTTACGAACTGGTTAGTAC